>TARA_R110002126_G_scaffold75469_27_pt1 | contig 14969 bp, 11 predicted proteins | sample TARA_R110002126 | Tara Oceans TARA_R110002126 (sample SAMEA4397536) | marine metagenome | biome: Polar Biome; feature: [DCM] deep chlorophyll maximum layer (ENVO:01000326); material: water (ENVO:00002006), including particulate matter (ENVO:01000060) such as... | depth 30 m
TTCTTCACCTGCCCGGTCCAGCATCATTCTGCTTACGCCCGCCAGAGGAGAGTCAACAAACTGATACTGCTCAGGCAAAATCACCGCGCGCTGACTAAAATCGCTGTTTAGCTGCATTAGCGGCTACCTATTAACCGAAGTGACAAAAACACAATTTATTGCCATCGACATCTTTGACATAAGCACCGTAAAACGTATTTTCAATCCGCTGGCCAGGCGCGCCATCGCAGCTGGCACCAAGCGCTATGGCCTTGTGGTATAACGCATCAACCTTTTCTTTCGAGCCGGGTTGAAACGACACCATATTACCGTTGCCCGGATTGGCAGCTTGCTTATTGAACGGCTCACACACTGCCAGCATTGGCTGCGCCATGCTTTTGCCAATAAAGGCAATCCGGCCCATGTCTACCAGCGTTTTTGCACCAAAATCAGTCAGTAAATCTGCATAGAATGTTTTTGCAGCAGTTAAATTATTCACACCCAGGGTGACATAGCTAATCATTGCCATTTTCCTCATTAAGTACAGTCGCTATTCCGGCTAGAGTATACGCAACCAACGGAGTGTTGGTGCACCCCGGCCCGGTTTTTTTCAGAGCACATTTTTTAAAACGATACCAAAAAAACCGAATATATTTTCTAACTAATTTTCCGATAATTACGCCATTCAGGGGCTTTTATCATGGCGAAAGGGCGCTATTACTTCTACAGTTGTCTCTATTGTGAATAAATCACTAATTAAAAGGTGTGTTTTTGCTGCTGCCCGCCAACAACATTACAGGTTAACGTATGGATGCTTTTGAGTTAAGCCAGTTGCAGGATGCCATAGTGAAGTCGGCCGTTGACGCCATAGTGGTCATTGATCAACAAGGGTTAATTTGTTTTTTTTCGCCTTCAGCAGAAAAACTGTTTGGTTATAGTGCGGCAGAGTGTATTGGTCAGAATGTCCGGATGCTGATGCCAGAGCCCTTTCATAGCGAGCATGACGGCTATCTGCATAATTATGTTCACGATAAAAAACCAGCAAAAATTATTGGTGTTGGCCGTGATGTGCAAGGCAAGCGCAAAGACAACAGTATCTTTCCGATGCACTTATCAGTGGGGGAATCTCAAGCCAGTGGCAAACAATATTTTGTCGGCATTTGTCACGACTTATCGGCATATCAAGCCAGTGTAAAAGCACATTTAAATCTGTTGTCAGTACAGGATGCGCTGCTGGAAGCGGCCGTTGATGGCATTATTTCAATTAATGAATGGGGCATAGTACAAAGCTTTAACCGCGGTGCAGAACTGTTGTTTGGTTACAATAAGCAGGAAGTGATTGGTCAGAATGTCAGCATGTTAATGAGTCATCAGCATGCCAGCCAGCATGATAGCTTTTTAACTAACTTTAAAACGACCGGTAAAGCAAAAATTATTGGTATTGGTCGTGACGTGCCGGCCCAGCGTAAAGATGGCAGCGTGTTTCCGATGCACTTGTCAGTGGGCGAGTCGATTACTGAGCAGGGACGTATTTTTGTTGGTGTCTGCCATGACTTATCAGAGTTCAAGGCCGTGCTGCAGCGCCTTATTTCTGCTGAGCAACGCTACCGTGATATTGTACAGAACCAAAAAGAACTTATTTGCAGGCTAAGCACTAACTCCAGGTTGACCTTCGTCAATAATGCGTTTAGCCGACAATTAGACCAGCAGTTGTTTCAGATGCTGGGGATTTCCATTTTTGAGTTTATTCACGCCGATGAGCGGCATAATGTTGAGTCATTGTTGGCGCAGTTACGTCAAAATGCTGAACAGCAGTCTATTTCCCTCTCAGTAAGAATGTTAGGCGCCGGTGACGCAGTGCATTGGATAGACTGGACCTTTAGCAGCCTGGCAGGTAGTGCCGAGAGTAACGATGAAATTCAGGGTGTTGGCATTGATATTACCGAACAGGTAAAGGCCAAGAATCACGCTAAATTTCTGACCAGTTTTGATGCATTAACCGGCTTGTTGAGTAAAGAAGGTTTAATGGAGCAATTTAGCCGCCGTGCTGAGCCTAATGCTGTTTTTGCCATTTTGTTTATGGATTGTCACCGGTTTCGGCTGATTAACGAAAAATATGGCTATGAGTTTGGTGATCTAATGTTGATTGAGGCCGCGCACCGGCTGCAAAGTTTATTGCCCGGTGGTGCGCTGGCATGCCGGCCCGGCGCGGATGACTTTATTGTGTTACTTCCGCTGGATGACCGCAGCGCTTTAATGCCTTTTGTCCATATGTTAATTGAAAAGTGTACAGAACCTTATTGGTTAGCACAGGAAAAAATTGCCCCCTCTGTTTGTGTTGGCATCAGTATTTGCCCGGATGATTCCAGTCAGTTTGGTGCGCTTATTCAGCATGCTGAAGCGGCGATGTTTGAAGCCAAACATCAGGGCTTGCCGCTGCGGCTTTATCATCAGGATATTCATAGTGCGCTAACTCAGCGTTTGGAAATAGAGCAAGGATTGCGGCGAGCCCTGGAAAACAACTTACTTAATATTGTGCTGCAACCAAAATACAGTTTAACCAGCGGGCAGACCATCGGCTATGAAGCGTTAGTACGCTGGCATGACGAGACACTTGGCACCGTGGCGCCAGATATCTTTGTCGCGGTGGCTGAAGCGGTAAATTTGGGGAAACAACTCGACCGCTGGGTAATTAATGCGGTGTTGCAACAACTCAGGTTATGGCAGCAGCTGGGTTTGCAGCCGCAACCGGTTGCGGTAAACATCACCAGCAAACACTTTTCTGATCCGAGTTTGTTTAGTTTTATTATGACCCAATTGCAAAACCTGCAGTTGCCGCCAGAATGCTTGCAACTGGAAATTACCGAGGGTGTTGCGATGGACGACTCGCAAACAACTTCCCAAAATCTGAACGCCTTTCGAAATGCCGGAATTAAAATAGCGATTGATGATTTTGGTACCGGCTACTCGTCGTTGTCGTACCTGACCTCATTACCAATTGATTACATTAAGATTGATAAAACCTTTGTCCAGGCGCTGGATAACGCCCAGAATATGAGTTTAGTTAAAGCGATGCTGGCGATGGCCAAAGCCATTTCGGTACAGGTAATTGCTGAGGGGATTGAAACCCCGGCTCAGCAACAACTATTAGCATCACTGGGTTGTGATTTTGGCCAGGGTTACCTGTACGCCAAACCCACTGCCCTGGCAGAAATAGAGCAACAGTTAGTGGCCGGTTGTTAATCTGCCTGCTTCATTATCAACACATCACAAGGTGTATGCCGGCTTAGATACTGGGCAGTATTACCAAACAACACAGAACTAAATTCGTGCTGATGAGCGTTGCCAATAATAGCCAGCTGGCATTGGTAGTTCTGTACGGCTTTGGGTACCTCGTCATCGGGCAAACCTTCACTAAGATGAATAACCTCAGCGGGCAACGGGTGCGCGTCAATATAAGGTGTCAGTTTGGCGGCGTGCTGCTGCTGAATGTCGGGCAGGGGGGCAAAGCCGAGGTCGCTGTCGTACGGCAGGCTCATACTGTAATCGTCAGCCTGATAACAGTTAAGAACGTGCAGCTGCTGGCTGTCCTGCTGCACTATTTGTTCGCCAATGGTCAGAATGTCGTGGTTAAGGTTATGTTGCTGTTCACTGTTATCAGCCAGATCAAGGCAAGCCAGAATGCTCAGTTCAGTATGGGCGCTGGCCTGTTTAACCAGCCAGACGGGCAGGCTGCAGTCGCTGATAAAGTAATGCTCTAAATCAGGCACTAACCAGGACAACAAACTGCGCTTAGGTTGCAGCTGTTTAATCACTAAACTGACATCATTGTCTGCCAGCAGCTGCTCAATCCTTTTCCGGGCGGGTTGTTGCCAGCATATTTCAATAGCCGGGCGCTGTTCGGGCAACCTGCTCTGGACAAGCTGCTGCAGTTTTTGCTGATATTGGGCTGCCTGTGCAGCAATGTCAGCCAGCGACCGGTGCTGATACATTGAGCAAAATAAGGTAACTTTGCTGTGATACTGTTGTGCCAGATTTAATGCTCTGTTAAGCACTAGTTGGTCATCGGCATGATTGTCTAGTACCACCAGTAAATGTTGAAATACCTGTTTCATAATGTTGTCCGGTTTATCTGAACATAGCTGCCACTTTGGCAACGCGTCAGCCATACCGCTTAACTGGCCTGTTAGTTAAGTAAGCGGATTAGCGTCGGAGAAAAGACAACAAAATGAAAAAAAATTTAAATACAGCCAGGGCGGGTTCTAAATAGCCTGATGAATAAAGGCTTTGGCTAACTTGCTGCTGCGTTCAATGGTTTTACCTGAGACGCCATATAGCTCGCCAATTTGGCTTGGACTCAGGCCAGCAAAAAACTGCAGGTCAAGAATGTCAGCTTTTTGCTGATCAAATTCGGCCAGCGCCTGCATCGCATTGTGCAGGCCAATAATACTATTGGTGTCATCCACTGCCAGCACATGGTCGGTAAGCGTAACGTGCAACTGCCCATCGCCTCGCTTTGCGGCATTGCGCGCCCGGGCGTGGTCGACCAGAATTCGACGCATGATACTGCTGGCCAGCCTGAAAAAGTGCAGTCTGTCCTGATACGCGACCTCTGCCTGCATTAAACCAATAAAGGCTTCATTGACCAGCGCGGTAGGCTGCAAAGTGTGGCCTGGCCGCTCCTGACGCATATACTTTGCGGCTAACTGCTGCAGTTTTTGCTGCACCAGTTTACTAAGTTGTTGTTCAGCTTGCAGGTCGCCGGCCTGCCACTGGCTCAGCAGCATGGTAATGTTGGTTTGTTCCTCAACGATAGACATGGGCGTTTTTTCTACTAGGCTGTTATGGAGTTACCAGTATAGACAGTGTTTCACTAATGTAGGAAATAACGGTAAAAGCGAATGAATAAACAGTTATGGCTGAGAGTTGAACCGCTATTTTATCAGGCAATTGCCTTGCCCCGGGCTGAGCGTGATAACTTTATTCAGCAGGTGTGTAGTGATGATCAGGAACTGTACCAGGCACTGCAGCAGTTGCTGGCCAGCGACGGGCACACGGTTAAGATGCAGGATATGCTGGCTTCAGAGGCCGCTTCGCTGCTCGCCAATCAGCATGATCTCAGTGGCGAGATGTTGGGACCATACAAACTGCTACGCCAGCTGGGTCGCGGCGGCATGGGTACGGTATATCTGGCTGAGCGTGCCGATAAGCAATTTGAAAAAAAGGTGGCGATTAAGCTTATCAGCACCACCTTGATAAACCCGCTGTTGTTACATGCTTTCAGAACAGAGCGCCAGATACTGGCAGACTTAGAGCATGCCAGTATCAGTCGTCTGCTTGATGGCGGCACCACTGCTGAGGGCATGCCCTATCTGGTGATGGAATTTGTTAAAGGCGAGGCGATTGATCAGTATTGTGATTCGCGAAGGTTGGGGCTAATCGCGCGCTTACAATTGTTTGTTAAAGTGCTGGCTGCGGTGGCATTTGCCCATCAGAAAATGGTGGTGCATTGTGATATTAAGCCCTCTAATATTTTAGTGAGCCAACACGGCGAGCCAAAGTTACTCGATTTTGGTATTGCCCATCTGTTAACCCGCGCCACCAGCAGCGATGCGGCAATAGCCGGTGAACAACTGGGCTTAACCCTGAACTATGCCAGCCCGGAGCAACAGCAGGGCAAAGCGTTATCTACCCTGAGTGATGTGTATTCTTTAGGGCTGGTGCTGCAGTTACTGGTTGCCGACTGCTCAAATTCAGATATTGGCTGGATCCTAAAGCGGGCGGTGCAGCAGGCCCCTGCTGACAGGTATCAGTCTGTTACGGCGTTCAGTGATGATATAAAACGTTTTTTGGGGCGGCATCCAATTTTGGCGCGCCCGTCAACTTGCTGGTATCGCAGCAGTACCTTTGTACGGCGCAATACGGCCAGCAGCATGTTAGCAGCCGTTATTTTGTGCAGTATTACGCTGTTCAGTGCAGCGTTCTGGCAGCAGGCACAGCTGGTTAAACAAGAACGCGATATGGCCAGACTGCAGCGTGACAAAGCGCTGGCGATAACTGAGTTTGTGACCGACATGCTGGGCAAAGTAGACCCAAATGAGGCGCAAGGCGCCGAACCCAAAGTGCGGGATGTACTGGACGAGGCTAGCAAACAGCTGGCAGAGCAACACAACCATGCACTGAGCCAGCAACCTGAAGTGGCTGCCGCCGTGCACCGGATTATTGGCCGCACCTACCTCTCGCTTGGCTTGTTGCCTGCCGCCCGGCAGCATCTTGAACAGGCTCAGCAGTTAGCGGTACAACATAACTTTACTGAAACCGAGTTGTATTGGCAGATCCTCACTAATTTATCTTATATTTATCAGGATCAATTTAAGAATGATCAGGTGTTAACGCTTAGATACCAGGCGTTACAGCTGGCAGAACAGCTATATGGCAACGATCATAAAATAACGCTTGGCTCGGTTGGGAACCTCGCTTCGGCGTACATGAATACCGGAGAACTGGAAAAGGCGGAGCAGATGTTTCTGAGGTTATATCAGGATCGTTTGCGGGTGCTGGGCGAAGAACACCGCGATATTATCAACTCTTTAGCCAATCTGGGGGTAATTTATCATTGGCTGGGGCAGTATCAGCAAGCCGAGCTTTACTACGAACGCTGCTATAACATGGCTGAGCGTTTGCTGGGAGCACGCCACCCTACCACACTTATCTGCATGAGCACCTTAGGGTCAATCTATGAAAGCTCTGGCCAGTATCAAAAAGCGGCGCCCTTAATTACTGAACATATTAAACTGGCGACTGAAGTACTTGGCGAGCTGCACCCGGCTACCCTGCGCTCGCAACATAATCTGGCCGATAGCTACCGTGGTTTAGGCCGCCTTACTGAATCGGAAACCTTATTTCGGCAGGTACTGGCCGACCGCACTGAGGTGCTGGGCAGCGACAATATTGAAACCCTGCAAAGCCAGATGAAGCTGGCCCGGGTGTTACGGCTGCAGCAGCAGTTTACTGAAGCCGAACAACTGGTATCAGATGCTTACAGTAAACAGGCGGCGCAATTAGGTAAGGCACACCCCACAACATTGATAACGGCTCAGATCCTGGCCGATACCTATCTGGCCCGGCAAAAACCAGAGGCTGCATTGCAGTTGTATCAGCAAATACTGCAATTACGCCGGGAAAGCGTTGGTCAGCACCCGGACTCGGTCGATACGCTGGCCGGTATGGCCAGGGTATACCTGTTACAGAACAAGCCGCAACAAGCGGCAGAGGCGCTGCAACAAGCAGAGCAGCTGGCAGCGCAGTTTCCGGCGGTGAGCAGCGACAATTTGCAGCTGGCCACCTTAGCCATGCAACAGCAAACGGGCACTTCAGGCGTCAACGCAAATAACTGAACCGGTCATTTAGTGTTTGCAGGCGCCTGGGGCAGCCGGATAAGAACATCCAGGCCACGTTGGTCATTCGCAGTAAAAGAAATACTGCCTTTGTGCAACGCCACAATATGTTTTACGATAGATAACCCCAGGCCGGCACCTTCTGTTTGCTGATGTTGTTGGTGGCGATAAAACCGATTGCCAAGCCGGCTGGTGTCAGCTTCGGTGTTACCGCTATTACTGATACAGATAACGATGTGATGGTGGCTATCCTGTCTGCTTTGGATCACCACTGTGCCATCGTCTGGAGAATACTTTGCCGCGTTATCCAGCACATTTCGCAGCACACTTTGCAATAACGTATTGTCGCCATAAGCCTGACAAGTATCATCCAGTTCCAGCTGCCAGCTAACCTTATCCAGCAACTTGACTGGCAACTGTGCCAGGCTTTGGTGCAGCAACGGGGTTACCGGCACTGGCGCACCGTCAATATGTTGCATATGATCCAGCCGGGCAATTGAGAGCAATTGATTAACCAGATGAGACATCCGTTTGCTGCCTTCGGTAATCGCATTAACCGCTTCACTCACTTCTGCCGGATCGCTCGCGCTGCTCAGATTCTGCGCATGCAACTGTAAAATACTCAGCGGGGTACGTAATTCATGCGAGGCGTCGGCAATAAAACGTTTTTCTTGTTGCAAGTAGCTATAGACCCGTTGCAGCAAGCTGTTAATTGCACTTTGAATAGGTTGCAGTTCACTCGGCAGTGCCAGCTTTATTTCATGCAGCTGCTCGGGTGTTTTATTGGTTACCTGTTGCTGTAACAATTGCAATGGCCTAAGCCCCAGTTTTATCACCAGATAAATCAGCAGGCTCAGTGGCAACATCATAAACAGGATAGGCCGCACTTGCGCCTGAGCAATATGGGCGCCCATTTCTTGCCGGATATCTTCACGTTGGGCAGTGAATATCCACAAATCCTGCTCGGGCACAAAATAGCTAAAGGTCACCCACAAGGTGTTATGCTCGGTGATTTCGTGGTAGCCGGCCTGCCGTTGCGGGGTCGGAAATTGCAGCGCGTTTTCTGACAACATAATGAGTTTGTCGCCTTGTTGGGCTTGAAACGCAATTTTGCCTTCATATTTGTGGCCGTCGAGCAGACGCTCCTGTTGCGCACTGAGCGATTCACCCATATCGGTGATATGCGGCACCGCAACAACCACCGGCAAATTGTCACTTTGCGGTAAAGGGCCGCTGCTAAGCAGTAAACTGATTAATTTAGCGCTGCGCGCCAGTTCGGCGTCGTAAATTTCGTCCAGCTCATGCAGTGCATCGCTATACGTCAGGTAAGCGTTAACGCTTAATGCGCCAAGCATCAGCAGATTAATGCCAATCAACAGGTGAACTTTAATACTGTTAATTGCCATAATGGCTTACCAGCATATAACCTACACCACGAATGGTTTTGATAACTTCGGAAGTGAGTTTTTTACGCAGGTTGTGAATATGCACCTCTATAGCATTACTCTCCGTTTCACCATCCCAGCCGTAGCTTAGCTCTTCCAGTTGCTGGCGCGACAATATACGATCGGGTTTCAACATAAATTCTTTTAATAACATAAATTCCCGTCGGGTCAGTGTTACATCCTGTTGTTGAAACTGGCATTGGTGGTTGCTCAGGTTTAAGCGAATGCCGGCGACCTGTAAACTGTCATCGATTCGCTGCTCTTTTCGACGACAAAGCACCCTGATGCGGGCTTCCAGTTCCAGCACATCGATGGGTTTTACAAGATAATCATCCGCGCCGCTGTTAAGTGCGGTCAGTTTAGTATCCAGCTGTCCCTGTGCGGTCAGTACCAAAACGGGCATAACAACAGCCAATTGGCGCAATTGACGAATGATATCCAGTGCAAAGCCATCTGGCAGGCCTAAATCCAGGATCATTAGAGCGAAATCACTGTCTTGTGCTGCTAATAGTGCCTGCTTCCCTGTAGTGCAATGTTCTGGCTGATACCCCATCCGTTTTAACCGGGTAATCATACCCTGGGCCAGTAACTCGTCATCTTCTACCAGTAAAATACGCATTTAAACTATCCGATGTGGGGCATGCAAAGTGGTTTATCTGACCATCATACAACAACGTGAAAAATAAACCTGTCTTCCGTTCCTTTTACTACTATGACCTTTCTACCACTATGTCAAAGAGCAGGGTCTGATAAAATCCAATTGTGGATCTTTACTCCTGCTGGTTACTTCAAATAGTGAAAGTACTGAATTAAATACGTAGTCATGAGACAAGCTCTTTTGTCGGCTGATACAGTCGGTATCTAACGCCAGCCGCCGGGTAAAGCTTTTAGATAGCCATAATAACATTGGCACCTTAGTTTGCGCATCCGGCGCCATCCAGTAAGGCAAACCGTGTAAATAAACACCGTTTTCCCCTAAAGACTCGCCGTGATCTGACACATACAACATTGCTGTATCAAACTCAGCAGATAAGTCTTCCAGCAACGATATGGTGGAATTAAGCAGCTCATCAGTAGCAACAATAGCATTATCATATGCATTGATAATGTGTTGCGGCTGGCAATCGCTGAGCAAGTTACTTTTGCACTCTGGCAAAAAAAGTTTGTGCTGCGTATCGCTTCGCTTGTAGTACTCTGGGCCATGGTTACCTTGCTGGTGCAGCACAATAAAAATCGGTTGGTTATCGTTTTGGGTTTGCACTATTTCCTGCCGTAGGTTATGTAACAGCGCAATATCCGGGCAAGCCCCTTCTTTGCAGTTGTAGCGGCTGTTGTCAGCAAAACTATGATCAATCACCACCCTGTCGCACATGGTTTTGCACCCAGAATTGTTGTTACGCCAGATAACCTGTACCCCCGCACGTACTAACACATCCAGTACGTTGTCGGAATGCTTAGCCAGATTATCATTGTAGGTAGTTTTATTGAGATAGCTAAACATGCACGGTACAGACACTGCGGTTGCGGTGCCACAGGCGTCGATAGCACCGAAATTAATCAGGTCGCGCTGCGCCAGCAAAGGGGTGGTGTTCCGCGGGTAGCCGCTGATGCCGAGATGGTCTGCCCGTACAGTTTCACCCAATACCATGATCACCAGCTTGGGTTTATTTGCCTGCGGTGTTATGTGTGCATCCGTCGCATATTGAATAAAGGCTTTGTCTTGGGTATTCGTAATCTTACTTTTTAATACGCCCACTACTGCAGCAAGCGCGTTTAGCGGTACTGCCTGATGTTTCAGGTAACGATGCTGGCGAAATACGCCGGCATAGTTCTGGTATTGTGAGACGGCGAGCCCTGAGATTAAGGCAACGATAATAACAAGTAGCATGCTGTATCGCTTAACGGCAATGCACAGTGTGTGTTGTCGCGGTTTTACCCAAAACAGCAAGGTCAGTGGTAAAAGCAGATAGCCTACAAAATAAGGCAGCATGGCACTGCTTAGCAAACCGGACATTTCATGGCGATCGGTCTCCAACGCATTAATTAGCATGCTCTGGTCCAGCAGCATACCGTACTGCTGCATAAAATACTGACTGATGGCGGAGACAACAATTAAACTACTTAACCAGGCTTTCTGAAACCGACCAATACTAAAAATCTGACAAATAAAGGCATTAAGCAAAAATAACAACGCCAACAGCGCTAACGTTAATTGCCAGCCCCCCAAGGGTAAAATGCTGTTGATAAAGCTTTGGTTGAACATCAGGGTAAGTAGCAGAGCAACACTAATACTAAACAATTCTCGCGATATTTCAGGTTTTTTTACCGTTAACGGTATTTGTGAGATCGGGATGTTCAGATCCATAAGGTTATCGCTCTATTACTGCATCAGGCTGATAGTTTGTTCTCGCCAACTTAAGGAATACTTAACGAATTAACGCTGATTGGACGTCGTTGTAGTAATTTGTGGGGTAAATAGCATAAAACAAAATTTTGCAGATAATAGACAAAGTGTCAGTGTGGTTAAATCATGTGATAAGAAATGGGCGCCACGCAGCTGTTGTGCCAGCCCAAAGATCATACCCAGTAACAGTCCGGTGGCTAAACCGATATATTGCCACTGCGGTTTTATTTTCTTAAAAAAGTAAAAGAGTGCCACCCAGGCGTAGCCAACACTGGCGTGCCCGGCCGGAAAACATTGGTTATAAGGTAAGTACGATGGTCGGTTTTGCAATAAATGAAAATAAGGTTCGGTACCACCAAACATGGTTAAGTCCCATGGGCAGGCAATATTTGTAATGGCTTTTAAATACGCTACCAAGATAAAAGAGACTAATAGAGACAAGCTTAAAGCAGCGAAACTGTCAGCCAGTAAGTTATTCCGACTGAATCTGAAGTTAAAGTAGCCAGTGAATAGCAGCACTAGTGAGCAAGCAATATAATTCACAATGCGGGCGTCTTTATGAAGAATATTTTCGGTGAACCAATGTTGTTGCAGTGACCATTGATAGCCTTCCAAGACGTAAAATTTATTGGCGAGCCAGACGTCGCCCCCTCCCATATCTAATACAAGCAACGAGACGATATATACCAGTAACAAACGATATACCATCCTGTCTCTGATGTACGCTTTAACTACCATAAAATGATAAACCAGACAGCGCAGGCGCCAAGCAGAGTTATAAGCACGGCGGCTGATGCTAAATCTTTTGCTTTACCACTGAGCTCATGATAATCGTTACCCACCCGGTCAACCACCACTTCCACTGCGGTATTTAGCAGTTCAATGACAAACACAAACAATAGTGAAAACACCAGCAGGGCGCGTTCGGCGGCTGTCACATTAACAACCATAGCCACTGGCAATAACAACACCATGGCTAAAGCTTCCTGGCGAAGTGCCGCTTCAGTTCTAAGACCCGCTTTTAAACCTTGCCAGGAATATTTACTGGCAAACCACAGACGGTTAAGCCCTTTTGCTTCAGATTTCATTTTAACTACCTGCAAACACGTAACGTGACAAGTTTGGCTTAACCAGCTTAAGCAATTCTTAAGTTTTCTTTTAGTGAGAACAGCCAGATGTAAATAGACGCAACATTGTTTTAAGACTGATATATTCTTAAGGTTTTATCACTATTGGAGAAAGGCTGATGACTCACCTTCAAGCGCATCGCTCGCACCGTGTTGGCTGGTTACGTGCTGCAGTACTGGGTGCCAATGATGGTATTGTGTCTACCGCCAGCCTGATTATTGGTGTTGCAGCCGCAAATACCAGTCATGCCAATATTCTTCTTGCCGGAGTGGCAGGTTTAGTCGCGGGGGCGGCGTCAATGGCTGCAGGTGAGTATGTCTCGGTAAGCTCTCAGGCTGATACAGAACATGCCGATCTTCAGCTTGAAAGACAATCATTAGCTGACCATCCGGAATCTGAAAAGGATGAGCTGGCTCAGATATATCAACAACGAGGCCTGGAGCCTGAGTTGGCACGTCAGGTAGCGTCCCAACTGATGGCTTATGATGCACTGGCTGCGCATGCCAGAGATGATATTGGTATCTCTGCTAATGGTACCGCGAGGCCAGTGCAGGCGGCATTGTCATCCGCTGGTACCTTTACCATCGGTGCAGCTTTGCCACTGCTGGTTGCCTGGGCAACACCAGGTCAATGGCTGATCCATGCTGTTGCCATATTGTCGTTGTGCTTTCTGGCTGTGCTGGGTGTTCTTGCCGCCAAGGCGGGTGGTGCATCAATGATGAAGGGCGCAGCCAGAGTTGCTTTCTGGGGAGCACTAGCCATGACATTAACGGCAATAGTCGGGCGGGTTTTTGATGTCGTAGCTTAATCGGAAGGCTCTATGTCGCTCGGTGGCGTACTTAAGTACTTAAGTTTTGCTTAAGCTTGACGCCTTAACCTGCATGCCAGATAAATTCTGGATGTTATTGCATGCAACTCAAACGTGGTCTGATAAAGTTTTTTGGTCCGTACTTACAGCATGTCGTCATGCTTGCCGTGATGTTGCTGTTGTTGTCAGCCAGCAGGGTTGGGTTGTTTATCTGGCAGCACGAGCGGGTCGAAGCTGCAGGGAACGTCTACACCATGTTGCTGCAAGGAATAAGAGCAGATCTTATTCTGGTCGGGCTGTGGTTGAGTATGCCTGTTTTATTGGCACCTGTACTTGGCCGCAAGCAAGTCTTTATTTACTGGCGAGCATTTAGTCATGCCTGGATCTTAACAGGACTTTTCCTGTTCATTTTTATTGAAGTATCCACCCCTCAGTTTATTTTGCAGTACGACATCCGGCCCAACCGGTTGTATGTTGAATATTTAAAGTATCCCAAAGAAGTGTTTAGCACACTGTGGCAAGGTTATCGTGCCATGCTGCTGGCTGGTATCGCAATTACCGGCGCACTGCTATGGGGCTTGCACCGGGTCTTTGGCCGCGTAAACGCGGTAGCTCAGTCTTACTCAACCAAAACGCTGTGGTTAAGCTGGCCATTGGTAGTCGTACTCGTCTTTGTTGCGGTGCGCTCCACCACAGAACACCGGCCAGCAAACCCTGCTCTGTTTGCTATTACCAGTGATGCATTGGTCAATTCGTTAGTTATCAGCTCGCCTTACTCTGTACTGTATGCGCTTTATAATATGAAGCATGAGGCCCGATCCAGTGAGATTTACGGCACTTTACCAACAGATGAGATGCTGCATCTCGCTCTGGATTGGCCCTGGTTGAAACAGGCAGTGTTTAGTGATCCGGCTATACCTACTTTGCACCAGCAACAGGCAACAACCTCACGGGTAAAGCCGCTGAATCTGGTGATTATTTTACAAGAGAGTATGGGAGCAACGTTTGTTGAGTCGCTCGGTGGGGTGCCCGTAACGCCAGAGCTGGAAAAAATGAAAGAAGCAGGCTGGTGGTTTGAGCAAATGTACGCCACGGGTACCCGCTCGGTTCGCGGCATTGAAGCAGTGGTATCGGGTTTTATGCCAACGCCGGCGCAAAGCACAGTAAAACTGTCATTGTCACAGCAAAACTTTTATACCATTGGCAGTACTCTTGAGCAGCTTGGTTATAACACCAGTTTCATCTATGGCGGCGAAGCGCATTTTGACAATATGCGTAGTTTTTTCACCGGCAATGGTATTAAACAAGTTATTGACCTGCCACAAATGGACAACCCGGTTTTCGTTGGTAGCTGGGGCGCCAGTGATGAGGATTTATTTACTGCTACCAGCAAGCATCTGGATGAGATGCACCAGCAACAGAAGCCTTTTTTCAGCCTGGTATTTAGCTCTTCTAACCATACTCCGTTTGAGTTTCCTGATGGCCGTATCGATTTGCATGAGCAACCAAAACACACTGTAAATAATGCGGTTAAGTATGCGGATTACGCTTTAGGTAAGTTCATTGCTCATGCCCGGCTACAACCCTACTGGCAAGATACCTTGTTTTTAATCGTTGCTGATCATGACAACAGGGTATACGGCAACAATCTGGTTCCGGTAGAAAAGTTTCATATTCCTGCGCTGATCCTGGGTGCTGACATCATACCTAAACGCATTAAACCGGTTGCAAGCCAGATTGATTTGGCTCCAACCTTATTATCATTAATGGGCATCAATAGTCAGACGCCGTTAATCGGCCGTGATTAT
>TARA_R110002126_G_scaffold24488_1_pt1 | contig 14950 bp, 25 predicted proteins | sample TARA_R110002126 | Tara Oceans TARA_R110002126 (sample SAMEA4397536) | marine metagenome | biome: Polar Biome; feature: [DCM] deep chlorophyll maximum layer (ENVO:01000326); material: water (ENVO:00002006), including particulate matter (ENVO:01000060) such as... | depth 30 m
CAGAGGGCGGGGGGTGTGTGAGGTAGGGTAGGTAGGGGCAGAGGCCATATCGCTCTGTATGGGCTTCCTAGAGCCTTCTAGAGGGGTATAGCACTTGACATAAGGGTATGTACTTGCTATACTCTATGGACAGTCAAGAGAAACAAACAAATGGAGAAAACAAATGGCTACATATACTTTAGACGCATGGGTTGATAACAATACCAATGACCACAAAGAAGTTGAATTTAATACTGAGTATGAAGCAACTGAATGGTTCAAATCAGTGTGTACTAATTATGTAGAAGCCTCTTTATGGGGTGAAGGGGCAATCTCATATAACTTTAAAGAGATCGCATCATATACCAGTGCGGTTAACAATTACTTTAACCATGTAGGAGAAAACAAATGAGTACACAACTTAGAAACGTCAACCATGTCATAGCACAGCTACGGTTTTATGGGGGAGAAGATCGTGGAGTTTGCTTAAATGTCAGTCAAAAAAGCTCAAAACATGGGCATCAATTTCTAAACTTAACTAAAGAAGAAGCGGCATTGTTAGCCGCAGAGTTAACTTTATTTGTTCAAGGATACGAAGTTGTAGATCATGAAGGGGGGATATAATGGATGAAGATTCTATTGTATTGAGGATACTCAAGTCCAAAATGGACAAGTATCCTAATACATCTCACATTTACTCTATAATTAAAGAGTTATATAGTGAATTAGAGATGGTGCATTCTTGCACTAACTGTAATGAGTTATTTGAAACCTTTGAGCCGCCAGAGGACGGCAACTATGAGTGTGATGAGTGTAGGCTTTTTAAAAGAGTTAAAATACACTTTCAACGATTGACATAGTATGCTAGGTAGGGTATAATACTTAGATAATCAAGGAAAGGAGAAAGAAAGTGACCGAAGATGAATACGAGTCCGTAAAGGACTCATTATATGCGTATATTACCTCTAATACAGGTAATATATACTCTGTATTGGGGGAGTACAGGCAAATGGCCTGTGTTGACAACAATATAGAAGCTACATGTGTTGAAGAGGATGACCTTGACACATGGGCAAGGGATATTGTCAGTGACTTGATGTCATACGACAATCTAAGACTCCAAGAAATAGTTGGAGACTTGATGATTTCCCAATTTAAAGGGGATCAAACAGAATATAGGGATGCGATTGATCGCATCTTTTATGATTTCAAAACAAATTAAAGGAGAGAACATATGCCTTATGATGGATTTTTTAATGAGCCTCATTCACTAGACCTGCCAAAAGATTTAGATTTTGAGGTGTTTATAACGCCTGTTTCAGATATACTAAAAGAAGGTATATCTGTAAATAACAGCAAAAGTGCTGTGATTGACCAATTCGGTCACGTATTTGGCTTTACTAGTAACAGGTATAAGCCTTTATCATATGCAGATACAGTAGCTTCACAGAATGAAGCTATATATGATTCTGGTATTGACCTGAGAGGTATGCGAGTTAAATGGAGTAAGTCATCAGATGGGGGTAGAATGAAAAGATATATTACCTTCCCATCGGCTACAATTGAGCCAGTAGTAGGTGACATAACCCAATTCGGGCTAGAATTATATAACAGTTATGATTCTAGTTACTGCTATGAGTCTGCTACTAAAGCATTTAGACTATGGTGTCTTAATGGGTGTACAACACCAGAACACACGTACAATTCACGCAGGAAACATACTACTAATGTTAGTATTAGTGGAGAAACAGCTAAACTACAACTTGGTATAGATGCGTTTTATGACTCAGAAAGTCGGTATCAGAAGTGGTCCCGAACACCAATATTAAAATCTTCAGTAGAGAGACTATTTAAGAAAACATTAACTGCAAAAGAAGGAGGTAAATTCCCTTATGCAGTAACTTCCTTTGATAATCTTATGGTAGATTGGAAAAACACCGAAAGAGACATGGGCAGTAATGCATGGTCTGCGTATAACGTAGCCACAGCATGGGCTACTCATGCAAAGCCTAAACGTGGTGGGTTTAAAGAAAACCTAGTACGTACAAGAAATGCAAAAGTAGCTAGTATGTTAAAATCAGATTATTGGAAGGAGTTAGTTGATGGGACGGATGTCTGACATTGACATCGATACTCGTGCTATACTTGAGGCCGAAGCAGAGCAGCTTAACCTTGACATAGGCGATAAGATGGAGTATATTAGTAACAATTACACAGCAGTAGCAAACAAGATCATAAAGGAGAAAGAAGATGAGAATAAAAACAATAAGCGAGAATCATGAGTGGTATGACGATATAGAATGGAGCTTGCATGAGTTCCATACAGGCAAGATAGATAGTATTACTTGCCTTCAACAACTAAAAAGTTTGGGTATGGAGGAAGCGTATTGTGAACCAGAAGGATATAAAGACCCTGATTGGCAACCACGAGTCCTACAGGGGGGATTGTTATGATTGTGGAGGTGCTAATTCTCTTAGCATCTCTTGTGATCAGGGTACTTTAAAATGGATGTGCTTCAAGGCACATTGTAAGAATAAAGGAAGCGGGAATGTTAAAAGAACTAGTGAGGAAATTACAAATGCTATATTGGGAAGGCAAAAAAAGGTGGATAGTGATATACGTTTTGATGTTCCTCACTACTTTACTAGTGTGTATAGTAGTGATAGAGCGGTCAAGTTCTTCACGCGTTACCACGCATTACCGCTTTCAGAACAAGGTCGTATTAAGTTGCGATATGACCCCAAACAAAACAGGGCTGTGTTCCTTGTATGTAGGAAAGGGGAGATAGTAGATGCTACAGGTAGAGCCTTGGATGCTAATGTTGTTCCTAAATGGTACAGGTACAATGGTAGTGGGCAGAGTTTTATACTTAACCACCCTAATCCTTCCACGCCTATTGTGGTCGTTGAAGATATCCCTAGTGCTTGTGTGTGCAGTCATGAGTATAGTGCTATTGCTCTCATGGGTACTTCTATGTCAGATCACGATCTAAAAGATTTGATGGGCTACAGTAAGGTTATAGTTGCACTAGACCCTGACGCATATAGTAAAGGTATAAGTATAGCTCGTAGGTTATCCCCATTTACGGATGCTAGGGCTGTGCTTATACCTGACGATATTAAGTATTTCAAACCGACTGAAGTGAAAGGAATGTTAGATGATAGAGCTAAGATTAGTTCATAGCCTATTAGATAAGGAAGTGTTTGAGTCTGTCACTGACACGCTCAAGCCTTCCATATTCTCTGATGATAATGCGGATATTGTAGAAGCAATAATCTCATTACATGGAGAGTTTGAGGTTATAGACTTAGACATAGTACATGAGCATCTTCGTAATAAGAAGGTATCTACTAGGTCTAAGATGGGGTTGTTAGATGAAATTATGAATGAGATACGCTTGACTGAACCAGTAGGTGCAGACGTAGCCAAGCAATTCATATTCAACCTAGCACGTAAAAGTAACAGGCTTGATGCTCTTAATGCATTAGCACAAGTCATAGAAAAGAATGAGGATAGTCATGCATCAGTCACAGAGATACTTGACGCAACAGATTATGAAGAGTCATCAGACAAAGTGGACACTTGTCTGGGTAGCCTATTGGAGCATTACAGCACTAGTGGTAGGTTCCATCTTAGTGTGGACGCACTCCAAACTGGTATTGGAGGTTTGCAACGTAAAAATGTAGCTGTATACTTTGGTCGTCCAGAGGTAGGTAAGTCTAGCTTACTAGCCTTTGACGTAGCTGGTTGGCTCAAATCCGGTATCAGAGTAGACTATTATGCCAATGAAGAGCCAGCTAAAAAGATTATCCTTAACATTGTACGTGCTGCCTGTAATATGACTGATGCAGATATAGCTATGCATATAAAGAATGGGTCTACTATTGACATGTGGGAGGAGATACGGCATAATCTGACTGTTAGAGAAGTCGGGGATATGGACATTGACATGGTGTTTGCAAGGGCTAAGAAGGACACACCAGATGTAGTATGCCTAGATCAGATAGACAAGATGACTATACATGGTAACTATAATAATGGTGCTGACAGGCTCAAAGCTTTGTATGAAAGGTCACGTACTATAGCTAAGACTGCTGACTGCCTTGTATGTAATGTATCTCAAGCTAGTGCAGAAGCAGAAGGTATGATCTACCCGCCATACTCTATGCTTGAGAATAGTAAGACAGGTAAAGCAGGTGAGGCTGATATCATATTCGGTATTGGTAAATACAAAGACACACCCAATGACAGGCAAGAACTGCGTGGTGTGTGTGTATCTAAGAATAAGATAAATGGCTGGCATGGTGAGCAAGGTGTTATGTTTGACAGACATAGTAACCAGTGGATAGCGAGGGGTGAAGATAATGATTACAGTGCTTGATGTAGAATGCACCAGTAAAGGTAATCCTAGCCCGTATAATACTGATAACTATCTAGTTTCAGTAGGGTATAAAGCTGATGGTATAGAAGAGTATCTATGCTTCAAGCATGATGAAGAACCTATGACTCAATCAGCTTTCTATATACTACAAAATCAGCTTGATGTTACTAGTTTGTTAGTAGGTCACAACATAAAGTTTGATCTATCGTGGCTATTAGAATGTGGCTTTAAGTATCCAAGGGCGATACATGACACTATGATATTTGAGTTTATCAAAGTAGGGGGTGACCCTAGTAAGCGTATGAACTTGAGTGCTTCATGTGAGAGGTATGGCTTACCTACTAAACAAGATGTAGCAGGTGAGTTGTTTAGGAAAGGTACTGGCTTTGAGTCTATGCCTTGGGATATAGTAGAAAGTTACGGACGCAACGACGTAGATATTACATGGATGTTATATCATAAACAGATGGAGGATTTAAATGGGGCAACTTGAATTTGAGTATAATGAGGAATATGATGTGAATGATAATGGATTTATGCTAACACCTCACCTTAAAACTAGGTTGAGACAAGTATACAATGTGCTACTTGAGGGGGATTGGGTTAGTATAGAAGCTATAAGTGAACGTACTAAATATAACAACTTAACCTCCATATCTGCAAGATGCAGAGACTTGCGTAAAGAAAAGTATGGGGGGCATAATGTAATAGGTAGATACAACGCAGACAAAATATATGAATACAGATTGGTAGGGCCAAATGAAACCAGCACTTGATGTTATGAATGAGTTCTGTTATGTTCTTACTCAGATGGAACGTGACGGTATGCGTATTGATGTAAATGCTTTAAATGAATTGGAAGTAGAGTACAAAGCAGAACTATCTGAGCTTACTGAGACACTACATACATTAGCTCGTAAATCACTAGGGGATACGCCCTTTAGTCTTACATCTAATGATGACCTTAGTATGCTTATATTTAGTCGTAGACCTAATAATAAGGGGGTGTGGGCAGAGGCATTCAACCTTGGTACTGAGATGATAAATGGTACACGTAAGCCCAAGCGTCCATATACTATGCCAAAGAAAGAGTTAGGAGAAAAGATAGAACGCTTATCTACACTAGTATATAAGACTACTGCCTACCAATGCAATGTATGCGGAGGTACAGGTAAAGTTGCACGTAAGCGTAAGAATGGTACGTGGGGTACACCTAGATATAAGTGTGGTAGATGTGGAAGTTGTGGTATTATATATGAGCCTGACTATAAAGATATAGCTGGCTTCAAGCAACGTCCTAGTTCAGTAGAGCATCTAGCATCGCACGGATATATATGTAGTAAAAATAGATTAGTAACACTAGCAAAAGGGGCTAAAGGAGATGCCAAAGACTTCCTCACACACATGGTACGATTTAATGCCATCACCCACTACCTTAACAGCTTCGTTAAAGGGATCAGAGAAAATGTCGGAAGAGATGGAATCCTACATACTCAGTTCATGCAATGCGTTACTAAGACAGGGCGGTTGTCAAGTCGCAATCCGAATCTCCATAATATGCCCAGAGGAGGGACTTTTCCAATTAGAAAGGTCGTTATTAGTAGATGGGAAGGCGGTTCCATCACCGATGCCGACTACAGTCAGTTAGAGTTTCGTGTTGCAGCAGCATTAGCTTATGATTCAACAGCATTAAAGGATATTAACAATGGTACAGACGTACATAGCAGGACTGCGGAAATACTCACGAGTGCAGGGCAAAAAACGTCTAGGCAAGACGCTAAAACGCACACGTTCAAGCCCCTATACGGTGGAACGTCAGGTACAAGGGCTGAACAAGAGTATTATAGGTGGTTTAGCGCCCGCTATAGAGGAATATCTGCTTGGCATAAAAAGATACTAGGATTAGCTGTAGCATACAAACGTCTTACGCTACCCAGTGGTAGGCCGTATAGCTTTCCTTGGGCTAGGATAGGGCCGGGGGGTCACGTATCTGGTGCTACTAAGATAAAGAACTACCCAGTACAGGGGTTTGCTACTGGAGATATTGTGCCTGTAGCAGCAATTAATGTATATAATTTATTGACAGAAAGGGAGTTAAAGAGTAGGATGATTAATGAGGTGCATGACAGTATAGTTATAGATACATATCCCGGAGAAATAGATGCGGTATCACAATGCATGACCGAAGGTATGTTGTCAGTTATAGATGATTGCAAGACAAGGTTCAACTTCAACTTTACTGTACCGTTAGCAGTAGAGATTAAAAATGGTATTAATTGGCTGTCAATGAGTACCATAACAGAAGCATCAACAGAGGACTTTAATGAATGAAGAAACTATTATTGTTCATAGTAATTGTATGGACTTTTATATCGTTAGTAACTGTAGGAGCGTGGGCATCTCCTGTGCAAACTGAACAAGATTGTTTAGCTGAAGCAATATACTTTGAAGGGAGAGGTGAGCCTTTTATAGGACAGATAGCAATAGCCAATGTAATTCTTAACAGGACAACTAAAAGTATTTGCTTGACTGTCCATGATAAACGGTGTATATTTTCTTACTGGTGTGATGGTAAGCACGAGATAATGAAGGATGTAAAAGCTAAAGAGGTAGCTTACACAGTAGCTAGGTTAGCATTAGATGGTGCAGTAGTAGCTCGGTTAGACGAGGCTACTCACTATCATGCTGATTACGTCAACCCTTACTGGTCTGGTACTCTTGAGTACATAGGACAAATAGGTAAGCATCTATTCTATAAAGGAAAAGTATTATAAAGGAGAAATAAAAGGTTGACATAACAAGTCAATGTATGTATACTTATAATAGTACATCAAAGGATGTACGTTCAAACTATTGAAGGATTATCATAATATGAATACATTACCAGCAACTACTACTGAGTTATCTGACAATGAAATTGCTACATTAACAGGGACTATGACTACTAACTCTAATAGTCTAGCAACTTTAGGTATTAACTATAGAGAGGAGGAAGATGGTGTTGCAGTACCTCGCGGACACTTTGCTATCTACAATGGTACGGAACGTGTGTACGGTACTGACCCTACCTATAAAATACTAGGAGCATCTAATCAAGTTCGTGAGTATGATGCAGGAGCAGAAAAGTATGTAGCTGAAACTATATTCTTTGACAACCCCTTTGATATGAAAGCAGAAGATAGTGCTGGCGGGTATCGGTGTGGTAAAGTATCAAAGAGAGACTTAGCAAACTTATCGGAAGGAGATCAATACTTACAAAAGCGTAAAAAAGTATATCGTATTACATGGGGTATAATAAATATGGTAGGTAAGAATGCAGCAGGTGAAGATGCTGTAGCTGAAAATGTACCTTGTATGATGCGTAGTGGTGGTAGGGGATTCATGCCTATGGCTGAATACCTTGAAGAAAACAAAGGTAATGTGCATAACCTTATTACTAAGTTTAAAGTTAAAAAGCACACTAAGCCTATCTTACATTGGGAAGTACATCCAATTGTAAGCGAAGAAAGTAAACTAACTGATGTTGAGTTAGAAACTATGAAAGCCTTAAAAGAAGAGAAGGATAGGTGGAATGCAGATGTAATGAGTCAGTGGCGTAAAAAGAATGGGATAGTAGAAAGTAACCCATTAGCAGAAGTAACAGAAGAAATGTCTGCCGTACTGATTGACAACGATGATGATTTTAAGGATGACCAAATACCATTCTAAATATCATAAATAAACTTAGGGGTACGTGTAATGCGTACCCCACTTTTTAAAGGTAGTACTATGGATTTAAACGCAGAAATAGATATGTATATGCACAAGGCTTCTATAGGTGAAGCTGAGATGAGCGAGGAGATTATAGAACGCTTTGGTGAGAGATGTAAAGAAAGTATACGTAGGCAATTCAACCCAGAGAAACGAGACTTCTCTATACGTATGTCATCTATAGGTAAGCCACTATGCCAGCAGCAAATGGAAAAAGCTGGTGCTGAACGTGAAAGAATGAAGCCTGAGTTAAAGATGAAGTTTGCTTATGGTGATCTTACTGAAGCACTTATGATGGCTATTATGGAAGCCGCAGATATTAAGATAGAAGGCTTCCAAGAAAAGGTTAGCTATAAATTAGGTAAGACTAATATAAAGGGTACGTTAGATGTTATCATTGATGGAAAAGTGTATGATATTAAATCTGTATCTAAGTTTGGATTTGAGTTTAAGTTCGGTCATCCAGACGGTTTTCAGAAGATGGTAGACGATGATGCATTTGGGTATGTGTCACAAGGATATTTGTATGGTGAAGCAAAAGAGTTACCTTTCGGTGGTTGGATTGCTATGTGTAAAGAAACAGGAAAGTATTCTGTACTTAAAACTCCTGTTAATGGTGAACCTTACAAGCGTAAAGCTATAGCTGATGCACGTAAGAATGCAGATAGCTTAAATCGTGATGATCCATTTAAACGCTGCTTTGAGCCTAAGATGGATACATACTACAAGAAAGCTACAGGAGAACATTGTCTAGAGCTTACGTGTAGTTACTGTGACTTTAAGAAAGCTTGCTGGGGTGATCGTATAGAGTTCCGTAAAGCTAGTGGTAAATCTAAATCATGGAAGTGGTATTTTAATGACTGATAATGAACTAAGTAGGTTAGTAGCATTGTATACAAGGCAGATATGTACACATAATGAAATCCTAGATATGGCATGGCAAGACCCTAACTTAACTAGTGATGACATTTGGGAACTACAGGAGTATCTAGATGAGAACGAGCAGTGCGAAAGCGAAGGGAAGGAGGCTACAAGATTGGGTCAAGAGCAAACTGATTTCCAAACTTGGCTTAGAGAAGGACACGGACTTGATTCGGACAGCGATAATGGGGGAGAGTGGAGCAGACGTTACGCTGATAAGCTCGTTGAGGCCGCGATTCCCATTCAGCATAGAGTGCAAGAATCAGGAGAAGTACAAAGGGATATACGACACGATAGAGCAAGCTCGTGGGCATGGAAAGCAGCCGCCAATAGTCTTTCTAAAGATGAATCATAAACCTACGCTTGTAGTACTTGAAGCTGAACAGTATCTGGAGGATTACTTTGCAAAATAGACGTACCCCACAGCGAGGGGATGCTATACTGCTGTTTAGATTTATTGATGGAGCTTTGTCAGTAGAAATAGGAGGAGATGATAGTGGACTTGCTGGGAATTGTGCTCATGAGTGTGCAAGTATGTACATGGACTACGTTGAACAGAACCTTGATAATGATTTATTATATATGTTTCCTGAAGGGGAGAGTTAATGGCTAAACCTAAAATATTAGTATTAGATATAGAGACTGCGCCTAACCTAGCGTATGTGTGGAGTTTCTTTAAAACAAATGTAGCACCAGCTATGGTAAAAGATAACTGTACCATAATGTGTTGGTCAGCTAAATGGGTAGGTAATGATTCTATATACTTTGAATCTGCACAAAACCAGACCGAAAAAGCAATGCTTAGTGCATTACAAATGCTACTAGATGAAGCAGATATGGTAGTAGGTCACAACGTATCAGGCTTTGATATGCCTAAGATAAGAGGTAGATGTATGGTAAACGGTATCACATTGCCGTCCCCTTACAAAGAAATTGATACACTAAGAATAGCACGTAAAGAGTTTGCATTTGATAGCAATAAGTTAGAGTCTTTAGCTAAGATATTAGGTCTTGTAGAGAAGAGTGCTCATAAGAAGTTCCCGGGGTTTGAGCTATGGGCAGAGTGCCTAAAAGACAATGCAGATGCTTGGGAAGAAATGAAAGCTTATAATATACAAGATATTGTTACAACAGAAGAAGTGTACATAGCACTAAGACCATATGCAAGTAACCACCCTAACCTTGGCGTGTACATGGAGCTTGATGTAATTGTATGCCCTAAGTGTGGCTCTGAAGATCAAGAGAAAAGAGGATTCTCTACTACTAACGTAGGTAAGTATCAACGCTACCGTTGTAATGACTGTGGTGGATGGCATCGTTCTCGCAGTACAGAGTACCCACAAGATAAGAGGAAAGTACTAACGGTGAACGCAGTTGGATAAACAACTATGGATAGGTATGATAATATACGGAGCAATAATATTAGTAGGATTGGGATTAATATGACAGGGCCAGTAGAGTATGCAAGAGCACACGGTATGTACGACCATGTAAATAAGAATGATCCAGTAAATAGCCCTTTACATTACACTCAAGGTGGTGTAGAATGCTTTGATGCTATACAAGCATCTATGACAACTAAGGAGTTCTGCGGATTCCTTAAAGGTAATGCTATGAAATACATCTGGAGGTATAATAGTAAAGGTAATGCTAATCAAGACCTAGACAAAGCTAATTGGTATCTAACACGACTAAGAACATTAATTAAAAAGGAAACACAAAATGCAATACCTAAGTAACCAAAACCCTATGTTCCGCAGTAAGTTTTCTGAAGACATATTCCAACAAAAGTATGCACATGAAGGCTGTGAGTCTTGGATAGACCTAACTAAAGTATTAGTAGAAGATGTATGTAGAAGTAACTTAGATGCTGTTGAGAAGAATAGATTAATACAATATATGTCAGAGCTAAAGTTTATTCCGGGAGGGAGATACCTATACTATGCAGGACGAAAAAACAAGTTCTTCAACAACTGCTTTCTTCTCAGATCAGAAGAGGATAACAGAGAAGATTGGGCAGAGCTTAGTAAGAAGGTGGAGCTATGCCTGTCAACTGGTGGGGGTATTGGGAATGATTATAGCATTTATCGCCCTAGTGGTTCCGTGTTACATGGTACTGGTGGTATCGCAAGTGGCCCACTTCCTAAGATGCAGATGGTTAACGAACAAGGCCGTGGACTTATGCAAGGTGGGTCTAGACGCTCTGCAATCTATGCTTCGTTAAACTGGAAACATGGAGACATAACAGAGTTCATCCATATGAAAGATTGGTATGGTATGCCTGTAGGTAATACAGGTATGTCTATAGGGCAAATTAAAGAGCAAGACTTTAACTTTCCTGCACCTATGGACTATACAAATATATCTGTAAACTACGATACAGAGTGGATTGAAAACTATTGGGAGACAGGAGATGTTGGTGAAGTCTTTAAACGGAACGTCAAGCAAGCATTATCAACAGGAGAACCGGGGTTTAGCTTTAACTTCTGGGACAAAGAAAAAGAAACACTACGTAACGCTTGTACCGAAGTCACCTCAGAGGACGACTCAGATGTCTGCAACCTTGGGTCTATTAACATCGGACGAATTGATAGCATTACAGAATTTAAGGACATCGTGGAGCTTGGCACGAAGTTCCTTATGTGTGGGACGCTTGTTGCAAAACTACCATACCAAAAAGTCAATGACGTTAGGGAGAAGAATAGACGGCTTGGTTTAGGTATAATGGGTATGCATGAATGGTTAATAAAGAAAGGATCAAAGTATGAAGTTACGCCCGAATTACATCGCTGGCTCTCTGTTTACCGCAGTGTGTCAGACTCAACATCAAAAAGTTATGCAGATACACTTGGAGTTAGCCGACCTGCTGCCAACCGCGCCATCGCACCAACAGGAAGCATTGGTATCCTCGCAGGAACTACTACGGGAATTGAGCCTCTGTTTGCAGCAGCTTATAAAAGACGGTACTTAAAAGCAGGTAAGTGGAAGTACCAATACGTTGTTGATTCAGTAGCTCAAGAAATGTTACGTGAGTATGGGACTGATCCTGATTCATTAGATACTGCCTTAACATTAGCCAGTGACCCTGAGAGGAGGATTAAGTTTCAAGCAGATGTTCAAGACTACGTAGATATGAGTATATCATCAACCATTAACTTACCTGCGTGGGGTACAGATACTAACAATGAAAGTAACATAGATAGTTTTACTGACACGTTAGCTAAGTACTCTCATAGACTACGAGGGTTTACCTGTTATCCTGATGGATCTCGTGGTGGTCAGCCATTAGTAAAAGTAGAATATAAAGATGCTGTAGATAAACTTGGAGAAGAGTTTGAAGAGCACGTAGAAGCAGTAGACATCTGTGATATAACAGGTAAGGGTGGAAGCTGTGGAGTATAAACAAATAGAAGGGGGGGATGCTATCTTAGCATCTCTCACCTTGCTGTATGATCCTAAAACTAAGAAGATAGTAGTGCAACGATTATCACAGGATGCAGAAGAGTTACGGAGGATATTAGATGAATGGCATCCTAGCTTTAGGGACACACCTGACATAGTAGAAACTACTAGGTGGGTTAATGAGCTAATGAATGACTCGTACTCTCGTATAGTCGAACAGTACGGTGATGAAATCTTAGAGTATGAGGAGTTACTAGAATGAAGGTGTTTATATACAACAATGGTTTGTGTGACCAGAAAGCTAATGCTGGAGGCATAAAGAAGTTTAAGTCATCAGAAGATGTAGATAGCTTTTTATTAACCTTGTGCGGTGCGATGAATAGGTTAGCTCATAGGCAGATACGAGTGTTTGTTACTAACGATGAGGTAGAACAACATGAAGTTGACCACAAGGTCATTATGGGAGATAACTATGGTTTGGATTTACGCGGACACTCTATTAAAGAAGTGGATACTCTTGAGGTTGCAGCGTCAGTTAGTAAGAAAGTTTCACAGTATCGTGAAGCTATTGGGAGTAGGTTCCAAGTAGATACAGGAGGTAACTAAGCTTCAAACAGTTCGCGTTCAGACTTTCTACGTCTTACAAGTCCGGGGAGTACGCGACCCCCGGCTTTTCTCCATTTAGGAAACTCTTCAGCAGCACTTTCGTATTCTTTACGTTCTAGTTTCATACGAAGTGTAGATTTCTGAAAGTTACCACTCCCCACATTATATACAAATGAACATAAGCTTGAGAACATATTCTCTGTTAGCTCTACTTTGATAAGCTTCCTAATAGAATTCTCAGAATGGCGTACTTCTCTACGGAGTAGGTACTCCCCCTCTTCTTTTGTAATAGCAGGATGGTCAAGAGTAACAGGGTTGCCATCTACATCCCACGTACTTCCAAAACCTATTGTAGCTCTCGCAGCACTGCATAGGTATGGCAACTCTCTCCACCCTTCATAGTGCTTTATGATTGCCAATCCGGTATCATTGCAGTGACTACCCCACCTCATTTACGATTAAAACTCCTACTACCAAACCAGAAGCTTACAACTGCTGCCCATATAGCTTGGAACTCACTATTCCATATAGTCTGATATTGTATTAAGTCCATCCATCCCATATTAACTGATAGAGTAAGTGCCGCAAACTCTATGAACAAGCAGTACGTAATTACAGGTCTTACTGTTGAGCTTAGATTAATACACCATTGACTAGACTTCTTAGTTATTGCAGAGTGCTCCTTATGTAGAGCCTTAGTCTCCTCAATGTCTGCTGTGATGTCCATCATCTGCATCTTCTGAGCACCAATCTGTAGTTGCTGCTCTAGCTGCTTCTCCATCAATGATAGTTCGTGTTTCTTATCCTGCTTGTCTTGGAAGAAATCCATGACTTTAGGTAAGAAGCTTGTGCCAAATCCTAATACTGATCCTAGTAAACTAAGCATATTTTTTCTTCTTTTTCTTTGCTACTTTACTCTCTTTCTTCTTCTCTTTCTTCTTCTCTTTCTTCTTCTCTGGTCGTCCCATTTTTTTTCCGTATGTACCGGGTCCGTGCATGACTTTCTCCTAGTTAAGTAGCGGGGGGGTGGGTTCCATTGTGCATCTTTTCTATTTTATTTAATCTATCTGAGTTACTATGTGTCATAATACTGATCCGTTCTATTTCTCTATGCTGCTTTTCTAGTTGAGCAGGGGATAGTATAGAGGATAGTACCTCAGTCTTCTGTGAGTTCAGATCAATTAGGTTCTCCTGTTTGTCTGTCCTCTGATCTAATGATCTAAGCCTAGCTTCATAGTCTTTTGATAGTGCGTTAAGTTGTTCAATAACAGCAGCCAGTTTCTGCTTGACAATAACAGATGCACTAACTACACTTACTAACATAGCCCCTAAACTAAGGAGCAGTTTTATATCTACACTTCCTTCCATTACAGTTTATTTATACAATCAATAACATAGCCTGTTACAGGGCTGTGCCTAGCTTCAGCTTTTTTAATAGCCACAGCTTCACTAGAAGCAACGACTGTGAAATAGTGAACCTCTTCCCACTCTGGGGATAAGAAGGGGGGAGTTCCATTACCCTGACGTATAGCATCCCTAACATAACTGTTGTATACACCGTACTCGTATGTATCCATCTAACATGATCCCTCCGTACACCTATTAGCCCAAACTAAATAAACTACTATACCTGTTCCAGCTAGAACTAAGATTAACTTTCCTGCTTCAATAAGATATCCAAACATCTTGTCGTAGAACTTATTATCTTCTTCCTTCTGATGTTTAGCTTTAACTTTAGCTTTCTCTGTATTCTTTGCTTTAGTAGCTAATCGTTTCTCTCGTTCTTCTTTAATTAACTCAAACGTACCACGACCAAACTTGTTATCTATCTCAATTGCAAGATTGCTCAATGCTCTTTCGTTACGCTTCTGCTCTAGTATGTCATTAGCTACTGCACTTATACTTGTGTC
>TARA_R110002126_G_scaffold226660_1_pt1 | contig 14945 bp, 20 predicted proteins | sample TARA_R110002126 | Tara Oceans TARA_R110002126 (sample SAMEA4397536) | marine metagenome | biome: Polar Biome; feature: [DCM] deep chlorophyll maximum layer (ENVO:01000326); material: water (ENVO:00002006), including particulate matter (ENVO:01000060) such as... | depth 30 m
AGATAACAGATTATCTATAAGCATTATCACTTATTGATATCTATTTATATCACGTATCTATTGAATGGTCAATAGATAGACACCCACTACATCCCATACACCCCTTTTTCGTGAAAATTTGTTTATCCTATATATATTACTAGTCTGCGCAAATAATTACGTTTCCCCTAAGTTCGATATAATAAGTATATATTTATTTATATAAATAATGTATGTCCGAGTAAAAATCGGCTCGACGAGACCCCACCCCCTCTATATAGGGAACACCCCCCCTACAAAATAAAAATGGGATAAAAAAAAAATTTTATTTACAAAAATTTAAAAATTCGGTATACTAATAGTTAATCGGTTAATATAACCTGCGGATATTGATATGGAATTAGCTATAGAGCCCGAACTTGGCATACCTGTAGAACTGGGTAAGATCAAGTTTAGCTTCGAGGACAAGGCAAAAGCAACGGCAAAAACAGCCACAATGCTATCAGAGTATGGACTAAATATTGTCCCAGATCGTGAAACTGACGATATTGCTGCCAAGATTGCCTTATCATATGCCGAAAATCCCGAATATGTTACTAAAGAAATCAATAACAAACGAATATCTAGTTTACCCCCTGCCGCGCTTATAACAACTTATAATATACTTAATGAATTTGGACATTCTGTTGTAGAAAGTGCCGTGCAGGTCAGGCATCTTGTTACTAACAAACTTATTGAAGAAACAGAGAATTCCGACCCACGTGTGAGAATCAGAGCCCTAGAACTGTTGGGTAAGATTAGTGACGTAGGACTGTTTGCTGAGAAAAGTGAGGTAACTATTACCCACCAGACTACCGACGAGTTAAAGGAGCGGTTACGGTCTAAACTGGCACTACTCATAAATCCGGAAAGACAATATGCGACGTCAGTTGTGTTGGACGGTGAGGCCATCGACATTAATGCCGAGCTTGGGCTGTTAGAGCCATCAGACGATGAGTAAGGTAACTGATTTTACTGAAGGTGAGATTGATGTCATGCTCGCTAATCTAGATAGTTTTTCAGATAATGAGATTATTGAGATTGATAAGATGGTAGGGGAGCTGTCTAACCGACGAAAAATAAAAGCAGCATACGAGGACTTAATTGAGTTTTGTATACACATGATGCCTGAGTTTATTGTGGGGGAGCATCATAGGATTCTCGCAAATATGCTCATGGCAATTGAGGCGGGGGACAAAGACCGTATATGTGTAAACATACCACCAAGACATGGTAAATCACAACTCGTGTCAATATTCTTCCCTGCATGGTATCTAGGGCGTAACCCCAATAAAAAAGTTATGATGGTATCACATACGACTGACCTTGCCGTGGATTTTGGTCGTAAAGTTCGTAACTTACTCGCCAGCGACACTTATAAAATAATATTCCCTACCGTAGAGTTGGCGAAGGATAGTAAATCAGCTGGTAGGTGGAATACAAGTGTTGGTGGAGAATATTATGCCTGTGGTATTGGATCAGCCCTAGCCGGGCGTGGTGCTGATTTATTGTTAGTTGACGATCCACACTCTGAACAAGATGTTATAAACGGTAACTTCTCAGTATTTGCAAAAGCGTATGAGTGGTTTACTTTTGGTGCGCGTACTCGTCTGATGCCTAACGGATCTGTAGCGATAATTCAAACACGGTGGCACATGGACGATTTAACGGGCCGAGTGACAAGGGATATGGCACACAACACACGTGCAGATCAATACGAAGTAGTAGAGTTTCCCGCTATACTAGATATTTACAGTGAGGAGGCTCAGAAGACAGTTGAGAAACCCCTGTGGCCTGAGTTTTTTGATCTGGAAGCCCTATTACGTACTAAGGCATCTATGCCAACATTCCAGTGGAATGCTCAATATCAGCAAGACCCAACTGCTGAAGAAGCGTCAATAGTAAAACGAGAGTGGTGGAGTATATGGGAAGCGGAGAAAACTCCGTCTTGTGAGTACATTATCATGTCGTTAGATGCAGCCGCCGAGACGCATAACCGGGCGGACTATACTGCACTCACTACTTGGGGAGTATTCCTTAATGAAAATACAAATGCGTATAATATTATATTATTAAACAGTATTAAAAAACGTATGGAGTTCCCAGAACTAAAGCAAATGGCGCTAGAAGAGTATAAAGAGTGGGAGCCAGACGCATTTATTGTAGAGAAAAAGAGTGCTGGTACCGCCTTATACCAAGAAATGAGGCGATCTGGGTTACCAGTGTCTGAATATACCCCCCATAGAGGGTCTGGGGATAAACTCGCGAGGTTGAATTCTGTTGCTGATATTATTGCATCAGGATTATGTTGGATTCCCCCTACACGTTGGGCGGAGGAAGTTGTGGAGGAAATCGCGGGATTCCCATTTATGAGTAATGACGATCTGGTAGACTCTACTGTAATGGCTCTTATGAGATTTAGACAGGGTGGATTTATCCGCCTACCTACCGATGAAGTAGATGATGAATATAGTTATAGACAAAGAAGTGGTAGGTATTACTAAAGGACTGTTTACAAAATAGGCTAAATAAGGTAATACTTTAATAAATATTATCTACATATAAATAGGGCAATATTAATTAATAAGGGATAAACATATAATGGCAATAGGAAAAGGATTATATTCAGCACCTGCTGGTATAGAAGACGATATTGATATGGACGAAAATAACGATCTGGAGATTGAGATAGTAAATCCAGATAGTGTCACTCTTTCTGATGGCGGTATGGAGATTACGATTATCCCCGACGCTGATATAGGTGATATTACGGAGTTTAACATTAATATAGCCGAAGTGCTTGATGACAGTCATCTCAAAGAGATTTCAGACGATCTAGTGGACAACATAACAACGGATATTGATGGTCGAAAAGATTGGGCAGATACTTTTGTTAAAGGGTTAGATGTCCTTGGACTTAAATATGAAGAACGTTCAGAGCCCTGGGAGGGCGCATGTGGGGTGTATTCCACAATCCTAGCAGAAGCTGCTATACGCTTTCAAGCAGAAACAATGTCAGAGACTTTTCCCGCCGCTGGCCCTGTAAGAGTTAAAATAATTGGTGAAGAAACGAGAGAAAAACTAGACGCTTCTATCCGCGTAAAAGCGGATATGAACTACCAATTAACGGAGAATATGGTCGAATATCGTCCGGAGCATGAAAGAATGCTATACAGTCTAGGACTCGCAGGGTCAGCATTTAAAAAAGTCTATTATGATCCAACTATGGGACGCCAAGTAGCCATTTATATTAGTGCAGAGGATTGTATTGTACCCTATGGCGCTAGTCACCTTGAAACCGCTGAACGTGTAACTCACATAATGCGTAAAACAAAAAATGAGCTACGTAAATTACAGGCAGTTGGATTTTATCGGGATATTGAGTTAGGAGATCCAGAACCATACCATTCAGATATTGATGAGCGTAAAGCAGAAGAGGGCGGTTTTTCTACAAATGATGATAATCGTTATACACTCTATGAAGTCCACGTTGATCTTGTCATCGATGGAATTGATGATTCTGATGATGATATTGCCAAACCATATATTGTAACTCTTGAGCGCGGCACGGGGAAAGTTCTCTCTATTAGGCGTAACTGGGAAGAAGATGATGAACTAAAACGAAAACGCCAGCATTTTGTTCATTATGTGTATGTGCCTGGCTTTGGATTTTATGGTCTAGGATTAATACATATAATTGGGGGTTATGCTCGAGCAGGTACATCTCTAATACGTCAGCTCGTTGATGCTGGAACTCTAGCTAACCTTCCTGGGGGCCTAAAATCTAGAGGGCTACGGATCAAGGGTGATGATACACCTATAGAGCCTGGAGAGTGGAAAGACGTAGATGTACCATCAGGCAGTATTCGCGATAATATTATGCCCCTTCCATACAAGGAACCAAGTCAGACTCTTCTTCAATTATTGAACCAAATAACTACTGAAGGACGTAGATTGGGTGCGATTAGTGACATGAATATATCGGATATGTCCGCTAATGCTCCTGTTGGTACTACACTAGCACTTCTAGAACGTACTCTAAAACCTATGGCAGCAGTACAAGCTCGTGTTCATTATGCGATGAAACAAGAGTTTAAAATGTTAAAAGCTATTATGGCTGAATATGCACCAGAAGAATATGACTATACACCAGTAAGGGGTGAAATGAGCGCTATAGCGCGGGATTATATGATGGTGGATGTAATCCCGGTCAGTGATCCTAATAGTTCAACTATGGCGCAAAGAGTAGTACAATACCAAGCAGTGTTACAAATGTCACAACAAGCGCCACAAATATACGATTTACCACAACTACACCGCCAAATGATAGAAGTGCTAGGTGTAAAAAATGCGGATAAACTTGTACCTACAACAGATGATCTAAAACCAGCGGATCCAATTAGTGAGAATATGAATGCTCTTAATGGCAAACCACTTAAAGCGTTTATTTACCAAGATCATGACGCACATATCGCAGCGCACGTGTCATTTATGCAAGACCCAACTGTTGCACAGATGATTGGACAAAATCCACAAGCTAATAGAATTATGGCCTCACTACAAGCCCATATAGCTGAACATCTAGGATTTAGTTATCGAAAACAAATTGAAGATAAACTTGGCGCTCCACTACCGGCCCCGAATACAGAATTGGCGGAAGAGGTAGAAATACAGCTATCTCGCCTTGTCGCCACTGCTACAACACAACTTACCCAACAAAAACAGACAGAAGCCGCGCAGCAACAGGCGCAGCAACAGGCGCAAGATCCAGTAATGCAGATGAAGCAAGCTGAACTTCAGCTTAAATCACAGGACGTACAACGTAAAGCGCAAAAAGATGCTTCAGATATTCAACTTAGGCAAGCTGACATGCAGTTAAAAATGAAAAAACAAGAAGCAGACGCGGTATTACAAGTTAGCAATCTTGAACTAAAGGAAAAAGAAGTTGATATAAATGAGGTAATTGATAATAGAAAATTAGAAATAGAAACTAAAAAGATAGAACTGGATGCTAAAAACAAAACCCTAAAGACAATGACGGATGCATCTAGAAATAGGAGATAACAAATGGCGACTACTACTTTTGATGTGCTCATAAAAACATTTACTGAAGATAAAATTTCAGCACAAGAATTTCTTAGTGGGGGAGGAGCTAAAGACTTCGCTCAATACAAAGAAGTAACAGGCTTAATTCGGGGTCTTCAAGCCTGTATAAACTATACACAAGACCTTTCGCGAAATTATATGGAAACAGATGATGACTAAAGAGTTAAGAATCGAGGTGCCAGATGATATTATTGATAAAATATCACCAACACTAAAAAACAAAGAAACTTTCACGTTAGAAGATTTGGAAGCACAATTACCAAAACCTACTGGATACCGAATTTTAATAGCCCTACCCGATGTAGATGATTTTTATAGAGGTACTTCACTAATAAAAACAGAAAATGATAAACACAGGGAATATATTACCTCTATTATGGGGTTAGTGCTTGATACAGGTCCAGAAGCTTACGCAGACAAGAAACGGTACCCCGCAGGACCTTGGTGTAAGCCCGGAGACTATGTGATGTTCCGTATGAATACTGGAACACGGTTTAAAATTGGAAGCAAGGAATTTCGTCTTATGAATGATGACTCTGTAGAAGCTGTCATAGGCGACCCTCGTGGAATTTGTAGTGTATAGGAAATAAAAAATGGCATTCCAACAAGTAGAATTTGAGTTTCCGGAAACAGAAGGAAACAAAAATAAAGATGACATTATAGATATAGAACCGTCATCTGCAAAAGTATTAGGCAGTGTGGATAAAACTCCACAGGAAGATAGCCTTGATGAAATAGAATATGAAGATGAAGATAAAGATAGTATTGATGGTAATATTTCAATAGAAATTATTGATGATACACCAAAAAAAGATAGAAACAGGAAGCCATCTGATCCTCCTGAAGATGTAACTGCAGAAGAACTTGAAGACTATTCTGAAAAAGTTCGTAAACGTATACAACACATTAGTAAGGGATATCATGATGAACGTAGGGCAAAAGAAGCAGCTCTTAGAGAACGTCAAGAACTTGAACAAGTAGCTCACCAGCTTATTGCAGAAAACAAAAAACTAAAAAGCAATGTTAGTGAAAACGAAAGTCTTCTATTATCAGAAGCCAAACAAAAAGTAAGTTCTCAATATGACTTCGCAAAGCAGAAATATAGAGACGCGTACGAAGCGGGGAACACTGATGGCGTTATAGAAGCGCAAGAACTTATGACAGTAGCAAGAATAAAATCTGATAAATTAGCTAGTTTTAGATTACCCCCTTTACAAACGCAGGAGAACAATGTAACATATAACAATACAGTGGCTCCTCAAATAGACGAGCGAGCTGAAACATGGCGTCAGGAAAATCCTTGGTTTAACCAAGACATTGAAATGACAAGCTATGCGTTAGGGCTACATACTAAACTTGTTAAGTCAGGTACTGACCCTAAGAGTGATGAATACTACGAGATTATCAATTCTCGTATGCGGAAGTTGTTTCCCGATAATTTTGAGGAACAACCTCTAATTGAAGTGAGTAAACCGAAACGTAATTCTACTGTAGTAGCTCCCGCAACGCGGAGCACAGCGCCTAGGAAAATTAGGTTAACCGCTACACAGGTGAGGATTGCTTATAAGTTAGGACTTACACCAGAACAATACGCCCAACAGGTTGCAATAGATATGAGGAAACAAAATGGCTGATAATAGATTAAATAGAGATATAGACACGAGAGAAAGTACAATACGTAAAAAGGCTTGGCAACGCCCCGAGGTGTTACCATCCCCCAATCCCGAGCCGGGATACGCATTTCACTGGGTTCGTGTAAGTACACATGGTCAAATTGACGCCACTAATGTATCTTCAAAACTGAGAGAAGGCTGGGATCCCGTTAAAGCTACAGATCACCCAGAGATTACCCTAGTATCAATTGAAAATGATAGATTCAAGGATAATGTCGTTATTGGTGGTTTACTGCTTTGTAAAGCCCCTATAGAATTAGTCCAAGAACGGAATGCGTATTATAATCAGCAAGCCGGTTCTCAGATGAAATCTGTTGACAACAGCCTTATGAGAGAAAATGACCCTCGTATGCCTCTGTTCAATGATCGGAAAACGAAGGTCACTTTTGGAAATGGAACATAACAATAATAGGATATTAACATGGCAACTACTGCTGCTCCTTACGGGCTACGTCCCGTAAACCGTGTTGATGGCATGCCTTATGCTGGTGCGACAGATTCTTTTCTGATCGACCCTGCTGGGGAAGCTACTAACATTTTCTATGGTCAGGTCGTTATTATCGGTGCTGATGGCTATATAGCTATCTCTACCGCTACTGGCGAAGACATCACTACCAATAACCTTGGTGGTTCTAGCGTTGGCGCTATTGGCGTTTTTGTTGGCTGTGAGTATATAAATGCTCAAGGACAATTGATTAACAGTCAATATTACCCATCTGGTACAACTGGTGTTGTTACTGCTAAGGTCATTACTGACCCTAGTGTAGCGTTCCAAGCACAGTTAGATGGTTCTGGTGCTCAGACAGTTCTAGGCACGAACACCTTCTTCGCTGCTGTTCAAAGTACTTCTACAGGATCAACGCAAACCGGCAACTCGACTAGTGCTTTAGATGCTACTGTGCAAACAGCAGCAGCAGCATTTCGTATTGTTGGCTTCGTCTCTACACAAGGCGATGCTTACACAGATGTACTAGTTAAATTTAACCCTAGCGCACATTCATACATGAATAACGTGGGCTTATAAGGAGTAATACGACATGGCAATTTCACGCGCCCAGCTCCTTAAAGAGCTACTTCCTGGACTTAACGCACTGTTTGGTTTGGAATATGCAAAATACGGCGAAGAGCACGCCCAAATTTTTGAATTAGAATCTTCAGATCGCTCGTTTGAAGAAGAAACAAAGCTATCAGGCTTCGCAGCAGCACCAGTCAAAAACGAAGGTTCAGCCATCGCATATGATAATGCTCAAGAAGCATGGAGTGCTCGTTATGTGCACGAAACTGTTGCAATGGGATTCAGTATTACAGAAGAAGCCGTAGAAGACAATCTCTACGACTCTCTGTCTGCTCGTTACACTAAAGCACTGGCTCGCGCTATGGCGTACACTAAACAAGTAAAAGCTGCAGCTATACTTAACAACGCTTTTTCTGGCACCACTTATGGTGACGGAGTAACTCTTTGTTCTACTGCACACCCACTTGTTTCTGGTGGCACCAACTCGAACCGTCCTGCTGTCGCAGCTGACCTTAATGAGACTTCCCTTGAAGCCGCCATTATTCAGATCTCTGCTTGGACAGATGAGCGTAGTTTGCTTATCGCTGCTCAACCTAAAAAACTTATTATTCCACCAGCGCTGCAATTCGTTGCAACTCGCCTATTGGAATCAGAAGGTCGTGTAGGTACAGCAGACAATGACATCAACGCCGTCATGAACAACGGATCTGTACCTGGTGGTTACTCTGTTAACCATTATCTAACAGACTCAAATGCATGGTTCTTGATGACAGATGTTCCTAACGGACTTAAGCATTTTGTTCGTACACCAATGTCTACATCTATGGATGCAGATTTTGATACTGGCAACAGCCGCTATAAAGCTCGTGAGCGTTATTCTTTTGGGGTTTCTGACCCTCTTGGAGTTTTTGGTTCCCCTGGAGCCTAATATATTGGGGCAATATGGTTATGTTTGTTTTTTTTTGCAAAACTCATATTGCCCCTTTATTTTTTCTATGTTATAATAAACTTAATTCCTGACAGTTTCATGGTGAGACTGACACTAGCCCCGACAGGAGATTTGCATGGCTAATACTACATTCACTGGTCCAGTTCGTTCAGAGAACGGCTTTCAAGATATTACAAAAGACTCTAGTACTGGAGTCGTTACGGTTAACGCTACATTTGCCGCTGCAACAGTAATTACAGATCTTACAGCTTCTGGCACTATTATTCTTTCTAACTTACCTACTTCTGATCCTTCAGTTGCTAATCAACTTTGGAGCAACTCGCTTGTTCTTACCGTATCTGCTGGGTAAAGGGAGATAACACATGTCTCTTTCAGACATACAAACTAAACGTGTTACAGCAGCAGCTTCTCTCGCAGTTGGCCCCGCACGTATTCGCCAATTACAGGTTCTTACCAATGCTACAGGTAATGGTAGACTTACTATTACCGATGGTAGTGGTGGATTGACTGTATTAGACCTAGACTTTTTAGCTTCTGACTCTCATTCAGTAAATATTCCCGATTGGGGTATTCGTTGCCAGGATGATGTGCTTATAACGACTATGACTAATATTGATGCAATAACTGTATTTTACAGTTAGGGGGGTACAATGCGGAATTATTATAAGTCTGGTGGCAAAGTAAGTAAAGCCAGTATAGGCTGTAATTCTCCGCGCCGTACGCCTTTGCACCCTAAAAAATCGCATGTTGTAAAAGCGTGTGAGGGGAACAAAGAGAAAATAATTCGTTTTGGAGAGCAAGGCGCTAGTACCGCAGGTAAACCAAAAAAAGAAGAATCTGCACGTATGAAAGCTAAACGAAAATCGTTTAAGGCCCGACATGGTAAGAATATTGCTAAAGGTAAATCCTCTGCTGCTTATTGGGCAGATAAAGTTAAATGGTAAAGGTAAAATGTAATGAAACAATATAAAATGAAAAACGGCGGCTCAGTTATGGACGACGATGCCTATAAAATTTTTAAATCTGGCGCTTTAGGTGAACAAAAGAATCCTAGTACAGGTAAGTCTACTTATCCAGAGTCTAAAAAATCCGAAAAAACAGTGCAACGTAATAAACCCGAAGTTAAGAAAACGAAGTCTGGCGGTAAAGTTCGTGGCTACGGTATGGCTCGTGGCGGTAAAGTTTGTAAAAGTTCGTAATTTAAAAAATTAAAGGAATAAATATAATGATGAAAAAGTACAAAGCTGGCGATACAGTTGGTGATAGAAAAACCTATGATGCTGAATATGCTAAAATGGACGCTCTAATAAAAGAAAAAAAGGATGAATTAAAAAGCCTTAGAACTGGATATGAAAAAGATAAAGTATATAAAAAGTACTTAGAGAGCTATAAAAAGGAAGAAAACGATCCTACAAAAGCTGGTCGTAAGCTATATAGATTCCTTGATAAGGTGGGAGATGGAATTCGTGAATCACCTATAGGTACTCTTGCAAATAAGATGGGTACAGGGACATTTTCTAAGGATGATGCCGCCCAGATGAGAGCTCGGAAAGAGGTTAAAGGATATAAGTCTGGCGGTACAGTTAAGAAAAACATGGGGGGTAAAGTTCGCGGTTATGGTTTAGCTCGTGGCGGTAAAGTTTGTAAAAGTTCTTAAGGTAATAAGATGACTACATCAGGCACCACAGCGTTTAACATGGACTTCACGGAGATCGCTGAGGAAGCGTGGGAACGTGCGGGCCGTGAGATGCGTTCCGGATATGATCTACGTACGGCACGCCGTTCTATGAACCTTATGACTATTGAATGGCAGAACCGCGGCATTAATATGTGGACTATTGATAGCGGCACTATTAATCTTGTGGACGGTGTTTCTCAATACACTTTACCAGCGGATACTATTGATCTACTCGAACATCAAGTTAGGACGGGTTCAGGAGATCAAGCTACTCAAGCAGATATCACAATAAGTAGAATAAGTGTTAGTACATATGCCTCAATACCCAATAAATTATCTCGTGGTAGACCAATACAGTTATATATAGAACGTCTTCGAGATGCTCCGCTAGTTAATGTGTGGCCTGTGCCAAATAACAACGACTACGTGCTATACTACTGGCGTATGCGGCGCGTACAGGACGCAGGTGCAGGTGCGGAGACGGCGGATATGAATTTTCGTTTCCTTCCTGTTCTTGTCGCAGGATTAGCATACTACATCTCTATAAAAGTTCCGGAATTTGTAGACAGGATTCAGATGCTTAAACAAGCATATGAAGAGCAATTTCAGCTCGCTGCCGGAGAAGATAGAGAGAAAGCTTCTGTACGATTTACTCCTAGAATGGGTAGGATTTAGAGCTTATGAGTAATACATTTGCCTCGAATCAAAAAGTAATTGCGCTTTGTGATGTGTGTGGTTTTCAGTATAAGTTAAAAGTATTAAAAAGTCTAATTGTTAAAGGGACTGATACAAATATTAAAGCTTGTCCCGAATGTTGGGATCCTGATCAACCTCAATTGTCTTTAGGTGAATACCCAATTAATGACCCTCAAGCAATACGCAATCCACGGATTGATACTAGTATAGGGGTTTCAGGAGATTATAGTAGCAGAGATATACAGTGGGGTTGGAATCCAGTTGGTGGGGGACAGGATCCATATAATTTAACACCCAACACATTAATTACTACTGGATATGTTGGTCAAGTTGTGGTAACTATTATATAGGAGTTATAAAAATGAACGTTTTTGATGAAAAAGAAGTAAAAGTGATAAAAGATAAAGGCGTACAACCTTGCTTACATGCCCCAAAAGTATCTATGGAGGGTGTTAAAACTACGGGTATTAAAGTTCGTGGTACCGGCGCTGCAACAAAAGGTCTTATGGCCCGTGGACCAATGGCGTAAGGGCGAAACGTTTACGGAAGCACATAAAAAAGCGAAGATAATATGAACTATAGTGAGCTGAAAATAAACATCCAAGACATCTGTGAAACAACTTTCACCGATGATCAGCTCGCTATGTTCACTCAGCAAGCTGAACAAACTATATATAATGCTGTGCAAATCCCTGCGCTACGTAAGAATGTAATGGGTTTAGTAACTCAAGGTAACGTGTATCTTGCTGCTCCAACCGATTTTTTATGGTCTTATTCTTTAGCTATACTGGATAGTTCCGGGGATTATCATTATCTATTGAATAAAGATGTGAACTTTATAAGAGAAGCATATCCCCAAGCTTCAACGCAAGCCCTACCGAAGCATTACGCATATTTTAATGACGATACATTTATTGTAGGCCCAACACCCGATGACGATTATGACGTAGAATTGCACTACGGGTATTATCCTGAATCTATTGTAACATCTGGAACAACATGGCTTGGTGATGAATTTGATTCTGCACTATTGAATGGCGCGTTACTACAAGCTTTTAGTTTTTTACGTGGTGAAGCAGACACCATACAAAACTATACAAAACTATACATGCAAGCTATTACATTATTAAAGAATCTTGGCGATGGGAAACTACGTGAAGACGGATATCGTTCCGGACAATATAAACAAAAAGTAATTTAGGAGACTTAAATGGCTATAACACAAGCAATGTGTACATCTTTTAAAGAAGCACTACTTAATGCAGAGATGGATTTTAGTAGTGGTACAGCACAAACATACAAAATCGCACTATATACAAGTGCGGCAACATTAGGCGCAACTACAACTGTATATAGCAGTACAAATGAAGTGTCGGGTACAGGCTATACGGCAGGGGGTAACACCCTTACTCTTGTTCCCGCTACTACATCGGGTACTGTTGCATACATTGATTTTAGTGATTCAACGTGGGCGGCTTCTACAATTACTGCTCGTGGGGCGCTAATTTATCAGGCTGGTGGAACTACGCCCGCAGTAGCAGTGCTAGATTTTGGTGCCGACAAAGCCTCTACAGATGGTGACTTCACTATTCAATTCCCTGTCGCTGATTCGAGTAATGCTATCATCCGACTAGCATAGGTACACAATATGGCGTCCTCAACAGAATATATTGGGTGGGGAGCGCCAGCTTGGGGTCAAGGATCTTGGGGTTTAGATCTACTTATAGTCTCTGTAGATGGGGTTTCAAGTAGCGGACAGGTAGGTAGTGTCCTAGTTGCGGCTGGTGCAAATATAACCATTACAGGTGTAGCTGCAACTAGTGCTATTGGCACAGTAACAACTTCATCTGGAGCTAATACTTCCGTAACAGGGGTAGCTACAACTAGTGCTCTTGGTGATGTAAATGTAATTACAGAACAGAACACCGTTGTTGATGTTACAGGTGTAAGCGCTACTAGTGTCCTTGGCACAATAACAACTTCATCTGGTGCAAATATAACCATTACAGGTGTAGCTACAACTAGTGCTATTGGCACAGTAACAACTTCATCTGATGCAAATATAAATATTACAAGTGTAGCTACAACTAGTGCTATTGGTGATGTAAATGTAATTACAGAACAGAACACTATTGTTGAGGTTACAGGTGTATTCACGAGCGGACAGGTAGGTAGTGTCCTAGTTGCGGTTGGTGTAAATATAAACATTACAGGTGTAGCTACAACTAGTGCTATTGGCACAGTAACAACTTCATCTGATGCAAATATAAATATTACAGGTGTAGCTACAACTAGTGCTATTGGTGATGTGGCTATTGTAGCGAGTTCTAATGTAGTTGCGTCAGGGATGTATACCACAAGTGAACTAGGGGTAGTAGTAATAAAACTTGGTACTACTGTACATCCTACTAGTGTTTTAGGACAAACATACCTCAATAGTGTAATTATTACTGGTAATGCTTCTATAAATGTAGTAGGATTACAGACAACAGGATACGTAAGTAAAGTTAATGTTTGGGGATTAGTTGATGATACTCAAAATCCCGGATGGAATATAATTAATGATACTCAAAATCCCGGATGGAATGTAATTACCGATTCACAAGTACCAGGGTGGAATATAATTAATACATGAGGTTAAATAAATGACAACGCAATATACTCCAACACTTAAATTAGCGCTTCCTGTACAAGGGGAACTCTCTGGTACATGGGGGGATGTAGTTAACGACAACATAACATCGATGATAGAACAAGCCATTACTGGGTTAGCTGTTATTGACTCCTGGACGACAAATTCACATACTCTAACTGTCGTTAATGGTACAACCTCTGAATCTCGTTGCGCTATGTTAAATTTTACAGATACAGGAACAGCTCTATCGGGAGCTGGCACCGTTATTTGCCCTACTCTATCAAAAATATATATTGCTAAAAATAATAGTGGGCAAATAATAACCCTAAAAACAGCCGCTGGTACGGGGGTAGCAATACCTAATGGTCAAACAATGTTTACGTACTGCGATGGTACAAACGTGATCGAATCAGTTACTAGTATTACAACTTTGGCAGCTACTACTGGTACGTTTAGTGGTGTACTTACAGGCTTAACAGTAGAAGCTACTGGCGACACTTCCGCAGGTGACAATGCGGCAATGGGTTATACTGCCACAGAAGGTCTTGTGCTTACAGGTCAAGGCTCTACCAATGACGTAACAATCAAAAATGATGCAGATGCTACGGTTATGAGTATCGCTACTGGTACTACAACCGCCACATTTTCGGGTGCGGTTACTGCTACTGATTATACAGCGACAGGGGCAGAAGTCGGATTTCTTAATGATGCCGCAGGCAACGGCTATATAGATATTGACACGCCTGCTAATAGAAATAACGCATTTAGATTAAAACACGCAGGAACTAATCTTGGCTCTGTAGGTATTGTGGACAGCGATGAAGGCACAGCAGGTAACTTATTTCTGAGCAACAGTGGTGGATACAGTGGACGCTATGTAGAATTTGATAGGTCTACAAAAGACGCCACATTTGCGTATGATGCCACTATCGGGGGGAGTGTCAACACAGGCGAAACTGGTACGCTATCTTTGAACGGTACTACTGGTTCTGCTCGATATGCTAATATCACTAAAACCTATGACAGCCCATTCGCTCTGAAAATAAATGCGTCTCTTAATACTTCTAAAGTTCCTTTTGAGATTTGGGGGAGTACGCTTGTAAAGTATCTTGGGTTTGATACCTCTGAAAACGCCACATTTGCTGGCAGTGTAGATGTAGCTAACAACATAGGAC
>TARA_R110002126_G_scaffold75315_1_pt1 | contig 14913 bp, 10 predicted proteins | sample TARA_R110002126 | Tara Oceans TARA_R110002126 (sample SAMEA4397536) | marine metagenome | biome: Polar Biome; feature: [DCM] deep chlorophyll maximum layer (ENVO:01000326); material: water (ENVO:00002006), including particulate matter (ENVO:01000060) such as... | depth 30 m
TACCATTGATAAGTAGGAGTTCCAGTACCATTTGTATAAGCAACTTCTAAGGTGGTCGCACTTCCATTCAAACAAATTTCAGATGGAGAAGGTTGTGTGATTATTATTGGAGAAGGATTCACAGTAATTACAAAATCAAAAGCGTCACCTTCGCATATACCTAGAGATGGAATGACGGTATAGGTTAACGTTTCGACATTATTACCACTATTTATTAATGGTTGAGAGGAAATTGAATTTGTAGTTCCATTTGCTGTGAAACCGGTAATATTTCCACTTGAAACTGCTGACCATTCGTATGTTGTGCTCGTATTTACGCTATTAAATACTATTTCTGTAGTATTTTGACCAGAGCATATTTCTTGCGTTGTATTTGCATTTGTAATCTCTGGTTTTTCAAGAACTTCAAAAGTTTGTATGGCTGTATTAGATACGCCACATTCACTGGTAACCTCTACTGTAACTTCATAAATTCCTGGGGTATCATAAACAATATTTCCAGGGTCGAAAGTGTTAGCACTTGCAGGATTTCCTCCTGTAAATGTCCAATTATAAGTAATACCTCCAGTATTTGACGTACAATTTTCTACAGTTGCAATAGGGTTTATTGTAGCAGATCCACAAAAATTTTGAATGGTAGCTAAAGTTGCTGTTGGTGATTTTTTTACATCGATAACCTGTGTACTAGTTTCAGTACCACATCCTGTGACTACACTTTGTGTAATTGAATATTTTCCTGGTTTTTTAAATAAAAATTGTGGGTTTTCTGAGGATGCATCTGTTCCGTTCGTAAATTCCCAATCAGCTTCAGTACCACAATTATCTGTATTGTATGCAACAGCCCATATATAAATTGGGCTCGAGCATAATTCACTTTCATTTACAGTATTTGTGGCAGTAGCATTAAAAGGGATACAACCTTCATTATTATCTAACGTAAATTGCGAAGTGACTTCGGGTTCTATACAGATTTCTTTGGTTATTGTATCTGTACCACATTTACTTACAATTGTTAACGAAACATCATAAGTACCTGGTTGCAAGTAAGTATGGTTAATATTACTTAAGTTATTTACTGAGAAAAAGTTTCTAACTGTACCATCCCCAAAATCCCATATAACATCAGCATTTTTTGTACATCCAGATTCATCACCAAGTATAGATTTATTTTCAAATGAGATACTTGTATTTACACAAGAATTACTAATGGCTTCGAATTCTGCTTTTGAGGATTCTAAAATTACAATACTATCAACGGTAAATGTCGTAGTGTCGCATGCATTTTGTACTGATAATGTGACTATAAATTCACTATTTATTTCAGCACAACTTCCTCTTAAGTATTCGTGTTCTATTAAGTTATTTCCTTCTATTTCAGCTTGAGTTAAAGTTAAACTAGGTGTTCCATCACCAAAATCTATTCTATATGTTGTGTCATCTGAATTTTGTTCAAAATTTTTGACTTCGAATTTCAATTTTGATTCGTCATCTCTAATACATAAATTACTAGTATTACCAAACGTGCCTAAAGCCCCTGCAGGATTACTAACGTTTTTTACTTCATAAGAAACTTCATTTACACAACCATTAGTTCCTGTAGCTCTAATTTTCATGGTATAAACACCTATATTTAAATAAGTATGCGTCGCAGGAAAGGTTGCTGGTGATGAAGGAGTTCCATCGCCCCAATCAATGAAATATGAGTCTACACAACTAATATTTGAGATATTTTCAACGGTTACTTCATAATTAGGACTTGAAGCAGAAGCATTTTCACAATTACTAAACACTTCACTTCGGGATGCAGCATCTCTAAATCTTACATCCGGTTTTTCTTTAACTCGTATTGTTTTTGTTCTTGAAGTTGAACAACCAAATTTATCAGTTACAGTTAATTGTACATCAAAGTCACGCTGACCACAACCTAAGGCAGTATTAAACTGGTGGCTTGGGTTTTTCTGGGTAGAGGTTATATTATCACCAAAATTCCATAAATAGGTAAAATCTCCATTACCAGATTCAGTTGAGGTGAATTGCACAGTTTCTCCAGAACAAGCATTATTGTTGTTAAATGAAAAATCTACTGTTGGTGGTGCGTTTACGGTAACAATAATTTCTTGATCTGTAATGTCTTTAATCTCATCTGTTGCGTCTTCAACTTTTATCAGTTTAATCGTATAGTCCCCTGCAGTATTACTATCATCAAAAATTACTATGGCTTCATCGTTACTTCCAGATCTAATTAAGGGCTGTGTAATATTATTAATTTGATATGTAAAGTCATATGGAGCTGTACCTTCTGAGCCTGTAAAAGTGATGGTTGTGGTTTCATCAATACAAATATTTTCGTTAGCTACAGATATGGTCGCTTCTGGCTCAAAGAGGTCATCAAAAAAAAGAAAATTGCTTTTGGTAGAATATGCATTGAGTAGCATACAACAGGTTAAAAATAAACCTATAAAAAATAGTTTATTCTTAAAGTTGAGTATAAGTAACAATTTTATTATCATGCTATTTTATAGCACATAGCATCAATATTTGGAAAATTTCAGCTAAATGGCAATTTTTGTGAATTATCTTTTTCTTGAGTCAAATGTAATAAAATGGATTACGTTTTAGATAAAAAATGTTATTTTTTCTTAAAATTTTGATTTATTTATATTTATGGGTAGTTTATGCGGGGTTAATGTGTTTTTTTTGAAGTGTAATTTGTGATTTATTGAATTTAACTATTTTCTATAAATAGCTTTTCTTATATGAACCGAGTTCGATTTATAGCATTTTACCAATTCTAAAATTAGAAATAGTAACTTTATTTAAATTGATGGGAAACACACCTATAATGGACTGAAGGAAAAAAACACCCCATAATCCCCTCAAGGGGATATTCTCCTTTTTAGGGAGTCATTAATCTTCGGGAAGGTAAGGTATTAACACTAAATCAATGAATTAAGTGCTTTTTTATATCGAACTCGCGTGAAATAGAAAGTTGCAAAAATCTGCTGTACAAGTAGTTTAAAGGTTTGGATATTGTTAGAGTTATCCAAAGTTTAATATCAAAACAAAAAAAACCTCGCAATTTTTTGCGAGGTTTAAGTTGTATAAATTTCTGTTTAGCAGAAATGATAATAGGATGTTATCCTAAAGTAACTCTTTTAAAAGAAGAAACTTCAACATCACCATAAGTCTTCACATATTGTGCAACATTTTTCTTATCATCTTTAATAAAAGCTTGATCTAAAAGACATTGTTCCATATCTAAAGTAGTGTTGTCAGAAATGAATCTTTCCATTTTTCCTGGTAAAATTCTATCCCAGATTTTTTCTGGCTTACCTTCAGCAGCTAATTCAGCTTTTGCAGCTTCTTCAGCTTTTGCTAAAACTTCATCAGATAGTTGAGACATAGAAATAAATTGAGGTACATTTTTTAATGTTTTACCTAATCTACCTAACTCAATGTTATCTTTTTCGATTACTGCAATTCTAGCTTCAGTTTCAGCAGCCACAAAAGCAGGATCAAAATCTTTGTAAGATAAAGTTGTAGCTCCCATAGAAGCAACTTGCATAGCAACGTCTTTCGATAATGTTTCAGCATTATCTACAGCAGCAGATAAACCTACTAGAGCAGCAATTTTACCAATGTGAGTGTAAGCACCAACATAGGCTGCTTCAATTTTTTCGAAAGCAGTTATTTCTAACTTTTCTCCAATAACACCAGTTTGCTCAATTAATTTATCGGCAACAGTCATTCCTCCAAAATCTGCGGCTAAGAAAGATTCCTTATCCGCATAGTTTAAAGCAATTTCTGCAAATTGACCACCTAAGGCAACAAATGCATCATTTTTACCAACAAAGTCAGTTTCACAAGCTAAAACAATCGCAACACCTTCTGTTTTTGCATCGTTAATTTTGGTAACTGCAACACCTTCGGTAGATTCTCTATCCGCTCTTTTAGCAGCTATTTTTTGACCTTTTTTACGTAAAATATCAATTGCTTTATCAAAATCTCCTTCTGCTTCTACTAATGCCTTTTTACAGTCCATCATTCCAGCTCCAGTTGCTTCTCTTAATTTTTTTACGTCAGCAGCACTAATTTTTATCATCTTCTTAATAGTTTTTAAGAAACTTATGTTTCTAATTATGTATTAAAATTATTTTTTTTCTTCTGTTGCAGGAGTTTCAGTAACTTCAGCTTTAGCTTCTTCTTTTTTAGGAGCTTTTACTTCTTTTACTTTTTCTTTATCTGCTTTTCTGTCTGATAAACCTTCTGCAATTGCATCAGTAACAAAACCTAAAACTTTGTCTATAGATTTAGAAGCATCGTCATTTGCTGGAATAACAAAATCTACCTCTCTTGGGTCAGAGTTTGTATCAACCATAGCAAAGATTGGAATGTTTAATTTCTGAGCTTCAGCAACAGCAATGTGTTCTTTTTTAATATCAACTACAAATAATGCACCTGGCAAACGAGTCATATCAGAAATAGAACCTAAATTCTTTTCTAATTTTTCTCTTTGACGGTTAATTTGCAGTTTTTCTCTTTTTGATAAAGCATCAAAAGAACCATCTTGCTTCATTCTATCAATCTGAGACATTTTTTTAACAGCCTTTCTAATCGTAACAAAGTTGGTTAACATACCACCTGGCCATCTTTCTGTGATGTAAGGCATATGTACAGCTTTTGCTTTTTCAGCTACGATGTCTTTTGCTTGTTTTTTTGTAGCAACAAATAAAATTTTACGTCCAGAGTTCGCGATCTTTTTTAAAGCTTCTGAAGTTTCTTCGATTTTTGCTGCTGTCTTATACAAATCAATGATGTGTACACCATTTCTTTCTGTATAAATATAAGGAGCCATATTTGGGTTCCACTTTCTAGTTAAGTGTCCAAAGTGTACACCACTATCTAATAATTCTTGAATGTTTACGTTTGCCATTTTTATAAATGTGTTTACTTTCTGTTTCTTAAATCAATGGTTAAGTAGTCTTTCGAGTCTTAACCATTTAGATACTAAACTGTTATTAATTTATTCTGATAACAGTTTCTCAACGATGAATTAGAAAATAGAAGAAAGATAAAAGAATAGAGACATCTGCTCTTGCATCTTTTCTCTTTTCTCTTTTTTCTTGAAAATTAACGTTTAGAGAACTGGAATTTTTTACGTGCTTTCTTCTGACCGAATTTCTTACGTTCTACCATTCTTGGATCACGTGTTAACAATCCTTCTGGTTTTAATATAATTCTGTGTTCTGGATCTATAGCAACTAAAGCTCTTGTAATTGCTAAACGAATTGCTTCAGCTTGGCCAGTTACACCACCACCATATACATTAACTTTAATGTCATAAGATGCTAAGTTTTCAGTTAGCATTAATGGTTGTTGTACTTTATATTGCAAAGTACCTGTTGTAAAGTAGCTTTTATAGTCTTTTTTGTTTACTGTAATATTTCCTGTACCTTCAGAAAGATAAATACGAGCAACTGCTGTTTTTCTTCTACCGATTTTGTGTACTATATCCATTATTTAAGATCGTTAAGGTTAATAGCTTTAGGTGCTTGACCTGCGTGTTTGTGCTCTATACCTGCATATACATACAAGTTTCTATAAAGAGCTGCTCCTAAAATATTTTTAGGTAACATTCCTTTTACTGCTTTTTCAATTAATCTTGTAGGATCTTTCTCAAACATTTCTGTTGCAGTTAACGATCTTTGTCCACCTGGATAACCTGTATGACGAATGTAAGACTTGTCTTTCCATTTGTTACCCGTTAAAACTATTTTTTCTGCGTTGATAATAACCACGTTGTCTCCACAATCTACGTGAGGAGTAAAGTTTGGTTTGTATTTACCTCTAATTAGCTTTGCTACTTTAGAAGCTAGACGACCCAACGTTTGCCCGTCCGCATCAACTAAAACCCACTCCTTGTTTACGGTAGCTGCGTTTGCTGATACTGTTTTGTAACTTAATGTGTTCATAATTACACTATTAGTTTTTGTTTATTAATAAAATATGTGTTTTCCTTAAAAAAGGAGTGCAAATGTACCGCTTTTTATTGGTTTGGCAAATAGTGAGTTAGATTTATTTTAGTCGGTAATTTAATTTGAGAATAGTGTAAAAGGGTGTTAAAAACATTAAATAATAATCAATAGAAAAGGTGAATTATTGTATAATCTTTTAAAATTAGTAGTACTGCTTCTGTATAGTGTATCTGTAAATTTCAGTGCGTTTTACCAGTAATAATTACGAATTTCAAAATTATTGATTCAAATTATTAACATAAAGTTAAGAAAATAGAAAGTTACTTTTGTACTCGAATTCAAGTTTTAATTTTTTGTTGATAATTTTAAATCCTAACCAACTAAATGCAGCATAAGTTTGTTCTAATTTTTCTATTTTTTTGCACCTTTTTTTCATTAAAAACTATAGCACAAGATACACCAGAAAATAAAATACCCAAAAGAATTTACACTACTAAAAGATTACAAACCGTTCCTGTTATTGATGGTGATATTTCTGATGCGGCTTGGAATGTTGTTGAGTGGTCGTCAGACTTTACACAAAAAGATCCAGATGAAGGGAAACCGCCAGCGCATCAAACGTTGTTTAAAGTAATGTATGATGCAACCTATTTATACATCGCTATTAGGGCTTTAGATAGCGAGCCAGATTTAATTCAACAACGATTGAGTAGAAGAGATGGTTTTGCTGGTGATCGTGTAAATGTTATCATAGATAGTTACCATGACAAAAGAACCGCTTTTGTATTTACTACTACAGCTGCAGGTGTAAAAGGAGAAGAATTTACTTCGCAAAATGGTAATAATTGGGATGACAGTTGGAATCCAATTTGGTATACCAATGCAAAAGTTGATGATAAAGGATGGACCGCCGAAATGAAAATACCTTTTAGTCAGTTAAGATTTGGTAAGGCAGAAGAGCAAATTTGGGGTTTTAATGTAAATAGAACGATTTTTAGACTGCAAGAAAGATCGCTTTGGCAAAGAATTCCTAATGATCAAGCTGGTTTTATAAGTGAGGCAGGAGAGCTGCATGGCTTAAAAAATTTGGTTTCACAAAAACAGTTAGAAGTGCAACCTTTTACGGTTTTGCAGTATGATCAATACCCATCAGAAGCAGGAAATCCATTTAGATCGGGAAGCGACTTTAAAGTAAATGCAGGTTTAGATGCAAAGATTGGAATTACTAATGATTTAACTTTAGATTTAACTGTTAATCCAGATTTTGGTCAAGTAGAGGCAGATCCTGGAGCTATTGCTTTAGATGGTTTTCAGATTTTTTTTAGAGAACAAAGACCATTTTTTGTAGAGAACAGCAATATTTTTGATTATGAATTTGCGAATGGAAGCGATAATCTTTTTTACAGTAGAAGAATAGGTAGAAATCCGCATAGAACGGCTAACCTAGCAGATGGTGAGTTTGCTAACGAACCACAAAATTCAAGAATTTTAGGTGCAGCAAAATTTTCTGGAAAAACAAGAGATGGTTGGTCTATTGGTGTTTTAGAAAGTGTTACGGGTAACGAATTTGCAGAAATAAGACAAGTTGATGGAGAAACAAGAGAGGAAATTGTAGAGCCATTAACCAATTATTTTGTAACACGAGTTCAAAAAGATTTTAACGAAAGAAACTCTTTTATAGGAGGAATTTTTACAGCTACAAATAGACATTTAAATAACAATTTTAATGAATTGCATAAAGCGGCATATTCAGGTGGAATTGATTTTCAGCACAACTGGAACAATAGAGATTATTATGTAGAAGGAAATATGATATTTAGTCACGTTTTGGGTAGCAAAGAAGCCATTACAGCAACGCAACAAACCTTACGACATAATTTTCAGAGAACAGATGCATCTCACGTTAATGTAGATCTTAATAAAACTTCGTTAACCGGAACCGGTGGTCGGTTAGAAATGGGTAAAAATGGTGGTGGAAATTGGAGGTATAACGGAGGTGTAATTTGGCGTTCTCCAGAATTAGAATTAAACGACGTAGGTTTTTTAAGAAGAACCGATGAAATTATTCAGTTTAGCAATGTAAATCACCTTTGGCAAATTCCTACTGAAATCTATAGAAACATTCGAGCAAGATTCGAGCAATCTACATTTTATGATTTTGAAGGCAATTTAAATAGAGCTCGTTTTGAATTGAATGGAGAAATTAGTTGGATTAACAATTGGTCTACTGAAGGTGGTTATGGAATCAGTACCAATTATTTTGATAATTTTTATTTAAGAGGTGGTCCTAGATTTAGAAGACCAAACACTGGTTTTTGGTATGCCTCTTTAGGTTCAGATAACAGTAAATTATTTAGTTTTAGATTAGGATATTCAAACAGATTTACTTCAGAAAATGTTGTAGGTAGAGATCGGTATACAATAAGAACGAATTATCAACCTACAGATGCGCTAAGTATGTCGTTTAATATAGAATATGCAAACCTCTATGATAGAACGCAATATGTTACAGAAACTAGTTATGCAAATGATGTAAGGTATATTTTAGGTCGAATTCAAAACGAAACCTTAACGACTACTTTGCGTTTAAATTATAGTTTTACACCAGATATTTCATTGCAGTTTTATGGGCAACCTTTTATTTCTAAAGGAAAGTTTACAGATTTAAATCGAGTTACCAATCCTACAGGAACAACGATTAATGATAGAATATCTATTTATGATAACAACCAAATTAGTCTTCAAAATGATGAATATTTGATTGATGAAAATAGAGATGGAATAACGGATTACTCATTTGATAACCCCGATTTTTCGTTTGTACAACTACAAACGAATTTAGTAGCAAGATGGGAATATATTCCTGGTTCAGAACTTTTTTTAGTCTGGTCTAGAGGTTCGGTTGGTAATGCAGAAATTTCTGAAGACCTTGTTGATGCTGTTTCAGAGCAAGTATTTAATGCCGCTGCCAACGATACTTTTTTAGTGAAATTTACCTATCGTTTTAGAAGGTAATAGGATCTAATGAAAAAGGTTTTATTCTGATAATTTTATATCCGAAGCAACAAACCTACCATCTACAAGTTCTCCTGTAACTTCTCCTTTTCGAATTACGTTACAGAAACCGATTTTTTCATCGTGTGCATCACCAAAATCATCAATATTAAAACCTTCTACAAAATAAGCTTTATCATCAATTCTAACAGCTAAACTGCAGCCTGCTTCAGAATCTAAATCGAACTTGCATTGTCCGCAAGAAAGTTCTGCAATTTGGGTAGTTTCCTTCTTGTTAGCGCAAGAAATACCAATAATAAATGCGAATACTAAAACTATTTTTTTCATAATTATGTTCTGTTTTTTAATTCGTTTTTTACTTTTTTCATTGATGTAAATTGCATAGGTAAGATGCCTGCACAAGAAATTCCGACTACAAATAAAGCTATAAAAGTACCATTATCGTCTTTTGTGGCCATTCCATAAATGGTTATAGTCAATAATAAAATTATAATTGTTGAAAGCGCATAAAAAATCACTTTCAGCATTTTCAAAGTATCTTCTAACTCTTTTGTAGATTTATTTTCAAAATTGAGTTCCATCAGTTATTTTACTTTTTTGCCCAAGAATCTCTTAATCCAACGGTTTTATTAAAAACTAAATTGTCTGTTGTAGCATCATCATCAACATTAAAATAGCCTAAACGTTGAAACTGAAAACGCTCACCAATTTTTGCAGATTGTAAACTTGGTTCTACAAAGGCATTAATAATTTCTAAAGAATTCTGGTTAATAAACTCCATATAATCTTTGTCTTTATGACTGTTTGGAGCTTCATCTAAAAACAATCGATCATAAGCTCTTACTTCTGCTTTTAAAGCGTGTTTTACAGAAACCCAATGCAAAGTGCCTTTTACTTTACGTTTACTTTCTTCAGTATCCATTCCTGATTTTGTTAATGGATCATACGTACACTGAATTTCAATTACATTTCCATTTTCATCTTTTGTGCAGCTATTTGCTTTAATAAAATACGCATTTTTTAAACGAACTTCGCTACCTAATTTTAAACGGAAAAATTTTTTATTCGCTTCTTCTCTAAAGTCTTCTTTTTCGATATAAATTTCTCTAGAAAAAGGAACTGCTCTGCTGCCAAAACCATCTTCATAATCATTATAATTGGCATCTAATAGTTCTTCTTTATCTTCAGGGTAATTGGTAATGACCACTTTTATAGGATCTAAAACAGCCAGAACTCGAGGTGCAGTTTTGTTTAAATCTTCACGAATTTTAAATTCTAAAAGCGCAACATCAATTACATTTTCGCGTTTAGAAACTCCCACAGTTTCTATAAAACTTTTTATAGAGGCTGGTGTGTAACCACGTCTTCGCAAACCAGAAATTGTTGGCATTCTTGGGTCATCCCAACCAGAAACAATTCCGTTTTCAACCAAAGTTAATAATTTACGTTTACTCATAATCGTATAACTCAAATTCAAACGAGAAAATTCACGTTGTTTTGGTGGATTTGGATAATAAGACTTACTAAAACCGTACACATTATCTCGAAACCAATTGTACAATTCTCTATGAGGTTTAAATTCTAAAGAACATAAAGAATGCGATATTTGCTCAATATAATCGCTCTCGCCATGCGTCCAATCGTACATCGGGTAAATGCACCAATCATTGCCAGTTCTATGGTGATGTTTATACATAATTCTATACATCAAAGGATCACGCATCAACATATTTGGAGATTCCATATCAATTTTTGCGCGTAATGTATATTCACCTTCTTTAAATTCCCCATCCTTCATTCCTTGGAATAATTCCAAGTTTTCTTCCACAGATCTATTTCTAAAAGGACTATTTGTTCCAACAGAAGTTGGTGTGCCTTTTTGAGTTCTCATTTCTTCCGAAGTTTGAGAATCTACATAGGCTTTTCCGTCTTTTATCAACGAAATAGCCCAGTCATATAACTGCTGAAAATAATCAGAAGAATAACATTCATTTGCCCAAGTATAGCCTAACCAAGTTATATCATTTTTAATCGCATCTACATATTCTTGCTCCTCTTTTGCAGGGTTTGTATCGTCAAAACGCAAATTTACGGGTGCATTGTATTTTTCACCCAAACCAAAACTAATTCCAATAGCTTTGGTATGGCCAATGTGTAAATACCCATTGGGTTCTGGCGGAAAACGAAAACGCAAATCTTCCTTTGGCATTCCATTTGCCAAATCTTCCTCTATAATATGCTCTAAAAAATTGAGCGATTTATTCTCTTCAGACATCCTTTTTTCGAAATAAATTAGGCAACAAAATTACATAAAATATTATACAGCAAATGGCTATCTTGTAACAAAAATGCTATTAAAGCAACTAATAAATATTTACCACAAATTATGAGCGATCAAATAAGAAATTACACCTGCCCGAAATGCAATTGTAAAACCTATAAATTAGGGCAACTTCGAGCAACAGGAGGCACATTGTCGAAAATTTTTGACATTCAAAATCAAAAGTAAATTTCTGTTACTTGCGAGAAATGGACCCATACAGAATTTTACAAAACCAAAACAAGTGCAATAAGTAATGTGTTCGATTTTTTTACGAATTAGTGAGCCTCAATTTTAATAAGTCATAAGACGAACTTAAAATTGCACGTTGAACTCATTACTAATTTATTTCGGAGTCGATAACGATTATTTTCGGCGTTTCCTTTCAGGTCGCGCTTTCCGTTATATCTTTTTATCTCGAAAAAGAGATAAAAAGGATGCCACTTCAATCGCTAACGCGGGCGTATTTATCAGTTAAAGTTTTCTAAAAACTAAATTTAGTGTTTATATTTTATCGTAATTTTGCACTATGAATAATGACGATGCTAAAAAGCCAGATTTAGTTGTTTTTAACGAAGAAACACAAAAATACGATGCTGCTTTAAAACCCTATGGAACCTCTGCCAGTTCTCCAGTAATTAAGCCATTAAATACGGCGAGTTGGAAAAACGATGGTATTCAGAGAGTTAATAAACAGCTCAAATCTAAATTTGACGAGGTTAAAAAAGAGTACGAAGCTTTAATGCAAAAGTTTGAGTATAACGATTTAATTTACAATGCAAAGTTTAGTTTCGAGCCTATTTTTGGCGAAAATTACCATTTATACAACAATAGAAACGGCGAACCATTTTTATCAATTATAGAACCAACCCAATGCAGTTTTGAATATATTGGCTCTTTTAGGTTGAATACAGATAAAATGTGGGAGAAGATAGAAGCGTAATATTGTATGTCAGAAATGTTACTTTGAGCGCATTCGAAAGGTTTTAAATCATCAGAAAAATAAATTAGTTCTAGACTATAGTTTGGCTTGAACGGAGTTGAAAGGCTCGAACTGACATCATAATAAGAAATGGGAATTATAAAAGTAAATAATATCAAAATTTATGCAAACCACGGCTGTTTAGTCGAAGAAGCAAAAATTGGTTCTTGGTATAGAGTTGATGTAGAGGTGAAAGCAGATTTAAAAAAATCTGCCAAAACAGATAACTTAGTAGACACAGTAGATTATGTGCATCTAAACCATATTGTAAAAGAAGAAATGGCGATAAGGTCTAAATTATTAGAAGAAGTAGCACAACGTATTTTAAATCGGTTTTTTAACGAACTCAAAATGATTCAAAAGACTACAGTTTCTGTGTCAAAAATTAATCCGCCAATTGGCGGAAATGTAGAAGAAGTTGTAATTATTCTTACAAAAAAGCGATAAAAACAAAAAAGACTTGCAATACTTGTAAATTTGCGTAAATTTGCATCCCTAATATAAAAGGTGTCTTGGCCGAGTGGCTAGGCAATGGTTTGCAAAACCATGTACAGCGGTTCGAATCCGCTAGACACCTCAATTATTTTTTGAAAACCCTTAACTTTAAGCTAGTTAAGGGTTTTTTATTTTATTTTTTACCCACGATTTTACCCACATTAATAGAGAAGTATTATTTGCTGTGTCCTTTAATTTAATTGGATTAGAAGCTCTTTTAGTAACAAAAGTAAAAAAATATAGAGCAAATAAAGTTTTTAGATCAATCTTCGTTAAATTTTATCAGTTCTGAAGGTGAAACCCCAAATGCATCAGCAATTCTTTTTAACATAGAAATTTTCATTTCTTGTTTATCTAATTCGTATTTTATTAAGTTTTGAGCATCTATTTCAGGTTTCTTGTTTTTGCGAGAAGTTATAGTGTGATTTGTAAAACTTGTGGAATCAGGAGAGATTTTAAAAACGTTGTTGGCGTATGAAGATTAAAACCACATCAATCTTTTGTCAAAAATATATTTTACTTTTTTCTTGAGTTTCTTTTTGGTTAGGTTTATAGCTAGTTTTTTGATTTTAAAGAAAGTAAAATATACTCTAATATTTGACATGCTTATTTCAATTTCTTCATTTGTGTATATTTTATTCCAACTCTAATGCTAGAACAGATTAGTATTAAAAAACCACTATTTTCTATTTTAGTATTTCTAATCTATCTAAGAGTGTTGTAATGATTATAAGTTATTAAAAAGAGATTTTTAAAAAATGCATTTTGATGTGGGTGGGTAAGGGAATTGAAATGAAAAAGTACTTTATCGTTTGTATTAAAATAATTATAAAACCCGGCACTTAATACCTCCACAAAATCTTATATCTGTAATACTAAACATAAAAATTACGGACAAAAAAAAGATGCAAATGACCTAAATGTGAAAATGATCAAAGATGGATTCTAGTTAATTATTCTCTGGATTAAGAAGAAAAAAGGTGATTAGCATCAAAAAAAAAGAGGTCGTCTAAAAAGTAATTTTTAGGCGATTTTCTTTTTTGTATATTTTTAGTTTCTTGCTTTAATTTTTCTTTTGTTTTTTAAAAAGTTCAGTTTTAAAAAAGTAAAAGCGATTTTATATCGCTAAACTGAACTTATTCAAGTTGTGTGCCATTGTTATTAACCCGATTTCTACATTTACTTTATTTATTCCTCTAAGCATAAAGCGTTTAAAATTCATATTTTGCTTTATGTTTCCAAAAACGGCTTCTACATCCCAACAGCGTTGTTTTCTTTTTGCAATTCCTTGCTCACTGTTTAGTAGTGTTCTGGCTTTTGATTTTAATCGAATTAGATTGTAATTTCGTTCTATAATACGATTGTACTTGGATTTATGACAACTGGTTCTGAGTGGACAGCCATTGCAATTTTGTGCTTGGTATCTATGAACTTCTTGTTCAAAACCATTTTTGGCTTTCTTTATTATAACTACCAATGTAAGTCATCGCTTGCCCCATAGGACAGTAATAAGTATCTGTTTCTTTGTTATAATATAACTCATCTGGATGGAAGGGATTTGTTTTTTCTCTCTTTTTATCTAACTGTTCTTTATGGAAGTAATTCTATTTTACAAAAGCAGTAATGTGTTTATCTTCTAAATCGGTATAATTTTCTTCACTACCATAACCAGCATCTGCTGTTAGCTTTTCTGGGGTTTGGTTATAATTTTCTTGTAAACGTTTGCTCTAAAATCATTGATGGTATTATGGTCTGGTTTACTCTGACCACTACGCCACACTTGTTCTGAACTTGATTCAGTATAAAATGAATATTCTCTGTTAAAGCTTGTTCTATTTTTCTTGATGAATATAAATTACATAAATACGCATAGATAATTACTTTGAGTAACATTCGGGGATGATAACTCGAAGTACCTCTTCCTTTATAACTTTGTGTTAAACTACTAATATCAACTTGGTCAATAACTGGGCGGTAAAAGACTTAATTGTTCTTGAGTATAGGTCTTAAAAACTACTTTTCTACTCATTTTTAAAAAAAGAATTATCAAGAAAAAAATGTAAAAAAAAGACAGCCTTTTCAGAGAGGCTACTGAAAAAGTAGCCTTATTATTCCAACTAGACTAA
>TARA_R110002126_G_scaffold3100_7_pt1 | contig 14861 bp, 28 predicted proteins | sample TARA_R110002126 | Tara Oceans TARA_R110002126 (sample SAMEA4397536) | marine metagenome | biome: Polar Biome; feature: [DCM] deep chlorophyll maximum layer (ENVO:01000326); material: water (ENVO:00002006), including particulate matter (ENVO:01000060) such as... | depth 30 m
CGAGGTGCCAACCACAAAGAAAGCTTTGCTTAAATGGTTGAACGCTTGCAAGGGAGTGGTGTTCGTACCGGGGTTCCAAGAAGTCTGGAGAGCACCGAGTATCTGGATGGGAGGTGAGTGATGACAACCTTATTATACAGGGAAGACGTTGCTCTTGTGATGTCTAAGTTCGACGAGGGCTTGGACAAATACCAGAAAATAATCCAGACCAATGACGTGTCGTTTGCGGAAGAGCGGCGAGCTAGAAAGAAACTGCTGTCCATTCTTCTTGCGTTGGGAAACAAGCTTGCAGACATACGTCTGGAAGAGGAGGGGTAATATGCCAAAGGTATCCGTTGAAGACGCAGTCGTGAAAGGCGGCGCACACTATCTCCATCCAGACTTTGTGACGAAGCATAGCGAGGCCCTGAAAAGAATAGGTAGGGAGCTTAGGCTTCCAAACCCAGAGTACCAACAAGCGATGGCACTTAGGGAGAGGGGCAAGTATGTCGAACTGCCCGACCAGTGGGTGCTCGCCATCCAGCGGCTACCCATTGCCCACCCGTGGGGAAACGGCTTGCAGGTCCCAAGGGCAGTCAAGCTCAACATCCATGGGACAAAGAGGTACAACAAGACTTCTTTTCCCCCTGCAGAAAAGCTCACGCTTGCAGAGAACATCACGCTGCGGGACTATCAGACGCATTCTATTGCTAACTTCAAGCACGAGGAACAAGGCATAGTCATCGCGCCTTGCGGTGCAGGCAAGACAACGATTGGAATAGGAGCCATGGCTGCAATCGATACGCCAGCACTAATCTTGGTACACACCCTCGACTTAGCGAAGCAGTGGGCTGATCGCGTCGAGCAACAACTGAACGTCAAGGCATCCATCGTAGGAGGAGGAGCGAACGACTTAGAGAAGGGCAAGTCGAACCGTGTAGTCATCGCCACTTTCCAGACAATATGTCGCTGGATGTGGAGCGAGCGGTATGACTTCGCAAAGCAGTTTGGTTTACTCATTGTAGACGAGTGTCATCATGTGCCAGCCAATACATTCTGCGAGGCGCTGATGACTATGCCGCAGCGGTACAGGCTCGGGCTAACCGCTACACCTAAAAGGCAGGATGGCCTGACCAATCTTCTCCACTGGCACATGGGCGAGGTGCTGTTTGAGATCACGACACAGGACCTTGTGAACCGTGGGCTTGTAAGCCGTCCATTGATTAGGCAAGTGCGAACCGGGTGGTCTATCCCAGGCGACGAACGGCCAGAGTGGACGACCATTGTATCTCAGATGTGTGGCGATGAAGACCGTACTCAGTTCATCCTCGACCAAGTGGACAAGCTGGTTCGGAACGAGGGCAGGCAGGTCCTGGTTCTTTCCGACCGTGTTGCGCATTGCGAACAAATGGCAGAGGAGCTAAAGGGAGAGGGCCTCCGAGCAGCAGCCTTGGTTGGGCGGGTATCAAAGACCAAACGCGCCAAGATCTTGGAAGCGGCTGACAAGAGAGAACTCGATGTCATCTTCGCCACTTGCTTGGCAGACGAGGGCTTGGACCTACCCGGTCTCGACACAGTGTTCCTTACCGTTCCGACAAAGGCAATGGGCAGGATTCAGCAGAGAATAGGCAGGATCATGCGTGTTAGAGAGGGCAAGAAGACTCCGGTCGTTTACGACCTTATTGACAATGAACCATTCTTTTTAGCAATGGCCAATAAACGGGCCAAACTTTACCGCTCGCTTGGATGCGAGTTCGAGGAAAGACCATGAGAAAACCATCATATACAAACAAAGTGAACCGAGGCTTGACCAAGATTGTCAAGCAAAGCGATAGCATTTACAAGTTAGTGCTTGAGCTTTCTGAAGACCTTGATGCAAAGGAACGCTCGGACATACGGACAGCAATGAAATGGTTGCGCGGCCAACGTGATTGGTACAGTGACCGATAGTGTAGGTCAAAGTGATTTCTTATCTCACTTGGTTATCCGCACAGGGAGGCACAGCGGTGGCTGTATCAGGTGCCTCATCTTTGGAGCTTGAATGGAAAACAGGATCATATCAATAGAGTGCGAGGTCAACGAGTGCCTTGAGCCTGGAGTTGTCTACTATAAAAGTAGGAACAAGGGCTTGATAGCTACTTGTCTAAAGTGTGCAGGCATCGAGTCTGTGGCTGAGTATCTGCAAGGAAAGGTTTTGGTAGAGAACAGAATGAACAAACAACAACAGGAGCAAGCATGAGTAGTGGAATTATTTTTTGGATAGCCTTCGCGGCACTCTGTACACACGCAATCGGTAACGACTGGAGAAAAGACTAATGATTAACAAGGCAATCTTGATAGGCAATCTCGGAAGAGATCCTGAAGCCAAGCCAACCCAGAACAGCACGCTGTGCAAGTTTAGCATCGCCACATCCGAAAGGAGAAAGGACAGTGACGGAACCTGGGGAGACCATACTGAATGGCATAATATTATTTGCTGGGGAAAGACCGCGGAGAATGTCGCAAAGTATTGCCAGAAGGGCAAGCAGGTGTACGTCGAGGGCCGCATCCAGACACGCAAGTGGCAGGACAAGGAAGGCAATGACCGATACTCTACGGAGATCGTAGCCGACCAAGTAAAGTTCATGAGCGACAGGAGCCAAGGACAAGCGAGTCCAAAGAAAGCCTCAAGCAATCCCATCGATGACTTCATGGATGACATAACCTAATGGAGGCAATCAAGTCTTCCGCATGGGAAGTCATACATTCAAGTAAGAATGACTGTTGGAGAACGCCGCCCAAGCTCTTTGGCTCACTCGATAATGAGTTTAGCTTTGAGCTTGATGCGGCTGCCACAGAAGAGAACAAGCTTTGCCAGAACTACCTGAGCCCGCTTGAAGATGCCCTGGGCAGAAGCTGGGACGCGCCAGGCGCTGTGTTCTGCAACCCTCCTTACGGAAGGGATGTGGGGAAGTGGGTTGAGAAAGCCTGGCAGGAGTCGCGCAAAAGGAAAGAGCCAATTGTTCTTCTTGTCATGGCATGCACCGACACAGTCTGGTGGCACGACCATGCATGGAAGGCAGATGAGATCCGGCTACTGAGGGGACGGGTACACTTTCTAAAAGCAGATGGCGGTAAAGCTGCCGCGGCGCCTAAGGGTTCCGCTATCCTTGTGTTCAGGGGGCATGTTCCTCCTGATGGATGGCCAGGCGGCCCAAGGATTGTCTCTTGGAATACAAAATGAAACAGGTGCGACGTGGTTTAAATCCTGTCGCCCGAAGATTTACTTCTTTCTTGGTCGCCGCCTTCCATCTTTCTGAGGTGTTGGGTAGGGGGTGGTGGCCTTATTTTACCGGAGATGGTGGGAGCAATAAACACTATAGGCCTATAAGTCTTGGGAGTTTTTGTACTGGGCCCACCATCTCCACCTTTAATAAAAGAAAGAGCTAATGAAGAAACGAATGAATGAATACCTCTTCCAACTCCAGGTCATTGGGCTTGGTGCAGATGAAGACGATGCGCTCCATTGGGCACTACAACAACTCGGAAAAAAGAACACTGACGTTCTCCAAGGCGAGATTGTGTATGAGATGGTTGAGGACAAAGAACAACTTGATTCCGATGCCATGATCAAACCCGATGATTGGCTGACTGTAACACCGGAGGGATAGATGGATAGAATAGATACAACACCAGCCGTGAAGGAACTGTTTGAAGCGATTGGTGGCGGGTTCAGACCTGCAGCCGAAATCCTAAAAATCAGTCACACAACCTTGTGGGGCACGGTTACGAGGAACAGGCCGCCTGTTTCCTTAGACACGCTGGCGAGGCTGGCATCAAAAGCAAAGGAGGAGACTGGAATCCATTTGGAGTTTTCAGTCAAGCCCGGAGAAGTATTCGAGTACAAGATTACTAAATGAAAGTTTTAGCTTTGGGCTTGATCAGCCCGGTCCCACAAGTTGGGGCTCCCACAGGCTCCTGGTGCTTGCGCCAGGGGCCGCATGGGAAAGCAAGTGGGAGCAATGATGTGGATACAAAAAGCTAAGGGAACGCCATTACAAGTCGCAGCGGTAAGGCTGGGGCTAACGGTGAAGAAAGGAAAGTCTGTTTCACCATGCCCGGCGTGCGGTGCAATTTATCGTGGCAGTGAAGACAAGCGAGGCCCTGTCGGAGTGAATGGCGCGGGCACTGCGTGGAAGTGTCATACGTGCAGTAACTGCGGGGATGTTGTTGACCTTGTCTCTTATGCAATGTTCGACCGGAAGCTCAGGGATATGAGCCCCGAGCAGAAGGGTAAGGTGCGAGATTGGTTCGGAAGTACTGGACTCATTGAAAAGTATGAGCATGTACAGCCTGTCGTACACCAACCTAAGAGGCCGAGTGTTGGGCAAGTTGCTTCCTTGTGGAGGGCTTCAATACCGCTACTCCAGATGAATGGATGTGAAGAGGACCAAATGGTGAGAGACTTCCTGAGTTTTCGTAGGTTCGACCTGGACCTTCTCGCTCAGACAGGGATGGTTAGGGCTGTTCCTTTGAGGAAGCAATACAACTGGCCAGCCTGGTGGCCCGCATCGTGGTCCCCAGTATGGAGACTCGTGACTCCTGCGTTTGAGATCAACGGAAAAGTTGCAAGCCTGCACGCTCGCTCCGTGTCCAACAATGGTATTAAACCCAAGAGTAGGTGGCCAAAGGGGTGTGAGGCGAACGGTCTCCTACTTGCAAACAAGCAAGGAGTGAAGATGCTGAGGGGCAAACCCGATGGAGAGTTGGAAGCCCTGCTAATCTGCGAGGGCATAACGGATCTCTTCCGTGCATCATCCGCGGCGATTCATGAGAACATGAACGTTGCTATACTTGCGGGGACCTCTGGTTCCTTCTCACGAATAAACAAAATATCAATACCGGACAATCTGGACATTGTCGTCTGCACAGACCCAGACCAGGCCGGTGATGCTTATGCTGAAACTATCAAGAAGAACCTGGACGGTAAGAAAGTTTACCGAATGAAGCTGGAGAAGTAAGTTGCCTGATTTAGATACTGCTATTGCTGATGGACAAACGTTGCGCGGACTTGTGAAAAAGGCTGTGAAGGACGGTAAGGCCAAAGAGAATAAAAAACAGTCGAAGGGTGGGCCCCAGCGCGATGTCATGTCGATGCTTAACTCATACACGACAAAGAATGGAGAGGTGGTGGTTCGACCTACCCGTCGCAATATTCACCTGATCCTGAGCCATGACACGCGACTCAAGGGAAAGATTTGGGAGGATCAATTCAAAGGCATCATGATGCGGGCCGACCAAGAGTATAAGGATACCGACGACACTAAGATTCAGATGTGGATGGATGCCGTCTACGGGATGCGCGTCTCGACGTCCTCCGTTGCGGAAGTCGCACGCCTTGTCGGAGAAGAAAATGCAAAGAACCCACTCACCGATTGGCTCAACTCTTTGCTGTGGGATGGGGTTGAAAGACTAAGCTCCTGGCTTGTGAATGGCGTCGGTGGCGATGACATCTCCCTGAACCGTGACATGGGCCGGAGATGGATGATCTCTGCTGTAGCCAGGGCCGTGCGCCCAGGTTCAAAGGCTGACTGTTGTTTGATTCTTTATGGCCCGCAAGGCGCACGCAAGAGCACAACATTCCAAATCCTTGCTGGTGATGAATACTTCTGCGATACGCCTATGGATATTGGTTCTCCGAATGCGTACAGCCAGATTAGGCGTGCCTGGATTTATGAGATAGCCGAGCTTGACTCAATCCGAAAGAGAGCCAACAGCAGAACCAAGGCTTTCCTTTCGGCTGGCTTCGACACATACCGACCAGCGTATGGCCGTCATTCGGTGACCGTAAAAAGGCATTGCGTGTTCTGTGGAACAACTAATGAGGAGTCATTCATTTCTGACAACACAGGTAGTAGAAGGTTCTGGCCTGTGAAGATCGGAAAGGTCAATGTCGAATGGCTTATTGAAAACAGGGACCAGTTATGGGCCGAGGCTGTATCGGCGTTTAGAGCAGGAGAAACCTGGTGGCTTGATGGTCGGCACGAGACGGACCTCAAGAAGGTTTCCGAGGACTTTAAAGAGACGGACCCTTGGCAGCCTATGGTTGAAGAGTGGCTGATTGCGAGAAACGAATTGTCTGTACCAGAAATTATGTCCAACGCATTGGATCTTGATGCAAACCAGATGACAAAATTCTCCCAGATGAGAGTGTCAGACATCCTCAGGGATCTTGGGTGGAGGAGAAAAAGGATTAGCAAAAACAACAAACGGGTCTACCTCTGGATTCGCCCAGAGGTCCTCGCTTTTCCTCAACCAATAGATACTGACAATGGTTCTAAGGAGTAAGCATGCAAGGTTCTGATGAGTTGACTATCGAACTGTTTCTTAGCAATGAGGAGCAGTGCGACTATCTAAAAAACCACACACCACCAAGACTGAGACCAGCGTCTTGGGAACGGATATCTGACCTTTCACCGTCAGACAAGAGCGAGTTGCTGCACATGGCAACGCTTCTTCAAGAGTTTGAAAGTTCGCACAGGGCCAATATGTTGATGGCTATTGGTGCGGAGATGATCCTTTCCTGCAGGGGTGAACTCATTACTTTAGAAGAGGAGTACACGGATCGCTCTTTCATTATGACCGACGTGGCCGCATACATCGGTAAGATGGAAGACTCGGGGGTAAGCCCACCATCGAAAGAGGACTTGCTTCTCATCCAAGAATGGATCGCGTTGTCGCCATACACTCTGTACATGATGACCCAGGATCTTATTTCAGAAATCGATTCATTCTTCGCAGAAAGCTTCTTGCTCATAGCGAGCGGAAGAGGCTTCGATACACAAAAAGAAACAAAGATCAGAAGAATGTGGGAAGGGAAGGTCACCGAATGGGCCATGGATGCAAGGCAAAAGGTTCGCCATGGAATCTTTTCTTTTACCCCCAACCCATTCGAAGAAGACCTTATTTCTTTTTAGCCCGAGCTTTCTTTTTCTTAGCCGGAGCCCGCTTAATCACAACCACATCATCTTTGGTTCCAAGGACATTGTCTGGCCCAGCGGACACTTCAGCCCGAAGGGCGCCGACAGTAGCCACCACAGGCCCCCGTGATCTTCCTTCAAGCCAAGCGATGTGATTCAAGAGACGCTTTATGACACGGGCCATATCTCCTTCTTTCTTCCAACCGCCCTTACGAATATAGGATAAAAATTGTGGATCGATCTGTTGCATTTGAAACCTCCAATCAGTTTCTTATTTGTGGATTCAGGCCTGGCCATTCTTCTACAGACACAGAGCCACCCGTTGCCTTTTGGATAGATAAAGCCAACACTAAAGATGGAATTCTTCTACCCTTCTCAAGTTCTCTTAGATGCGCAACCGTGATTGTGACATCGTAACGAGACATTCTTTTGTTTAAATAATCAACGAAAAGCACCCTTGTGCTCGCACCTGGAGTGCTCTTTCTATAATCTTCACAACGCATATAAAACACTCTCGCATGAGAAAATACTAAAGTTCCAGTGGTTTGTCGACAAAAATGTGCTCATCTACTGTCAACTATTGACATACACCCCGGCTATGAATAAGGATTGGAACAATGAATAAGCAAAGAGAAGAATGGTTAAGGGAAAGAAAGGGGGGCCTTGGTGGAACCGACGTCGCTTGTATTATCTGCGCATCTGCTAAACCCTCTCAGAAAATAGGGTGCTTTGAGAAAAGCGAGTTTGCGCTTTGGGCAGACAAGTCAGGACTGCAGGTAGAGACGGCCCAACAAGACAGCCAGGCTGCATTGCGTGGCAACATGATGGAGAAGTACGTCTGCGATATGTACTTACACAGGCTTGGTTCGGGAGCCGAACTTGTGGATACCGGCCTGATCTGGCACCCAATCAACAAGAGAATATTCGGAACGCCAGACGGCCTTGTTAAAATGAATGGCACAAGCTTTGGAATGGATGCCAAGACCCGTCGATTTAGAAAGGGGTGGGGCAAAGACGGAAGCCAGGACATTCCTCTTGATGTGGAAGTGCAGATGCGAGTCTACATGGAGGTTGTAGATGCGCCCTATTGGGACATCGCCACATTCTTCGGGCTCGATGATTTGAGAATATATCGAATCCAAAGAGACCGGGAGCTTGGGGAGAAGATTATTGAACTCGCCAATAACTGGTGGGAAAAGCACATTACTGGTAACGAGCCTCCCCCTCCAGATGGCAGCGATAAGGCTAAAGAAATCTTAAGCCTAATGCATCAACGGCCAGACCCTGATTTATTTATAGAGGCTTCTAAAGAAGACAAAGAAATAAGAGGCCAACTGTTAGAGATAAAGAAGAAGCAAGCTGAACTCAAGAAACAGAAAGGTCTTCTCGAGAACACGCTAAGATCTCGGATTGGTGATGCAATAGGGATTGCTGGCGTTGCTACTTGGAAGCCAAACAGGTCTTCCCAAGTGTTCGACAAGTCCTCTTTTCGCAAAGACAACCCAGACTTATATGATAAGTACACCCAAGAAAAACCCGGAGCAAGGGTTCTTCGACTATTAGGAGCAACAAATGAGTAATGAGCTTTCACCCGTAAAAACACTTGGGATTTACCTCGAACAAAAAAAAGGCGTTCTTAAAAGGATCGCGCCAGAAGGAACCGATGTAGACAAGATTGTTTCTTTGGCTATGTTTGAGGCGGCTAAAAATGAGAGGCTCCTTCAGTGCTCTCCGCAGTCGGTGTACATGGCCTTAGCCAAAGCTTGCCAACTCAACCTTGTCGCAGGAGGAGTCCTGCACCGAGCGCACATGGTGCCTATCTGGAACAGCAAGAAGAAGACACACGATGCCGAGCTATGGATTGATTACACCGGACTGATGGAGCTTGTTCGCCGTTCGGGTGAGGTTGCCAACTTTGTAGCCAGGGTTGTCCATGAAGGCGAAGACTTCGAGCACTACTTTGACCTTGATGACGGAGAGGTTCTTCGACACAAGCCAAGCTATAATGGTGATGTCGGTGCGCCAAAGCTTGCATATGCTGTCTGCTTCTTCAAGGATGGCCAGCGACAAGTAGAAGTTATGCGCAAGGACCAAATCGAAAAGATTCGAGACGGCTCTCGCAGCGGGGGTAACGGGCCTTGGAAAACACATACCGAGGAAATGTGGCGTAAAACAGTTATTCGTCGCATCTGCAAGTACTTGCCGCTAACTGCAGAAGCCCGGACGGTATTGGCTCACGATACAAGTGCGGACATTACCGGGCAGGCTCAAGAGTTTTTTATTCCGAAGCCTGTGTTAGATGACCTTGAGAAAGAAGCCAGCACAGGACGCATGGTCAACATGGAGGCAATTGACGTTGACGCTGAAATTGTTGACACAAACAAGAAAAACAAACGTCGCAAAACCAATAGCAAAGCAGCAGAGGTGTTGAGCCAATCGGACTTTAGCTCTGCAGAAGATGACTTTGTTTTAGAATAATAGGTAGATACAATGGGACTTTTTAGTGAGTTAGAAGACGAACGCAGGTCAAAACGACCAACAACATCAAAGGTAGCCCAAGGCGTTGCTGTAAAAGAAGACATGATCCTTCAGGCATCAGAGTTGATTTTACTTGTTCGGCAAGTGGTAGATCTTAATCAGATCGATGCCAAGTCCAGAAAGCTCTGGAAGAACAATAGGGCACGCCTGAAGGATGCTAAGTGGCAGCTACACAACTCCCTTGGGAATGTGAGTGAGTCCATTTTCACCAATCAAATTGGCATGTGCCTGGAAGGAATGGCAAAGAACATTCGACAGTCACAACCCAATGGGGACTGGCGAATTTCAGAATATGAAGCCGACATCAAAAAGGATGCTGGCGGGGACGAGTGTGTAATCCTTGTTGTGAAGTGGATAGACGCATCTGATCAGGAAGACCTGCAATACCACAACGGTGTTCCTGCTATGAATGTCAACATTAAGAATGGCGGCCTAAGCAAAGAAGCACTTGAGGCAATCACGTCCAAGAGTGAGTCCAGTAGCGACGAAGAGTTGAAGTCGTTGCTGAAGGGACTCATTGGTGTGATGTCTCAGAACGCTTCTGTGCCGACTGTACAAAATGAAGACACCACTAATAAAAAGATTTAGTGGTATTCTTTTAGTGCAGTCTCCCAGGTTGCAATTAAAAAAGGCCCCGCCGATTTTTCGACGGGGCCTTTTCTTGGTCGCCTTATTTAGCGGCTTCTTCTGGTGAGACCTCTTCAGGAACAGTGGCTGGCGCTGGGGCCGCTGGCTCTTCTGCTGGAGTGATTTCATCTGAACCCATTAGCTGGCAGGTGCCAAGAGTCGTTGTCACAACGAGGGCTCCACCGACAATAGCAACCTTGAGATTTAACTTTTTCAATAGCTCTTTTAGTTTTTCCATTCTAACTCCTAAGAAATATCGTCCTCGGTGATGAGCGTATAAGTAAACAACTCCGCACCGGACGCTTTCCAGATCCTAACAGCTTCAGACCAATCTGCGAGGCGGGCAAAAACCTGGCAGCCTGCCGACCATTTATCTACTCGCGTAGAGTTGATCCCAGCATGATGCAAATTCACGCCGTACCAGCCTTCAACACCTTCGTCGTGGCCGTAGTCGAGGATGTTGTCCTTGTTCCCATCGCGCCAAACCCGAATAGGCGCGGCCCTTTGGCATAGGGTTTGGTACTTTCCGCGGTGCATATCCCATTTATAAGCTCGATATTGACCAGGAACCATGATCGCTGTGCCTGCTGCACGACCATAAACTTCAGGATGCTCTAAGCAAAAAGTCCCTGGGTCCGTGGTGATCCTGTATTTTTTATGCTGCCAAAGTTCGTTCTGCACCCAGACAAGGTGCATCTCGTCATCAAAGCTGTTGGAAATGGGGTTGTTAGAGCGCACGCCAATGATGTTGATCTGACCATCAGTATAGACATCATAGCCCTTGGCTTTCAACACACTGATAATAGGTGGAGGCTCATCCGAAACCTCCGGCTGCTTGGCCTCCTCTTCAGCGCTAAGCGCCTTCATGGTGTTTGGCCCCACGATGCCATCAGCGGGCAAGCCAGACGCAGCCTGGAAGCGCTTGACAGCCTTGTCTGTACCTTTGCCAAATATCCCATCAGCACCGATTGGCCCGTAGCCTTTGTCATTCAAAAGGCCCTGTACTTTTTTTACCTCGCTGCCTCTACTCCCGTACTTAATCAGCATCGGTTGCCCCCTGCAAGGTATTTAGAGAGGAGTAGCACGTTCTATTCCCTTCTTCATAGGCATCCTTAACAGGAGGCTCAGTCTTCTTAATGCCAACCCTGACAACGGTCACGGAAGATTTGTTCACCTTTAGCGTTTCAGTTGAATGATGGCGATACGAATGAGTCGTGGTCGTCTTCATTTCTTCAGCGAATCTAACAGGTCACAGATCATATCTATTGCAAAACCTATGGCCTTGGCCTCCTGACGCTCATTTAGGAGGGGTACGTTCACATGCGAATTGATGAACTCTACGCACCACGCCCTTTTCTTTTTCCCTGACTTGGGCTCTGGAAAGAGATCCTCAGCCATGAGGATTGCTTGCTTAAGGACTTTGCCACGGTTGATTTTTCTTGCCATGACTAGCTCAACAAGATGCGGTAAGTGACATCGTTAGAAGGGCTTGTGCTTCCAGGCGTTCCGCCGCCGTCTGTGACGCATGCAGCCTTAATGCCTGCTGCAAAGAGCGCACCGCTAGGGCATGAGTAGACACGAAGCACGGATGCAGGGCACTTGAAACTAAAGTCGGGGTCATCATTTACATGAGTACCGCCAACAGTAAACCCTCCAATCGTGTCCCAAAGTTTGACGTAAACAGGAACTGAGTTGTTCGTGTTGTCGATCTCTACCTTGAAGATGCTTCCTGCTCCTGCCTTCAAAGTATCTACAGTAGATGTGGCGTCTGTTTGAATGCAGTGAAATCCGCCAGGGCTAGCAACAATACCAGAAATAGAAAGGGCCATATTTACCTCACAACCATGTGGAGTTTAATTGTTACAGTGGGGGTTGCGGTTCCGCCTGTGCCATCTTCTGCTGAAGCGCCATAGCTAAGATTAGTGAAAGCAAGCCCGTCGAGGATAGTCCACATGCAGGGTTCTTTAACCATTAGAATAACGTCTGGATCCGTGGTTCCTATAGTAGGGGCTGGATTGTCATAAAGCTTCAAATAGCTTGTGGTGGCGCCCGATGCATCAAGAAAGATGCTGTGGATCGTGGCCGCACCAGCGAACACATCATCTTTAGCATCTCCTGCGGTGCCACCGTTATTATCCGCATCTACGTCAAGATCAGTAAGAATAAAATCGGTATTTGTAACTGAGGTCTTGTTAGTTAACATTGTTTATACCTTCTTCGCTGGAGGTGTAGCAGGAGGTGCAGCAGTTGGCTTCTCAGCAATTGCCTGTTGAATAATATCCAGGCATCGACGGAGACCTTCTGGCATTCCATCGTCACGAGCAAGCACCTTCACATGGTACTTAGCGGAGTTGTCTGAGCTACGAGTGTTCTCGTTGTGGGAAGCTACTGAGCCGTGGATCTTTACGTCCACACTTACGGGGCCCCACCCAGCCTTAATCTCTGTGTCAAGAGTAGCCTCGTAGTCTCGGCTGGACTTCTCAGAAGTGCTTGACTTGACTTCCATAGTAAACTCGACTTCTACCTCTTTAATTGCCAAAGATGGAGTATTCAAGATTGCCAACAGGGGAACGTCAAGCTTGTTCTCAATCTCGGTAAACCCTCCGTTTCCGTCATTGACTGGCTTGGAGTAGGTGAAGTCAACGGTGCGAGTTCGCATCACACCGTCTTTGTCCGCCTGGAGACCTACGTTCTGGATAAAGTCAGCAGTTGCCTTGGCAAGCTGAATCTGCGAGTCACATGCAGCTTTGAGTGGACCGCCAATTAGCTGGTCCATGGGGAGCCCACCAAACTGGTCGGACATTTTGACTAAGCCTTCTGGCATGATTTTCTCCTACGGAAGTAGCTTGATGAGTTGGTTGTCAATTCGAGCATAACCCTCGGGGGGGTCTTGACCCTTAAATGTTATTGAAATCTTAGCAGTATTTCGCTTTTTAGCAAACCACCCATTTCCACCGATTGACGGATTTATCTTTAGCTTGCGATGGGTACAGCCAACATCCGCCCCTTCTTCCATCCCTTGGAGTTCCACATCCATCTCAACAGTTAGAGCTTCAATCGCCAAAGACTGGCCGGTAACTAAGGTTTGCATTGGCACTTGAACATCTCGCTCAGTTTGCACGCCATCCTCCCACATAGGCAAACGAACAGTAACCATACGGGGCTTGTAGACCGGCGTTCCATCCGCCGCCTTCTCTCCCGTGTCGATCCAATATTCTTGTTGCTGAATGTGATTGAGTTCATGTGTCTCTGCTATGTCAGTAGACTTGATGACCGCTGCATGAATTGCTTCTACAAAGTCATCTAGTGAGAACTGGGCCATTCGCCTCCTTTCGTGCGGTAAAGCCCTGCCTAAAAGCTTCATGCATATATAGGACGGTTCCGCCGGTCAGGAAAGGAAATACTGTCCCATCCCGCATTTCTGCATATCTTTGTTTCAAAAGCCATTTACAGAAAGGCTGGTCATACTGCCACTTCATGCTGTGCTACTTTTTCTTTTTCGGTTTTACAGGCTTCTTTGATTTTTTCTTTCCGTACACAATTTGTCCTTTAGGTTAGTTCCTACCACTTCTTACAAGACCAGTATCGAGCAGTCAGTTTGTTTCCCTTTGTCTCCTCCGTATCGCACTTGTGGCGAGCACGAAATGACTTACGACGCTTAGGGTTGCTCTTCTTGATTCTCATGTTGGCATCTCCGAAACGGATAGTCTTCGTCTTGCCACCCTGGGAAGCCTTGACGACAGACTTCTTCTTGCCGTGTCCAGGCTCACCCTTCTTAATGGCTCGTGGCGAGTTGACCTTTGTTGGGATGCCTTTAGCCATAATCACTCCGCTACGAAATTCTATTTACATATCCTACAATATTAATAACATCGGCGGTTCCAGCAAAAGCCGCAACTCGTCGCGGAGTAGTCCCGCTTGATCGTAGGGGCACTCCCTGCAACAACAGTGTCCAGCCAGCCTTAGACGGCAGCGTAACAATCATTCTCTCGGTAGCTGCTGCCGAGCCGCTGTTGAGATATCCAACATGAAGTGTGACTTGAACGTCAGATGTATGAATGTTTGTTGCCCAGAGCCAGACCTCGTCTTGATTGGCCTCTACGGCGCTTGTGTCATGAATAAAGCTGCCATTGCCGCTGGTGTCTGTAACTGAGACTGGGTTTCCGTCACCTTCAGTGCCACCAGGGGACAAGTTAATCTTTGTATATGTTGCCAAGGCTGCCTCCTATTGTTCTTGCCTACACTGACCTAACTCGGTCAGTATAAGGCTGTAGCTCTCAATCATCCCCTTCCAAGCTGCAAGGGCTTCACGAGCGCGATCTTCTGCATCATCGCAAGTTTCGTTTTCAACCACGGCGGTTGGCGCAACAGGCGAAGCTCCTCCAAATTGTAGACCACCAAGACCTCCTCCCCCAAGAACTAATGCAGCCCATGCCCAGGGGGGCATGTTCGCCAGGGGGTTGGTAGAGCCTTCACTCATCCCATGAAGTGGAGAGCTACGGGAACGAAGACAACTAATGAGCCAATGATGGCTTGGTTACGATCCATGTGACTGCGCAAAAGACGAATGTCCTTTTCGACCTGGGCCATGCGATGCTCAGAAACTCTCATCCGATTGCCAAGCACGGCAACTTCAGTAGATAGTTCAAACATCTTACTCTCTTTTTCCTGAAGCATTAAAAGGCAACCCCGTAAAGTTTGATCATGAACTTGCCAGCATTGTATTCGCCTGCACCACCACTACCGGCACCAGTCGTT
>TARA_R110002126_G_scaffold49444_2_pt1 | contig 14831 bp, 13 predicted proteins | sample TARA_R110002126 | Tara Oceans TARA_R110002126 (sample SAMEA4397536) | marine metagenome | biome: Polar Biome; feature: [DCM] deep chlorophyll maximum layer (ENVO:01000326); material: water (ENVO:00002006), including particulate matter (ENVO:01000060) such as... | depth 30 m
GATCAAAAAATTATAATCCCTTATTCGCCAAGGCCTCTTCAGAGAGAGTTCCACGCGGGGTGCAAGCGGTTTAATGTAGCAGTGTGTCACCGGCGGTTTGGCAAGACGGTCATGGCAATCAATTGGCTTTTAAAAGAAATACTGACTTGCGCTCACCCGCGAGCTCAAGGCGCTTATATTGCACCGACTTATGGTGCTGCAAAGCGGATTGCGTGGGTTATGCTCCGAGATTATGCCGGTGTAATCCCAGGTGTTAAATTTAACGAAGCTGAACTTCGCTGCGACTTGCCAGACGGGAAGCGAATATGGCTTTTGGGTGCAGAAAACCCAGACAGCTTGCGGGGGTTGCGGCTAGACGCCGCCGTTCTTGATGAATACGCGGATATGAACGCGAGGCTTTACCCTGAGATTGTAAGGCCAGCTTTGTCAGATTATGGCACTGGAAAATGTTTGTGGATTGGAACTCCCCGTGGCGAAAATCAGTTTAAAGAGATTTATGACCATGCCCAAGGCCAGGTAGAGAATGGATCTGATGAATGGTACGCAATGCGCTTCCCAGCTTCCGAAACCGGGGTATTGCTTGAAAAAGAGCTTATCGAAGCACGCGCAACGATGGATGAGAGCCAATATTTGCAAGAATTTGAGGTATCTTGGGCAGCTGCGAAAATTGGCAGCTACTTCGCGAGTCAATTAGACAGCATTGATTTAAACGGCCAGATCGGCCAGATCCCTTGGGAGCCCCAGCTACCGGTTTATACTAGCTGGGATCTAGGGATGTCAGACAGTACTGCCATTTGGTATTTCCAAGTATTGGCGCGTGAGAATGCCGTCCGAGTTATCAGCTGCTACGAAGCAGACGGCGAAGGGTTACATCATTACATAAAAGAGTTGCAGGCACAGCCATACACGTATGCAAAACATTACTTTCCGCACGATGTTATGGTGCGAGAGCTCGGCTCGGGAAACAGCAGGTACGAAACATTAATGGCCTTGGGCGTTCGGCCTACAGTGGTGGCTAAGTTGTCATTGCAAGATGGAATTGAGGCCATCCGATCAACTATTCCAAAGTGCTATTTTGACAGGGGGAACTGTGCAGATGGTCTTAAATCCTTGCGGCATTATCACCGGCAGTTCAATGATCGCACGGGCAGCTGGAAAGATCGCCCTAATCACGATTGGTCTAGCCATTATACTGACTCTTTTCGTTACGCTTGTGTTGGTTTACGCGATGGAGAGGGCAACGAGAGCATACAAAATATCGCGCGGTCTGGGCGCCTATCGGATGGACGCCGAGTGGTTACGGAAGCTGTAAGAGGTGGCTTCTAAAATTGTTACCGCCACATACGCAGATGTCGTTTATGTGGCGCGACGGATGCGGCCCAAAGATGCTGAAGAAATATTTCCGTTAATTTGGAATCCTACTCCTGAGAATTTGGCTTTATACACCATCGCCGCCGGCGGAATTGGGCACGTTGCACTGTGGCACGGCGAACCATCTGCCGCATTTGGGGCTGTAGAGCTCCGACCAACCCAATGGACGGTCTGGATGTTCGCGACATGGCAATGGCCCAACGTCGCCAGTGCCGCCACTAAATTTATCCGCCGCGAGATCGGGCCGGAATTACAAGAACGAGGTGCCACCCGGGCTGATTGCTGGTCAATGGAGACGCATGATTCCGCGCACCGCTGGTTAGAAATGTTAGGAGCGACCCGCGAGGCGTCGCTAAAAGATTACGGACCAAGTAGAAAAACATTTCATTGTTATAGTTGGACACGATCACAGCTAGAAAATGGTGAATTAAACGTATTTTTAAGAAAATAGAGGTCAATTATGTGCATTATGCCATCGCCTTCCGCCCCGTCGATCCCTGCCCCGCCACCGCCACCACCACCGCCACCAACGCGGGATGACCCACAAGCGAATCTTGACGCGGACAACGAGCGAAAGCGCCGTCTGGCCGCAAAAGGTCGGAATTCGACGGTAGCAACATCGCCGCTTGGCACTACTGAAGCCGCTAATACCGGCAAAACCCTTTTAGGAGGCTAATATGTGCCCATCCCCCCCGCCACCCCCTGCTGCCGTCCCGCCACCGCCACCGATCTCTGTGGCACCAATATTAAACGATGAAGGCGATTCCTCTAGTGGGGGAAGCAGCCGCCGCCGCGCGCGCGCTAATGCCGCTGGTGCATCAGCCAATATCGCGACTGGTTCTGCCGGCGTCCTGGGTGGCGCGAATACAGGCACCCGATCGTTATTAGGTGGCTAGTATGTGTGCCTCGCCTGAGAACAGGACGTCAATGACCATTCCAAAATCGGGAGCGTCCTCTTTGGGCGGGCGCCTTGACCAGGCACAACGAAATGCAAGTGCGACTGCCGCCGGCGGGACGCGTGGCCAAAGTTCAATCTTATCCCGTGATCCAAGAAATCCCCACACAAATGCAATGCAAGGTCTGAACAGGACACTCTTATAATGATGGACACAGACTTTATTTTCTCACGGTTTTCTACGTTGGAAAAAAATCGCGCGGTCTGGGAAGACCATTGGCAGCAAATTGCCGAACGCGTTATGTCGCGATCTGCAGAGTTTACCGGGGAGCGCACCCCTGGCGATAAACGCAATACAGCGATGTACGATGCAACTGCATCATTAGCTTTAGAAAGGTTTGCCGCCGCGCTTGAAAGCCTTTTGACCCCTCGATCTGCTAAATGGCACACACTCAGATCAACAAACCCTTTAATTAATAAAGATTCAGAGGTGAAGGCTTACTTCGATCAAGTGGAAGGTGTTTTGTGGGCAAATCGAAATAGCCCCAAAGCAAATTTTGCCAGCCAAATGCACGAAGGGTACATGAGCCTTGGAGCATTTGGAACTGCCGGAATGTTCATCGACGAGGCTCCGGTTAAGGGCATTATGTATCGTGCAGTTCACCTTGCCGACCTCTTTATTGCAGAGAACCAGCACGGCTTAATAGATACGGTTTACAGACGTTTTGAGGTCTCCGCACGCGTCGCATTGCAAATGTTTTCGGACGGTGATTTGTCCGATGAAATACGAAAATGCGCGATGGAAAAGCCCGACGAAAGAATCAAATTATTGCATGTTGTCATGCCGCGTCGCGATCGTGATCCGCGGCGCGCCGATCGCAAAAATAAACCAATTTACTCTGCATATTACGAGGTGAAGACAAAGAACCTGATCGAAGAAGGTGGTTTTGACACAATGCCGTTTGTTGTTAATCGGTATAATTCTGGGCCACGCGAGACTTACGGAAGATCCCCGGCAATGACAATCTTGCCGGACATTAAGATGCTGAACGAGATGTCGAAGACAGTAATCAGGGCGGCTCAAAAAGTTGTCGATCCCCCGCTTTTAATTGCTGACGAGGGCGTAATTTACCCCATTAATACAAACCCTGGCGCGGCAACATTTGCGCGCTTAGATGGCAGATCCAGCCCGCCTATTCAACCATTACAAACTGGGGCTCGGGTTGACATTGGCTTTGAGATGATGGAACAGCGTCGTAAGTTTATAAATGACGCTTTCCTCGTAACTTTGTTTCAAATTTTAGTTGATAGCCCATCGATGACTGCGACTGAGGTTCTGACGCGCGCCCAGGAAAAAGGCGCCCTTTTAGCCCCTACCGCCGGTCGCCAACACACAGAGCTGCTATCTCCCACAATCGAACGAGAATTAGACATTTTAGACGAGCAAGGTCAGCTTCCGCCTTTACCTGGGTTATTGCAAGAAGCCGAGGGCGAATACGAGGTTGAGTATGTGTCTCCTTTGACCCGAGCAATGAAAGCCGAAGAAGGTGTCGGAATCCTACGCACACTAGAGATGGTGCAGCCAATTGCAGCCATCGATCCTGGCGTCATGGATAATTTTAACACAGACGAGATTGTGCGGATATTAGCTGACGGCAATGGGGTTCCACAATCAATCTTAAAAGATGAAAAGATGAAAGCCCAGCAGCGCGAGGGCCGCGCCCAGCAAGAGAACGCCCAGCAGATGCTAAACGCAGCGCCACAGGCTGCAGACGCCGCTCTCAAAGTATCTCAGATTGCACAATCGGGGCAGCTGCCACCGGTCGGAGCGTAATATTTAAAATTCGGGGGAATGATGGCACAGCCAGAACAGCACAAGGTCCAAGCGGCTTTGATGCAAAGCTACAGAGAAATTTTTTTACACACGCCGCAAGGGCAAGACATCCTTAAAGATTTAATGAAGGTGTCGGGTATCTACACAATTACCGGCATCCGAACGAGCGACGAGATCCAGCATCTCGAAGGTGGCCGAGACATGGTACGGCGGATCATCTCGATCTTAGCCCTGGATGAAGAACAGATCACCAAACTAGCACTTGGAATGAATGAAGGAAAAGAAGAAAATGGCTGAAGATGAAGTAGGGTCTACGCTTGTAGGCACCCCTGCCGACGATAACGCGGGGAACTGGACTGACGGCTTTGAAGAGCCAATCAAAGAGCACATGCTGACCAAAGGGTACGAAGATTCTGCAGCGCTCGCAAACGCTTATGTAAATTTAGAAAAGACCATTGGCGCCGATAAAATGACGCTGCCGGCTGCAGATGCCGATCTTATGGAATGGGACGGCTGGCACAAGCTAGGCACGCCGGCAGACCCAGAAGACTACGATCTGGCCGCTCCCGATGGCTACGAAGGCTACGACACAAACACCGCAGATTGGTTTCGCGAGGCCGCTCACGGCGCCAAAGTTCCGGCACCAATGGCCCAACGACTGCATGATGCATTTGTCGAAAGACAAATGGCTGCATCTGTAGAACAGCAGGAAGCTGCCACCGCGCAGCAAGACGCGTGGGAAGATGAACTCAAGACAAAGTATGGCACAGCGTTTGACGAACGTGTTTCTCAGGCAAAGAGCGCTTTGAATCAATTTGGCGGCGATGAGCTAAGAACACTTTTAAACCAAAACGGCATGGGCTCTCACCCTGTTGTCGTTGACGCTTTATCGAAAATTGGCATTGCTCTTGGCTCAGGCCCGCAATTTAAAGACGCCGAATCTTCTGGCCAGTTTGGTACAACTCCAGACATGGCAAAAGAGCAAATTGCAACATTGAGAGCACATCCGGCGATGTACGACAAATCGCACGCAGAACACAAGTTGGTTAATGAAAAATTAACCCGCTTAAACGAATTAGCCTATGGCACCGATCTGGTTGTCAAGTCTGGCTAATACAGGGACACGCCTTCTGGCCCCCGATGACATCGCGGAAAGACGCGGCGACAACAGATCGAATCTGTAGCAGGGTCTGCATTCGCAGGCACCCCTTCGAAAATCACAAAACTTTAACTGTAACTTAAACAAAGGAGAATTGACAATGTCAGTTCAAATTACGACCGCCTTTGTCGAGCAGTACAAAGGCAATGTTGAGCACCTTGTTCAGCAAAAGGGGTCGCGATTGCGGAGCGCTGTTTCAGTCGAAACAGTAACCGGCAAAAGCGCCTTTTTTGAGCAAATTGGCTCAGTTGACGCCCGAGTTCGCACGACGCGGGGACAAGACACACCTCAAATGGATACTCCTCACTCTAGACGCAGGGTATCTCTTGTTGACTACGATTGGGCAGACTTAATCGACAACGAAGATCGAGTTCGTTTGTTAATCGATCCTTCGGGCCCATACTCAATGGCAGCGTCAAATGCCATGGGCCGCGCAATGGACAGCGCAATCGTTAGTGCCGCAGATGGAACTGCTTTCACGGGCGTTTCTGGCGGGACTTCGACTTCGTTTACTGCGGCCAATACGGTCGATGTCCAGGTGGGCGTTAGCCCTGCCGCCGATACTGGTTTAAACATTGGGAAGCTACGCGCAGCCAAGGAAATCCTTGACGGCAATGAAGCAGAAGATGGCGACCGTTATTGCATTATTAACGCAAAACAGTTGCAAAACCTTTTGTCGGAAACAGAGATCACTTCTTCAGATTATAATGTTGTGAAATCTCTCGTCCACGGTGAGGTGTCCAGTTTTTTAGGATTCTCATTCATAAGAACTGAACTCATTGGCGTAGATTCGAACTCTGATGACAAAGTCCTGTTCTGGCAAAAGGCCGGAATGAAACTAGCAATCGGTGCAGAACCGCAAGTGAAAATTAGCGAGCGTGACGATAAAAATTACGCCACGCAGGTTTTCGTTTCTATGGCAATCGGGGCAACCCGCATGCAGGAAACGCTTGTGGGCCTCATTGAATGCGACCCAACGTAAAGGAGGATTGACCTATGGCTTATTCAGTACAAAAGACCGCTTGGGATCAAACGACCCCTCCAGCGCAACTCAAGCCTAATGAGCAAGGTGGCCGCGTCCGCATCGCATATGCGATGTATGAAGCTGCTTCCCTCGCCATTGGGACAATTGAAATGTTCAACCTTCCTGATGGGGCGCGCATCCTGTCAGGTGAGCTTGTGCATGACGCATTGGGCGGCTCAACCACATTGTCAGTAGGCCACGCGGCTTACACCGACAGTGACGGTACGGCGGTTGCCCTCGATGTTGACGAGTACAAGGCCGCTGCAGCGTCCACCAGTATTACTACTGTGGCGTGCGCTGCGACCTCGGCACTCGGCAAAAACTCTGTAGTAGATGCCAACCAAACCGGCATTCCAATTACGGTTGTTCTTGCTGGTGCTGCTGCGACTGGCACCATCGAATTGACCATGCTCTATGTGGTTGATTAATAGCTAAAAGGACGGGGGTGGGGAATCCTGCCCCCGGTCTTTTTACTAATTATTTATTTAAACAATTAAGGGGCCGCAGACATGGCAACCACCTTTGTCGAAATAGCAAATCGCGCCCTGACTTTTTTAGGCGCCGAGCCAATAACAACGCTCTCTGACGATACAAAAGAAGCGCGGACTTGCAACCGGCTATTCGAACAAACGCGCGACCAACTCTTGCGCGATCATCCATGGAATTTTGCAATTAAACGAGTTGCGTTAGCGGCCAATACGATCGCGCCCATTTTTGAATATACCAACGCTTTTAACTTTCCTGACAGCACGCTACGGATCATTGAAGTCGACACGACAGAGGAGTGGGCAGTCGAAGGTCGCACGATAGTGACAGACGCATCCGCACCATTGAACATCGTGTACATAGAGCGCGTCACAGACCCAAATCTATTTGATACAAAATTTATAGAAACGTTCGCTTTGCGGCTGGCCGCAGACATTGCATACGACATTACGGCGTCGCAGACGGTTGCCCAAACTGCCGAGCAAAAGTTCACTCAATCTTTGCAGGCCACTCGGCTTGTCGATGCACAAGAGAGCTTGTCGGCTGATGAGCAAACATGGTTGGACGCAAGAAACTAGATGCCGCGCATAGCCTCAATTCAGACAAACTTCACGGCAGGAGAGCTGTCAAAAGATATTCTTGGTAGGGTTGATATTGATAAATATCAAAACGGCGCCGAGCTTCTCGAAAACTTTATGGTTCAACCTCACGGCGGAATCATGCGTAGATCAGGGACAAGATTTGTAAAAGAGATAAAAGACAGCTCCGCTAAACCCCGGCTTTTGCCCTTCGAATTTAACGTTACACAGGCCTACATCATCGAAGCTGGCAACAACTACATTCGGTTTTATAAAGACCAAGGCTCCATTTTAGAGGCTAACCAAACAATTACTGCCGCCACTAAGGCCAGCGTAATTGTCATCACTATAAATGGCCATTCATTCTCTAATGGAGACGAAATATTTGTTTCCAACCTTGGTGGCATGGTTGAGCTAAGTGGTTATTATTTAGTCGCAGATAAAACTACAAATACTTTCGAATTAACCGATGTCGATGGTACAGATATTAACAGCACAAACTTTACAACTTACACATCCGGCGGCACAGCCGCGCGAGTTTACACAGTCACCACAACGTATACTACAGCACAGCTTTCTGCGATCCAGTTCGCGCAATCCGCTGACGTGATGTATCTGTGCCACGAAGATCATCCGCCACGCAAACTAACTCGTACAGATCATGCCGCATGGACTCTCACAAACATTGATTTTACGGACGGGCCATACGTCGACGAGAATGTGACAACGACAACGCTTACGCCAGCATCCGCTAGCGGCGCGGACATTGTTGTGACTGCGTCTGCCGTTACCGGAATAAATGACGGCGACGGGTTTAAATCCACAGACGTTGGGCGCTTGCTATCAATTGGTCACCAAGCGGATGATTGGGCCGCGTCTACAGCATATGCGGTCGGGGTTGTTAAAGCCAATTCTAACAACGTTTACGAGTGTATCCGAGCTGGCACTTCCGATGGCTCTGGCGGCCCTTCTGGCGAAGGCGACGAGATCAAGGATAACACATGCACTTGGAAATTTGTTGCCGATGGAGGAATCCAATGGGGTTACGGAAAGATTTCCACGTTCACAGATACAACTCATGTGAAGATTGATATCTCTCGTAATTTTGGGGCAACATCCGCAGAGACAAAATGGCGCCTTGGAGCTTGGTCATCTACGACCGGGTACCCCAGCAGCGTCGCATTTTTCGAACAGCGGTTATACATGGCGGGGTCATCGTTCCAGCCTCAAACGCTTTGGGGCTCCAAGTCTGGTGACTACGAGAACTTTACTCCTGGCACTTTAGACGATGAGCCTGTCACATATACAATTGCAACAGATCAGGTAAACGTCATTCGCTGGCTGTCTCCAGGCAAAGTGATGGCTATAGGAACAGCCGGCGGAGAATTCTTAATTGGCGGTTCATCAAACAATGATGCTATCACGCCAACAAACGTAAAAATTGTTCGCGAAGGCACGCGCGGTTCGCCGCAGACGCGTCCTATCCGAATCGATAATGTTGTATTATTTATTCAGCGGCAGTTGCGTAAACTTCGCGAGTTCACTTATCAGTTTGAATCTGACAGTTATCAGTCCCCCGACTTGACGATTTTGTCTGATCAGGTCGCCAAGGGCGGGCTAGTCGAAATTGCATATCAGCAAGAATTATCCACGATTGTCTGGGCTGTACGCAACGACGGCCAGCTCCCCGGCTTAACATACCTGCGAGATCAAAAGGTTGTGGCTTGGCACCGACATTTGATTGGCGGCAGTTTTGGGGAAACATCGAACGGGGTCGTTGAGGCGATCGCGGTGATCCCGGGGACCGGCGAAGACGAGCTGTGGATGTGCTGCAAAAGAACCATCAACGGCGTAACGCGCCGATATGTCGAATTTATGGAGAAACAATTTGATATTGATGAAGCGCAAACAAAAGAAGACGCATTTTTTGTAGATAGCGGGTTAACGCTCGACATCCCGCTGACAATTACCGGAGCGACCGCCGCGTCGCCAGTAGTCATCTCCTCAAGCGGCCACGGCTTAGAAAATGGCGACCTGGTAGATATCACCAACGTATTAGGCATGGTCGAGCTTAACGGCTCTCGTTTTACGGTTTCGGAAAAAACAACAAACGCTTTTAAATTATCAGGCATTAACGGGACAGGCTTCACGGCGTATCAGTCCGGCGGCGAAGCGCGAAAGGCGGTCACTTCGATTTCTGGGTTAGACCATTTAGAAGGCGAAACAGTTCAAGTTTTAGGCAACGGCGCTGTCCGCGCTAATGCTGTAGTAACCAATGGAGCTATCACCGGAATATCTCCAGCCGCTAGCAAGGTGCAGGTTGGGCTCGGATACAGTTCGACATTGAGGACGTTAAGGCCCGAGGTGCGTGCTGCATCGATCGGCACAGCTCAAGGCAGGACAAAACGAGTCTTCGAGGTAACGTTTCGGTTTGTAGACACGCTCGGCGCCAAATATGGCCCGACGATTGATAAATTGATCAGCATCCCGTTTCGGTCTGGCAGCGATCCGCAAGACAGCTCGCCACCGCTATTTAATGGTGACAAGACGGTTCAGTTCCCCGGCGGCTGGGGCCAAGACGGGCAGATTGTTTTGAGGCAGGACCAGCCATTGCCGATGTATTGCACCGGCGTGGTCACAAGATTAACTTTAAACGATGGATAAATAATATGTGTGATCCAGCAACAGGAGCTCTCCTTGTAGGGTCCGCCGCTGTCCCTGCATCTACTGCTACTTTCGGCGGCCTTACAGCCGCTGGTCTTGCCACTGGCGGCGCCACTGCTTTGACCGCTGGGAGTGCGGCCACTGCTGGGCTAATAGGTAGCGGAGGCGTGCTTAGTCTGGGCTCGGTTTTCTCTATAGCTTCCAATTTGTCGGGGATGTTTTTTAGCCCATCGCAGGCTAACAACGCCGATCAACAGGCGGCAATTTTTGCGTACAATGCATCTGTAGCAGCAAATAACGCTACCATAGCGCAACAAGCCGCTGAACGGGATGTGGCTTTAATTGCCGAGCGCCGCCGCGCATTAACAGCAAATCAAAGCACAGCATTTGCGGCCTCCGGCGTAGTTATCAACACCGGAACGCCGCTGCAAATAGCGGAAAAAACTACCGAAGAGTTTGCGCTAGATCGCCTTGATCGCCTTCACGCGGGACAGATTGAAGCAGACGCCGCGCGCGCATCTCAATCTAACTTTCTTAATGCATCAGAGCGCAGCCGAATTAACGCTAACAATTCCCGCAACGCCGATAAATTAAGAGTCGCCACTAATGTAGCAAAATTCGGAGCGTCGCTGATATAATGGCAAAAATCCCAACTTTCCAGCGCTCTCGCGGCGTGCCCACTACTTCTGGCGTGGGCTCACCTATTTTTGTCCCAGAGACATATGACGCTCAAAAACAAGTTGCCCAGCTTTTTACTACCATCCAAGGCGGCGTAGAAGCCTATGAGGTCAAGCAAGGAAACGCGGAGCTGACAACCGCAAATACAGCGGCGACCATTGCTTTTTCTAAATTAGAAGCAGAGATGTTAAAAGAAGACCCCCGCGCCGCAGTATCGAAATATGCGCAAAAAAGCAATGAAATCCATATTGCCACAACAGCAGGGCTAGGCAAGCGCGCCCTTGAGGCTTACCAAAAACAATTTCAAATCCTGTCCGCCAAGTCCCAGATTTCGGTTGAGAGCTCTGCAGCGGCACGATTAAAAGACCAGCAGGCCGGCAGCTTAACGACCAACTTGGACGCCCTTGCGCTTGCTGCCACACAAGCTGGGAATAACACCGTCGGCTATAGAATATCGAAAAGAAGCGGTATTGCCAATATCGACGCGGCAATAAAGGACGGCACTATAAAGGCAAAGGCGGGCGCTCTTTTAAAAAATAAATTTAAGTCGGATTTAGCAAAGGGCGCGATCGACAGCATGGTGCGCACCGCACCACTGGCCGATTTAATGAGCATCCATGAGCAAATGCGTAATGACAAATTTACAGACTCTAGCCTAGCAGGGTTCTGGGCCGAACTCGACAGCAGCGAGAAGCTGTCCATGCAGAACAAGATCTTGTCTGCCCAAGAGCATGTGGTGAATGCCGCATTTAGAGCTGAAGGGCTATCTGCAAAAACTTTGAGGCTAAATCAAAACAAATCGCACGCTCAAAATATGGTAAAGATTATGACGAGTAATGCGGGGATTAAGGGCGCCATCGCTCCTACTAAGATTGAGCTCTATGAACAATTAGGGAAACAGGAGATCACGTCCGACCAACTAAAAGATGCCATGGCTGCACTTAACAATCAAAATGCAACATCATCCGACCAATCGTTCATTGGCGATATTCGGAAACAGACTCGCGAAGCCAAGAACAAGGAAGAGATTGAAGCTATACAAGATCTCCTAGATTCCGGGCTGGGAAAAGGCGGCAAACTTACCCTACAAGATCATGGCGTCTTGAGTGATAGGTTAACGACTCAATTAACGAAAACTCCGCAAGCCCTAAACCAAAAAATATTTTCTAACGCCCTCGACAAACTTGTAAAGTCTGGCGACTACCTTGATAAAATTTTACCCGGGGCAAAAGATCGTGCCGCGATTGTACAAATTCAATTTGAAGCCGATCTGCGCGATGGCGTGGAACCATCAACGGCGTTCCAAAATGCCTTGGATTCATTTAGATCGCGAGGCGGGGCAACGTTGAATGCGATTGCCGTTCCGCGATTAGGTCCAGCTAAAAAACTATCAGAATGGACGTTGGCCGACGCAAACGAGACGCTAGAAAGAACCAAAATTGAGTTTAGGGGCAGCCCCAGCACGCTCGCTATTCAACTCATTAATTTGAACGCGCTTATTGGTTACCTCACAGCCCAGGAAGCAGCGACGGCGGCGGCTGAAAAAAGCAAAGGCATCCCCGCGTCGCCGGCTGTGAGCACCGCTAAACCCGTGGAAAACTTGACAGATAAATTAAACATCCTGCGGGGAGGTAACTAATGACCGAATTATACTTAGGCCCGAATGACGATGCGGTCGCATATTTCAATGATGTGAAGCCAACCCAAATCCCGCCCGAGCAACATAGCATACTCGAAAATGCCGGTTTTGACCCAGAGTATGTAACCGAAAACGATAAAAAACTTGATTTACGGCAAACCAATAAGCCATTGCAGGTAACCGAAACAGACCTAGTACAGAATAAGAATTGGATCAGTAACGCTGCAGCTTTAATGCCGCTTTTCGGTGGCCGTGAAAGAAATCCAACCGCTGGCATTCCAGAACATATGAAACAATTTGGCTCACAAGAGCCCGCCATGACCGACGATGAGGTTGCGCAATGGGGCTTGGAGTTTATGGGATGGTTCAATTACAACTTGCCAACCATGGGATACAGCGTTGCTGCGATCCAGAGCGCGCCACAAGAGCAAAAAGAAGCGTTGCTAAACCTGGTCCTTATGTACGACAAAAAGAAGATCGATTGGAACGGCACAAAAAGAATGTTTTGGGGGGTTGTTGCAGACCCATCATCATACGTCGGGTTAACTACTTTGGGTTTTGGAGCTGCTGCCGGCTACGGAGCCCGACAAGGCACTAAAGCCGGTTTTATTGCTGCGTTAAAGGCATCTTTACCAGCTGCCAGGGTCGGCGCTATAGAAGGTGCAGTTTATGCCGTCGCCGATAACGCGCTCCAGCAGGAGGTGAAAATCGAAGGCGGGGTCCAACAAGAACATAACTACACAGATTCGCTTATTAGCGCCGGCACAGGGCTGGCTGCTGGCGCCGGCTTTACTACTTTGGCAGGGCAAGTCCCTGGGCTGGTCAGAAGCGGGGTAAACTATATCAATGAAACCGCGAAGACAGCGGCGAGAGGCGGCATGCTGTTCTCTGGGGTGCCTGTGGCGCCGGGAGTTGTGCCAGATGCACCAGTAAATCCCGCAGACGTCAGGTTGCCCCTTACTGATATAAAGATGCCGCGTAAAAAAGCACACGCTCCAACAGAAAAAGAACTTGGGGTTATACAGACGATTTCGACAACCCCGGCTGAAGCGCAATTGGCCGTCGATACTATCTCTCGGATTCGCGCAACATACCCTGTCGGCAAAGGCCGTGAAAAGTTTGCACCGATTGAATTAACGGGCGGAAAATTCGACAAGGATGGAAAGTTTATACCTACAATTAAAAAGCAAGCGTATGCCTTCACGCCGCCAGCGGGTGTAGACAAGAAGACGCATCAGACAAAGATTTCAAACGCTATGGTCTCTGATGTAGAAAAAATAGTAGCTCGCGCCAACACTGGCGATCAGGCCGCCGTAGATATTATTTCCGAAGCGCGATGGTACCGGGATATGCGAGTGCGCATCAGATCAGAGTTTGGGGGGCTTGGTGATCTATTCGCAGATCTTTTAGGCACAACATCTGCGCAGACAAATGTCCGGCAGAATTTTACAAACGCAATTGAAATTATGCGCAGATTTACGCGCGGGGAGTTCGACGGCGAGATTGCCGCATGGGAACGTCGCGCGGCCAGTGGCGAGAGCATGAACCCGACCGTTCTGCAGAAAATGCACAAAACCGGAGAGTTTCCGTTAATTACATCTTCTGCGGGTAAATTATTTAATGCCAACTCGCCCGCGTCGATGAAAGCGCTGCTAGACACGTTCCGCGACATAAAGAAGGGCGTGGCCCCGAAGACGCCTAACTTCACCGGCAATCTCGTTGGTTTCAGTAACAGGGCAACCGTCGACGTCTGGGCGGGCAGATACATACGCAACAAAGCCGGCCTAGCTTATATTCCGCCGCCAGCTGAACAAGCTGTTAGCGGGGAACACAAAGCCGGCTCGACATTTGACAATCCTGAAGTTGGGGCAGAGTTCGGATTTGGCCAGGACGTTTTTGCACAAGCTGCAAATAAACTAAACAATCGCGGCACGGTGCAAAAATACGACCCGAATGTTGGGAAGATTGGCGCCGACGATTTACAAGCCATCGTATGGTTTATGGAAAAAGAAAAATGGACAAAAAATGGATGGACTACAAAGGCGGGTGAAGGCGGCTCTCTAGACCTAGAGGCCTCTTTTGCTGGTGCTGCCGATCAAGTCGCTATGAATAAACTTCGAGACCAAGCTAGCGCGGAATTCAAACCTCCAAAACAACGCAAAAAAGAAACCGACGAGGCCTTTGCTTTGCGTGTTCAAGACCTACAATCTGCGCATGCGGCGCGTGTACAGAACGCCGCTGCCGGGGTTGAAGAGACCGCCCGCCCCGTCGATCGGTTTACCGCTGGTGTCTCGGCAGCGCGCCCTGGCAGCGTCCCGTCCAACCAGACGCAGGCAGAAATGGCGGATGTATTAACAGCACCGTTAAGAGAGGATAAAAGCGTTATTACGCTAAAGTCCAATAACACTTATGGCAACTTTGCCGGCGTTAACGAAAGGGCGCTGGATGTTGAGTTTGTTGTTCGCGGTGATTTTAACCCGACCAAATTTGAGAACGCCTTAGT
>TARA_R110002126_G_scaffold746_3_pt1 | contig 14830 bp, 11 predicted proteins | sample TARA_R110002126 | Tara Oceans TARA_R110002126 (sample SAMEA4397536) | marine metagenome | biome: Polar Biome; feature: [DCM] deep chlorophyll maximum layer (ENVO:01000326); material: water (ENVO:00002006), including particulate matter (ENVO:01000060) such as... | depth 30 m
TTTGACTGAGGCTGCAAACATTGTTGATTCTTGGTTCTATCAGCGTCCTGCTGTTGGCATGGCTATCGGTATCGACATGAAGACTGAGATTAACTGGATTGCTGAACGTACTTCTTGGTTAAGCAATGGTATGTTGAAAGCTGGCTCTGTCGTTCGCGACGAGGGTGGTCTAGTTAAAGTTCAATACGATAAAACTGCATAAGGAGTTCCATCATGTCTTTTGACAGAACAGGTTTATGCCGCATTGGCGGTTCAGGTACAGGTGGAAGCACTTGGCAGTATACTTCTGCTGATGCTAAAACAGTTGTTGATAACGCAGATTATTTTCTTGCGGCTATTGGCGAGTTTAGTATTGGTGATCTAGTTATCTGTAAAGATACGACTACCCCAACTGCTCCAATAGTAACCATTACTTACATTAAGACCCAAACCGCTACAAGCATTACTGCGGCTGGTGGTACTACGATTACAGCGTAAGTAATTTGGGGGTCTACGGGCCCCCTATCTTCAGAGTAATGATATGGCAACTAAAATTGATTTAGTTAGTGCTGCGTTAGTTTTAATAGGCGATACGCCGATTAATTCACTGATTGGTAACTCTCGGTCGCAACAAGTTGCTAATACTCTCTATGACAGCATAGTTAATAATGAATTGACTAAGCATAGATGGGGATTTGCTAGATCTAAAGCTCAACTATCGTTGACGACTGATACGCCCATTGACCAAGAGTGGCAATCAATCTATCAACTTCCATCCGATATTTTGTTCCTTATCAAGTTATACCCTAGTGTTAACTATCAGATTTATGGCAGTAAAGTGTATACCAATAATACTGGTAAGCTTTCTTGCGATTATATCTATGCTGTTCCTGAATCGAATTGGCCCTTTTATTTCTCTAAGATGATTGAGTATGCGCTGGCTAAAGACTTCGCTACTAGTATCAGAGATAGCTCTGCGTCCAGGGTCGAGATGACCAATGAGTACGTGATTGCTTCTAGGATGGCCCGTTACACTGATTCACAACAGTACCCAATGACTCCCATTACAAGTAATCCATTTGTTAATGTGAGGTACTAGTGGCTAAGTCACGATTTGTCCAGAATAACTTTGTCAGCGGCGAGTTATCACCTTTACTGCGTGGTCGTACTGACATCAATCAGTATTATCAAGGCTTGCAGACCGCTAAGAATGTCGTCTTGGTTCCTCAAGGTGGCATTAAAAGGCGACCTGGCACTCAGTACATTGGCACTGTCCTCAATAAGATAGAAAGACTGACAGCACAAAACCCAACCATGCCCAATGGTGGATCTGGTGCGACAGCTAATGATGGAAGTGACGCTACGACCACAGCAACAACAGTGGCTATAGGGACAACTCCCTCATACGTTGTCGCTTCTTACGATCGGACTGCTGCTACACCAAGAACTACGACAGTATTTGCTGATCTTAGACGGATTAGCCTGTCCTCTGGATCATCTAGCCAGTTCTTCATCCAAGATTCTGATAATGGAACTTCGTGGACGGGGATTGGCACACTTCCACTAATTGGGATTAACCCGCAAGACTTCAGAATATCTATTAATTCAGCAAAACGATATATAAGGGTCGCTAGATTCGGGATTCTGGATCTAGGCGCTGCTGTCATTACGCTGGCTGAATTTAATTTAATCACGCAGACTACGGTAGCGGGTGATCCATCTGAATCTAAGCTAGTAGATTTTAGTGTTACGACAGATCGAAACTATCTGCTATCAATTACGGATGGCAATGTCCGTATATTTAAGAACCCAGGGACATACGTTGCAGACGTTCGGGTTCCTTTTACGACCTCTCAAGTGAGTACGGTACGAGATACTCAGACAGAAAGTGTGATGTTGTTGCTGCATGAAGATGTACCAACGCAGCGATTGATTAATCTAGGGACAGATTCAGATTGGTTCCTAGACGAAGTACCATTTATTAATGTGCCTACGTTTGATTTTGATGACGCGCTCAGTCCTACGCCCATAAATGCGGTACAGTATTTTACGTTAACGCATGGTAGTGGACATAACTGGGAGCTTGGCAATCAATTCCAGATAGATGTTGAAGGTGTATTGTCGAAAAATATTACTTTTGCAGGGGATTCAACTGCTGCTGAACAGAGTTCTACGGTCTTTAACATCCAAAGAAATCTCCAAGAGATGCCTAATTTTGGAGAAACTGGCATAGCGGTCTCAAGAACTGGTGTTAGACAGTACACAATTGTAATTAGTGGTGAATCTACCAAGGCATTTGAGCTATTTTCTGGATTTCCTACTAGCGGCAATGGGGACAATACAGTTATATTTATCCAGAACGTAATAGGGTCTCCAAGAAAAGAGCCTGTCTGGTCTGCTACTAGAGGATATCCCAAGACTGCATGCTTCTTTGAAGGCCGATTAGTGTTAGGCGGGACTAAATCTAAAACTGCCTCTATCTTCTTCTCTAAGTCTGGATCATTCTTCGACTATCAAATTGACGATGGCGCTGATGACGAGGGTATCTTTGCGACTATCTCATCACGCAAGTTAAACGAGATCATTGACGTTTACCCAGGACGTAACCTGCAAGTATTTACGTCTGGGGCAGAGTTCTCTGTACCTAATAGCCCTGTTACCCCTTCGACCATAGGGATTACGCCGCAAACGAATCATGGCGCATCGTATATCGAGGTAGTAGATGTAGATGGATCTACCATATTCGCTGATAGGAATGGCAAGACTATCTATGATTTTGTCTATTCTTTTAATGAAGATGCTTATGTCACGCACGATAGGTCTGTACTCTCATCTCATTTGATTAAGCAGCCTACTGATATGGCAATGCTATCAGGTACGACGAGCGAAGATGCTAACTGGTTATTTATAACGAACGAAGACGGTACAGTAACAATACTGAACACGTTGAGAGATCAGGATATTAACGGATTTACTCAATGGATATCTGCTGCCTCTGGGTTTATCACTAATGCGACCGTAGTCGATGACCAGCTATACATGGTCGATAAAAGAACGATTGCAGGGAATATCGAATACCATATAGAAAGGTGGTCGTTCGATCATTTGATGGATGATTCAACCATCGTTAATCCAACTCCAACGCAAACAGTTATTTTAAATTTAAGCCATTTAGAAGGTATGACTGTTCAGGTCGTAGCAGATGGTATTGTGCTGCCAGAAAGAATAGTAACTGGCGGTCAAATGACATTAACTGCCGAAGAAATAGGCTACACCAACGTAGAGATAGGGCTAAACTTCAGCGTAGAAGTAACAGGTATGCCGATAAATACCAGCATATTCAAAGGTAGCGGTGAGAACCAGATGCGTATCAAGCGTATTGTTCGCATGAACATCAGGGTCTATCAATCGTATGGATATTATGTAGACGGTCAACCAGTACCAATTAGAGAGTTCGGTTACTCGTCGGTATCACCACTAGATACTTCTCCTAATTCAAAAACTGGCATAATAGAAGACGTATTAAATACAATAGGCTGGACTCGTGACGCAATGCCATCAATAACTGCGCCAGATCCGACTCCCGTACATATACAGATGATTGAATACGAGGTTGAATCTTCGTGAATGTAGCGTTACAGAGCAATATCTACAAGGCACAGGATATGATGCTGGCTATGCCTCAAGCTGAGACAGAGACTAGACATCATTTTGCCGATGGTATCTATGCTAGAGAGCTATTTATCCCTGCTGGCGTATGTCTGGTAGGCGCATTACATAAGACTAATCACCTATTTACGATATCTCAAGGCGAATGTGTAGCAGTAACGCATGAGGGTAGAGAAGAAATTAAGGCTCCTTACATGGGTCAGACGCACCCAGGGATGAAAAGAGTCATTTACGCAATTACTGATACGGTATGGACTACATTCCATGTTACCGAGGAAACAGATGTGGATAAGATAGCAGAACAGATATTAGAACCGGAGGCCGTATGACTTGGTTAGTAACCGCCATAGCAACAGCAGCGGGTGTTAGTACGTTTACTGCCGCCGCCGCAACGATTGGAGCCACCGCTGCCGTAGGAACTGGTGTTATTTCGGGTAGAAGCCAATATGTTGCGGGTAAGACTCAAGAGATTGAGCTAAACCGTCAAGCTGAAGAAGAACGTATTGCCGCACAAAGTCGTGAATTGCAGCGTCGAGAAGAATTGAATAGGGCGTTGGCAGCTAATGTAGTCGGACAATCTATGTCTGGTATCTCAGGAGAAGGCACACCTGCGAGCATTGCATTAGAGAGTGCTAAAAAGGCTGGTCTTAGTGAATCTACTATCGGACTATCCGAAAAGTTAAAACAAGCTCAACTTAGAAGACAGGGTAAATCCGCGAAGCAAGTTGGATATATGGCTGCTACATCTACATCGTTGAAATCTGCCCAGCAAATATTGTCATTACTTGGTGGTGCTGGTGGCGGCGGTGGCGGTAGTGGTGGCGGTGGTGGCCCTGCTAGTGGTGGCGGCCCTGGCACATCGGCTGGTGCCGCAGCATCGGCGGGAGTTTCATAATGGCTCAAAAGCCTATTGGATATTACGGAGAGTTCAGGCCCACAGGAGTAGATCAGTCTGCTGCCCGTAGATTTCAGGCGCTCGCTGGTCTAGCCGATCAGGTAGGGGATATTGCTTTCCAGATAGGGGCCAAAAAAGCTGAACAAGTAGGCGCAGAGGAAGGTGAAAAAGCTGGACTTGAAGCGGCGAAAAATTTATCTACACCAGGAGCTGAAGCGCCTAAGACTAGGAAAGGTTTCTTGGCATCTATGTCAATTCAGGATCAGGCTTATAACACAGCATTAAAATCGTCATTTCTTACTAGCGTATCAGAAGACGCTAAAAATGGAATAGAAAGGTTAGCTGCCCAATACCCAGATAATGTTAAAGCATTCCAAAAAAATGTAGAACAATTTAGTCAAGGATTATTACAAGGTGTTGGCGAAGAATATCAAGATATAGTTAATGCTACTGTTAATGACTATGTAGCAAGAGCAGAAACGCAAGTATTCAAAAATGAAATACAGCAGAATCGGATTACTGCTAAAAATAATCAATTAGGCAGAATATCATCTCTGTCGAATGAAGCCGCAAAAAGAATATCGGAAGGTGACGAAGAAGGCGCAACAGCTTCGATACTTGAACGTGACGTAATTATTGAATCAATGCTCACAACCGAAGACATAACTCTAAGCGAAGCCACAAGCTACAGAGAAAAAACATCAGAAAGAATTGAAACTCAAAGGCAAGTCAGAATAGTTAAAGACCTTATCTTTGACCCTGAAAACGACGATGAGACAAATCTGCAAAATGCTAGACAAGCTTTAGAAGCTTTTAGGGAAACAGATTTCCCAGGTCAAACGCCTGAATCTTTAGAGCGCATAGAATCCAGTATCAGGGGAGAGATTGCAGAGTTTAGAGCTCAGATTAGCGGAGATGTTGCAGCCAAGAGTCAAGCCAACGCATTAAGATTTTCTAATCTGCAAATTGCAGCATCTAATAATTTGCAGCCATCGAGTGAAAGTAGACTACAAGCAGATGCAATGCTTGAAATTGGCGAGATTACTGCTCCTCAAAGAACACAAATATATAATGCTACATACAAGCAAGACGAAAAAATAGCTGCAAGAGCGCAAGCAATAAGTAAAGTGGCTAAAAAACTTGCAGAAAGAGAGCAATTAATAAGCAGCGTTAAAGCTCAACTGTCCGGCGATGAAAGTTCTAGTCCTGTATTGCGTAAAGACGCTAATACCTACTATGACGAGTTTGAAAAGGATTTTATTGGCGTTCCTGCAAAGCAAGCAAATTTTATAAAAAATATTGGCGTAGTACCTTCTAGGATGCAAGAAAGAACAGAGATGGATATCAACTCTGGCGATCCAGTAAGAATGGAGCAGGCCATAGAATTAATAGATCGAATAGACGAAATTCCAGGAATGTTTGGCGAGCTAGTAAGTGCCGATCAAGAAGCATTAGCTGCTCAAATAATTACGTTATCTGAAGTTATGCCGATGGATCAAGCAGTTAAAGAGGCTCGTAGAATTGTAAATCCAAGTAATGCGAATTACATTGAAGATCGTCGCAAAATTATTAAAGATAAGAAGTATGCTAATAAATATAAAACCTGGACTAATGATGCTATTAGTGACGGGGGACTTTTTGACAGAGGGGATATGCCTGTTGGTCGCGCCTTAAGTCAAGCAGAAAACCAATTTGAAATGTTGTTCGATACATACTTTACTAACGGCATGAGTGCATCCCAAGCTAAAAATAAAGTTTCCAAAATCATGCAAACTAATTGGACTGACTCTGAGTTTGGTCTGATGCCGTATGCTCCAGAAAAGTATTATCCTGTTTCTGGCGATATTATAAGAGATCAGGTTTACCAAGAAGTAATTTCTGTAGCTGGTAATGATGTCAAAAAAGACAACGTTTATCTTCTAACTGACGAAGTTACTGCGCGTAAAGCATCTAGTCGCCAACCAGCATATATCATTATGTATCAGACAAAAGATGGCGGTTTTGCGACTGTTTATGATAAGACAACTGGTAAAAATAAATATTGGTATCCTGACGTAGCAGCAGCGGAAGAGCAGCAAAGAAAAGATATTAAAAAATCTATGGAAGAAAGACGAGCTATTGGCATGACAGGTGAAGAAGCTGCTTTGTCCAGACAATTTCAACCAGGATTCTAGGAATAATTAATGCCGTTTCTTAGAGATACAGAAGAACAAGCCCAGTTAGAGAGATTTATTCCTGAGGATAATCAGCAGGAAGATCCAACTGTGTCAGAGATCGCTGGAGCTGCATTTCGCCAGATTAACTGGGTCGGATCTACGTTATCTAAAGAGCGTAACTTACCCGTATATGTAGACGACCAGACTTTTAACCCCTATGACTACCTGACAGAAGAAGAAAAGTTAGATGAAGCGTTTGCTCAGAATGTCGTTTATGCAGATACAGAAGACGAGATAAATGCAGTCAGAAGACAGACAGCACAAGAGCGTCAAGACCGTGATATTTTGGCTAGAGGTGGTGCTTTATCATTCTTTATAGGTGCTGGCGCTGCAATTGCAGATCCTATCAATTTCATCCCTGTAGGTGGCGCTGCTTATAAAACATACAGATCGGGATACTCTATTTTCAAGGGTGCCGCTGTAACGGCATCAGTGTCTGGCGCAACGGTAGCTGCTCAAGAAGGACTGTTACACGCCAGCCAACTAGAAAGGACTTATGGCGAGTCTGCTTTAAACGTGTCTGCTGCTGTGTTTCTAGGTGGCGCATTAGGATGGGGCGCTGGGAAGGTATCTCAATCCTTAAATAAACGCCAGCTCAAAGAAATTGACGATGTAATGGATGTCGAAATCAAGGCGGCTAAAGGTGAGAATACAGTTATATCTTCTGGCCTTAGATTGGATGCCGATGAAGTCAGAACCTCATTTATAGATGAGTTAAAAGTAGAGCTAATTGGTGTTGCTGGTAACAAGATTGCTCGTGGCGAAGAAAAAGCATTGCTTGCAGAACAGCGATCTCTAAAAGAACGCATTAATTTAGTTGATGATATTCCAGAGACAAAGCCAGCAGCTAAAGATATACCCGCCAGACAAGCCAAGAAAAAATCTATTGTTGCAGGGAAGCAAGCGGCAGATCAAGAGCGCCAAATATTTCAAGAGCAGTTAGCAATTATTAATAGTCGTCTTAGCTCCAACAAAGCGGCTAAGGAAGCAGAGGCTAATTTATCAAGGCTTGAACAAGATATTGTTCCAAAAGAATATCAGCAACGGCTAGACAACATTCTTGCCGAAGAGCAGAGAATTATTGAATTGCCTCTAGCTCCTGGAGAAACACCAACGTTAAGCCAAATGGCTCAAGCTGAAGGGATTACTCCTGATGAGTTAAGTGTGGGTGCTGCTCAAGTCGCTAACGGCGAGGAAATACAAGGCAATAAAGTTGGCAAGTTCCTTTTAAAACACTTGTCTTTTGATCCGTTAACTCGGACGCTTACGAGTCCAAGCCCATTTACAAGAAGTCTTGCTAACAATCTTGCTGAGAATCCTTATGCAATGGATCGAGGTGGCATTTTTTCAGCAGAGTCGCTTACTAAGTTGCATGATGGAAAATATATTGCAGCAGCAGAAATTCACCAGACTCAATTCAATATATACAAGAAAAATGGCGGCAAGCTAAAAAACAAAGCGTTTAATGAAGCTGTCGGACGAGCCTTGAGAAACGAAAATTTTGAAGATGCGTCAGATGGAACTAGAATTTATAGAAATGGAGAGTACCAAATATATCTATCCGCTAAAGGATGGCATGAAAATCTATACGAGCCACTAAAAAAAGAAGCTATAAATCTTGGTCTTCTTCCAGAAGATGTATCGGTTACTACAGCGATTAATTATTTAAATAGACGCTGGAACAAAGACAAGATTGCCGCGAATCAGCCAGACTTTGAGCAACGTGTAGCTAAGTGGTTAAAAGATGAAGATCTAAAATTATTCACTCAGGCTAAAAGAGCACAAGACGACATAGCAGCAGCTACTGGTGCAGAAAAAACAAAGCTTCAGAAGATTATAGATCGAGCAGAATTCAAACAAGGGCTTGATTTAGAGCAGCAGGAATATAGAGACGTAGCTAGACAAATAGCTCAGAGAATAAAAGGGTCTCCAAGTGGTCGGTTGCCATACGATTGGAAGATTGGCGAAGGATCTACATCTAACAACCTGAATGGAACTTCCCTAAGAGGCCCGTTAAGATCTAGGACATTTCAGATTCCAGATAACATGATAGATGACTTCTTAGATAATGATATAGAAGAGCTAGGCCGCGTGTATCTTCATCAAATGGCGCCAGATATAGAGCTAATGAGAAAGTTTGGCGATGTTAACTTAACACCGCAAATTGCTGAAATTGAAGCGTGGTACAGCAGAGAAGCTAGAAATCTAACAACCGAAAAACAAAAGCTTGCATTAAACCGCAAGAGAATAAGAAATGTTCTTGATATTGAAGGTATGAGAGATAGAATTCGTGGTATTTATGGCATGGACGATCCATACAGCCTTTCTGACAGAGCCATGAGAGCTGCAAGAAACTTATCTTACATGTCAATGTTAGGTGGAGTTGTAGCATCTTCAGTGCCAGATGTTGCTAGAATCTTTATGGCTGAAGGTTTTACTAAGACTTTTGCTAAAGGAATAGTTCCTTTAATTAATAATCTTCAGACATTTAAAGTCTCGGCGGCAGAAGCAAAAAGATATGGCGTAGGTGCAGACTTAATAATGCGCGGAAGATCACAGATTATTGCTGATGTTTCTGACTACACTAGAGGCAATACAGCAATTGAACGCGGACTCCAAGCAGGAGCTGACAAGTTTGGTCGAATTAATCTTATGGATTATTGGACTTCTGGAGTTAAACAGCTTCATGCTGTGACCATGCAGAACTCCGTAATTGATGGACTGCTTAAAGGCAAGATTGACAAACGTTTATCAAGGTTGGGCATTGATGATGCCAATGCTAAGAACATAGCCAAGCAATTAGAAAAGTATGCCGAGAAAGTAGATGGTGTCTGGATATCAAATGCGCGTAATTGGGATGTTCCCGAACTAGAAAGAGTTTGGGGAGTTGCGCTCAGGAAAGAATCTGATCGTGTAATCGTGATTCCAGGGCAAGAAAAGCCCTTGTTTATGTCTAGGCCGATGGGAAAGACCATCATGCAGTTTAGATCATTCATGCTTTCAGCCACTCAGAGAATGACAATTGCTGCGCTGCAAAGGCAAGATCACAATACTCTAGGTGGTTTGTTAATGTTAACTGGACTTGGATCTATGTCTTATGCCTTTAAGCAATGGGATGCTGGTCGAGAAATCACAGACGATCCAGCAGAGCTAATCTTAGAGGGAATTGATCGTTCTGGGGCGTTAGGTGTTATCATGGAAGCTAATAATTCTGTTGAAAAGATAACGGCAGGTAGGGTTGGATTACGCCCGCTTTTAGGAATAGAGACTCCAGCGTCAAGGTTTTTATCAAGAAGTATATCAAAATCCGTAGTTGGCCCTACTTTCGGATCAACTGTTGACTTGGGAATTAGGGTGGTACAGGCAGGCGTTAGCGAAGACGACTTTACGGAATCAGATATTAGAGCAATCAGACGTTTGATTCCAGGTCAAAATTTAACAGGCTTGAGAAATGCTTTTGACTACATCGAAGAAAAACTAGGTGATCTATGACAGTATTAGACAGTACCCCAAGAGACCAATATACCGCTAGTGGTGGTCAGACCGTATTTACTTATACGTTCGAGATTGCTGCTGCCGGAGACATTAAGGTACTACAGAACGGTACGCTTATTAATCAAGGCGCTGGCGCTGGTGAGTACGCAGTTAGTGGCGTAGGCGTAGATACTGGTGGGAACGTCACACTGGTCACAGGAGCGACTGCTGGTGACATCCTAACTATCTATCGGGATATGGCATTAGAGCGTCTAACGGCCTACACAAACGCTGGTGACTTCCTAGCGGCAGATGTGAACAATGACTTTGACCGTCTATGGCTGGCACTTCAGCAGAATGGTGGTGATCTAGATGGGCGTGTACTGATAGCGCCGAATACTGATCCTACTGGTATAGATATGACGATTCCAGATAAGGCTACTCGTCTGGATAAATATTTAAAGTTTAATGTGACTACTGGTAATCCTGAAGTCGCAGATCCAACAGCTCTGTTTGCCTATGCTGGTCTGAATCACTACAACTTTACTGGTGATGGGACTACGGTTAACTTTACTTTAGGTATGGAGCCTGGAGTCGAGAACAATACGCAGGTCTATATCGATGGTGTATACCAGCAGAAGAACACCTATAACGTATCTGGTGCTATTGTCCAATTCTCTGCTGCGCCACCTAGTCTCAGCACGATAGAGGTTATGGTTATTGAGGTATTGCCAATAGGCTCCACTACTGCGTCACAGGTATCATTTACGCAAGCAGGATCTACTTACGGTAGAAATGTCCAGCTAAAGCTACAAGAGTCAGTATCTGTAACAGACTTTGGCGCTATTGGCGATGGCGTTGCTGATGACACACAGGCGTTTAAGGATGCAATTGCTTACTGCGAGGCAGCTCTAGCTAGGCTGTATGTACCTTCAGGCACGTATAAAATTACCGACATACTATACATAGGTAAAGGCATACCCATTGAGGGTGCGGGTAATTCTGCCACTATAGGCATGGGAACCACCATTAAGCACTGCACCAATAGTACTTGTTTTTATTACAACAGTGATGCTGTCAGTGGCGCTCAAAACACTGGTGGTGGTATCTCCAGAATGCAAATTTTAAAGGCAAATGGGTACTCTGGGGGGCAAGCTATTATTGTCTATAATCAATCTGGAGACGCAGACACTAACAAGAGAGCGTCTACATTTAACTTCTCTGAGCTTACAATAGTAGGCAGTGGAACGGGCTTGTGGGATCGTGGGCTGCTATTTGATGGAAGTACATATACTACATCTGGTAGCCGAGGAGTACGAAACTTTTCATTATACAAAATCCGTATTGCTTCCTGCGCAATCGACAATGAATACGCAAGCTTTAAGCAGGTTACGCATTTAAGCTCTGATATGTTGCAAATAGATACGGGTGCGGGTACTGGAGCTGCTGGGGTAACCATTACTGGATACTCTCAAAACGTTTTGTTATCTAACTGTAATATCTCTGGCACTCTGCTAATACCTTCTACGGCAACAGCTATGGTTGACTTGTTGGTAACTGGTCATGTATCTACTTTAGATAGCCAGCTTGCTGCAACTACTGGTGGCATGTATCTTACAAACAGTCCAACTATAACTACACAAGCTGCGGCAGGGCTACGAGTATATGACCAGAGTGGGAATGGGCTGAGGTATTTGCAAGCAGGCACTCAGGCCGGATATTCAAATAAAGTGTTTTCTACTTATAGTGGCTCAACGGAACTTCTTAGAATAGGGCATTTAAACGCCGCAATTCAGACTATCATCCCCCAAAAAAATGACGGTCAAACTTGGATATACAGCAACTCTTCTACTTATGAGTCTGGTGGTCTTCAAGCAGCGTTTAAGTTTGAGTATCCTAGATTTAGAAGGGCAGATGATAACGTTGCATCTCTAGGTTATGCGTCCAATCGTTGGACAACAGTCTTTGCCACCACAGGAACAATAAATACTTCTGATGAGCGTGAAAAGACTGCATTGCTGTCCTTAGACACAGCGGAGCTTGCCGTAGCTAAAGAGCTAAAAGGGGCTATTAAGAAGTTTAAATTCAAAGACGCTGTAGAAGATAAGGGTACTGGCGCTCGTATTCATGTAGGAGTTGGGGCGCAGACTGTAAAGGCTATCTTTGAATCTCATGGCTTGGACGCAACCTCCTATGCAATACTTTGCTATGACGAGTGGGAGGATGAGTTTGAGACTGTTCCAGCGGTACTTGACGATGACGGAGTTGAAGTAGAGCCAGAGCGAATAGTCCAAAGTTCGGTAGCAGGTAACCGTTATGGTATTCGATACGAGCAACTTCTAGCATTTATTATTGCAGCAGTATGATAAAAATCAAATAAGCAGGACGCATGGAAGAGGAAGAGAAAACAACGGTGTGTAAACAATAGCAAGTCAGAATGCTAAACAGGAACATAAATAATGACATTAACTAAAGTACGAAATCAAATGATCTCTGGCGCTGCTGCTAATGTCCTGGACTTTGGCGCTGTTGGGGATGGTGTTACAGATGATACGGCGGCATTCAATCGTGTAATTGCAGCAGTTAACGCACAAGGCGCTAATGGGATCTACACTGGTGACGGGACTCGCATTACTATACCTAGAGGTACTTATAAGCTCCTGACGGGGTTAGACCCCATAACAGTAGATGGCGTCCATTGGGTGGGTGACGGACTAGATGTTACTTTTATATCCGCTCAAGCAGGTACGCTATTCTTATTCAGTGGTGTGTCATTAGTAGATTCTGTATCAGTTCGTGACATGAGCGTAGTTTGTGATTCTGCTTTAACACCTTCAGATACATTAACCGTTTTAAAAGCAGTACATGCAACTAGGATCACGATAGACAACATAAAACTTATCAGAGTGCCCAAGCTATTCTTAGGAGTCGCTGCGTCTGGAAAGCTAATCTCAAACATAAAGATTAGCAACATTGTAGGCGAAACTTACAATGCGCCAACTGGCGAAGCATTAATTGAATGTGATCTGGCAACAGGTGGATCTGGTGCAGGTTTGTACTTAGATAGCATCCGCACTAACTTAAAAGGGGTTGCCAACGTTCCTGAGACAGATGGAACAGTTGCCAGTACCGCTAACGCTGGGTGCACTGCAATTTACATACATGGATTATGGGATACTGTGGTAGCGAGTGACTGTGTATTTAATAGATATTACAAAGGAATTCATGTAGTCCCCAACACATCACAGACCTGTTCAAACATGTATTTTAATCAATGTATATTTGACTACTGTGCAGAAAACGGAGTACATCTTAATAACGCATCAGGGAACACTACCAAGTTTAGATTTCTTGGGGGTTGGCTAAACGCTACGGAAGGTGACACAGTTTCCATCGAGCGAACAAGTGGGTTGGTAGATTCAATTACGTTTAAGGGATGTGACTTCTTGAATGCAGGTCTACACAATATAGACATTGCAGCGAGTTGTACTAACATCACTGTCGAAGATAATACGTTCTTCGCGTGTGGCAGAAAGCAGTTAACTGGAGCGTCCCCAACTAAGACATCCAACACAATTAACGTGGCCTTGGGGTGTGATGGTTTATCAATTGAAGGTAATAAATGTGTAGATGGCTTTATTTACTACGGTGGGGGTAGTTTCCCCTTAGTCTCTGGTGATTATGATGGTGCTAATGGCATTGAATTAGCCAATATCGCAATGGGTTTTGTAATCACAAATAACATCATGCGAGGTGCTACGGCAGCTTACGGATTTACACCCGCTGAATTATTTGCTACAGGTAATACAAAAGGTCGGTATATACAGGGTAACACCATACCTGACGGCACAGTGCCTGAGTATATTGGTATCTCAACGGCTGCTGTACCTGCATCAACCGTATCAGAAACAAATTTGACAGGATGTCAGATGATGGTATATGTGCGTAGCGGTACAGTGACCTCAGTGAAATCCAATGGGAATCCTGTGCTAAGTGATACCAATACAGCGGTAACGATAGACCCAGGAGCCAACTGGTCTTGCACATACTCAGTTGCTCCGGCTGTTGTCCGTCAGTTATTAAACTAAAGGATTAACTGCATAGGTTTAAGATGGAAGAGGAAGCGAAAACAATAGTAGATTCAATTGCAGTAGGCGGCACTGTCGCAACATTGGCTGGCTGGCTTCCTAGTGTCGCTAGTTTGTTTACTATCATCTGGTTGTCTCTAAGGATCTGGGAGTCCGAGACTGTGAAGAAGTTATTCAAGCGAGATGACTAGTGGAAACGGTAGAGCTTATCTCGAACCTATGGGCACCGCTCGTAGGTGTCACGATATTGATCTACACGATTAGTCGCGTAATTGGTGATGTCGAAGTGTTGAAAGAGAAAGTGAAAGTACTATTTGATCTGTACAATAACTGGAAAGACAAATGATACAAGCACTGATAGGCCCGATCACTAACCTGGTCGGTGGCTGGCTCAACAATAAAGCAGAAGAGAAACAAGCCAAGCACCAGGCAAAGCTCCAAGTCATTCAGAACAATGCTGATTGGGAATCTAAGATGGCTGATGCTAGTGCCCATTCTTGGAAGGATGA
>TARA_R110002126_G_scaffold75469_14_pt1 | contig 14817 bp, 10 predicted proteins | sample TARA_R110002126 | Tara Oceans TARA_R110002126 (sample SAMEA4397536) | marine metagenome | biome: Polar Biome; feature: [DCM] deep chlorophyll maximum layer (ENVO:01000326); material: water (ENVO:00002006), including particulate matter (ENVO:01000060) such as... | depth 30 m
AACTTAGCCGCAAGCTCTTCCGGCGATACGGTAGCGGCACCAACTTTACCCACGACTATGCCAGCGGCTAAGTTTGCCAGCTGAGTTGCATCAGCTAATGACATGCCCGCACTTAGCATTACGGCTAAGGTGGCGATAACGGTATCGCCGGCGCCGGTTACGTCGCTCACTTCCAGTACTTGGGCCGGAAAATGATGATGTTCGGTCGGCGTTATCAGGCTCATGCCTTGTTCGCTGCGGGTTAATAAAATAGACGCCAATCCCGCCTTGTGCATTAACTCGCGGGCTGAGCTTAGCATCTCTTCGATACAGCCTGTTTTGCCACCTGCAGCTTTAAATTCGCCTAAATTGGGCGTAATCACATCAGCTCCGGCGTACACCGACAAATCTGCTTGCTTAGGATCGACCAAGACGGTTTTGCCTGCGGCTTTAGCCTGCGCGATCATGCTGGCAATGTACTGCAATGAGCCTTTATTGTAATCACTGAACACAATCACATCGTAGTGCTGATACACAGCTGTAAAATGTTCGGCCAGCAAGGCGGCATCAGCATTGCTGAACATCTCTTCCTGATCTAACCGTACTATTTGTTGCTGACGCGACACTACGCGCATTTTGGCAATGGTAGGTTTATGGTCCTGGCTGAAAAGTTCAGAATGAATATGCTCGCCGGTCAGCAACTGCTGCAACGACTCACCTGCGCTATCGTTGCCAATAATGCCTAATAAGCCTGCCTTACCGTCCAGGTGGGCGATATTGCGCGCCACGTTGGCTGCGCCACCGGCTTTATCTTCAATTTTGCTTATTTTCACCACTGGTACCGGTGCTTCAGGTGAAATGCGCTGTGAGTCGCCATTAAAATAGCGGTCCAGCATTACATCACCTACTACCAGTACAGAAGCAGAAGACAAATTTTGCAGCAGGCTTAGGTCGATCATTAGTTGCGTCCTACAATAGCCATGTCCAGGGCTTCACACAGCCAGTGGCCAATAAACATATGCACCTCTTGAATACGGGCGGTTTCATCGTTTTTAACGATAATAGATAGCTTGGCAATATCTTTTACCAGGCCCCCGTCGCGGCCGGTCAGCGCCACAGTGTATGCACCAAGCTCATTAGCGGCCTGTAGTGCTAGATTGATATTCGGGCTTTTGCCAGAGGTTGTCAGGCCAATTACGACATCTTGTGGCCGCACCAGGCCTCGTACCTGACGTTCAAATACGCTGTCAAAATGGTAGTCATTGGCGTGGGCCGTAAGAATAGACGTATCAGTGGTTAAGGCAATTGAGGCCAAGGGGCCGCGCTCGGCTTTATAGCGCACCATAAATTCGGCTGCCAAATGCTGACTGTCTGCAGCGCTGCCGCCGTTACCCATCCAAACCACTTTGCCTCCTTGCTTTAAGCAGTTCTGCACGGCTTCTAACAGCTGCATAGCAGCGTCATGATAGGCTTCTACTATGGCAAATACATCACGATGACGTTGCAGGCTATCCAGAAAACTTTGCGTTAAATTGGGCATATTAAGCTCGAATTACTGATTAAGTGAGGTTATTCTAACGGATCTTAGCTATTGCAAAAGAATTTTTTACACCGGATTGCGCTTAGGGTAGGCTAAGCCGCCTTTCACTGTGACACAAAGTTATCCCCGGATAAGGCCGGTGTGATTATAGAGGAGTTTTTATGGCGATTAGCGCCGTTTTGCCCCTGAAAGCCAGTGGCAGTTATGATGTCAACGACTTAAAGCGGGCGCACATTCTTTTTACGTCGCTCAGCACTTTTTTGCCGGCGGGGTTGATTAGCGAATTGTTTGTTGTCGTGCCCGGGTATGAAGTGGAATTGGTCAGACATGAATATGCCTGTTGGCAAGGGTTAAATATAATCGTCATTTCTGAAGACGAGTTGCTGCCGGAGCTGAAAAAATACCCTAAGATGCGCGGCTGGCGTAAGCAGCAATTGGTCAAAATAGCGATTGCAAATAAAGTGTCTAATAAGTTCTATCTGACATTGGATGCCGATGTGGTCTGCTTAAAGCCGTTAACAGAATTATTGTTACTACCCGAGGGCAAGGCGTTGTTGCAGTATGAGCCAAGGGCACAGCATCCGAAATGGTGGCGTTCGTCTGCCCGGCTGTTAGGTATCAGTGCAAATATCGGCCCGAAAGGAGTAGGTATGACAGTGACACCGGCGTTGATGGCAAAAACCATCAGCCAACAGTTGATGCAGGATTTAAAACCAAAAAACAGACAGTTAACTTGGGCTGACAGGTTGTGCTCATTACACAACCCTACAGACCCACGCAACTGGTGGCTGGGCCGTTACCTGCAGCTAAAGTGGACCGAATATTCGCTATATTATCTGTGTGCGCTAAAGCATCAGCTGTTAGAGCAGTTTCATGTGATTGCAGGCACCAGTAAAGTGCCGCAGCTCATGTTGATACACGACTCTCACCCCTATGAGCAGTGGCAGGTGGCGGATAGCTTCGCAGCCGACAATCCGGGGTTATTCTGTGTGGTGGGCAGTAAAACACGCTTGCCGCCAAAGCAGGTATTTGAGCGGTTGTCGGCATTTATTCAGCGGCAACCTGATGCGAGAGTACTGGCGCTTTTCGATTAAGGCGTCAATGAAGCAGCGTAGTGTGATACTTGGACAAAATAGCCATGAGAACGAGAAAAATTTCCTGTTTTGTGATTGCCTGTAATGAAGAAGATCGGATAGAGCGTTGTTTGCAATCGCTTTCTGGTTGGGTAGATCAGCTAATCGTATTGGACTCGGGCAGTAAGGATAATACTGTAGCTATAGCACAACAGTATGCAGACAAGGTTTATCAGACTGACTGGCTGGGCTTTGGCCCTCAACGTAATCGCGCTTTAACCTGGTGTGAGCATGATTGGGTATTAAACATCGATGCTGACGAAGTCATGACTGATGCCCTTAAAGCAGAAATTGATGCTGTCTTGTCTGAACCAGATTTGCAGGAAAATTTATTTAAAATGCCTTGGCATACTTACTTTTTTGGTAAGTTGCTGAAGCATGGCCGTTATTCCTCGCCGCAGGGTAAATTATTTTTAAAGACCGGTGTGAGTTTTAAGAACCGCCAAGTGCATGAAACGCTGCTTATTCCAAATGAGAAAAGTCGTACGCTTAAGTCTGCCATTATTCACCACAGTTGGCGCAGTTATCATCATGCACAGGAAAAACACCTGAAATATGCCTGTTTACTGGCTGAAGAAAAATATGCCAAAGGAAAAAGGAGTAGCCTGGCGTTTGCAGTGCTACGTTTTTTTACCGACTTCTTGCAGCAATATTTGTTGCATCTTGGTTTTTTAGACGGGTGGAGAGGCTTTTTGATGGCCATTATTTTGGGGCAATACGGTTTTAATAAATACGCTGCACTGGTTACTTTACAGGCTGAGCATAAGGCAAAACAGCAATGACAAAGTCTGCTGAAAAATTACCCATAAGTGCCTTTCTGGTGACATGTAATGAGGCAGCGCACATAGCATCCGTTTTGGATGCTTTGCAGGACTTTGCCGAAATTATTCTGGTTGATTCGGGCAGTACAGATGGCACTCAGGAAATAGCCAGGGCAAAAGGTGCTAAAGTAGTTCATCAGGACTGGCTGGGATTTGCTAAGCAAAAAAACTTTGCCATGTCATTGTGCCAGTATGATTGGGTAATTAATGTTGATGGCGACGAAATACTTTCATCTGAGGTGATAACACATATTCGGAAACTGTACGAACAGAGCGAAGACATTGCCATGCGCTTGTACTTTGAGGATGTTTTTTGGGGCGAGCCCATGTCGCCGTATTCAGGCAAACGTTCTATAGTCCGCGTGTTCCGGCGAAGTCAGGCGCAGTACCCACTTGATCGAAAAGTTCATGAAAATCTGGTGTTGGCAAAAGGGGTATCGACTGTCAAAGTGCAGGGGCTGGTTACGCATTTTGGTTACGGAACCACAGAGTTACTGATGCAAAAAAAGAATAAGTACTCTTCGCTCAAAGCGCTTGAAAAGTTTGAAAAACGTAAAAGACCATCTCTGATTAAACTCTGCTTTATTTTCCCTCTTACCTTTGTCAAATCCTATGTTCTGCAAAGAATGTTTCTGTCTGGTAAGCGGGGGCTTGTGCATGCGCATATTGAAGCTATGTATGCTTTTCTAAAAGAGGCAAAATTGTTTGAATACCAACAGCTTGCCGGTAAACAACATGCCGATGCTCTGCAGAGAGGACGATTAAAATGAAAATTCTGCACGTACTGCAAAGTAAATTGTCTTTGCCTGCTCGAGATTACGGTGGAACTGAGCGTATTGTCTGGGGCTTATTAACTGCGCAACAGGCGTCTGGTCACGAGGTACGTTTGTTGTGGGGGGACGCTCCAGACTTACCAAAGAATGCTGCTCGGTATGATACGACAAAGTCTATGCGTGAGCAGATAGGCGGCTGGCCCGATATAGTGCATTTTCACCAGCCCTTTGATGGTGAGTTAGATGTGCCTTATATTAGTACTGAGCATGGTAATGCAGAACATGCCCGTAGCTATGGCCAAAATACAGTGTTTTTAAGTGCACGCCACGCTAACAACCACAATGCGGAGTGTTTCATACACAACGGTCTGGACTGGACCGAATATGGCCAGCCGCATTTAGGTAAACCACAGAATTATTTCCATTTTCTGGGCAAGGCCAAATGGCCGATAAAAAACCTCAGTGGCGCAGTGGCTGTGTCAAAGCAGGCGGGTGTCAAGTTACAGATATTAGGTGGTGTCCGATTTAGCCTCAGTAGCAGAGGCTTTTATTTCCATCCTGATTGGCATTTACGTTTTAACGGCATGGTGGGGGGCGCAGTTAAAAACAAGTTGGTGCGTAATTCACGGGGGCTGTTATTTCCGGTCCGCTGGCACGAGCCTTTTGGTCTTGCCATTATTGAGTCTTTATATTTGGGAGCTCCTGTTTTTGCAACGCCGTATGGTGCAATTCCTGAAATCATCACCCAGCCAGAGCTTGGCTTTCTGTCGTCAAGTTACAGTGAGCTTGCATCGGTGATGCAAGACAGTAGCAAGTATGATCGCGAAGCCTGTCATCACTACGCTAAAACCCGATTTAATAACCTGACGATGGCTGCGGCTTATCAGCAGTGCTATCTAAAAGTTATTAGTGGTGGTGTGTTGAATAGCAAGAAGCCTTATGCGGAGCATAGCTGGCATGAGCTATTACCTGTTACTAATTGATGGGGCTGACGTACTTTGTTGTGTTGTAAACACCCATGATTAAAGTATTGTATTCAACAGCGTTGCTGCTGCTCACGCCTGTATTGCTGTTATATTTCCTGCTGCGTTCGCGTAAAGACCCGGCCTACCGTAAGCGTTTCAGTGAGCGGCTGGCATTGCAGCCGGTGCCTACGCAAGCTGTAGGCGGCATAGTGGTGCATGCTGTTTCTGTCGGTGAAGTGGTGGCCGCAACGCCGCTGATTAAAGCCTTGCAGCAGCAATACCCAGAGCTTAGGTTAACCGTTACCTGCACCACGCCCACTGGCTCCAGCCGTATCATTAACAGCTTTGGCGACAGTGTGCATCACTGCTATTTGCCACTGGACACCCCCGGCGCCGTAAGTCGTTTTCTCAGAAAATTACAGCCGCAAGCGGTTATTTTGCTGGAAACCGAGCTGTGGCCAAATTTATTGCAGCAGTGCCGCCAGGCGCTTATTCCGACGGTGGTAGTAAATGCCCGTTTATCGGCGCGCTCAGCCAGAGGCTACCGCCGCTTTGCCTGGCTGACCTTGCCCGCGTTACAGCAGGTAAGCTTACTACTGGCGCAAGATAAAGCCAGTGCCCGGCGTTTTCAGGCGCTTGGCCAGCAAAACGTGCAGGTAAGCGGTAATTTAAAGTTTGAGATGCGTATGCCAGACAATCTGCACGCTATCAGCAGCCAGCTGGCCCCAGCCCTGACAGACCGCCTGGTGTGGGTGGCTGGCAGCACCCATGAGGGCGAAGATGAGCAGCTGTTAACCTTATATCCGCAGTTGAAAAAACAGTTCAGTAATTTATTGCTGGTATTGGTACCGCGCCACCCTGAGCGGTTCAATAAAGTCGCTGGCCTGGTTAACGATACCGGCTTGCAATTGTGGCGGCGAAGCAGTGGTGGCCTGCCTGCTGCTGCCACAGAGGTGGCACTTGTTGATACTATGGGTGAGTTGCTGGCCTGGTATCAGCAAGCCAGCCTGGTGTTTATTGGCGGCAGTTTAATCGGCCGTGGCGGCCACAACCCCTTGGAAGCCATTTGCTTTGGCAAAGCCGTGCAAAGCGGGCCTCATTATTTTAACTTTGCTGATGCTTACAACCAGCTGGTGCAACGCCAGGCGGTCAGCATTGTGCAGGATGCAGCACAGTTACAACATAATACCGCCACTTTACTGGCTGATACCCTGTTGCGCCAACAGCAGGGCGAACGGGCCCGTCGCTTTTATCAGTCGCAGCAAGGTGCCGTTGCCCGAAGTGCTGCGGCCATAGCAGCACTATGCGGCGACGCCCTTAGTAATGTGCAGCGCCATGCAGCTGCTAACGAATTGTATTGGTACCGGTCGGATCTGTTCACCAGCATTAGCGCACAGCAGTTTGAGCCGCTCTGGTGGCAGCAACAACAGGCGGTTACCGGCAGCTCAACCGGCCGCAACACCGCCTGGTTTGTGCAGCACCAGCAACAGCAGTTAGTACTGCGCCATTATTATCGTGGCGGCCTGGCAGGCAAGCTAAATAAAGACCGTTTTTGGTATCAACACGCCCTGGATAGCCGGGCTATGCAGGAGTTCAACCTGCTGCAATGGCTGCGTCAGCAAGGGCTGGCCGTACCCAGGCCGGTAGCAGCACGCTTTCAGCGGTGTGGTCTGAGCTACCGCGCCGATATACTGATTGAGCGGGTCAGCGGCGCCCGCGATCTGGCCAGTATCTTACAAAACGAACGCGCCCTCACTAACGATGAATGGCAGGCCGTTGGCGAAGCTATTGCTAAGTTGCATGCTGTAGGGGTAGATCACACCGATTTAAACTGCCGCAATATTTTGCTGGATAATTGCGGGACGGTCTGGTTGATTGATTTTGATAAATGCCGGCGCCGCGCACCGGGCGACTGGCAGCAGCAAAATCTGCAACGGCTATTGCGATCCTTACATAAAGAGCAAACAAAGCTGACGCCATTTCACTGGCAGGACACTAGCTGGAAAAATGTTATAAATGGTTATCAGCAGCAAAAGTAACCGTTAAACCCGCATAAATAGCGCTTTGCCGCAGTTTTGGCGGTGGGTTTTACCATTATTTAACGCTTATATAATGGATTAAGCTGTTGGTGTCTTAGTTGAACTTTGGTATAACTAAGGCAGCGGAGGGGCATCTATGCGGCTAAATATAATAACAACAGCATTGCTCGCAGTCAGTTTGGTGGCAGCAGCAGATAATTCCGAAATAATGGCAGAAGCAAAAACGGCTTTTGACGATGGCCGGTACAGCAAAGCAGTTGAGCTTTGGCAAAACCTGGCAATGGAAGGGGTAACAGCAGCACAGTTTGAGCTGGCTAAAGCTTATTCATTAGGTCAGGGGGTCGAGCAAGATCCGCTGCAGGCCTCGTATTGGCTGGAGCAGGCGGCATCTAATAGTAGTGACTTTGCCGAACTGTCCGCGGCGCGGCGTGATATTGAGCGCGGTGCTGAGCAACTTAAAGCTGAACAAGCTGCCCCGTCAGAGCCAACAACACCGGCCCAACCAAGTGCTGTGGTCAGTAATACAACTGAACTTCAGCTGGGTACCAGCAACCCGGCAGCTGCGCTGGCGTCGGCGCAGGCCAGTGAGGCTAAGCAGCGTGATGAGAATATTGTCGCTGAACAAAATGCCGAAAAATCCACCACCACTGCTCCCGTAGCTGCAGCCAGTGTCAGCACTATTGCGCTGGGCTCAGCTGATTTTGATACCGGTATGCGGGCGTTTAACCGTGAAAACTATGCTGAGGCATTGGCTCAATGGTTACCGTTGGCGCAAAACGGTCATCTGGACGCGCAGTTTAATCTGGCCGCGCTTTATGCTAGCGGCCTGGGTGTGGCAGTAGACTTTACCGAAGCCGCCAATTGGTTTGTAGCAGCTGCAGAGCAGGGCATGCCCGCCGCGCAATATCATCTTGCGACGTTGTTTTCAAATGGCCGTGGGGTCAGCAGAGACGATACTCAGGCTATTTACTGGTACCGGCAGGCTGCCGACCAGGGGCATGTGCTGGCCCAGTATAATCTGGGGTATATGTACGCCAATGGCCGCGGTGCTGTGAAGGATGAAACTGCCGCACTTAACTGGTTTGAAAAAGCGGCTGAACAGGGCGATGTTGATGCTCAGTATATTGTGGCGAATCGATACAATGATGGACGTGGTACGGCTGTTGACCACGCACAAGCTGCAGAATGGTTTATCCAGGCATCAGTTCAGGGCCATGCCCGCGCAGCTTATCAGCTTGGGCTGCTGTATCGTGATGGTAAAGGTGTACGGCAAAGCGACGACAATGCCTTTAAATCATTTTTAAGAGCGGCGGAGCAGGGTTTGGCTGCGGGGCAACGTGAAGTCGGTGCCAGCTATTTACAGGGGCGTGGCATTCGCGCCAACACTAACCGGGCGACAGAATGGTTAGAGCGGGCTGCAGCGCAACAAGATGGCGATGCCAGTTATTATCTGGGTATGCTACTGCAACAAAGCAGTAGCAGGCAGGAAGAGTTAAGCCGAGCTGTGCAATTATTTGAACTGGCCGCCAGCCAGGGTTCAGCCAATGCCCAGTATCAGCTGGGTTTGTGCTATGCCAATGGCACCGGTGTGGCGCTAGATGAGGCGCAGGCATTTAAATGGTTTGAGGCTGCTGCCAAACAAGGGTTGGCTATTGCTCAGTATACGGCGGCTTTGAGGTTAGCCAATGGTACTGGCACTGCTCAGGATGATGCTGCAGCCGTCAGTTGGTATCAACAGGCCGCAGCACAGGGTGAAGTATTTGCTATGTATAACCTGGGGTTTATGTACGCCAATGGCCGCGGTGTGCCGCAAGATGATCAGCAGGCGGTGTACTGGTATCAGAAAGTAGCAGAATCCGGCGATGCCGATGCCCAGTTCAATATGGGGCTGCGTTTCGAAACCGGTCGCGGTGTTAAGCAGAACGATAAGCAGGCTGTTTACTGGTACCAGCTGGCTGCCGATAAGCAACATAGTCGGGCGGTGGCTCATCTGGGTTGGTTGTACGAGAAAGGCTATGGTGTGCCACAGGACGAAGCGCGGGCACTGGCGCTGTATCAGCGCTCGCTTGATGCCAAAGTACCACGTGCTTTAACGGCACTGGGCATGTTCTACAAAAATGGCCGTTTAGTAAAAGCCGATGATAAAAGAGCTGTAGCGTTATTTACTGAGGCCGCCGAGCAGGGCTTTGCCACGGCGCAATATAATCTGGGCTGGATGTACGAAAATGGCCGCGGGGTTGGCCGTGATTTAATTAAAGCCCGCGATTATTACCAACTGGCAGCGGAGCAGGATGAACCGCTGGCAAAAGCGCAGCTGCACCGGTTACTCAATCCATAACAGTAATACCATTAGTAAAAAAGCAAGGGCGCCAACAGGCGCCCTTATTATTTGTAAAGCGAGAACGGCTTAAGGTTTATATTCAGCAACCAGCTTCAGGCCGCTGAAGCTGCTATAGGCCCGCAGACTAAGATGATAGGTCGCTGCTTGTGGGTTATTGAAGCTGCAACTCTCATTGTTGCCGCTTTTGTATGGCCGGCAGTCATAGGCGCTGGTGGTAGGCTGGCTACCACGGCGAACATATAGATCGGCGTCACCGCTGCCACCGGAACTGGTTACCGTGAATGACCCCATGCCTGCAGGTACAGTAAGGGTGTAGTGCAACCAGTTACCGGTTGTAGCGCTCAGGTTGTCTAAGGTGCCACCGCCACCAGTGCCACCGCCGCCGGCGGGTGCAGTGTAGTCGGCAACCAGTGATGCACCGGCGTAGGCGCTATAAGCATTAATCATCACATGATAAGTACCTGCTTGCGCTGTAGCGAAGCTGCAGCTTTCGGCATTACCATTTTTATAAGGCCTGCAGTCGTAATTCGAGGTGGTTGGCTGATTGCCAAAGCGAACATATAAATCTGCATCGCCACTACCACCCGTCATATTAAAGCTAAGATTAGTCGCGCCGGCGGGCACCTCAATTGTGAAGTACGATTGAGTATTGGTAGCACCGCTTAAGCCTGTCTTAGCAACCGCCTTTTCCAGTTCGTTGTCAGCCGGTGGTGTAGGGTCTCCACCACCACCTGAACCGTCACAACCTTGCTGGTTAATATAGTCATACGCCGCTTTCGCCTTAACCAAACCATGGCCGTATGAGTTGTCGCGCCCTGCGGCACCCAAATCTTCAGCTGTCAGCGCCAGAACATTTCTGATCTGGGCATTGGTACATTGTGGGAAATGGCTCCAGACCAATGCAGCGACCCCGGCAACATGGGGTGATGCCATAGAGGTGCCGCTCATCAGGCCATAGTTGCTGCTGCCCGAGCTGACAAAAGCCGACTGGCCAATACGACTCATCAGGGCCTGACCTACCGCCTGGGTTACCGCCAGTGCCGGAATAGAGGTACCCGGGTTGTCACCCAGGGTGCCACCAAAGTCACCGCTGGTATTGTTGTAAATAATGGCCGCTAAACCACCACCATTTTCACAAGATTGCACTTTTTGCACAAAACTGACATTGCCGCGTTCAATAACACAAATCTTATTGGCGACACTGTTACAGGTGGTTTCTGCTAAGCCACAACTGGCCAGGGCAGCATTGGCACTGCCATCAGTGGAGTTGGTCATGGGTGAGCTGGCATAGTCGGTACTGCCAACACTGAGTATGGCTTCCAGGCCGGTACCTTCCGGGTAGGTTGATCTGATATCAACGCCTGGTGCAGACAGTTCAACCTGGGTGTTACGTTGTGAGAAATCAGCCAGTTGCTTATTCTTATCAACAGCTGCGACCGACACCACTGCATCATAGGATGCCGGATACGACATCACGGTATTGCCATCGTTACCTGCTGCAGCGATTAACAGTACGCCCTGATCGAAGGCTGCCTGCATCGCATTGCTTTCTGTGGTATTTGCACCACCACCACCCAGACTCATGTTAATAACGGTAGAGCCATTGTTAACACAGGTATTTACCGCATTAGCCAGGGTCGAGCTATAACCCCAACCAGCTTCATTAAACACTTTAATAATGTGCAGTTTAACGTTACCGTTTGGCAGCACACCTACCATGCCTGTGCTGTTATTTAATGCAGCTATGGTGCCGGCAACGTGAGTGCCGTGCGGACCACCGTTGTCAAACCAGTTGCCGGTACCTGAGTTATTTGTACCGGTAATGTTACCGCTTAAAAAGTCTTCGTGTGGTAAATCTAAACCCGAGTCAATAACACAGACTTTCTGGTTCGATGCAAACTGATCACTGACCTGATTGGCCTGAACCATGGTATAACCATATGGAATTTGTTGCGCCAGTGGGAAGCGTTTATGATCTTCTTCTACTAACTCTACGCTGTCATCTGCCTGAACCGCTAATAAGGCAACGCGGTCAAGCTCAACAGCAACCGCAGACTGCTCTGCCAGCAGTTCCTTGATCTTGCCACCACGGCGAACCATTTGCTCTGATTTACGCTGCAAATTAAATAGTCTGCGCTCGTTGGCATTTACCGAGAACATGCCTGGTCCTGCCTGCTCCATTGCTGAGGCTTTATACTTAACAATATATCGTTTTATTTCAGTCTTCTTGCTGGCATTAATGGCAGCATGTGCTGGCTCGGCACTGGCATAAGGACGGGCCTGATCAGCTAACAGAGCTGTCGACATGACCATGGTCGCTGGTAGGCATAATACAGCCAATTTGCTGAGTTTAAATTTAGGTTTATACATGGGTACACTCTTATTGTTTATAGTAATTTTCCTGGATTGAGATGACCACTTACTGCTACACAGCAATAACATCCATCTCACTATTACTCAAAGTGTAACTAAGTGTAAATCCGCAGAACGGTGACAATTGTTAACAGGCAAGCTAAGTGCGGTAACCTGTTTCCGGAAAAGGGCTTTATAGCATTTGGCTAAAAAAGCAACAATTCAGGCAGTGCAGGCCAGCCCGCCTAACTGTTACAAAGCATCATCAACTACCTTTTATAACTATTTGTTATTTAATAGTGTTAAAAGACATAAAGGTTGCAGGTTAGCTTTGCTAATTGCATCTGCTGCGACACTCGTTGACAATAGCGGTTTTTCAGACAGGCAGGCATAGCAAAATGCAGCAGTGGGACGTAATAGTAATTGGGGCGGGTGCGGCCGGCTTGATGTGTGCCATTGAGGCCGGTAAACGCGGCCGCAATGTGCTGGTGCTGGATAACGGTAAACGGGTGGGCCGCAAAATTCTGATGTCTGGTGGTGGCCGTTGTAACTTCACGAACATATATAGTAGCCCCGAAAACTTTTTATCTCAGAATAAGCACTTCTGTAAATCGGCGTTAAGTCGCTATACCCAGTGGGACTTTATTGCTCTGGTGCAAAAGCACGGCATTGCTTACCATGAGAAAACCCTGGGGCAGCTTTTTTGTGATGACAGTGCCAAAGACATCGTAGAAATGCTACTGAGCGAAGCCAAAGCCGCCAATGTGCAGCTTGCTCTGCAGCAGCAAATAACCGCCGTTAGCTTCGCTGATGGTATGTACACCGTCACCACACCCGAGCTAAGCCGGCAAGGCCAGAGTCTGGTGGTGGCCAGTGGCGGTTTAAGCCTGCCGAATTTGGGCGCCACCGCCTTTGGTTTTCAGCTGGCCGAGCAATTTGGTTTAAAAGTACTGCCACTGCGCGCTGCGTTAGTGCCACTAACCTGGCAGCCCAGCGACAAAGCCGTATTTGAAGAAATCAGTGGTGTGTCGTTACCGGTTACCGCAGCAGCTAACGGCACCCAGTTCCCGGAAGATATGCTGTTTACCCATCGCGGCTTAAGTGGCCCGGCCATTTTGCAGATATCCAGCTATTGGCAACCGGGTGACGAGGTGGTGGTGAATATGGCGCCGCAAACTAACTTAGCTGAGTTTTTAACTGCACAACAGCAAGCCCACCCCGAGCAAGAAGTTAAAACTGCACTGGCCAAACTGCTGCCAAAACGGCTGGTAGAAAAACTGCTGGAGCTTAAGGTTTTTGCCAATCAGCCGCTTAAAGCGTTAAACCCAAAAAGTATAAAGCAAATAGCCGACAGCCTGCATGGTTATATCTTTAAACCCAATGGCACCGAAGGTTACCGTACCGCAGAGGTGACCATCGGTGGGGTCGATACCGACTATTTATCCTCTAAAACCATGGAAGCAAAAAACCAACCCGGCCTGTACTTTATCGGCGAAGTGGTCGACGTCACCGGCTGGCTTGGTGGTTATAACTTCCAGTGGGCCTGGGCCAGCGGCTGGGTCGCCGGGCAGTATTGTTGATATTGTGAAGAAACAATAAAGTTTGCCCGTAAACAATAAAGTTTGCTCATAAGAGGGTATTTAGACAAAGTTTTGCCCGTAATGGCTTTTTCGGCTTATACTCAAACTATCTAGTTAACACTGGCGAAGAAGATGGCACGAGGCAGGAAGCTTGAGAGCTTTGTTGATTTCAACCGGTCGCTCACAAACAAATACGGAGTTGGGGAAGGTACCGACTATAAGCCGTGGTTGCGGGTTCAAGATGTCAAGTCCAACGGAATTAAGTCTCAGGTTTGGGGGCGCAAAACTGGGCGCGTGCACCATCTTCTGTCTTCAATCGAAAGCCAGTTTTTTTATCTAGCTGAGTTCAGTGATTCCGTAATCGATATACGAGAGCAATTTCCGCTCTTACCTCTAAATGTCTCCCAAAAGATAGCCGCTACGTTGGGTATAGAGCATCCAAAGGTTCCATATACTGTTGTGCCTAATATCATGACGACAGACTTTCTGCTTACTTGCCGTAAAGAAGGTCAAATTTTTTACAAAGCCATTTCCGTAAAGCCGGAAGACGGAATTAATCAGAGAGTTGCTGAGAAGTTAGATATTGAGCGAGTTTGGTGGGAGTTGCTGGGCGTTGAATTCTATTTTTTTACTGGTAATGAGTTAACGAAAACCCAAAGTAGCAACGTCCAGTGGGCGACCTCGCCCTTTCGTTCTGGAATTCAAACCTATACGGATTCTCAAATTCAAATCGCTTTGGAAATGATTGAGCCAGGAAAGCACTTATTATCGGACCTATGTGGAAAGCTCGTGCCTATAATTCAAGGCAGAAGTGAGGATGGGCTGAATATGGTGCGGTACTTAATTGCGAATAAATTTATTGATATCGACCTAAGTTATTCTGTCGAAGCTAATGGTGGCTTTGAAGTCTTGTCTGTAAATGTAGATAAAAGGCTGGTCTCGAATGGCGATTGAGAAAAACAGTGTATGGCGTTTGGATGGCGCGGAAGGGTTAGAAAACGGTTCTTATCGTGTCCTTGAAATCATGCCCCATTTGGATTGCATCATTCTATTTCATTTTACCGACAAGAATAAATTGCAAAGGCCGATAGCGAGCCTTTTGTCGAATTTTAAGAATTGGAGTAAATCACGAGCTGCTACCCGTATCGAGTTTGAGACTCCACATTTTCTTTTGGTTGCCGAAGAGGATTTAGATGCTAAATCAAAGTCTAAAAGAGATACTAATTATGGTTTGGTCAGTGAGTTACTCGAGGACGAAGAATTCCTATTAACCTACTCAACTTCGAAAAGAGTG
>TARA_R110002126_G_scaffold28337_2_pt1 | contig 14812 bp, 13 predicted proteins | sample TARA_R110002126 | Tara Oceans TARA_R110002126 (sample SAMEA4397536) | marine metagenome | biome: Polar Biome; feature: [DCM] deep chlorophyll maximum layer (ENVO:01000326); material: water (ENVO:00002006), including particulate matter (ENVO:01000060) such as... | depth 30 m
ATCATGCAGATTCAAGAGGAGGGGAAACAATGGCTGAAGAAGCAGTTCGCGATGTAGTGGTGATTTCGATTCACCCGGAGCATGCTCATGCGATTCTTAACGGCGAAAAAACCGTAGAGTTCAGGAAGCGAGGATTTCGACGGCCAGTTAGCCATGTTCTGCTGTATGCGACCGCTCCCACACGAAGGCTGGTCGGTTGTTTCTCCATTTCGGAGGTCGACCAAGGGGCTCCCACGGCCATTTGGGCGAAGCATGGTCGACGCGGCGCTGTCCCGAGGAGCCTTTTTCGGGATTATTACCGCGGATCCCGAGCAGCCGTCGCGATTGTCGTTGATAAGGCGTTAGCATTCGATAACCCAATACCCCTGACCGACCTGATTCCTAGTGGGTACACCCCGCAGAGTTTCGCCTATGTCTGCCTTAGGGGTCGACCCGAGGTCGCAGGCATGATTGGGGCACTGGGAGCGGTCCAAGCCTAGAGTCTTGACGCCACGGGTCGTGGGAAGCAGGTGGCGCTCCGCGCCCATAGTGGCACCGTCGTGAGATCGATGTTTCTGAGTGGGCCAAGCGGAGTCTTTGGCCCTCGACGTATCCGCTTGTACTGCTGACCTAAGCACTCTGAAGATGATTGGATGCTTACGGATCTCTCCTGGACATTCGCAGGCCAGAACGTACCAGCCTGCTTAGTCCCTGAGCCGACCTTCTGGCCGAAATCTGAAAGCTCTATGCCTTGATGGCGGTGTTCTTCTTGCGAGCCTCCGCCTACCTCTTGGCCTTGCGCGCCGTCTTCTTCTTGGTCCTGGAATTCTTAGCAGTCTTCGGCGCTGCGGTCTTCTTGGCGGTGCCTGCTCCGCCGGCGTGATACTTGGTTCCGCGCTTCTTGCCGGTGACCTTCACCCTGCCTGCTGCCGTGAGAAGCTGGAGGGCGGGACGAAGCTTGATGGGGTCCTGACGCAGTGCCTTGCTGATATCGGACATGCCGCAGTTCGCGTTCGCATCAATGAAGGCGAGGACATCGTTGGCGGTTGCCTCAAGGTCCTCAGCCGTACGGCGCACGCGCTTGCCGGACTTCTTCTTGCGGGCCGGGCCTGCAGCCTTGGTGAACTTCTTGCGTCCAGGCTTGCTGGCCTTGCGCGGTGCGGGGGCGGAGACGGCACCCATGAGGGCGTTCTGGACGGTCTCAATGGCCGACTCGGTGATTAGCTCGGTGATCTCGGAGACGAACTGGTCGATGACCGCTTGGATCTGGGCTTGCCTAGACATGACTGGTGGGGTGGAGAAATGGGGAGCCGGGGAGAGCCGGCTGAGAGAATGCTGGGAGCGACCTTGGCGACCACGCCTATTGGTTCGTGCCCCCTTAACAGCTTGAACCGTAACTCAGATCGCTCAGCAATCCCAGCTAGGTCTGTCAGTTCATTGCAATTGGGCCTACAATGCCCTCACGCTGAAAGGCGTATCGGCGGATCTCCAAGTCTTCATTAGCCTGCTTCTTGGCTAACTCCTAGCCGTCGTCGGCCCATATGGGCGGTAGTGCCGCTTCGGAGAATCTGGACTGGTCGGTCGAATGGGTGCCTATTTAGGAGTTGCGGTGTAATGCCGTCAACCCAAGGCACAACGAAGCAGCGGTAGAGCACGTAGCCGCATCCCTAAGCCGATTCGGATGGCAGCAGCCTCTAGTGGCACGGGCTGATGGATTTGTCATTGCGGGCAGTGCTCCACTTAGGGCGGCCAGGGGACTGGAGTTCGAGAAAATGACGGTGGTCCGGTTCACCTGCTCGGACCTCGAATCCACGGCCTTCGCGATTGCGAATACCGGACGGCGGAATTTGCGGACTGGGTTGAGCCGTTGCATGCGAGCGTCCTTCGAGGCTTTCAGGTTTGTGGGGTCGTCACGGGGGGCACTTACCTGACTTCGCAGTCTTCACTGGTTCCTACCTCATGATTTCTCTCCGACATCTGTACACATTGGAACGGCCTCCATGATTCCGGCTCAGTTCCCTGTTATCGCTACCGATTGCAGGCGATACTGAGCCATATGCCGCGCCGACTGAAAGGGGCACCGCCCCACATCGATGCTTCTTCACTTGCATGGGCGGGTTGCCTGGACCAGCCTTGGTCTGTGGAGAATGACCCGTACGGGACCGAACAGCCTTGGCCATTGCAGGGCCTCAGTGACAGGTCGATGAGCGTGACCTCTTCAATCCCCGACGTGCTCGATTCCACGTCCGTTCGACTGACCGTGGAGTTTGACTCCGGGGTCAAGGTGGCGCTCCTGCTGAGCGCAATGCCATGCAGGTTCGGAGGCCAACGCTGGTGGCTTGTGTGCCCCGAATGCACTGCCCGGCGAGCGCACCTCTACCGTGGGGGCGAGACGTGGGTTTGCCGCGAATGTGGAGGGTGGCGCTACGCGACGCAGACCGAGCGACCGCCACGGCCTTGCAGTCCAAAGTCATTCGGGGCGAAGCTGCGTTGGTTGTCGAGGATCGACGACCGCTACCTGATTCCAAAGGATGAGGCAAGCGATCGACGCAACTGGCGGCGTAGGTTGAGCCGTCGTCGCGCGCTGTTTCGTGCCCTTCCTGAAGTGCTCGCTCGCTGGCCGGTCGCATGGACGACCAGGACTAGGCCGAACGCATGACAGGCCAAGCGCCTGCGGCTCGATGCGTATGTCGAATCTCGCATTCACTCGAGGCTGGGAGTGGGGCCACGCTGTCGGCGGAGCCGACGCCTGGCTTGTCTCCTCCCGATGACTAGATCCAGGCCCTGAGGCCCTCTGAGCGGGGCTCAGATATAGGGAATGTCTTCAGGCACTTCGATTGGATCACGATGAGCACGACCAGCTTCGAATTCCGATTGAAGCCTCGTGAGGGTCTCTCGGCGCTGGTCCTCGGTCATCCCAGACACCATCCGCGTGATGACAGACAAGAGGCCCTGCACCTCAATGTCGGTGTGGGCTGCCGCGCTCGCCTGGATCGGAGGGCACACTTCAGGGCACACCTTGGATCCAGGATTGTCTAAGTCCTGATCTTCCAATGGGTTAGTTGGCGTCTGCTCCAACCTTGCCAAGGTTGATGTCGACGGTTCAAATCCGTTCAGCCGCTCCACTCGCACAGGAAACGGTCCAGGCAGTGATGCCAGGGCCGTTTTTCGTGGCCGGAGCAGCGCAAGACCATCCACTTGGGCCAACGAACTCGGGACATGCGGCCTAGCGGGTACAGTCGTTCTTGATGAGCGATCACGAGCACTTCAACCCGTTGCTGGACTTCCTGGAACAGCTTCCAGGGATCGAACTTCCTGCAGGCCGCAAGTCCATCGGATCCGGTATCGAGGATGGGGGGCTGTGGTGGGTCAAGTTCAGCCTCGACACGGAACACTCATTGGCTTGGAGGGTCGTTCAGGAGTTGGGTCATGTCCTGAACTTCCTCTCACCGCAAGACCGACTTCCGACGACCTTCATGCCGACCTCACCTCCGCCCTATCTCAACGGCGGCGTGGAGTTCCTGTCCTGGGTGATCGCGAGCACGGACGCGGAGTTCACGCCGGGGGATTGCGCGGAGTGGTTGGTGGGTCGGCTGCCGAGACCGGTCGCGGATCTCGGGCAGTGGGATGCGTGAGTCGCCCTTGTCCAGGAAGTTCTCCTCCATCTCTGGATGGGCTCCAACCGAGCCCGAGGGGACACCACATCAGTCCTTCCGACGCCGAAAGGGAGCGGTGAGGCATGCGCCTATTCTCGAGTATCCTGTGAGCTCAAGGCAACTCGACTTGCTGTGGTTCGATGTCGCGCGATACCCTTAGTGCCTTCAGAGGTTGAATCGTTGATGCAAGACCACGTGGCCACAGCTTTGATTCTCATGTGCTCGGTTTCCTGCGTGGCTGTACAGAGCGAGCCCGGCGGGTTCAATCAGGTCTACGGGGAGGCCGACAAGGCACTCGTTCAAGGCGATGCCTCGCGTGCTGTCGATCTACTCGAGGTCGCGACCGAACGGTGGCCTAATCATCCGACTCTCTTGTATGCGCTCGCCTGTGCGCACGCGCGGTCAGGTGACGTGCAGGCCAGTGTTGCGTCGTTACGAACCGCTCTGAGTCAGGGGTACTCGGAGGGTGACTTGATCCGATGGGATCCAGATCTCGAACTGTTGCGACGGTCAGAGAAGCTCGAAGAGCTGTTGGCTGAGGTCGAATTGGTGGACTCCTACTCGACCGATCTCGCTGTCGTCTTTCCGCAGGACTTGGATCCCGACATGGTCTTGCCCAAAGCGGTTGCCTGCACGCCGGACGGCTCGATCGCCGTCGTGGGGTACGGGGGCGGAGGCATGGAGATCCTCGATGGACAGACCGGGGCCTTGCTTCGCGAAATCAGTCCGTTCGATGCGGGCATTTTGGCAATGGCCGTAGCACCGAACGGCTCCCGAGTGACGGCTCTCTGCGAAGACGGCCGGATCGGGATGTGGGCGCTTCCGTCTGGCGCGTGCATCAGTGTCGAGCAGGTTCTTCCGCCTGCGCCCACACCTGCTGACAACTTCAGGTCCATCAGCCCCGATGCGGAGCTGCCCGCCAAAGAGCATCTACGCTACTTCGACTTCACGCAGCCATGGCGCTCATCGATGGCGTTCAGTCCTGATGGAAACCACGTGGTGGTGCGATCGGCTTTCCAAGGAGTCGCACTTCTAACCGCTGAGTCGGCAGTCGTAAGAACGTGGATCGTAGGTGATCTTCCGGGGACATCACTGGTGGAGTGGTCGCCGGATGGCACCGTGTTGACGGTGGCAAAGGACTTGCTCGTTCAACTCGTTCGACCCAATGACGTCGATGCCGAGGATGACGTGATCGAATTGGATTCTGTCGTCAGGTCGCTTTCGTTCCATCCGGACGGTGATCTGGCAACGGGGCACCAGGACGGCCATGTACACGTTTGGGATCTCGCAAGTCGCAGTAAGGTCAAGTCTGCTCGGATCCTTCAGGAGGACCTAGTGGACTCGATCTTCATCCCGATCGACTCCATTCCGATCGTCGACATCTGTTTCTCGCCCAGCGGTAGGCATCTTGCCGTTGCGACTGGGATGGAGGACCACGTCCTCGTGATGGATTCAGTTGCGATGCGACCGTCCTTGGCGAAGTGGCGAGTCGCTCACCGGTCTGGAATTCCAAACCGCCTGGCTTGGTCGGGTGACGGAGGCTTGCTTTGGTTCGGGACCCTGGATCGAGTCGCTCTTCAAGCCGTGGATCCCCTGTCCGGAGCAGGTCCTCTGTTCGCTTCGCTCTATGGCAGTGTTCCCGAGCCGGTCGTCAGCGCAGGTTCCGCGTGTGGACGGTTCGTCTCCATCGTGCATCAGCTGGAGATCGCGATGTTGGACGCCGGCACGGGTCGGGCACTGTGGATGCGGTCGGGGCGATTCGGTGGGGAGCAACTAGTGCACACGAGCGGGGGACACTTCGGCGATTCCAATGTCGAAACCGGCGAATGGACGATTCAAGAGGCTTGGGGGAGCGAGCCCAACGCGGTTGATGGGCTGTCCAGCGAGCTGTTCGATCCAAAGCGTGTACGTGCAGCTGCGGCTGGAGTTCGACTGATCCGCAGGTGAGTGAGGCGTGAGTACGGAGCCAGGTAACCCTCATCGGGATCTTGCATTTCAAGTTCACACGCGATCTTCGGATGGCTGCAGAGCGCACGGCCAATCCGGGGCATCTTGACCGCTGCTTTGATCGAGGCCCCACTCTCGCTGCGCACGGCCTGATGTCTAGCGAAGTGGCCGATGGAGGTTTTGCCTGAGGTAGACCTAGCCTGGGCTATGCGAATGCGGAATCGAAATGAGCGGGAGTACAGAGCCCGGAAACCCTCATCCCGATTCCGCATTTCCCCACCCAGTCGCTTGAATGGCCCGATGGGCGAGATCTCCTGCTCTCGAGAGATACTCCGCGTCGCTACCGAGGAGGACCCGATGCGCAGCGAGCCGCCGTGAGACGGTCCCAGTGCTGGCCTGGGTGATTCCAGCCACTTGGTCCGTCGTCAGGCCGCAGAGGTCCTTGAGGAGGGCGGACAAGACGATGGGCCACCCATCAGCCGTCTTGCTGGTGGCGCGAACGGTCCAGCTTGGTTCGCGCTGCTGTGCGGCTCGGGCTTCGACCAGGAGGCTGTTGGCGTCGGCTGCCGGAACCCCAGGTTGCGTGCCGTCGGCGAGGAGGGCCTTCCTGAGCATCCAGTCCTGTGTCCTCATGGGGGACCCGGCGACGACATCGTCGAAGGACTGCAGCGCGCCAGATCGCCACCCCAGTTGCTTCTCGGTCAACGCAGTCATGGACTCGCTCAAGGGGAGCCCGAACACGGACCGGTAGTCGCTCGGGTCGTACCTTGGTCGGCCGAGCCGATTCCTCAAGTAGCTCTCGACCCAATCCCGGCAGAGCCAAGTGGGTCCGCGATTCCGTCCATACGCCGCCGCGCTTCCATATGGGTAGTCCGACGGAAGGGACGCGAGGCCGGCGCTCACGGGGTTGAAGTCGATGTAGCGAAGGAGGACGAGATGGTAATCCTCGTCCCCGACGACCTTCGACCGGAAGCGCCCCCGGAACAAGGGGCCATCGCGCCTACGAGTTCGGTTGAAGCGTCGAACGTATCGGTTCTGGATCCGCTTCATGGCCTCCGATAGGCGACCCATAGGGCTTCGCACCAGCAGGTGGAAGTGGGTGCTCATCAGGCAGTACGCGTGGATCTCAATCTCGCCTCTCCTGACCTCACGTGCGAGGAGAGAGCAGAAGTACCGGAAGTCGGACCGGTTCTCAAGCGCTGTGCGACGAGCGATCGCTCGGTTCATCACGTGATGCCAGGTGCCTGGCGCGTCGTTTCGTTCGATGCGTCCCATGGGGTCCGGTAGGTGGACGGACGACGTGGGGCGGGGTTGCGGGTTGTGGCGTGGAAAGTGCTTCGCGGGGGTTGGGCTCGCTGTCGATCCCCACGGATCTGGTGAGGGGGCGAATGAGGAATCCCAATGAGGGTTACCGGGCTCGGTATTCTTGAGCGACTTCCACAAATCCCTCGACCCGAGGCTGTTGGCGAAGCCCCAGTTCCTCACGATGTTGGTCGTGACCTCGGGAGCACTGTTGTTCCTTCCGGATGCCGCTCGCACGGCGCTCGGCCTTGAACAGGTACTGGGCACAATCAAGCCTTGGGTCGGAGGTGCGTTGGTCCTGGGCAGCAGCGGTTTAGCCGTTCACGGACTGTCCTTGTTGCTCCGTACTACTGGCATTAGGAGGAAGTCGAAGAAGGTCGACCGCCAAAGGCGCGACGTGCTGAATCATCTCACGCCCGGTGAGTAACAGATTCTCGCTCAGTTCGTGTACACCCATTCTCGCTCGGTACCGCTCCCGTGGAATGATGGAACGGTGACAGGGCTGGTCGACCGTCAGGTCCTCCGCGCGTCGACCCTTCCGGGAACCAACCAGGTCGCCGTGAACACGCTGGGCCCGCATTCGTTCATCATCAGCGACTGGGCCTTCACTCTCTTGATTGCGGAGCCAGGGCTGCTCCAGTAGAGCAGTAGGGTGCCAGTTAACCTTCAGTGCTCTGTTGCAATATCGCCGGGCAGTCTTAGCCACGCACTATGATTGCTCATCCGCCGAAGCTTGCATCGAACCTTGATCCGCTTGAAGCTGTAGGTTCTGCGTACTGAAAGTTGCTTGGCACCGTATCCCGCGAGGATGTCTGCGCCCGAGTGATGCGAGTCTCGCTCCCAACTGGTTCAGTATTAGGCAGGTATACCCTCAGTCTCTGATTCGATCTTCGGAGCTCTTGGCTCCACGACGCGCTTAACGAAGGACCTAAGCGGCTCCAGAGCCGCGGAATTCGCAAGGTCCATCCTCACAGCTTCTGTTGCCCAAGCTGCACCATGGCCAGGAATAGTCCTGCAGAACGACTCTAGCTCACCAACCGGCACAACGTGCAGGCCTGCATCGGACAGGTCTTCAAGGAGCTTCTCGCAGTTCCTACTCTGGTCACCCCGAGGAACAGCCGCGACGCCCACTTCCTTTGCTTCTTTCCAGGGGGAAGTCTTCTTGGAGAGTTCACGTAGGTGCTTCAGGTGATCGTCCGACACCTTGTCTTCAATAGCCTCGACTACCTTGATCACCTGATCTTTGAACTCGCTAGCGTTCAGTTGGGGCCGCTTCTGCCTGATTGCCTTGTCCACAGAATCTGCAGCATCTACTAGCCCGTCGTTCGATGACCCGAGCGCTTCGAGAATCTCCTGGACGGTTTCCTTCATGTTGAGAACGTCGAAGTCCGCGACCACCCTCGTGTCGACGCCGACAGTAGAGAGCGCCGCTACTACCTTGGGGATCTTGTTCTTTCCACCGGCTGGCAGGAAGAGCACCCGGGAGGACTGTTCCCCTTCCATGGCATCGAGGACGGCAGCATAGAACTTGCAATCGGACTCCGACTCGCAAACGACAACCGTCTCGTAGAACAAGCCGCTTAAGACGTTGGAGTATTTGAGTAGTGTGTCACCCCAAAGAGCTGCTACGTCATCGCTCGCAAGTTTCATAGCCCCTCGAACTCCGTTGTCTACGCTGAGGCGGATGATGGTTGTATCTGCAGCGTGCTTGTCAAGGAGCCCCTTCAGGATGTCCTGACTGTGCGTCGCCAGAATCACCTGGCACGTATCCGGTGCGTGCTCGGCAATTGACGCGGCAAGCAGTGTTGCCTGTGGCGGGTGCAGGAACGCCTCTGGTTCGTCAATGAGAATCGCGCTCGGTGTCCCAACGACAACAGAGAGGAGTACTCCAGCGAATGCTCGCATTCCATCGCCCTGATCCTCGAGAGAGGGGAGGTCGCTCACCCCCCTGAGGTAGTCGACCGAGAAGCGCTCTCCATCTGGCCTTGTTCCAACATGCAGTGGCCAGGTCTTGCCACCGCCTCGATGGAGGACCAGGTCCTCTCCAAACGCAACCCGGAAGATCTCGGATACCTTTTCTTCGAGTTCGCCAGAGAGATACAGCGCGTGGATCGGCTTTGATAGTGAGCCTTTCACCACGTCGATGGCCTCAACGGGATTCGCAGCACGAAGGCGGTCCATCGTGGACAGGCTCGCGATGAAGTATCTCGCAATCGGGCCGAGTGCTTGGTCCTCGCGCCAGCAATTCAGCGTTTCCGACGTGTGCAGCGTCGAGAGACCATGAGTGAGTTGAGGATTCGAATCGCTCCCCCCCACACGAGTCCAGTTCTCCTCGATCCAATGTCTTAGGTCATCCTCAGACCCGATCCGCTCAAGCTCGCATGAGCGGATGCTGACGCCAGCAGTTCCTTGAATGGCGAACGCGGGGATGTCTCGAAGCGACTGGCTCTTCCCACTGTTGTTTGGCCCAACGATAACAACCACGCGACTGTTGGCGAGGTCTACACTCAGGCCTGACTCGAAGTTCAGCTTGGTTAGTTGGATTCTGGGATCACTCATGCGTCTCTCTAGCGGTTGGGTTATGCCCGGCCGAGGCCGGTGTGCTGTATCTATCTCTGACATTCGAAGGCGTCGTACGGCGATGCGTTCATTACTGGTGCCACGAGGCTTGTCTCGATTGACGCTAGGTCTGGCATGCGTGCCGCCTCATACTTGCCAACACAGGAGAGTGGTAGGAGCCCGTTAATCGCCCCCAGTCGAGACCATCCGTACAGGTCAAGTGCGAAGAAGCAGGCGGGCCTACCAGGCGCATTGTGTGTGGGGGGTAGCCGCGTCCAAGTGCACCAGTACCTGCAGCTACCTCTCCCGATCTCAATGCGGTCGAGAGTGTTCGTGAGGAGGTTGCGCTTTATTGACTCGGCGACCTTACGGTGCCAGTGAGGCGGGGGTGCGGGGCCGCTTGCAGTTTCGCTGCCGTACATCGGACCGGAGGACTCGAAGCGCCGGAGTGCGCCGGTCGTCTCCAAGTACAGGGCAGCATGGAATCCGAGCACCCACCGGTGGATCATCCTCGGCAAGGGAAGCCATTCAAGTAGCCCGGTTTGTGATCCCGACGGGCCTTCAACTACTCCTGCAGCATGCTGTTTGAGTTTGTGAACTCGCGGGTGTGGTCCGTCTTGTTCGGCTGTCAAGAGGCCGGCGAGTTGACCCACTAGCTCATCGTCCTCACTAACCGCCCCGTTGCAATGAGCATGGGCGGGGAGGATCAGCAAGATCCCCCTATCCTCCTTCCGGAAGAGTTGTCGGGGGACTACGTGCTCTCTCGTCTTGGAGCGCCGATCACGGATGAGGTCCCCGCACAGGTAGCAGGCTCCTGGGTTGATCCTCTTGAAGTCGTGCTCGGTTGTAAGGGAGGGCATCTCTGAACGTGAATCGCTTGTCGGGTGGCCTCCGATGGTACACCTACTGCAGAGCCACGTGTCATAGGTGAGTGGTGAACGAAGCGGGGCGACTAGTTGGACCAGGCCCGGTCAAGTGCCCAATTCACATAGCTGCGTCCGTCGGGAATTAGTGCGCCAACATTCTCGTCGCCATACGGGTCAGAAAGTGCCAGCGCTTCCACGTGGGTTTGAGTGTCCTTCGGCAGTTGATCCCACCACGTGGGTGCCCCGAATACGTTCTCGAGGCTTGCGAAGCAGAACTGGACAGTGGCGCTGCCAATAAGGTCGGGGTCTAGGTTCTTGAGGCTGTCTATGAACTGCTCGACTGCTTCGCTCTTGCCTGTCCAGGTCCAAATGACGCGGGGTCCATTCGGGCCGGGCAGGATCGAGAAGCAGCAGCAGGGAGCCGTGGTCCATTCGTTGTCGAATGCACCGAGTGCGTTTCCTTCGAAGTCACGATCCGGTGTGAATACGCCAGTGGCGGCAAGGGCAATGTCCCCCACGAAGTCGAGACCATAGGCATGAACTACAAGGTCTCTTTTCTTAGCGAGTCGTTCAGCGATCTTCCCCATTCTGAATCTCATGTCTTGGAAGCCCCGGCTGTTGCCTTCGGCCCAGTCAGCGGCAAACTCTTCGTACGCCAATTGGTCCAGGATAGGCCTGCCGGTGGCTAGGTCTTTGATGATGTCAGCCTTCTCGATACTCGCGGCCTTCTTGTAGTGCTCCATTGCCAGGGAGCGATAGGTTAGAAGGAGTAGCTGCTCATCGGTGCTGACGAACTCCTGGTCTTCAATTGGAGAGAAGAACTCGTTGTCGTGGGTCTTGCAGAATCCAGTGAAGGTAGAGGCGATGCCTACTCCAACCTCCTTCGCGAGCAGCTTTCCGCCAGTCTTGCTTAGCGTCGGGATGTGCGGCATGAACTCAACCACTTGGCCGTTGCGTGCGATTAGGCTCAGGGTCCCCGAGCGTTGAAGGGTGTGCGCTCGGATGATCTGTGGGTCGCAGGTTGAGGGCGAGGCACTTGGGTGGAGGCAGACCTTCTTCGAGTCTGCCTTCGCTGTGCGCTTGAGCACCTCGTTCATCGTCAGCCTCGGAGCCGAGGCCTTGGAGAGGTGGCAGTCCGCATAGTTTTTGCCCGAACCGCAAGGGCAGGGATCGGAGGAGTTGAAGAGGGGCATCGACTTGGTTGTGGGTGGTGCCGGGACTCGGGGACGCTTGATGCGTTCTACTCGTAGACAAGTCGAGAGTAGCGCTTCTCGAACTGGTCTCCTCGCCAGTCTATGGACCCCAGTGACTCGGACCACGCCCGTGGCCAGTAGAGGGATTCAGGATGCTGGAAGCTAACGGACGCCCAGCTCCGCCAGAACGCGTCGCAAGAGGACTCCACGGGCAGCAGGCTCTCCAGGGAATCGTTCCCAGCCGTGTGAAGCCGGACCGTGCCGTCACTCAGGAGGCACATCGTGTCTCCGTTCCCCTCCGTGAACATTGGGAATGGGCTGGCCTTAACGAGGCTCGGTTGCGCGTCTTCAAGAATCATCGCCCGGTCTTGCAGCGATTGTTCGAGCGTGAATGACTCTGGTCCAGGATGTTCGATGTAGTCCGGACTCTCCACGTAGTCGACCGAGTCCCACCAGAAGTCGAAGCCATCACAGGTCTGCCCGAACCACATTTTCGCAGCGTCATGAGATTCGACTCCGTGCCCCTTGAGGAGTTGGTCGAATGACTCGACCCCGACAGGCTTTCGAATCTCGTGCTTCCTGATTCGAGCGTCGAGTCCTGTGAGGAACTCGGAAGTGTCGGCGAGGAGGGCTGAGAGTTCGATCGTGTCCATCGTTGTGTGTTGGGGAGGAGGTGAGCTGCTCAGCGCCCACGAATGGGAGATGCCAGCGACTACCGAAACTACCGGTTCTAGCTGCGATCGTATGCCCCAAGACGCATCGACTTGCGTCACCACCCCCTTTGGCGTAACGTGCGTGGACATCCAACAAACCCCGCTAGCCCGGGTCGGTTTGCCAAGGTTGATGTCAACGACTCAACCCCTCCAAGCACCCAAGAAACGGCCCCGGTACCCATGCCAGGGCCGTTTTCTCGTAGACAGAAGACCGCACCAACCCAGATCACTACTCTCCCATGATGAGAGTCCTCGCAGCAGCGCTAGCCCTGGTCGCACTCCTACTCCTCGCATGGTCCTTCCTCGGATCCTCCGACCCGGAGCCAACCGTGGACCAAACCCAAGCTGCCATCAGCCCGCGAGACTCCAACGCAACGGATCTCGAGGTCGAGCTCCAAGCCGGCCCCAAAGCCTCCACCGCCAATACCCGACAGGACGCAGAGCCAACACCCGCAAGCTCCATATCCAAAGGCGACCTACTGGGCCAAGTCCTCGACGTCGCCGACCGTCCCGTCGAGGGAATGAGCGTCATCATCAAAGCGACCCTCACCCAAGACCTGTCACGCGAAGGCACCTACCTAGCGGACCAAACCGACGCTCAAGGCCTGGTGCATTTCCGAGCGGCAGACCTCGAGCGCCTCGCGCTCAAACTCTCCACGAGCGAGGCTTGGATCCAGATCGCGACCCAACTCCCCGAACCGGTCGGCGCGCGGATCGACCTGAGCAACCCGGGCTCCGAACCTGTCGTGCTTCGACCGCGTCTCGGCCTGGCGACCGTTGACGTCCTGAACGCGGACGGCACGCTGCGCACCGATCGGGGAGGCGTGATGGTCGAGCCCGAGGGGCTTGGGTACGACTCGGTCGCCGGTACGCCTCCGCTTCGGATCTGGGTGCCCCTGGATCGGCCGTACCAACTGAAGGCGTACCGCTTTGGAGTCTTCAAGGACGTCGAACAGGCCTTCCCTGCGATGACGGCACAGGAACCCCAGCGCCATCACTCGCTCCAACTCGGCGAGAGGGTAGCCGCGTTCCTCGGGAGGCTGCTCGAGCCGGATGGGCAGCCTGTCGACGAGGGCACGTTCTTCGGGCTGAGGAATCTGCAGGAACGCTACTACGGCAAGTACACGGACCGAATCATGGCGGGCGGGCTCATCCACACGCAACTGGACCGCCGGAAGCTCACACCTGGTGAGTCGGTGAGGTTTCGAATCACGGCGACGCTCGGTGAGCTAGAGGACGACCACCTCGTCGAGTTCACGGCCGAGATTCCCGAGCAGGACATCGACATCGAGGTGGGGGACCTCGTGCTCCAGCCTCGACCTGTGCTCGTTGCGGGTCAGGTGTTCGGGCCTACGGGCGAGCCCGAGGCCTCGGCGCATTTGATGCTTCGAACCCTGAACGAGGAGGGGTACTGGATCTGGCGGGAGTACCAGAATGGAAGAAGCATGAGCTCGGGGCCGGACGGGCGGTTCGCCTTCTACGGCGCGGATCCAGAAGGGCGGACCTGGTCGCTGGATGTCCGGCCGCAAATGGGAAACACGCCCAACATCGTTCCGGCGAAGAGATTCACGTTCGAGCCGGGTGACGAGAATCTCGAGGTCCAACTCGTCGACGGCGGATGGCTCCAGGGGAGAGTCGTAGTGACGGACGGCACACGTGCTTCCCAATCCCGAATCACGGTCAGTGTCATTCCCACAGAGGAGCCCGCTGCAACTCCGTTCGTCTGCGAGGCCACGTTCGAAGAGGCAGGCGTCTTTCGCGCCGGTCCTTTGCCCCCCGGTGTCGCGACGCTCACCGTACGGCCTGGGTGGAGCGCCGCTCCGATCATTCAGCAGGAGGGCCTGGCGATCCAGAGCGGCGAGACGCTCGACGTCGGCACGCTGTCGTTGGAGGGCCAAGGTCATTCCATTCGTGTTCGGATCACGGGTCCAGAACCCGGGACGCAGGTGCGCGTTCACTACCGAGGCGAGGGTGACCTCAAACTTCCATACACGGTGGAGGGCACCGTCGGCGAGGACGTGGTCCTGTCCGTGCTTGACCCGCCTGTCGATGGTTGGGTGTCCTGCAAAGGGTACGCGCCCGGCTTCTTCGAGCGCGCGTTCACCGAAGCCGAGGTTCACCTCGAGCGTGGCTTGAACCGCACTTTGATCTTCGAGGGACTTGATGCGCTCTGTTCGTTCGACTTGTTGCCCGACGCTCCCCGCGTCTATCGAAACGGGGAGCGAGTCCAGGGCGTGCTCCTGCGACTTCGGTTCACTCCACTCGACAGTCCCCTCGAGACTTGGCGACAACGAGGTGCATTCATTTCACCATTCTTGACCTTCCAACTCGAATTCCCGGACAAGGGGAGGGGATGGCAACCACCGAAACGCCATGACGTTTCCTTCCCGCATCCCGGTCGCTATCGCGTCAGCATGTCGCTCGATGACTACGTCACTAATCTGGAGCCGGTGAATCCGATTCCCGAAGGCATGGAGCCCGTGATCGAGGTCACTGCCGAGCCAGATGGCGAGATCGTCTTGCGAATGCCTGCACCTGCTGAGGCCAGCGCGGACGATTGATCGTACGACTGCGCGTCACGGTGCTGGTTCGAGTCT
>TARA_R110002126_G_scaffold43974_2_pt1 | contig 14802 bp, 15 predicted proteins | sample TARA_R110002126 | Tara Oceans TARA_R110002126 (sample SAMEA4397536) | marine metagenome | biome: Polar Biome; feature: [DCM] deep chlorophyll maximum layer (ENVO:01000326); material: water (ENVO:00002006), including particulate matter (ENVO:01000060) such as... | depth 30 m
GCGGTGCTGCAGCGTGGGCCGATCAAATTCGGTCATTGTAAAAGTCTCTTCAGACGGCATGAAGCGCACTTCCGTGCCCGTCTTGCCCGGATCGACATCGCCCATAACCTTGAGGTCTTCGTCTGCTACGCCGTGGCGGAAGCGCATATAGTGCTCCTTGCCCTTGCGCCAGATCGTCAGATCCATCCAGACGGACAGGGCATTGACGACCGAAACGCCAACACCGTGCAGACCGCCGGACACCTTGTAGGAATTCTGGTCGAACTTACCGCCGGCATGCAGCTGGGTCATGATGACCTGCGCGGCCGACATGCCTTCGCCCTTGTGGAAATCGGTCGGAATACCGCGCCCGTCATCGCGCACACTGGCCGAACCATCGGCATGCAGCGTCACCAGGACTTCGGAACAATGGCCCGCCAAAGCTTCGTCGATCGCGTTGTCGACGACCTCATAGACCATGTGGTGCAGGCCCGAGCCGTCATCGGTGTCGCCGATATACATGCCTGGACGTTTGCGGACGGCATCAAGGCCCTTGAGGACCTTGATCGATTCCGCGTCGTATTCGTGATTCGGTTGTTCGGTCATGGTGTGATTCTACCGCACACGGAGTCCTGTGGCCATACGCGCGCGCACGCGTGAGTCTTCCGTCAGCGCAACAGAAGCACGACCGCGATCGCCAACATCACGCTACCGGTCAGGATGTCGGCACCGCGCCGCACAGCCGGGGTTTTCAGCCAGCCACGCGCCTTGTGAGCTGCGGCAATATAGAACCCGGCCGTGGGGACTGCGAGGGTCAGCATAATCAACAACATAAGAGCGTAAACCGGAGGTGTGATCGCCTCCAGCGGAATGAAGGCGGGCACCAGTGTGAGGTAGAAAATAATCGGCTTCGGATTGGATAATGGCATCGCCAGACCGGCCAGATAAGTGCCGGCCCATCCGCGCCGGGAACCGGCCGCGAAGACCGGTTTGGGCCGCGCGCCGGTCCAGGCACTCCAATAGGCATTTCCCGCCATCCACAACAGATAGCCGGCCCCGACCAGCTTGGCCGCCAGCCACACCGCTTCGAGCTGCTGCGCGACCGCAGAAAGCCCCGTAACCGCCAGCGTGAACCAGAAGATATCACCCGTCAGAATACCCACCCCGTACATCGCCGCGTACCAGGGGCCGGCATCGAGCGTGCGTGCGATCATTGCCGCAATGCCCGGCCCCGGCGTCACGAACAGGATCAGCAAGGCGCCGGCGAAAAGGAGAAGATTGTCAACGCTCATGCCATTGGCCTCAATCACCGGCCGGGGCCGGTTGCGCAATCTGCCCGTGTTCGACTTGCAGATATTGGGCTGCTGGCCCGAAGGGCTCGAACAAAACACGCTCGACGCCCGTCAGCCAGGCCTGGGAGCCGGTCGCAAGGATTTCTCGGGCCAGACCCTCACGCCGTGCCGCATCGAGATGGGCGCACGCCTCATCGAACAGGAGGAGTGGCGCGAGCGAGCTTCGGACAGCAAGGACCCGGGCCTGGGCCAGCGCAAGGGTGAGGATCAAGGCTTTCTGCTCACCGGTCGAGCAATCGCCGGCGGGCTGGTCCTTGTCGCGATGCCGGGTTGCCAGCTCGGTTCGATGCGGCCCACGCGTCAAGGTGCGCCCCACAGCGCCGTCGCGGCCCCGCCCCTCTCTCAGGGCACGCGCAAATCGGTCCTCCGCCTCAGGCGCGGCGACGCCGGAGGCGAGATCGGCCTCGACGACACCATCGAGCGCGAGGTCGGCCTGGGGAAAGGCCCCTTCCGGCCGGGCATCGATCTCTGCCTGCAACCGGATCAGTGCTTCAAGCCGTGCGGCCGCGACAGCGACACCATGGCCCGCCATCTCGGTCTCAAGCGCATCGATCCAGACCGGATCAGCGCCACCATCATCAAGCAGGCGCTGGCGCCGTATCCGGGTCTTTTCATACGCCGTAGCCGCCTCGGCATGCACCGGATCGGCAGCGTAGACGAGGCGGTCGAAGAATTTCAGCCGATCGGCTCGGGGACCGGCAAACAGCCGGTCCTGGGCCGGGGTCAGCCAGATCATGGGGATTAGCCGGGAGAGTTCGACCTGCTGGGCGGGGTCACCATCAATACGGGTTTCCCGCCGGCCGCCGCTGCGCGCTCCGACGCCAAGCTTGAAGCGGCCCTCACTGTTTTCGATTTCCGCAAATACCGCCCAGGCCGGGGCCGCAACGCCGTCCTGCTTGCGCGCAACGCCGTCGGCACCGGCCGAGCGCAGGCCCCGCCCTGGCGCGAGGAAGGAAAGCGCCTCAAGCAAATTGGTCTTGCCCGATCCGTTTTCGCCAAACAGCGCGACCGGCCTGGCATCCACTTCAAGGTCGAGGACCTGATAGCCGCGAAAATCAGTCAGCCGCAAACGACGAACCGCCGCCGGGGCGACCGGCGGCGGTGAGTCTGATTGTTCTGTATCGGCAGGCTTGCTCACACGCGCAGCGGCATCAACACGTAAAGCGCATCGGGGTCGCCGCTATCGGTGACGAGTGCCGGTGACGCAGCGTCAGCAAAATGGAATTGCGCCTGGTCGCCTTCGATCTGCGATGCAACGTCCAGCATGTAGCGGGCGTTGAAACCGATCGCAAAACCCTCATCGCTATAGGAGACGGCCAATTCTTCCTCGGCCTGCCCGCTTTCCGGATTATTGACTGCAAGGACCAGCGCGTCCTCACCGAGCGACAGCTTGACGGAACGCGACTTCTCCATCGAAATCGTCGCCACGCGGTCCACCGCTTCAGCGAAACGCTTGTTCTCAACGGACATCATGCGGGTATTGCCGCGTGGAATGACGCGCTCGTAATCGGGGAAAGCCCCGTCGATCAGTTTCGAAGTCAGCACTGCGCGGCCCAGACGGAAGCGGATTTTGCCCTCTGACACAGAGATCTCGACATCATCACTGGCATCTTCCAGCAAACGCCGGATTTCCTGCACTGTCTTGCGTGGGACAATGACACCCGGCATGCCGGCCGCGCCATCCGGAAGGTCGACTTCTGCCAGCGCCAGCCTGACGCCGTCGGTCGCCACGGCACGCAAGGTCTTGCGGCCATTCTGGTCGGAGGCATGGAAATGGATACCGTTGAGATAGTACCGGGTTTCCTCGGTCGAAATCGCGAAACGGGTCTTGTCGATCAGCCGTGCCAGCGCTGCAGCCGGCAGCGAGAAACTATGCTCGAGATCCTCGGTCGGCATGACCGGGAAGTCCCCCGGTGGCAGCGAGGGCAGCGAGAAGTTCGACCGGCCAGCCTTGAGGACCAGGCGTGGATCTTCACCCGTCATTTCGAGCGTTACGTCAGCGCCGTCAGGTAGCTTGCGGGTAATGTCGTAGAGGGTGTGGGCCGGTGCGGTGACCATGCCTTCGCCATCACAGCGCGCCTCTGTGGTCTCCAGGATCTCGATATCGAGGTCTGTGGCCGCGAAACTCGCGCCATTGGGACCTGCTGAAATCAGCACATTCGAGAGGATGGGAATCGTATTGCGCTTCTCAACCACGGCCTGAACATGGCCAAGGGCCTTGAGGAGCGTAGCGCGCTCGATCGTCAGCTTCATATCTCGCGTTCCGCTTTGACGTCTTCATGGTTCAGTGGCGCGCTGGCAAATCAGCCGACACCGGAAAGGGTGGGTGAAAGAGGATACATGAAAAAACACAACCGCAAGACAATTATCCAGCCGCGGGCGCTTTTTCCAGCGGAAATCAGCCCCGCAACTCCCGGGTCAGGCAATCGACGTCCTGCCCGACAGGGTCCCCGGCCTCAATCATCGCGATGATCTTGTTGACCGCATGAATGACAGTCGAGTGATCCCGACCGCCGAAACGGCGCCCGATATCCGGCAATGAGCGCGTGGTCAGAACCTTTGCGAGGTACATGGCGACATGGCGCGGGCGAACCACGCTCTGGGTGCGGCGCTTGGAACAGATATCCGTCGTGGTTACACCGAAATGGGTTGCGACCGCCTTCTGGATCTCATCCACCGTCAAGCGCTTCTCGGCACTCAGCGACAAGTCGCGCAGCGCCGTCGACACCGCCTCCATCGTCACCGGCAGACCCAGCAGCGCTGTGCGGCAAATGACGTTGTTGAGCACACCTTCCAGCTCACGCGGGCCGGTCGTGATGCGGGCCGCGAGGAAATCGCGCACCGGCTCAGACACGTTGAGGATCGGGTAGTGACATTTCGCCTGGGCAATCTTGCAATCAAGAATCTGGCGCCGCAAGTCCAGGTCCGGCTTGCTCAACGGGCAGGCCAGGCCGCCGGTGAGTAGGGAGCGCAAACGATCATCAGCAATCGCCAGTTCCGCGGGCGGTCGATGGGAGGCCAGGACAACCTGTTTGTTCTCGGCAATCAGCGCCGCAATGGTGTTGAGAAACTCGTCCTCCGTCTTCGGCTTGCCGGCAATGAAGTGGACATCATCGATCAGCAGAAAATCGACCCCGCGGACCGTCTCCTTGAAAGTTGTGGTGTCACGCGCGCGCATTGCCGTGACGAAGCCGGACAGGAATTCCTCAGCGGTCAGATACAGCGCCTTGCGGGGCCTCGACGCCTTGGAGACTGCGCTGGCGACGGCATGCATGAGATGCGTCTTGCCGACTCCATAATCGCCGTAGAAGAAAACAGGATTGAAGGGCGGCGTGGCCGCCGAAACAATGCTCCGCGCAGCGGCAGCAGCCACTTCATTCGCAGGCCCGACACGGAATGAATCGAAGCTGAAACGCGGCTCGACCGCATCATCCAGACGTGGATTCACGACCGGCGCTGCCCCGATCGGCGCTTGCGGCGCCGGACGATCGCGCACCACGTCCGATTGTGGCTCCGCCTGCCCCTCGGCCAGGACGATCAGGTCGCGATGCATGGAATCGAGTTCGGTCCAAATTGCCCGAATTCGTGCACCGACATGATCTTCAATCCAGTCACGATTGAAGGTGCTGGGAGCCAGGACAATGATCGCCCCGGCATCAGACATACGGACACGCAGGCGGGCAATTTCCTGGGAGTAGAGGGCGTCGCCAAGCTCGGTCCGCAAGCGCGCACGGACGGCACGCCAGATAGCTGCGATATCGGTCGCACTTTGCGCCTCGAATGCCGCCGCCTTGGTATCCGAAATTGCCAATTTCTTATATGCCATCGTCCGCCACACTTGTGATCTGCCCCACTTCGAGGTGAGAGCTAGGTGTTTGTTATTATGGCACATTCGCACGCATTCAACGCGTCGAAACGCCGCGTTGAAATCGGAATATTTTCCGCATCGGAATGATCGCCCTCAGAGCCTCAAAGGTTACCGCTTCCATAAAGACGGTCAACATGATTCAACGTCCGGATTTCGACATTCTTCGCTTGACAAGGGAAATCCGTGATCAGGTCGAAGCTTGGCAAATGCGATTAATTTTTTCGTCTGCAGCTGGTTCAATTTCACCACAGAATTCTCCCCGGAACACGCGTTCGCATTGCATAAATAGGGCTGCTTAAACAGCTCCGTATCAGGAATAATATATGAGCTGCTGACAGCCGGTCCCGCGACCAGGCCAGACTCGGCCCCCTTGGGCACCGGGCAAAAAAATACGCCCGGGACGCGAGTCCCGGGCGTATTCAATTCATTCAGCCTTGATGCGTGATCAGGCCGCCATCGCCTTGATGCGAGCCGACAGACGCGAGACTTTGCGCGAGCTGGTGTTCTTGTGAAACACGCCCTTGCGAACTGCGCGCATCATTTCTGATTCAGCAGTCACCAGCGCGGCTCTCGCCACAGCCTGATCGCCGGCCGCAATCGCGGTCTCGACTTTTTTGACATAGGTCCGCACGCGCGAGCGGCGAGCCTTGTTGACGGCAGTGCGGCGCGCGATCTTGCGGACCATCTTCTTGGCCGAGCTTGTATTGGCCATGGGTTCTAACCTCTTCATGCGACCGGGACCAGAGCCCGATTAAATCCGTGAGCGGCGGCGTATAGGCCCTAGAAGCCGGGGCGTCAACTGCCCCTGCCGCCAGTTTGACTACCGATGCTTGAAATGCGCAGCGCGCTTCTCGGCGAAGGCAGACATGCCTTCACTCTGATCTTCCAGTGCGAACTGGGACTGGAACACGCGGCGTTCGAAGCGAACGCCTTCCGTCAATCCGATTTCATAGGCGCGATTGACGGATTCTTTCGTCATCATCGCCACCGGCAATGATTTGACGGCAATGGCTTCTGCGGCTTCCATCGCAACGTCCAGCAAGTCTTCCGCTGGCACGACTCGCGACACCAGACCCGAACGTTCAGCCTCTTCCGCATCCATCATCCGGCCGGTCAGACACATATCCATGGCCTTGGCCTTGCCGACTGCACGTGGCAGGCGTTGCGTGCCACCAGCGCCTGGCATGACGCCGAGATTGATTTCAGGCTGGCCGAATTTGGCTGTCTGCGATGCGATGATGAAATCGCACATCATGGCAATTTCGCAGCCACCGCCGAGCGCATAACCGGAGACCGCCGCGATGATCGGCTTGCGGAAGCGGGCAACCGCCTCCCAGGTCTCGGCGAAGGGGTCCTGCATGTAGAGACCAACAAAGTCGCGGGCCTGCAATTCCTTGATGTCGGCGCCGGCGGCGAAGGCCTTCTTCGAGCCGGTCAGCACAACGCAGCCAATTCCACCATCCTTTTCGAAGGCGGTGAGAACCGTTGCCAGCTCCGTCGTCAACTCATCGCAAAGCGCGTTGAGGGCTTCAGGACGCGAGAAGGTGATTACCCCGACGCGTCCCTCGGTCTTTACCTGAATTGTCTTGTAGGCCATCTCGGCGCTCCGTATGCCTGCGCGGTTGCTCCACGCTGAAAAACCGCGCCGCTATAGCGCAGACCAGGCTGCCGGTCGACACCGGCAACAGTCCGGGAGTCAGGCGACACCGGTTAAGTTATTGCCGCTCAACGATAAGACCGGATTCCCGCAAGAGCTCCACGACACCGTTTTCGCCGCTGAGATGAGCCGCGCCCACTGCGACAAAAACGGTCCCCTCACCATCGAGCAAGGTCTGTATGTGCGGAATCCAGTCCTGATTGCGTTGAACGATCAGCGCTTGATACATTTCGGGCGTCTGCTCGCGCATGTCCGCGTTCACGATACGGTCAATGGTCTCGACATCGCCTGCGGCCCAGGCGCGGACCATCTCGTCGAGCATGGCCGGTGTGCGCTCCATTTCGCGCAAGCCTTCGGCGAAACCGCGCACCTGGACCTCGTCCGGCAAATCGGCAAGCACTCGGATTTGCTGCTCGGCCGTCTCGAAATATCCGACTTCCGTATCGCTGCCGGCAATTGCGGCGAGCAAGGCCTTCTCGACGCCGGCTTCGGGATCCAGCCCGAGCGTCTGCATCTGCGCGACAGAGAGGACAATCTGCGCCAGCCATGGCCGCATCGGCTCCAGCATTTGCGGTGTAGCCCCGACTGTTGGCGCCACATTGGCCAGGAGTGTCACCGCTTCAGCGTCCAGGATTGAGGACAGGGTTACGCCTTGCGGATTCAATCCGAGCTGTATGACCAACGCCTGCAGCCGGGCCTGCGCCGCATCACTTTGGACGTCCGCTTCAAGATACAGGGCGTCGGAGCTGGCGAGGCGGGCGCGCAGATCATCGGTCTGCCAATCCAGGCTGGGCGGCAGAAGATGGAATGTACCGAACAGATAAATATCCGAATCTTCATCGGATAGACGCCACATTGCCGGCGAAGCCTCAAGGCCGGAATAGTCGACCAATTGCGCCTGTGCCGTGGCGATAGTGCCGGAGAAGGCCAGGCCCGCGGCGGCGAAGACCGCGCCACAAACCGATGTCAGGCGATGAATAAACTGGAAAGGACGATGCATGGGGCGGTGCTCCGGATCAGGTTGGGTTGTTGAGACAATACTAGCCCGTTCTGCCGAAATTGCGGCAAGAAATGAATGGTCCGGGCGCTGCGGCTACGGAGGCTAGCGTTGACAGGTCGGGCAATAGAAAGTCGAACGGCCAGCCTGGACAATCCGCCTGATCTGGCCCTGGCACTGTGGGATCGCGCAGGCGGCCCCCTCGCGTCCATAGACGCTGAAGCGGTGCTGAAAATACCCCAACGCCCCGTCCGCACCGGCGAAGTCTTTCAGCGTGGATCCTCCGGCAGCAATCGCTTCCTCGATCACATTGCGCACCGCGATCGCCAGCCGTTCGGCCCGCACGCCCGGGATGTTGCGCGCCTCCCTGAGCGGACTGATGCCGGACCGGTGCAAAGCCTCGCAGACATAAATATTGCCCAGCCCGGCGACAACGCGCTGATCAAGCAGGGCCGACTTGATCGGCGTGCGCTTGCCGGCCAGTGCCTCGCCAAGCGCAGCGCCCGAGAAGGCGTTCGAGTTGGGCTCGGGCCCGAGGCCGGCGAGATTGGGTTGCTCTTCCTCGCTGGCGGTCGCAAACATCAGCATGAAGCCGAACCGCCTCGGATCATTGTAGCGCACGGTCACCCCACCCTCGATCTGGAAGATGGCGTGATCATGTTTCGGATTGGCCGGGGCAGCGTGGACAAAATCACCGGGCTGCCGGCTGGTGGCTTCGGCTTCGATCGAGAAGCGGCCTGACATTCCAAGGTGGACCAGCAGGGTCTCGGCGCCCGACAGGCGAAGCAGAAGATATTTTGCGCGCCGGTCGATCCGCTCAACGCGGCGCCCGGCCAGGCGCGCCGCCATGCGTTCGGGAAACGGAAAGCGCAGATTGGCACGATTCAGCTGCAGCCGCTCGATCAGGCGGCCCTGGAGCGCCGGAATCAAGCCGGTGCGCACTGTTTCCACTTCAGGCAGTTCAGGCACTGGCGCTCCAGTTCAGCTCCCCGCCGGTGCTGCGCAGCACAGCCAGACCGACACAATTGACTCAAAATGGCGCCGCAGGATCGAGCTCGCAACAGCGGCGCGCGGGCATAGTCGGCCACAGCACCGCCCCACGGGCAAGACCGCCATCATGCGACACCCCGGCCCGTCCTGCGGCATCACGGACCGCCGAGGCCACTTTGCGGGACGGTCGGCTTCACTTATTGTCGGCGCATGAGCAATTCTCCCGATACAGCGGCACCGGCCGAAACCGTTCCCTTCGGCTTTGAAGATGTCGACCGCACGCAGAAGGCGGGCCTTGTGCGCAACGTCTTCGACCGGTCTGCACGTCGCTATGATCTGATGAATGACCTGATGTCACTGGGCGTGCATCGCGCCTGGAAGGACATGGTGATGACCCGCGCCAATCCGCAGCCCGGCGAACGCCTGCTCGATGTCGCGGGCGGCACCGGCGATCTGGCGCGCAGCTTTTTGACCAAGGCGGACCGGGCCGGGAGGCGCCGCAATGACCCGCGCCGCGCCGAAGCTATCGTGCTGGACATCAACGAACAAATGTTGCGAGCCGGCATCAAGCGCGGCGTCGAAGCCAGTCAGTCAGGACGGATCGAATGGGTGACCGGCAATGCCGAATGCCTGCCGCTGAAGGACCATAGTTTCGATTGCGTGACGATCTCGACCGGCATCCGTAATGTCACCGACCGCGCAGCTGCGCTCAAGGATATGCGGCGCGTCCTGAAGCCGGGCGGCCGCTTTTTGTGCCTGGAGTTCTCGCGCCCGACCACCCGCGCCTGGGAAAACCTCTATGACGCCTGGTCATTCAATGTGATGCCCGAACTCGGCGAGCATGTCGCCAAGGACCGCGCCAGCTATCAATACCTCGTTGAATCCATTCGACGCTTCCCGGACCAGGAAAGCTTCGCTACGGAATTGCGCGACGCCGGTTTCAGCCAGGTCGGCTACACGAATTTTTCCGGCGGGATCGCTGCGCTGCACACCGGCTGGGCCTGATCACTCAGCGAGCCGTCCGGCTCGCCAGGATCCAGGCCTGCGCCTCGGCAATATTGTCGAAGACTTCCAGCGCCGCGGGATAGCTGTCCGTGCCGAGCCCGATCCAGTATTTCACCAGCGGCAGCTTCATCGAGTCCGCACAAACCTGGGCGCTCAGCGTGGGTTTACCGGCATAGGCCGCTCTGAGTATCTCGCCCAGAGCAACCTTGCCACGCAGCACCGCCTCCACATCAAGATCGCCCAGCATGCCATCGCTATAATCGACAATGCGGTCCCACTCCGGTGTCCAGCCAGGAAACAGGACTGACTGCTTCAACAAGGCCACCGCGTCCTCAATTAACAGCGGTCCGTGAAAGCGGGTCAAAACCCACCGGTTCTCATGATCGAATTCAACAGTATGGCGCATTTAAAGATTAACTCCTGCCCGATGCTAACCTCTGGTTGGCCGGGCGCAAGGAGGCGATGCTGCCCGGCGCCGCCGCGACTCCACGCCGCCCTCGCCAAGCGCGGCGCCGCCCTCTAAACAGCTCAAACATGTTTGCGACCCTTGCCTCTTTCGCGCGATTGCTGCGCGCCCTGCTCACACTGGTGCGCCACGACGCCATTCTGCCGGTCGAGTACCAGGCGCTGTATCCGGCGCCAGCGCGGCTGGCCGGACGGCTGGCACGGTTGTTCGCCCGGCGGGATGCGGCCGATAATCCGGGCGAGCGGCTGGCCCGCGCGCTGGAAACGCTCGGCCCCTCCTATGTCAAATTCGGCCAGATCCTCGCCACGCGCGGCGATGTGATCGGCGAACGCTTTGCCCGCGGCCTGTCGCGGCTTCAGGACCGGATGCCGGCCTTCGACGATGCTGAAGCCCGCGCCATCATCGCGGCCGAGCTGGGCGCGCCGGTCGAGACCCTGTTCAAAACCTTCGGGCCACCGATCGCCGCCGCCTCGATCGCCCAGGTTCACCGTGCGACAACGCAGGACGATGTCGAAGTTGCCGTCAAAGTGCTGCGGCCGGATATCGAGCTGCGCATCGCTCGCGATATCCGCACACTTTCGCTGGGCGCCGCCCTCGCGGAAAGACTGGCGCCGGCCAGCCGCCGTCTGGAACCGCGCAAATTCGTCGCCACGATTGCCCGATCGCTCAGTTTTGAAACCGATTTGCGGCTTGAGGCCGCTGCCGCTTCGGAATTGTCCGAAGCCGCCATGGCAGTCGAGCATTACCGCATCCCTGAGGTCGAGTGGACCCTGTCCTCAAAACGCATCCTCACTACACACTGGGTGCCAGGCGTGCCGCTCAGCGACCCGGAGCAGGTGGAGGGGCTTGGCCTGGACAAGGCGGCATTGGCGACGACCCTGACACGCGCCTTTCTCGGCACGGCGCTCGATCGCGGCGTTTTTCACGCCGACATGCATGCCGGAAACCTGTTCGCGTCGGCCAATTGCGATCTCTGGGCCGTCGATTTCGGGATCATGGGCCGGATTGGCCGGCCCGAGCGGCGCTTTCTGGCGCTCATCCTGCACGGCTTTCTGACGCGCGATTACATGGCCGCAGCGCGGGCGCATTTCGCCGCCGGATACGTGCCGGACGAACATGCCGTAGCGGACTTCGCGAGCGCGCTTCGGGCGGTCGGCGAGCCGATTTTCGGCAAGCGCGCCGACGAAGTCCCGATGTCGCGCGTCCTGATGCAGTTATTCGAGATCACCGACTTGTTCGACATGCGCCTGCGGCCCGAACTGGTGATGCTGCAAAAAACCATGGTCCAGTGCGAAGGCGTCGCGCGCGGCCTCGATCCGCAACACAATATGTGGACCGCCGCCACACCGGTGGTCGAGGCCTGGATGAAGCGTGAGCTCGGTCCTGAGGGGCGGATCCGCGATATTGGCGAAGATCTGGAGCGCCTGCATGGCGCCCTGCGCGCGCTACCTGACACGATCGAGCACTGGAACGAAATCGGTGCGCGCCTGAAGTCGGGCGAGCTGGCCCTGTGCACCGCACCGCCGCCGCGGCCCTGGGCGGTCCGACTCGCCTGGCTGGCCGCCGCAGCACTCGCGGGCGCTGCTGCGATGTGGGCCATCTTGTAAAATCCGACGCGTCTCTGACACGCTCCGGTAATACTCTTGTGCTTTAGTGTCAGCATGACATTGAGCAAAAGCCCCACACCCGAGCATCTCGAACTTCAGCGCGAGTTCTTTCGTATCGACGCGGCGACCGTCGCGCGCGTTCAAAGGCTGAAGCCGCGCATTCTCGGTTATGCCGCCGAGACTCTCGAAACGCTGTTCGACCACCTCACCTCCAATCCCGAGGTCGGTGATTATTTCGAGATTTCCGACAATACGCGATATCTGCGCGACGGCATGCTGGCCCATTGCGAACTCGTCTTCTCGGCACGCTTTGACGCCAAATATTATGAGGCCGTCGACCAGATGGGTCTGCGCCACAGCAAGCTGGACTACCCGTCGCATGCCTATTCCTCGGCCTATGCCAATCTGATGTCCGGCATCATGCGCCTCGGCCTGGAAGCCGACCGCAAGCTTGATGCCGAGGATTTGTCCGCGATCACGCGCATCTCGATCTATGACATGGAATTGACCATCGCGGCCTTCTTCCGGCACCAGCTCGACAAGCAGGCGGCACTCTATGCCGACACCGAGAAGGTTCGCGAGATGATGACCGAGCGCCGGCTCGCCAGCTGAGGCCGGACACGAGCGTCCCGCCAGCAGACCACAAGCCGACAAGGGGCTTGGGATTCCTTCCGCAAACCGCTAGTTAGTCCCGGTATCGACCTGGGAGCACACTCGTGTCCGACAAGCGGATCCTCTTGATCATTGGCGGCGGTATTGCCGCCTATAAAAGCCTGTTGCTGATCCGCGAATTGCAGAAGCGCGGTATTGGCACGCGCTGTATTCTCACGAATGCGGGCGCCGAATTCGTCACACCGCTCAGCGTTTCCGCACTATCGGGCGATCGCGTCTACAGCCAGCTCTTCAACCTCACTGACGAAGCCGAGATGGGCCATATCGAGCTTTCGCGCTCGGCGGATCTCGTCGTGGTGGCGCCAGCAACCGCCGATCTGATGGCCAAGGCCGCCCAGGGCCTGGCCAACGACCTCGCCTCGACCACGCTGCTGGCGACCGACAAGCCGGTGCTTATGGCGCCGGCGATGAATGTACGGATGTGGCAGCACAAGGCGACCCAGCGAAATCTGGCAACGCTGCGCGGCGACGGCATCCACTTCATTGGTCCAGACGAGGGCGAAATGGCCTGCGGCGAATTCGGGCCTGGACGCATGGCCGAACCGCTCGCCATCGCCGAAGCGGTCGCAGGCCTGCTGCATGTCTGAGCGCCTGGCCGGCCGGCATATCCTGGTGACTGCAGGCCCGACCCGGGAACCGATCGACCCTGTCCGCTATCTTTCCAATCATTCCTCCGGCCAGCAGGGCTATGCCATCGCCAGCGCCTGCGCTCAGCTCGGCGCCAGCGTCACGCTGGTGTCTGGCCCGACGGCATTGCCGGATCCCGGCGGCATGCGCGTCATTCGCGTGGAAACCGCCTGTGAGATGCTGGCCGCGGTTGAAGCCGCACTGCCGGCCGATGTCTTCATCGCCGTCGCCGCTGTCGCCGACTGGCGTCCGGCAGAACCCTCCGGCACCAAAATCAAGGCCGACAAATCAAGCTTTGCTTCCCTGCGGCTGACCGAAAATCCCGATATTCTGAAAACCATTAGCCAGCGCGATGCCGGCCGGCCCGGCCTGGTGATCGGCTTTGCCGCCGAGACCCATGATGTCGAGGCCACGGCCATCGCCAAGCGCATCCGCAAGGGTTGCGACTGGATTGTGGCCAATGACGTCTCCGGCGATGTGATGGGCGGGGCCGATAATGCTGTCATCCTGATCACCGACCACGGGGCAGAGCATTGGCAGCGGGCACCAAAAGCACAAATCTCGGCCCAACTCGCCGACCGGATCGCCCGCGCGCTCTGACTCAGCAGCCAGGTTTTCCCCAGCCCGCATGCCGGCCAGACTGGTCAGCCCATCATTGCCGGGTTTCAATCACCCCATCTGCCACTGCGCCGGACCCCGCCCGATGAAAACCATCCACGTCCAGATCAAGCCCTTGCCGCATTATGAAGGCCTGGCCCTGCCCGCCTATGAGACACCGCAATCGGCCGGCATGGATCTGCGCGCCGCCATCCCGGTCGATGAACCGATCGTGATCCCGCATGGCGAGTGGCGGCTGGTGCCGGTCGGCATTGCCATCGCCCTTCCGGACGGTTTCGAGGCCCAGGTGCGGCCGCGCTCGGGCCTCGCAGCCAAGAAAGGGATTTCCTGCGTCAATTCACCCGGCACGGTCGATGCCGATTATCGCGGCGAGATCCGGGTCAATCTGATCAATCACGGCCCGGAAGATTTCGTCATCAATCGCGGCGACCGCATCGCGCAAATGGTCATCGCGCCGGTGATGCAGGCGCTCTGGCTGGTCACTGACGAGCTGAGCGAAACCCAGCGCGGCACAGGCGGTTTCGGCTCCACCGGCGTGTGATCGAGAAAGCGTGATCGCAGCGCGCGGTGACTCCTTGGCCGCGTCCGCCTACATAGACCCCAGCTTCCATTGAGGACTTTTTCGATGACCGATACTCCGGGCCGCGGCCGCATCTATAGCTCAATCGCCGAGACGGTCGGCAATACGCCGCTGGTCGAGCTCTCGCGGCTGGCGGCCAGGCATGGTGCGAAAGCCCGCATTCTGGCCAAGCTGGAATTCTTCAACCCGCTCTCCAGCGTCAAGGACCGGATCGGCGTCGCGATGATCGATGCGCTCGAAGCCGCCGGCAAGCTCGGCGAAGGCAGCGTGATGATCGAGCCGACCTCGGGCAATACCGGGATAGGCCTCGCCTTCGTCGCCGCCGCACGCGGTCACCGACTGATCCTGACCATGCCGGAAAGCATGTCGATCGAGCGCCGCAAA
>TARA_R110002126_G_scaffold197646_1_pt1 | contig 14779 bp, 10 predicted proteins | sample TARA_R110002126 | Tara Oceans TARA_R110002126 (sample SAMEA4397536) | marine metagenome | biome: Polar Biome; feature: [DCM] deep chlorophyll maximum layer (ENVO:01000326); material: water (ENVO:00002006), including particulate matter (ENVO:01000060) such as... | depth 30 m
CTCCCAGAGCAGAACGCGCCAAAGTCGAACCCGCAAAAGAACAGCCTGCGGTAGAAACGGGGCCAAAAGCTGCGCGGGACTACACGGTTTCTGATCTACTTACAGAAATTGGCGTCACTGAACAAGAAGCCGCTGCGGCTATCAAAGAGTACAACAGCCGGCCCGATAAACCGGCTGGCGAAGAAAACTTCCGTGTGGGATTCAAAGATCTCGCAAGGGGGGACGTTGCCAATAAATTTACTAAACTGTTGGATATTCTTCAGCCTCGCCACATTGCAGACATCAAGGACGACACTGATGCGCAGTTAGCGTTTGGTCGTCGTGTAGATGAAGTGCGGGCTACTCATCCTAACTTTCAGCCCGATCAAATCGAGGCCGACAAGATTGCGGGGATCAAGCCTACGCAGTTTGGGAAAGAGTTCAAAGCTATTACTGGGGACGCCAAGATCACTGCGGAGAACGCCCCGCAAATCTACGACGCGCTTGCGGCTAGACGCGATCAAGTAAAGCCCCATAACGCCCCACTTGCGGATTACATTGACGCCCAGATCCAAAAATTCAATTTGCTGAAAGAGGCACAGGCAACCGCACTTAGCGGCCCAGTCTCGGCCCCAGCGGTTGCGCAGAGGGTAGTGACCCCAGAAGTAACCCCGGTAGAAGGCCCGTCAGCAGAAGAAGTAGAGAGTTTTCTGCAAGAAGAGTATGACCGCCAAGAAGCTGCGGATCAGTTAGCGAAGGATATTGCTGACGAACAAGAGCAAATGGCGGAAAAGGACTTTGAGGTTTCTAAGAATAAGGAGCAAGTTGAGCCAGACACGGGGCCAATAGAGTACCTCCAGAAAAACATAGATCCTCGCTATGGGCGAGTTGTCGAATCTTCTGAGCAGTTTCGTGCGCTTTCTAAATTAGGCGATGATTACACCGCGCTTAATAAAATGGTGGGTAGGCAAGTTGCGCTTGACCACCTTGTGGGCAACATCACCCTCTCAAAGAAATTTGATAAAGACTCTGCGGAAAAACGCCAAGAGCATTTGGATTACGTTGATACCGACGAGTTCGGTAAAGATCCTTTAGATTTCTCCGGCACTAAGGAAGTAGATGAGGCGGGGAACCTGTCGCCTTATTCGGCGCTATTCCAGCGGTCTGGCGGGGAGTATGGCAAAAAGTTCTACAACTCTCTGACTTGGGAAGAACAGCAGTACGTCAAAAACAAAGTCCGTGAGCTTAGTGATATAGAACAAGCCATCCAGTCAACTCGTGTCGATACTGAGGAAGAAGCTGAGCCTATATTAGAAGGCCCGACGTTAGAAGAAATTGTTGCGAATAAAGAAACGCTCTTAAAGTTGTATGCTAAGCAAGATGAACTTGCAAGTAAAATATCCGATATAACTGAACAAGGAGTTTCGGAAGAAAAGATAACAGAGGTATTAGAAGAATATCCTACCATTACTCGTGAGCAAGCCGAGGAACAAGCTAAAAATAAAGAATTAAAAGCTCTTCAGAAAGAATCTAGCCGTGTTTCAAGACAAATTGCTAAATCGATAGAGTTGGAAGAAGCGCCTACGCTTAAAGAATTAAATGACCTTTCCGAAAACATGCAAGAAATAAAAAATGAACTTGCTAAAGATTCAAAAAGCGTAGTCCCCCTTGAAGTTCGTCAAGCCAATATCGAAGGAGCGCCGGAGTCTTACTTCAGAGGACGGCAGAAAAAACTCCGTGCAAAACTTGCGGAAGCCAAAGATCGGTATGACCGTGGCGCGGATATTCTTGAAGGAGCGTTTAATCGCCTCCGCAACGGAGTCGTCAGAGTAGGCCGTGCGCTTGAAACCGCACAGAAAATTAAAGGGGAAAAAGAAACTACGCTTCGTAGTACGTTAGAAACTCAGTACGACAAACTCCGTAAATTTGTAGACCTTCACCCGCAGTTCGATTACCTCGTTAAAGAGGAAGAGCTTCGTAAGGCATTCCCCACTTATCGGCCACCGGCTGTAGCTACTACTCCTGAGAAAGCTATTGATAGTCTTTCCCGTGCAATGGGCAGGAACGTCGGGAATGTAGTCTCGGTCACTACGACCCCCGAAGAAGCGGGGTTGAAAAACGTCCCGGCTGGCGCACGCGCAATGGTGTCCCCGGAAGGTAAGGCGTACCTATTCACCAACATGATCCCCGAAGGGGATGAACTCTCTGTGTTTTTGCACGAGTTTGGTGACCATCTAGGTATGCGTACATTGGTGGGGAATGGTAACTACAACTACCTCGTCAACAAAGTTAAAGAGTGGGCGTCGAACCCTAAAGGTAATAGTCGGGAAAATCGACTTGCGCGGCAGGCTATTAAACGAGTCCCAGAAAAAACAAATGTTGACGATGAAGTTTTAGCGTATTTCATCGAAGAAGCTGTGCGTGATGGGATTAAGCCCAACGATCTTCAAGCCTCCGTGCAACCCGAAACTTTGTCAGAGTCGCTCAAAGCGTTCTTCAATAAAGTCATGGGTGGGGTTAAAAACCTGCTTAGCAAATTGCGTCTTAACCCTGAGAACATCAGGGCGCAGGATATTGTAGATCTTGCATATGGCGCTGCTCACCTAGAGTTGGATAGGCAAATTGCTGCTCCTCAACTTACACCAATCAAAGGACATGAATTCTCTGGAACTTTGACTGCACGGCACACCGGAGAAAGAGAAGTCACCAAATGGCTTAAAAACAAAGATGTCCCCGTTGAAGAAAGATATGACGGAGGTAATGGGGTATTTGGGGCTTACACTTATCTTGATGAAAAAGGTAATTGGGTTAGCGGGAAAATGTCCGGAGTTGGAGGGCGGTACTCCAATGTGGTTATGGACGTTAAAGCTAAGTTTAAGAAAGCCTTTGTTTGGACTCCGGAAACAAGTGATGAGCTTTGGAAAGTATTAGGTAAAGACAAAAAATTAAAATTGTCTGGGGATAAAATTTCAGAAGCTCTACATAAAAAAGGGTACGATGGATTGATTTTGCGTGGGTGGGATGACCTTAAACAAAAAGAAGTACCTTATCCCGAAGAACTTAAAGAAATGAAGTACGGAGAAGAATACGAAAAAATACAACAAACTTGGGAAAATAAATACAAGGAGCTTTCAAGGAAAGTTGGGTTCCCTCTTGATGAGGCGCAAGATCAGGTAGTAGCGTTTGAACCAGAGACTCAACTTAAAACGGTCTCTGCAACCCCCAATGCTCCCACGATTATCACGGTTAAACGTACTAAGAAACCGGATCGTAGCGCCGAGATTGCTAAGAAATTTAGCGAAGCCAAGTTCTCTATGGCCCCTAAGGGGGAGTTCATTTCTGCGCCTCGCGTTCGTAAAGACACGCCGGCTAGAGTGATTATGCGAGAAGACCCTATTGGCGCAACCGAGACCGTTTCGGATGTTCAGACCGTTGCGGACAGGGTGTTTGGCCTGATGGATAGCATCGTCGATGCGTCTCCGGAGTGGTCTCAGAAAACCCTCAAGGCAGTGCAGAACGCAATTGAAAACCCCGTTGCTAAAGACTCCCGTTCTCTCATCAATAACGCGCTAAGCCTTAGAGAACTTGCAGAGGAAAACAAAACCTCTAATCCGGAAATGTCTAACGCAATCTTAGATTTGCACAAAGCTGTATCTAAGCGAGATTATAGAGCTACTAATTATCTCCAAGAAATGGAGAAGTTCTATATAAGAGCTAAGGATCGTTTGGGTAAATTTGATAGCAAGACCCAGAAGATGTTTCATAACCTTGTCCATCAATCCACGTTGAAACGAATTCAGTTTGATAAGTCAGAGTTCAGAGGGCACCCGCTGACCAAGCAGTTTTTGTCTATGGATGCGGATTTGCAGAAACTGTATTTTGAATTGCGGGATCAGTACGCAGGAATTTTGCAGAAGTTCTTGGATCAGATCGAAACTTCTGAGGTTCTTGGCCCCGCAAGTAAGGTACTTGCCAAGCTGATGGCTAAGCAGATTACGCCCTACTTCCCGTTGTTCCGCCGTGGGGATTTCTGGCTGAGATATGTAGACCCCACCACTCAAGAAGACTGGGTAATGGCGTTTGAAAACAACAGCGACCGGCGTGATGCTCAGAAGTTTTTGAAATCCAATGGCATGGTGGAAATTGTTCCGTTCCGGCGTCCTAAAGAAGTGACGATGGACAACCTTCCGCCAACCAGACAGTTTAGAGACATCATTAAACTGCTGGAAGAAAAACTGCCTAGAGACCCTAACACCAAGGAAATGACCCCCTCGGCGCAGGATGCACTTAACGAAGTGTACGGCACATGGCTCACTATGTTCCCCACCCAGTCCATCATGCAGAATTTCCGTCCTCGTAAAGGGACGCTTGGGTTTAGGGAAGACTCCCTTGCCAATTTTGCAGAGGTGGGTAGCCGCATGGCGATGAACGTCGCTCAGTTCGAGTCCATCCAGTCAATCGATAAGGCTATCAATGCAGCTAAGGGTGCTAGAGGGAAAAACCCCAACGCCAAAGATAACGCCGTGTGGGAGAGTATCCAGTACCGAGTACCGTTCCTTAAGAACCCAGTGCAGAAAGATGGGTTTGTAGGAGCTTTAGCATCAAAATCCGGTTACCTGTCCTATGTGTATTACTTGATCGGTAACCCGTCCACCGCAATTGCTAACTACATGCAGCTACCCATTATTGCGGTTCCTATACTTGGGAGTCGTTATGGGTACACTGAAACTACTGCGGCTATGGCTAAAGCTACCCAGATGTATTTCAAAGGTGGCTATGACGACAACACCACAATGGCTAACCCGCTTACTGGGAAGTCGATGGCAGATCGGTCGATCATGGGGGATAAGTCAAAACTGTCCCAAGAACATAAAGAGTTGTTTGAAGCTGGGCTAGAGCAATCGGCGTTTACTAGGACTACCGCTCAAGAGTTGTTGGAGGTAAGGCGGAAAGGTCTCTCTGACCCTACTAGCATGTCGCTAAGAGTGCAGACTTGGCTTAGCCGGATGTTCACTAACGTAGAACGGCACAACCGGGAAGTTACCCTTCTTGCCGCTTATGAACTTGCCCGTAAAGGGAGTGGCACCCGTAAAAAACTTGAACATGCGGAAGCCATCGAAGAAGCGATTAAGACCGTGGAAGAAATTCACTCTTCCTCTAAAGCGGAACTTGGGCCTGCGTTGGCGCAGACTGGTTTTGGCAAGATCGCCCTTACGTTTAAGCGCGTGATCATGTCCATGCTGTACTTGCAGTACAAGCTCAGCAAACAAATGTTAACGGGGGCTACTCGGGAAGAAAAGTACGAGGCGCTTAAAGGATTAGCAGGGACTAACGTCATGTGTTGGACGTTTGCGGGTTTGAAGGGCGTTCCTGTTTTCGGTGCGGTTTCGATAGCAGCTTCTCTGGCTAAATCCCTTATTGACAAAATCGATGACGACTATGATGACGAACCTTTAGATCCGTACAAATATGTGCTGACTAATTGGGGGCGCATGGCAGCAAACGGGCCGCTTGGGGTGATGACTAACATTGACTGGAGCAGCCGCACAGGGCTAGGCGTGGATTCTCTTTGGAGGGCTGACCCTAGAACGCTTTCGGAAAGTGGGCCGTTGGTCTACATGCTTGAGGCTTTAGGTGGCCCTGCGTATGGGATTGCAAAAAATACATGGGAAGCCATAAAGCTCTATTACCGAGGGGATACTTACCGTGCCATTGAGACCGCTGTCCCGGCAGCGGTAAAGAACCCAATGAAGGCTTGGCGGTATGCAACAGAGGGTGTTCGGAACCAGAAAGGCTACAAGATCATAGATGACCCAACTAGCTGGGAAATCTTTACGCAGGTTGGTGGGTTTACCTCCGACCGTCTTTCTGAGACTTACGAAAGAAACAACATCGCGGCAGCGGAGCAGCGTCGCGGAAGGGAACTGAAAAGTAATCTTCTCTTGCGCCGAAATTTAGCTAAAAACTCCAGAGACTACGAAGAATTACGGGAAGTAGAAGAAGATATTAGGCGGTTTAGTAGTAGTAAATGGGGCCGCATTGATCCTATTGATGCTGCCACTAAGAAAAGGTCTTGGGATGGTTGGAAAACCCAAATGGAAAATTCAGTGAACGGATTGACTTTGGATAAACAGCATAGAAAGCAGTTAATCAAAAACGCGGGGCTAGAAGACATCGGAGAAAACTAACCCCGGTAATACGCCGGGGTTGTTGGGGCTAAGGGTATGGTTACTTAGATTTGTATACACGCCATACCCGTACTCCTCTTATCCCGTTCTCAACTGCCAAACGTACAACAACCAAAATACCTCGTTTATTACATTCTTCTTTAATTATCTTTTTAGCGTAACGCCAATTCAAAACTGGAATAAAAAACGAGGAATATGGCTTAAATTTGTCCCACTCTACATTAAATTTAATCGTGTGAATCTGCACTGCCAATCCCCCCTAGAAACGATTCGTCGAACTCATACTGAAACACATAGGTGTTGACCGGTGGCGCACCTACAACCTTGGTGCCTTTGCCTAAGCGTTTCTTTCTCTCTTTCAAAAATAGCCCCTCGGCCTTCATAGTTTTAAGTAAGTCGTTGCAGATCACTCGGTGTTCAGCGCAATACTCCTTAAATACCTTGGTGGAGACATAGACCAACTTAGTGTCTGGCTCCATGCGGATTAGCAAGTGGTTCCGGGGTTCTTGCAGGGGTAAGCAAGGGAGATTGGTCTTAGGGTCTAGGCTGTTTCTAATGACGAGGGTGTTGCCGACGTTTTGGTTTATGAACTGACCGAGGAAGTCAGTGTTAGATACCTTCTGATCGGATACCGCACGGCGTAGATCAGGCACCATTTCGTCCAGCGCCCACTTAAGGATGCGCTGAATATCCCAATCAAGGATCCCAAGTTTTACCGCAATGATCCCCCCGGTGATGTTAGCCGCAATGACCGCCGACCAATATCTGTCCCGGTTACTGAACTTGCAGTAGTCATCTATATAAGCCTGCACCTCGTGGTACAGTTTAATCGCCTCAGGAAGGTTGCTCACCAACCACTTGATGAATATCTGCCCCGCCATCCCATAGTTCTTGTTCAAAGTCTCTTCAAATAGCCGGTAAGCCTCACGCTTATCTAGGACGTTGGTCGCGTTAATCCGGTACTCCAGAAGCCGCATCACCTCGCCGTTAGCCATAGACTTGTGCGAAGCCAACACTTCCGTCATCGACGCATTAGAAGAACCAATCCCGATAGTGCTCCATGTGGTGTCGTTCTTACGCTCCATGTTAGTAAGAGCCTGCATACGCCCCGGCCCTTGCCCCTGCGACACGGAATAAAGCAACCGGGAAATATCCTCTGGCCGCATGTTCGTAAGTTCGTCTGCGGTAAATGCCAGATTGTTCAGCACCCCCAGCCGAAACAATTTATGGGCTAAGGTGTCCGATTCCTTCGACATAAGCTCGTTAGGGTGACCATAGAAGCTGTTGATCATCCGCAGAATTGTCGTTTTTCCCGTTCCGGAATCTTTGTTTATCAGATTAATGAACGCCCCTTTGTAGTTGGAGTGCCGCATAAGCGGTGCCCCCAAAGCGGTCAATACTGCAAACGCATGAGGTTCAAACCCCGGCTTGTTGTAGATGTTAGCGACCTTCTGCCACTCGGCGTATTCCCCTTGACAGTGCATCCACTGCGCGACGGAAAGCGTTGTCTCGGACGGAGGGCTATACCGGATCTCTGTAGCAGAAATCTCTTTGTCTCCAATTACAAACCTAGAGTTGTCCTCTACCCACCCCATCTGCTGCCGCAAAACTTCTGCGTCATTGGTAAACTGTTGAAACTTAGCGCACTCCACAAGATAGCCCATAATCCCATCCACTAAATTTGGCATACAGATACACCCATTCCCCGCAAGTAATTTGCGTAGCTCTTCTTTTGAACTCATAACCGACAGAGGGATTACAAATTCTTTCGGCTTGTCTTTGGGCAAATGGATCCTAGCTAAAACTAATTCCCCACGGTCTTTGTCCCGCATACGTTTGATGATGAACAAATCATTCTCGTAGACCAACTTAGGCTCTTCGTCCTTAACGTCCCGGTATATCCCCCCATTCTTAGCCCTAAAATAAGGGAACGGTAGTGGCGGGATCGGATAAAGAACCGTTAGCCCCTCCTCCTCAACTTCCAATACTTCTTCTTCAACTGGCGCTTTTTGTATCTCGGTGCCAAGTACGATAGGGCTGCGAATGCGGTCTTTGTGCGGACACCCTTCGCACTTCTCGGGGTTAAGACTTTCAAAGATGTCACATCGGTACGGCTTATCCACAAGCCTGTCGGCCTTGCGTTCCGTTTCTCCTTGGCTATAGTCCTCATGCTGATCAGAGATGACATGGACAGCAACTTCCCAATCAATGCAGTTACGAGCGATAGAAAGCCCCGCCCGCCACAGTGGTTCAGAAATCTCATCTTGCTGAGTAGCAATATACTCAAGCTGCGCACACCCATTACCAACCGCTATACGCTCAAGAATTTTCTGAAAACTAAACTTCCTGTCCCCAACTAATTTCTGCATCAAGGGGCTTAACCCCGGTTTGATGTGCGGAGGAGTAGGGGGAAGCGGGTTGAACGCCGCTATCTCAACTTTGAAAAGGTCTACATCTATCTCAGGCGGCTCAAGGAGAACCTCTACCTGCAAGTATGGCTTACGCTTGAAATTCAAAGTTCCCGGAAGTCTTAAGATACGCGCTTCGTCAGCAGTCACCGCAGGGTCAGCACGGAACTGATTATCTTTGCACAGGGCCTTAAGCCTCTCAGCAAGTGCTTTCCACTCATGCCTAGAGATGGTTTTGTCAAACGCCCAATAGCAATGGAAACCGTTACCGGAATCCACAACCCCCGGTTGAGCAATCTCAATTTTGTTGCAAAACTCGACAAGCTCTTCAAGAGCCTGCTGCTTAGAATCAAACTTCTTAGGGTCATTAGGATCTACATCAAGATCCATAAATAAAGATTTGAAGAACAGCGCGTTCTCTTTGATTCGTTTGCCCATCTTCCCATACTTGGCGCAACCGAAATATATGTTGTAGTCCTTACCTAACAACCTCCTTACTTGAGCATCAATGTCATCAAAGCTGTCTAAAAATACTTGCTTTGTAGGAGAGTTTTCCTTCAACCCTACAATGCAGTAAGCCCCCTGATCGGACAATACTGTCCCTAAGAAATCTCTGTAATTCATTGTTGCGTGTCTTAATTATGTTTTATAGATACCCCTCCGACATTTAACATAGCTACAATGCGGTCTCTGTATGATTGCCTCGGTGTTGACTGGCCGGTAAACCACTTATAAATCGTCATTTTTGAAACCCCAAAATACCCCGCCACTTCAATAGCGGAGATGTCTCGACTTATACAGTACCGACCAAGTTGAACACCGAGGCTATCAGCAGATGCGCGGTCATTTGCGTCAATGATGCGCGTGCTGTAGCCCCGGTGATCCATGACTACTCTTCTTCGTCGTCTACTTCAGTCGCTTTGGGGGCAGCGAACTTTTTGATGATGCTGTTGAGATCTACGCCCTTGGCCGTAGTAACAGGCTCCGGCTTAGCCGCTTTAGCCTTTACGCTTGGCGGCGGAACTTCTTCCTCGTCTTCATCATCTTCTTCTACGACAACGGCAGGTTTCTTAGCCTTCGGCGGCGGGGGAACTTCTTCCTCGTCCTCATCCTCGTCTTCAATATCGATAATCGGCAGAGCCTTCGGCTTAGGCTTAGGAAGAGCGGGGTTCTTAAAATTGTCCGTCTGCTGAACCGGCAGTTGGATAGCCAACTCCGCATCGGGGGATTCAGCCAACTCTTCCAGCTTCTTCTTCATCGACGGGCCGGGGTGACCAACAGCCGAGAACACCAGCTTCGGGGAATCCGCGTCATCATCAAACGACATGCGGGTGATGATATGGTCGATGCTGAAATTCAACGACAGAATAAACTTCTGGTACTGCTCCCAGCCCATGTGCTTCTCATCCCCCTTAGCAAACAGGGACTGCGAAGGAATCACGACCTGATAAATACCGCTATCCGGATCGTTAGCAAGGGCGACGGCCATGCGCTTGGAGTAGCGACAGGCTTTCTTACCCACGCCAGAACCGGATCCCTTCACGTTCATCGGGCACTCAGCGCAGGAAGTAGCCTGCGGGTTAATCGAGTTGGCGTGCGGGGTGATCCCATCCGGGGAGAAGCAATCTGGAGCGACCGCGCCTTCCGCATTCGGATCGTAAGCCTGCTTGTAGTAGGTGCGCTGGTTCTCACGGGTGGTGTTGACCACCACAATGTCCATGTACCCATCCTTGTTCTTAGCAATCTCTTCGCCGCCAACAATGCAGCGGAAGACGCCGTTACGGATGGAGATCCGCTTAAGGCTATTGCCACGCTTGAGCTTCTTTGAAAGCTCAGACATTTCACCCCGGATGTGTTCGGGGACTCGGGTGGGTTCAAACGGAATAATATCGTAGCTCATTGCTGTCTCCTATTTAGAGGGTTTGCGTACAGTGACGGTGTAAGAACGGTCGATGTTCAGCCCTGCGGGATGCTCGTCCGGATTCTCTTCAAGAAATGACTTCATATTGCCTTGGTGGATACGTCTTTCCAAAAGCTCAAACGCTTTGTACTCGTGAACCATGTTGTAGAAAGATTCCCAATCGTTTGTGGTATACCGAGTCTTGATGCTCCGCATGGCGATCCCGTGCGGGGTCTTAATGCTGTCGGCTCCAATCTCTTTGCAGAGTTCAATGATGGCGTGTTCTACAGCTTCTAGCTGTTCCCCATATTCTTTGATGGCTTTAGCCAAATCGGCCTCGGCTTCTCGTTTAGCATCGCGGATGGCGATGTAGGCAGATACTAAGTCTTCTGCCGTGAATTGACCTAAATCCATAAATTCTCCTTTGTTTGTGAAGGATGAAGCTCAGTCTAGTCCCTGTAGTTTACTCTGTCAATACTCTTTTGTACAAATCGATAAGTTTTTCGTGGCTCTCTAGGCGGTTTTGAAGCATTGCGTAAAGGTCGCGTTCAACCTTGGATCCTTGGATATGTACCACGGTCATCGGGTTGCGTTGGCCGTGTCGGTCTATACGCGCATTGGCTTGAAGGTAAGTCTCAGTGCTGGTGACGGGTGCGTACCAGATGATCACATTAGCAGCGGTGAGGGTAACCCCGTGCGAAGCGGCGGCTGGTTGGATAATTAAAACTTTAAGATCCTCATCTCCTTTTGTTTGGAATCGGTTAAAAATATCGTTTCTCTGCGAAACGCTAACCTCCCCAGAAATAACTTCATTGGGGATGCCCTCTTTAGTTAAAAATTCTTTGACGATATTTATCGCGTGTTTGAATGGGACAAATACCAAAACCTTAGCACTAGCTTCTTCAATGACTTCCTTGAGAACTTGTAGCCTATTAGATACGTCAAACTCCAAGGTAGCTTTGCTGTTGCTGTATACCGCCCCGCAGGAAACTTGCAGGAGCTTACTGAGATTGACGGCAGCATTGGCAGAAGTGATCTCCTCTTCCCCCGATACCACAAGGAACTCTTTACGGATTAGCTCGTAGTATTTTTTCTGCTGTGCCGTAAGTGGTGCTTCGCGGTCAGTGTGAGTGACATCGGGCAAGTCTAAGCATTCTTTTTTAGTAAACCGGATAGCAGGTTGCAGAGCCTTGAAGATTTTTTGGGAAGCATCATTCCTTGGGATCCACTTGAACCGGCTGACGTTGACCATTACTGATTCTTTGAACGCCCCAGCAAATCTAGGTACTTGGTGCGGTACACATAGCTTGGCAAGGCCATAGGCATCGAACGGCGATTGAGCCGCCGGGGTGCCAGTCATCATCCATAACCACGTTGTCGGGGTGACCAACTTGTTCATTACTTTCCAGCGTTTTGTACTGATAGATTTATATGCGTTGGCTTCGTCGATGATGATCAAGTCAAACTTATTCTTAGCAATATCGTCGGCCACGATAGTTACGCCATCGTAGTTAATCACCACATAGTCGTAGTAACCGTTAATTATTGCACTGCGTTTGTCCCGCGTACCGTGTGCAACAGCCACTGAACGATGAACTGCAAACTTAAACAGGTCTGCCTGCCAAGCCGCCTGCATGATGGAGAGAGGGCACACGATCAGCACCCTCCGCACATAGCCAGCCTTGATCAAATAGTCAGATGCCCAGATAGCACTAGCGGTTTTGCCCGTACCCTGCTCGTTGAATACGAAAGCTCTAGTATTAAGAGTCAGGAACTCAGCCGTGTCCCGTTGATGGGACATTGGGGGAAACACCCCCGGCCAATCGTAGTCCCTGTGGATAGGACTGGGAACATTTTTAACTTTAATTTTGTTTAGATGTTGTGCTTCCTCTAGCCCCCAGTTTACTGCAACGGTGTGAATGTCCGAATCAATTCTTAAAGTCTGAGTATCTTTGATTACTTCCGTTATTTTATCGGGGTTGCGTGTCCTAACCGCAATATATTTGTTATCTATGATTTCCATTATTTTTTCTTGCGCGAAACATTCTTCTTAACTGTGTGGTCGCTGTTCCGGTAGAAGCTCCGGTTGTCGCTAGGGGACTCAAGCCGCAGATTACTGAGCGAGTCGCTACCGCCCTTACTTAGGGGCACGATGTGTTCAATGTCCTTGCCCTTGCGCTTGATGACCTTGCCGTCCCTGCCGGGGTTGTCCATTTCATACCTTGCACGCTCCCGTGCTGCTCGCGACGGCCCTTCTTTCCGAGCCTTCTGCTGCTGATATTCTTTTTTATAAGGTCTAGGTTTGTTGACGTAAGGCATAACCAAACTCCTTCTCAAAGTCCTCTTCCAGTTTGTCAATGATGGCATCTATATCGGCGTCAGTATCCGCCAATTCTGCCTCAAATTCTTCTTTCATTTCGTGCAGTAGTCGTTTCCTATCTTCTGGTTTCTTCATGTTAACCTCTCCCATTGTGTTCGCAGTCCAATACGGGACAGTATTTTCTACAAGTAAAATTAGGGGATGGATTCCATGTGTCATATTCAAAACAAGAATCCAATCGGTCGGTATCCTTAATCCATTTTTTCCAAAGTTCGTGCTGGTGTTTACGGTTCAACTCGATCTCGATGAACTCCTTGCTGACCACGAACAGCAACCCAGCCCGCACAATTTCTACTTGCGGGAAGTGCGCAAAGATAGCAAGCGCAAGCAGCTCAAGCTGAGCCGTGTCGGCGTAACGGGCGCTTTTGCCGGTCTTGTAATCAACCAAGATCGCTGTTTTGTCGTCCACCGCAAGGAAGTCGGCGATTCCCCGCCACCACACATGCCCAGCTAAGAAATCGCATGACTCAAGTTCGCGGGTCAACCCCATTTTGTGTTCGTAGTATTTGTCACCGGGGGAGTCGATAAGGGTATCGACGTAGGTTTTTATGTACAGGAATTTAGGAGGAATAGGCACGCCGTCCCGCCCATACTCTTCTGCCGCTTTGTGAACGGCATTACCGTAAACCAAATGCTCGGCCTCATCCTCCTTGATGTCTTTCACCACACGCAAACGGTAGTATTTCCTTGGACATTGTTTGAAAAGAGATAGAGAAGAATAAGACCAAGTATTCATTTATTGCGTGCTTTCTGTATGTGTTTGCGTACCAAAAACATTAACCGACTATTGTCCAGTTCAATCTTTGTCAGTAACGCCAAGGCGGTCACGGCTTCGTCCTCTGTAACACCGACTTCTGCTTTCAAGCAGAAATCTTCGACTTTCCGCAGGGCGGTTTTAATTTCGGTGACATATACCGAGTAGTCATCAACACTGACCATAATTTTCTCCAATACCACTTTCACACGCCAAGGGCAACCCATCTGCCCATACAGGCGGAGTGCTCATACATTTCTCTACATACTGCTGTGCCCGCTCAGCTTCTGCTAATGGGGCGACGATGGCGATAGCGTCGTGGACAGTTAGAACCACTCTATATTTCTTAGCGATCCAAGTCATCTGCTCCGCTATAACGCACCGCGCTATGGCTTGAATGACGTTCTCCACAACCTTTCCACCGTATATCTTAGTGCGACCTTTCCGAGTCTTGTAACTGAACTGGCCCTCGGCGTCCTTCTCAAGATCTGTATACCCAAGGTAGTACCCGCTCGGGAGATAAAACCCTTTCTTCTTCAGCATCACCGCATCGGGCTGCGTCCCAAACAAAGAAGTTTTCTTTTGAAGCATGGCCTCAAGGCACCGCTGCCCATCTTTCCATAACTCAGGAATGTATTCATAAGATTCCCGATAGGTCTTGATGATCTGTTTGCACTCGGGCAGTTCAAGGTCTACCCCTGCGGTCTTCAAAGAGCTTTGGAACTTCTCAGCGCCGAGGCCATACCCGCAGCCAAGCACTACGGTCTTACCCATGAAGCGTTCGTCTTTGGAAATTTCATCAACCGGCTTCCGATAAATCTTAGAAGCCATAATCTTGTATACGTCCTCCTTATTGGCGAACGCCTGCACCAAATCACCCTGCCCAGCTACCCATGCCAGCACCCGCGCCTCGATCTGAGAGGAGTCGCAGTCAATGATGACGTAGCCCTTGGGCGGCAGAATGCACTCTTTTAATGTGCTATCCCCTCGGCTCGGCAAGTTTTGGAGATTGAGGTTATCACTCCCGCCCCATCTTCCTGTGTGAGCCGCATAGTATTTGAGGGGAACTGGTAGGGATCCTCGGCTGGCAATCCCAAGAAATCGCTCGGTTCTGGATTCCTCAAGCGTAGATTTTGTCCCCAATCGCGCAGCCACCACCGCTTGCACAAC
>TARA_R110002126_G_scaffold4985_4_pt1 | contig 14760 bp, 17 predicted proteins | sample TARA_R110002126 | Tara Oceans TARA_R110002126 (sample SAMEA4397536) | marine metagenome | biome: Polar Biome; feature: [DCM] deep chlorophyll maximum layer (ENVO:01000326); material: water (ENVO:00002006), including particulate matter (ENVO:01000060) such as... | depth 30 m
TTTTATCTATAATTTTATGTAACCACATAATTATTACACAGAAAATAAATCTTTATTACATAGTTTTAACCAAAGTCTGAAGGTTGAGACCAGCATTGTATTTAACGAAAGTCTGAACCAATTCACTCTTGTTTCGTCTGTCAACTGGAAGAAGTGTCGAACCAGCATTGACTCCCGAATGAACGGTATTCGAGTAATCCCGATTTATATAACTCATAGAATTACCGAGTCCATAAGTATAATCAACACCAAGACCGAGTAGTTCTGGATACAACTGATTACCGACACCATTTGCTGCTATTACAGAAGTTCCTTCAACCAACGCATTACCAGCAGTATAAATACCGTTAGTTCTATCTCGGTAATCAAATTCTAAATTGTTGGCTGTTCTTCGCATATTGGCTGAACTTCGTTTTGCTTCCATTCCACCAAGCAATGCTCTTTCAAAATGTTTTCGGAGTTCAATATCACCCATAATATTTTCACGCTTAAGATATTGTGAAGGGTCAATAGAACCAGTGCCAGATTCAACTAAGGATTCATAATTAGGCTGGACTTTTAATGGAAATGTAAATGGAAATCTAAGATTGTCTTTTTTATGCTCTATCTGTTTCATTCCCACTGGAAGTCGGAAATTTGCTTGTTGATAAGCAAGATTGTTGGTTTGGTCTTTATCCAGATATAAATTACACATTGCTTTTACCGACTGAAGCTGTGGAGTATAAGAAATATTATCTTGGTCTGCGTGAATATCATTCAGTAAGTTAAGTTGGGAATTGAGTGGAATCTGGGCTTGATAAGCCTTAAGTTCTTGTGGAGTTGGTACAATATATCGACCCTCTAATTTAAGATTTCGAAGACAATACATAGAATTTGATAAATCAAATGCTGCGGCAGCACCTTTATCTCTAAATCTCTGGAATAGCACTGAACTATCTGGAGCTAAATGAAGTGTGAGCATAAGCCCATTTGTATATGCTTGACCTAAATGAATGTTGCCAGACTGAAACAAATCAATATCTAATTTAATTGAGAATGGAACACCAAGTTCTCGATTGTTATTCGTTTTCAAATCTTGAGCAGTTTTATCAGCAATAATATTCATTCTTCGATTAATTTCGTTTGCGTGATGTCCTTGAGCAAGAGTTCGGTTTGCGGCAACACCCCATAAGTAATCTTCATCATTGTTGGTATAGGCTTGTCGAAGACTCGAATAGGCTGGATAATTATGAATATTAATTATCTCGGTATTTGTCTTTTTTGTCTGAACTACTACCTTATCTATAACATTGTGAACTCCACCGTGATTCGGTATATTACAAGCAGTTTCTTTTGAGATAGAAGCACCATTATCATTTTCTAAATTAGCATAAGTCGGGTTTCTGAAACCTTCATCGGTGTCTTGTTGTTTTATTAAAAATTGTCCAGAAAGAACAAGTGTTCTTGTTTCTAATAGTTTTTCAACTGCTGGGAATGAGAACTTAATTATTGGATTAGATTCTTTGAATGAGAAACCACCAGCAACACCATTAGTCCCCGAACTTTGAAGCGGATTGTCATTGAGTGGCGAAATACTAAAATAATTCTTTTCAATAGGCATTTTATATATTAATAAAATATTTTAATTATAAACTTTTAAAAAAATTATAAAATAAGTTGGAGATTATCTTTATTAACCATTATTGTTTTTACTGAAAATACGAAATTTATAACTCTCATATTACCGACAGCACCAGCTCCATCAGCGTTACCAGCCTCTCGGGTGTTACTAAACTGAAGACGAATCTGAGGTTCAGCGTCTTTAAGATTGTAGACAAATTGTTCTCCTCGTGCGAGTTCTCTGGCGTGTAAGTAAGTATTTGTGTAATCACAGATATTACCAGCTCGGCATTCACCAAGTCTTTTAACATCTTTACCAATAGTTTTGAATGCTTTGACAAGTTCATTCATATTAACAACTTTGTCGGCTTTAGCTTGTGGATTATATGCTTTGAGTGGATAAAGTTTGTTATTAATAAAATACTGAACTGAATCTAAATAACTTCGGTGTGGTGGTTGTCCATTGTAATAATTCTGTGAGTGTTGGTCACTTTCATTTGATACAGAGATGTAGTGTGTGAAAATACTTTTAGCAGCAGAAGCAACTGAAGTAATATCGGTTTGATGTGAAAGACTACTGACTGGAAGATTATCAAGGAAACAATCCCAAGAGATGTAATCAAACTGACTTTCCTTAATCATTCCTTTCATCATATTTTGTGGAGGAATTACTTGTAAAACCTTAAGTTCCAAGTTCTTTAATTTATAGGTTGATTGAGTTGATGGATTAGTAAAGAATATTACACAATTGTTAGTTTGAGTGCCGTCTCCACCAGCAGCAGTTAAACCCGCTTCTTGAATAACTATAACTATTTTTGCTGAAGGTGTTCCGTCGGTTTGTGTGAATTGTCGGTGGACGTGGGCTACAGTGAAGTTTTGAGGGGTTGCTGTTCCAGTTCCACCCGTATTTTCAAGAGTCATTTTAGCACCCTTAACAATACCGAGAACGGCTGGGTCGGCAATATTAGCACCAGTAATAGTTATCATTTGAAGTGTTTGAGCACCTATACCACCACCAGCGACGGCGGCTCTAACTGGGTCAACTGGAATGCCAGTGCCGAACGATTGACACTTAACAACTGATGTCGCAGTCTCTCCACTCGCAACATAGGCTCGAGTCATAACTTTTTTATCTTCAGCAAAAGTAATTTCAACCCGAAGTCCGCCAAAGAGTAGGATTGGAGTTAGTTTCTCACTTACTCCGAAATGAGAGAAGATTCCCGACTTAAGTGGAATACAGAATTTACGAGCACAGAATTTTTTAGCACACATTTCAGTATCTACATCGAGCACTTGATTAGCACCACTTACTACACCACTACCCGAAGATATTTGACTGAATAATTCACTTCCTAAATCTAAAGTGCTTCGTGCGTCACCAGTATATCCACGCTCAACCAAAACATTTAATTTAGAGTTGAGCGGGTTGGTGTCCGTTCCCGCTGTTTGTGTACAAGTAAAAGCCCGACATTCTGGGTCAGTTCCATTCTTAAGTTGTGAATGAGCATTATCTTCCTCCATATATTGGTTTTCAATAGAACTCCACAAATTGTAGTTTGTAAGTGATTCGAGTAATTGACCATTAGCAAGAGAAAATATATCCATTCTATCAATAACCGAAGATGCTCCAGCAGTTGCTGGAAATAAATTCACCCGACTTTCTGGACAAGTATTTAAAATATCAAATGAAAGATATGAATCTCTTCCCTTAACAAATCCAATATCTGGGTGAATTGTGAAAATTGCTTTTTGTTCACTTGTAAATTCAGTTCCATTATCAGCAACGAGAGCTATAAATTTTGAGTTTTCGGCAACAGACATTTTATATATTATTAATATATAATAAATTTTTGATTTAATCTTTTTTCATAATTAAAATATCTTAAATTAATATAATGTCTTTAAAAGAAATCGTAGAACCCATTTACACACAGATAGAAGATAGAAGTGCCAGAGTTGATAATCAAATTATAAGAGCCATAGATGATACTATAGTTGCTGGAACATTTACTTTAGGAGGAAGTGGTAACTTAATTGCTTTTAAAATTGGAGATGGTGCTGGAGCAAATACAGCATTAGATATTGTTTCAACATCAACAGCAGATGTTAGAGATACTGGTAATGGTGCTCGAACTATAAGAGTCGATGGTTTATTTGCTGATACAAGTGATGGAAATAAAAGAAAACCGAGATTTTGTGTTTTTAATATGAATGGAACAACTGTTGTAAATACTGGTTCTGGAATAGCATCTGGAACTAATTTATTTTGTGCTGTAAATAAAATAACGGTTGTATCAACTGGTGCTGCTTATTGTAATGCTGGAGATATTACAGCAAAAGCAACTGGGGCATCAACAGTATTCGGTATTCTTCAAAGTACACATTTCTCATCTAAAGCAATGTTGATTGCGACTGCTCATAATCAACAACTCTTGATTAAAGATATTCATATATCAAGTTCATTAGCTACTGCTGGTTCTATAGAAATATTTGAACAAGATTTAGATACTGGATTAAAAGAAATGCTTGGTAAAGTATTTGTCGGTAATAACCACGCTAATATTAGACACCCATTAAATTATAAAGTCACATCGCACAAAGCATTCTATATAACAATAACAAATTTAGAATCTGTAATTGGAAGTAATCATATTGCGGCGAATGTCTCAGCAATATCGATTTAAAGAAATATATCTGTTTTAATACATATGAGAAGATATACAGATTGGTTAAAACAAAAAATGATGTGTCATATTTGTAAAAGAGAAATCAGTAGAGGTCATATTCATAACCATTTGAAGTCTAAAATTCATATGAAGAATGCCAGAGACCTTGAAGACAAAGAAAATAAAAAATTAAGTGAATCTGTGACTATTACTTGGGATTAAAAGTTGGCGTTCTAAGTTTATTTTTATTTTATATTAATATTTATATGAGTATTGAAATTTTAGATATAGGTTATGTTTATCAAATTACTTCCGATGAAGACGATAAGATTTATTATGGTTCAACTAAAAATTGGAAAGAAAGAATACGAAGTCATAATTCCAAAAGAAATCAATGTATGACTAATTTAATGGTTGGACGAAAAAATATAAAAGTGTTAGAACAACATAACAATATTACAAGAACTGATTTAAAAGAAAAAGAAAGAAAATGGATTCAGAATCATAATGAATCTACCTCTAACCTTTTGTTATTAAATAAACAAATACCGAATCAATCACAACAAGAATATCATAAGAAAAGATATGCTAAGAAATCTATTTATTATGCGGCAAAACAAAAAGTCTATTACTGGGAAAATCAATCAAAAGAATTACAGAGAAATAAAGATTATCTATCGAAACGAAAGGGGGATACTTGGTTCTGTGTTGATTGTAATAACTTATATTCGTGGACTACTAAAAAATCTCATATTAAAACATTAAAACATTTAAACTGTGTAGCCGCCGCCACCACTACCGAGAGTGTTGCCCTTGAAGACGGAAGTGTCGATTCCCCCACCACTGACACCGCCTTCTGTTGAAGCAGATGTTGCTTTTGTTGCTTCTTTTTTTTTATCTAATCCGTGAATTAATCCACCGATTAAACTACCGACTCCAACAATTTCACCAATAACTGGAATACCATCTAAAGCAGCATTCATTCCACCCATTATAGCCTTAGATGCGACTTGAGCAGCACCAGCCAAAGAAGCATCTACAGTATCGGTAGTAGCTGTTACAACACTCGCATCTGTTGTTGCGGTAGTAGTAGCAGTTCTTGCTGCTGTATTTGCTCCATCAGCCACGTCAGTTCCAGCAGAACCCCCAGTTTGTCCCGCAGCTTGTCCAGTCTGTGCTTGTGCTAATGTCTGGTTGGCGGCAGTGTTTGTAGCCACTGGAGTAAGATTACCAGCGAGCGGAACACCTCCGAGTTGAGCCAATGGAGTAGCAACAGCAGTCGGATTTGCGGCTACAGCAGCAGCGGCATCGGCTGTGCTTTGACCAGCACCAGCAGCGACGGGTAGACCCGCAACTCTGATACTTCCAGCAGCAGCAGCAGTAGCAACTTGAGCGGTATTACCAGCAGCAGCAGCAGCAGCACCAATTGAATTTACAGCAGCAGCAGCACCAGTCGCTGTTTGGGTTGCCAGACCAGCAACAGCACTTCCCAGACCCGTCTGAGAGAAAGCAGCAGCGATATTAGCAACAGCATCAGTACCAACATCAGCACCAGCACCAGCCCCATCGGCAGCGGCGGAAGCGGCAGCATCAGCACCACCACCAGCATTAGTTCCCGCAGTAGTTGAAGCATCAGTTGAGGCTTGACCTTGACTTTGAAGTGTTCTATAAATTTTTCTACCGTGTTTCCAAACAGTTCCACCAGCAGCCAAAGCACCACCCCAACCTTCGGCTTGTTGTGAAATAGCATTAAATTTATCTTCCATTGTATTTGCGAGTTTATCACCGTATTCTTGTTTAACATCGTTTTCGTGATTAATTCCTTCTTGTAAATTACTCATATAGCCCTGTAGCTGATTGAAATATGCCATTTTATATATTATATATATATTTTAATTTTCTTCATTATCAGTATTTTCTTCTATTTCTTCGGTTTCTTTTTCTTGGTCTTTTAAGTCGGTTTTCTTTTTCTGAGCATTCCAGAGTTCTTGTTCTTCAAAATTCCTTCTAATAGTTAAATCTTGAATATTTAAAAATGCGAAATCAAATGGCTCTTGTTTGGATTCGTGATATAATCTAATAAACTCTTTTTCACTACCACCAAATACCGACAATTCTTGGCTCATTTTCTTTAGTTCTATTTCGGGACTATTACCCATCAACATATAAGCTGAAGCATTGATTCTTTGAATAGCATTGAGATATTTAAAATACTGAGATATAATACAAATACTTAATTTACCTTCTTGGTCTTCATTACCTATATGTCGGTATTTAGTGGTTAACCCAGTTAATGCGTCAATACTTCCTCCCGCTCTTTTTACATTTACATTTCCTATAATATCTTCGAGTACAAGTAAGTATTTTGAATTACTATCATCGTCTTCCACCATTTGAATTATCTCTTCTATTAATGAATCATTGTAATCTGTAAAGACAAAATCAAATTGTTCTAATATAGGTTTCATAATTTTATCATTATAGGCAGTATTAGAAATTAGTATCTTAATATCAAATAATTCTTTGTATGGGAAGTTTGGATTAAAAAACAGATTTGCCATAAATAAACTTTTTCCCGACTTAACAGCACCTATTACATACATTAAAAATGGGTGGTTTGGTAATATATCAAAATCAACTTCACCGACTTCATTTTTGTCTAATTTTTTTAATGGTAGAATCTGGTAATTTTTAGGGTCATAATTATTCGTCGAATCCTTCGCTTTCTTTTGGGACATACTTATACATATCATATATTTTATTTAACTTAGTTTTTAACTTTTCATCGTCAAATATATCGTCGTCTTCAACACTATCTAAATGCTTTGTAAGTTCATCAAAATCTTCAATCGTTTCACATTTATCTAATGTCTCTTCTCTCATCAATTCCCAGTTGGCTTTTTTCATTGCCTTCAATTCATTCTGTTTTTTTTTCTCAAGTAATTTCTCTCTAATTTTAGTTTCTTTGGTTGATTTTTTGATTTCGGCTTTTGTTTTATAAGCTGACTTTTTATTTTTTATTCCAGCCTCAATAAATTCTGCTTCTTCTTTTCTCGCTTCTCGCTTCTTGAGCTCATCTCTCTTTTTTTTTAAATCTTTCATTCTTTTATTTTCAGCAACTCTGGCTCTGCCTTTTTCTAAAGCTGCGAGTTGAGCATCACTTAATTTCTTTTTCCGTCTTTCTCTTTTTAACTCTTTCTCGGGAATTGGTTCTGGTTCTGGTGATGGGGTTGGTGGTGGAGTGTCGTCTTCTTGTTTCCATTCCATTTCACCATCGGCACATTCAATAATTTTGGGAGCAATTTTAAATCTTGGCATATATAAATAAAAAATATATTTTTAAATTAAGTTAAACTATGTATTTGTGGTTATTAATATTCAAATTCCAGTTCTTCTTCTTCTCCACCTTGTTCAAGTTGTTCCTTAACCAATTCTTCCGTTGTTTTTAATCGCCAATATCTCAATACATTTCTATAACTCGCTATATCACCATTCGGCTTCTTGAAATTTAATACATCTTTGAAGAATATTCGTGTAGATGTAGAAGTCTTGAGATGTTCGACAACATTTTTCTCGCTATATTGTTTATTTTGTTCGTGTTTTGATAGAGTTTTATAGAAATCACTATCCTTGAAAAAACACCAGAATTCTTTAAATTTAACATAGTTGTTTTTATTCGACATATCTTTTATATAATGTTGTTTTAACACCATAAATATATTATCATTGTCTTCTATATAATTTTTAGTTCGCTCGGTAATCTTGTTAGAAACAAATAACCGACTACACACATTATAACCAATATTAGTTTGTTCCCACTTCTTACAATACCGAATTAGATAAATAAATAGAGCGTATTTAAATTCTTCTTGAAACTCAATCGTTTTGTAATATGGATTTGCTTGATATATATTGTTTAATTCCTTCTTCCGTTTCAGTAATTCTTTGTCTGTAGTATATGTCGATACGAATGGAATATCACGAAGTCTTCTCATAATACTATCACCTAAATCACCAACCATAGCACATTTCTTATTTAACTCTAATACATTAGTTCCTACCAATACTACTGTATCTTCATTAGAATATAACTTACGAGCACAAATACCCTTACCACCAGTTAATTCCTTAATTGCTGATAAGTTGAGTGATTTTTTTTCATCTGGTTCTCTATAATTAATGAAACGTTTTCCCGACATATTAGCAATCGCTGGATTACCACCATCTTTGAGAGGATTTAGTAATACCGCATTATTGGCTGAATAGCCGAAATTACCGAGAACTTCTAATACTAACTCATTTATAACACCCTTACCATTACCACCGCCACCACTCGCAAATATAAATTTCTCAATAGGAATTCCATATAAACCAGTTGCTAAATAATGTGTGTATTCTTGTCTAATTTCTGGGTCTGGAAATATTTCGTCCATTAATTTACTTATTTTCTTAATTTGTTTCTCTTCTGGCATAACGAAATTGTATCCAGTTGTTTCTAATATATAGTTTTCTCGTCGAGTTCCAACCCAATTATGAGTTTTCAAGTCATAACAAGTATTATTGAAGGGCAACAAGTATGGATTTTTATCAAACTTAATTTCTTGGAAATCTACAACTGATAGTAGACTTTTCAGTCGCTCGGTAATAGTATTAATTTTAGCACAGTTTTTTAACTTCGCAGCAAGTGCCGAAGAAAATTTAATTTTATGACCGAGTTCTTCTAATCTTGCCTTAAGTTCGTCAACATCTTCTGGCTCGTTCTCGAGTGTTTCTTGTATTTGTTTTTGCTCTTCATAGAACTTAAATAGTCGGTCGCTTTGTAGTCCCGACAAATAATCACTTAATAGTTTTTTAACTCGTTCATTCTTATCGTCCTTAAACCACCGACCACGAGTTCCTTCATCATTACCGAGATACATAAATATAGTGCTGTCGATATAAACTAAATTGGGTTCGTGATTTCTAAGATATATTTTGGCTTGACTATCATCACTATCCAAGAATTCCATAGTATCCATTTCTTCATTCTGTAAATCTCGGTATTTTACTTTATCTGATATTTTAGCATAATAATACATAGACCCGATAGATATAGTTGTCGAATCTACTGACTCATATTTTTTATGAAACTCTTCTTCCTTGAATTTCTCGCTCTTCTGCGATATATAATGAGCGACTGCCTTCTGATTAGCACTCTTCAATGCTGTTAGTAATTTTATCCAACTATCATAGGCATCAAGAAATTTTAATGATATGATGTCCGCATACTTGAAAATCTTTGTAGTTTTATCAAGTTCTTCCATCTCCAAGATTTCTTTTTTAGTTTTTTTTTTAGGTTTGAATTTTAATTTAGTTTTTTTCCCAGCTATTTCAGCAATTAGTAGAGGAGCAATTGTTGGACACAGCGGCAAATCTTCGTATTTCAAAGTCGGTATTTTAAATTCAACATTCACAATCTCATTACTGGCTGGACACCAGCCAAAATTACCAGACAGAATTTCCAAGTCTTCATATAATTCACACTTGGGAGAAGTTTTTAATAAACATTTCTGTTTTGCTAATTTCTTATCCATCTTGAAGAATAAATGTTTACCGAGTGTTTTAGTAGTCGATTTGTAATACGGACATATCTTAAGTAAATCTTCTACCAATTTAATTGCTTCCTCACTATATTCAATCTCTTCCTTCCAATCTATATCTAAATGATAAATATCGGTTGTATCCATAGATATAGTATATTTACTCTGTTCTACAACTGACATTTGTTTAAATATATTTTGATACTCTAACATCTCGGTATTACAGAAGTTCTCATCTTGAAACGATTTCTTATTAGGCATATTATATTTCTCATTCTTAGCAAACAATGGTGATGGTTTTAAATCCTTCTCATATTTACCTTTCGTTCCTTTACTGACTTTTACTAAAATAGGTCTCCATTTAATGTTATTTTCATCACAAAAATCTACAACGCTCATAATATATTAATGATTATTATTTATTTTTAAACTTCAATTTTATAAAATTATAATAAAAAAAATACTTCAACTACGAAAATCGTCTATACAAATAATCTAATTACCGACTTTGCTATGTCGGTTTTTAATCAAACTCGGTGGGTTTAACACAACCACCTACCGAGCAAAAACATATATCATTCTCAACGGTGTCTATTGTAGTGTCTTTAAAACAATAAGGTTCTTCTTCTTCTTCGCAATCACACTTATCGCATATATTATATTCGTCGTTTTTATTAGCTACACAATCATAGCACCCCCACACACCACACTTATCGCAATCACAATTCGCCGTGTTGATAGAGCAAATAGCACAAGTCGGTTTTTCTACCATTTTTGTTTTATGCCTTAATATCTCGGTTTTACATTTCTCATTCTCTTCAACAGTCAGAGTAATTAGTTTATCAAAGTCCATTGTGATTTGTGCTATCCATCACAGCTCAAAATTTTTTTCAATTTTGTCGACCAAGTACGAAAATCGTCTATACAACGAGTTATAATACCGACTTTAATATATCGGTAATTTATATGGTTGAACCTTTAGGCAGAACTGAACAAGAATACTTAGATTTAGCACAAAGTTTTAAAGACCGAATGGAAGAGAAAAACAAAGAATACCGACTTATCAAGTTAAGATATATGAATGGAAAGAAACTAATTTCACAGACTTACGGGTTAATCCGCTCAATACAGAATGAAATGGAGAATGGATTTGTTGATGATTCTGTGGTAGAATGGCTAATTAACGAGATAAGAAGCATTCATAGTAATTACCTATATAGCGATGAGGAGAAAATGTTGGGAATATATGAGTAATTGTACAAATACCGACTTAGACCCACAATATAACTCGGTATTAGGCTATTTGTATAGACGATTTTCGTATCTGGTCGTAAAATTGAATTCTATTTTGAGCTGATGTCTAAATTACAATTCACACAATGAATACTACTACTAAAACCGAGATGCTTTCTTACAAATCTCTTAAATCCCGACTTAGAGATAATGCCTTGAAATCAGCTGTTGGCTGGGCTAAGGCTGAGCGAATGGTTGATGGTCAACTCAAATCAGTAAAATTTGACTTTGATTATATGTATAAGGTTTATCGAGCGTCGGGTATGGCTATTAGCGAAGGCGGTATTGCTGAGAAAAAGGCTTTGACCGAACTTGCTTCGAGAGATAAATGGGTTGGTAAGACTATAGATGTTGAAGGTAAGACTTATCAGCCAGCAATTTCATTCGCAAATCAAGTATATCAAGATACAGAAGGAAATGTAATAACCGACTTGGTTGAGATTGGTAAAGCCAGATGGTGTCAGCTTCATAAGAAATGTGGTGAATGTGCGAGCGACATAGAAAGCCTAAAACAACAGAAAAAACTTATGCGTTGGAAGCAGAAGTTCTTTCGGTTTTGTTATAATTTCAATGATACTGAAATGACTAAATATCACGATAAGATTAGTGAGTTCGAATCGGAACAGTTCGACATTCGGTCTGACGCTAATATCGAAGGGCGTGAAATTAAGGTTCAATATCATCGTCCTTCGGAATCTGACTCTTCCAGTATCACTGCTGGTATGGCTTCTCGAGATGCGGGAATAGCAGCTGAGACTATAGATGATGGTGGTCAAATGAAGGAATTTGCTGATAGTATGAAGACAGCCTTTGATATTAGAGTTTCTACGATTCAAACAATTACTGCTATGCTTGGTATTCCACTTGATAAACGAAAGGCTTTAAAAATACCAGCAACAACAACGGCTATCACAGAAACTCGGGCTCGTGTTCCAGTATTGATTTAAACAGACTTAAATTTTAACAATTATTTCAAATAAAATATTTTTTTATTATATAGAATGGTTTGCGTAATGTGTGAGAAAGAGAGTGTTGAAAACTGGTTTGGTTCATTCTGTCCTTCGTGTCGACAGATTAAGAATCTCGGTAATGTGTACGGATTTCCAAGAATTCTGGATTTACTTAAGAAGTGCTGTATTAGAGATGAAAGTCAGTTAGAAAAAAAAATTGATAGTCATAGGACTAATAATAATACCGACTTAAGTTATATTGATAAACCTAAATTAAATAACCGAGTTACTCGCTCGAAAGCAACAACGGACTAACATCATAAATTTCATCTTGGCGAACCCGCAGAGTAACTTCTGTGATAGGCTTTCCGTGCTTATACACATTATCTACAATTTTCATAAATGACCGAGCACCAGTAGCATACATCGGTATTATCTCACGAAATCCATTTGCCTTAACAAACTCGGTATTTTCATCACTTATGAAATATGGGTGAAATAAAATCATTCTTATCTTAGTATTTTTTACTCCATAGTATTCGCTGTGGTCGCTTACTTCATTAGACATAGCCATATGCTTTTCTGCTCCTTGATTATGATGGTTATATTCCAGATTATAAGATGACTGGCATTTAAACAACTTACTTCCACCCTCCACAAAAGTATTATAGAATTTATCTCGGTTTTTATATATTACCTCACTCTTCGCATACCAACCGCCATTACCCCAATAAAATTTATCCCAAAAGTCGGGATTACTTGTTTTACTCGCATTTCGTGGTTGGTTATTCATCTTGTGGTTAAGTTAATAGCCGTTTTTCGTATTCAATTTTATTTGTATACTCGTTTTTCGTATTTAGATAAAAATTGAAAACTTTTTCTGGCTATAATTTACAGCACACTCAAAATGTCTAATACCGAGATAAATGAAGTCGCTAAGTCTGGAATTGAAGAAAAACCGACTTGTGCCTCTGACGGTTGTGTAAATCCACCATCTACAGTAGATTTACACCCAGACGACGTAGACCGAGATTTCTGTGAAAAATGTTATATAGAAGATAATGAAGAAGACGAGCGATATTGCGATAATGACGATTGCCCCTATGGCGGGTATATTTATGACGAAGAGATAGAAAAATACAAAGGCAAAGAATATATTTGTATAGGGTGTGATACTGGTAAGGGATTACAAGAACGAGAGCAAGAAGAATGTGATAAATGTGGTAGAGAAGATGTATTAGAATGTCATTCGAGTAAATGTATTGACCACGATGAAGAACTTAAAGATATGTGTGTTTATTGTGATTCGACCAAGTTTGTCCACGATTTACATTTATCAGCTGTAGGTAAGGAAGGTGTAGTTAAGAGTTGTCAACAATGTAGAAAAGAACTTACTATGACTTATGTTATTGAGAAATATATGGCTGGAGCTCTATAGACGATTTTCGTATCTGAAGACAAAATTGAATTATAAATTATATTATATTTTTTTATTATAATGAGTGTATCCTATTGGAAAAAAGAAGCAGATAAAGCCAAGAGGGCAACTCGGTTTGCGTGGGGTCAATATTTCCAAGTTAGGAATGAACTATTTGAAAGCCAAGTCGGTATTTATGATGAGATACAGATTACACCTATTCCAGAAGAAATGGACGAACATTTACAAAAATTTATTACCGAGTTATATGAAAAAGCAAAGACTTATGTTGAATGTTCTATATGTCTGGAAAAGATAACTTCAGAAACTTTAGATACTACGCCGTGTGGTCATAACTTTCATAAGGAATGTCTGAATACATTAAAACAAACTAAAGAAGATGGAAAAAAGACTGTGCCTTGTCCAATGTGTAGAAAAGACTTGTGGTGTATAAAATCTAAATAAAAAAACTTTTATTATAATATAATGAATAAGATAGATATAGCTTTAGAATATGGTGGAATCATTTTTTTTTTTGTTTTATTGTTTTTTAATTACTTTTTATAAATCATTCTAATTGTCCGTATTTATCATCTACCTCTACTACATCTTGGTTATCGTCATAGTAGACTCCAGTGTCTACATCTCGAAACAGTGCTGTCCCATCTGGGAATTGTACAATCTCAACATCGATGCCGTCTTCTGAGTCATTATCAAGCTCATATTCGATGTCTTCAAGGTCGTCAAGCTCTTCTCGGCAATATCCTTGGCAGAAACAATTATTAATTGATGAATCAATAATATCATCGAGTGCTTGACTAACAATAGCCCAAGTCCACTCGTTATTACGGTCGTCGTCTACTCTATAGTCTTGGTGGTGTGGGCAGTATGTTTCAGCATATTTTGTGATGACTGCTTTCATTGCCGAGACTTGGTATTCTTCGGTTAAATCATTAAAACAGAGTTCATCGTAGTTCCCACTGATTTCTTCGAGTTCACATTCGAGGTCGCATCGGACATCGCTTACGAGTTGTGTGATAAGAGACATTGTGAGAGAGATTTAATGGAGTGTGTTGAAACTTTGGTTTTTGAATATGCTTTTGGTTGCTAAGGAGATTTCAAATTCAATTTTGTCGGTATGCTCGAAATTCGTGTATAGAAACTCGTAGGGCAAGTCGGGATTTATCTGAAGGTGAAGGAGAATTAATGGGTTGTTTGGTTTTGAATTGTACTCATATCTTTCAAGGCGATTTTCA
>TARA_R110002126_G_scaffold85058_3_pt1 | contig 14754 bp, 23 predicted proteins | sample TARA_R110002126 | Tara Oceans TARA_R110002126 (sample SAMEA4397536) | marine metagenome | biome: Polar Biome; feature: [DCM] deep chlorophyll maximum layer (ENVO:01000326); material: water (ENVO:00002006), including particulate matter (ENVO:01000060) such as... | depth 30 m
CTCTTCCAGATCTGCTGTTTCCATTCTCTCTCCGCGTCCGGCGCGTCCTCTGTTCGGGTTTCCGCTCCCGGTCTTTTCGGGGCGGCCCCCCAAGGCCGCGAAGAGCAAGGCAGGACAAGGGCGCGCCTGGCAAGCTGGCATTTGTGCCGGGTCGCAGGTTTCGGGGCCAGAAGCGGCGAAGCCTCCCTTGTCGGCCGCTGCGCGCAAGCGGCACCACGGTCGTTTCCGTCGCTCTTCAATGCTCCCCGTCTGCTACCGCGTCTGGGATTGCCGCCCGGAGGGGGAAGATCGCTTGCGGGCGTCCGCTCAGCCAACATCCCGGCCCGCAGCACTACGCCAATAGTCCTTCCCGAATGCAACGCGCCTCCAGGCTGCTCTGACACATGACCGATATGATTGCAGGGTAAGTTGCCGTACAACTTCGAATGTGGCGCATTTCTCGCCCGGAGCTATTCCGCAGACATCGCTGCGGGCGTCATGTCGCGCGCCCTCGAGGCTGTTTCGACGAAGCAATTGAGTTGATCGAGTGCCATCTGGTCTGTTCAAGCTTGACCAAGTGTGTTTGTGCTCGCATTTGTTGATCTGGATGAGGGAGGCAGGTCGGGGCTGCGGAGGGTATCAAGCGCTGGCGAGATACGTTCGGCACCTGTTTCCTGGTCGATCCAAATCAGGTGAACGGACAAGGTACGTATTTTATGTTTTCTAACAACAACTTAGGCAAAGACTGCATAAGCTTTATTATGGAACCTGCGGTCGTATTTGACCCTGTTTCGTAAACTTCACAGTGGCAGAGTAAGGGGTAACGATCGGTCAGAACCCAACCAACGCCATGTCCAGTGCGGCCATAATCTCGTTGTCCTGTCCCATCAGACTGGTGACCGGGCTGCGCAACAGCGCACGGGGAACCGCGGCCATGAACTGCGTGACCATGACATGCGGCGCGTCCCCAATCTCGAAAACCGGATTGAGGCGATTGGCCGGAACCGGAGCTTGCGCCGGAGGCAGAAGCGGCACCACGATCCGCGTGTTCAGCCCGCTCAGAACATCTGCCTGAACATCGAGCACATAGCCGGCGCCAGCGGGGTTGGCGAAAACCTCAAAACGCGCCATCAGAACTGTCTGTATTTCTCCAGAGGCAAGCCGTGCGCCTCTGCCCACGCGTTCGAGCTGTCGAGAGCGGCGGTATTCTCGCGCTGCCAGGCTTGCGCCTTCGCCTCAGCTACGGCACGCCGCAAACCTGCCTCTGCCGCCTGCGACAGATTCACCCCGAAAGATCTTGCTTCTGTCAGCAGGGACGGGTCCAGTGTCAGGTTTGTGGGTTTTTTGGGAGCAGTCTGGGCTTGCATGGTCTCACCTCGGTTCATGCGCATCATATATGCACATAGAGTGAACGACAAGTCTGAATGGCGTTGTTGCACCGATCCCCAGGTTACTGATATCAGGCGACCGTTTTTGGTCGCAGGATACTTTTGATGCCGCACAAGCTCAATGAAGACCGTCGGCACAAGATACCCAAACAGAAATTCAAGGTCACGAACTGGACGGCGTATAATGAAAGCCTTCGCCAGCGTGGTGATTTGACCGTCTGGATAAGCGATGAGGCGCTTTCTCAGTGGTCGGCTCCGCGGCGGAAATCGCGAGGTGGTCAGCCGAAATATTCGGACCTGGCAATTACAATGTGTCTGACCCTGCGTATTGTTTACGATCAGCCGTTACGTCAAACCCAAGGCCTGATGCGCAGTATCACGAAACTGATGAGAGTTGATATTGCCGTGCCGGATTTCTCCACCCTATCGCGCCGGAGCAAGGGACTGGCTTTGCCGCCAGTACGGTGCCGGACGGCATGCCGGGGGCCGGTTCATCTTGTTGTCGACAGCACCGGACTGAAGGTCATTGGTGAGGGCGAATGGCTGGAAAACAAGCACAAAATCAAAGTGAAGCGCAAGAGATGGCGCAAGCTTCACATTGGTCTTGATCTTGTCAGCGGCGAGATCGTCTGCTCCGATCTGACCAAGGACGACGTGGGGGACACTACAGCCTTGCCTGATCTACTGGATCAGATTGATGGCCCCGTTGCCAGGTTTATCGCTGATGGTGCTTATGATGGAGCACCAACCCGTGACCTTCTAGCGACACGTCTTGGCGAGAACGTGGAGGTCGTTATCCCGCCTCCCAAGACTGCAGTTCTAAGCCCGCAATCTGCACTGGGTCCATCAATGCGCGACTGCCACATTGCGGAAATCGAGACCAGGGGCCGGATGGCCTGGCAGAAGTCCACCGGCTATAACCAACGCAGTCGGATCGAGACACAAATGGGCCGATGGAAGGTCGTGATCGGGCCGAAACTCAAGGCAAGGAACTTCGACAATCAGATGACAGAAGCCAAAATCGGCGTCCACGTTCTCAACCGGATGACTGAGCTTGGCCGTCCAGAGTTCAAGCGCGTTGCATGAAAAATCCCAAGGGTAGGGCTATCTCGACGAGAATCTGATTCTTGCAACACGGTGGACAAAACCAACCGCCCCATTCGCCCTTTGGATCGCCTTCTCTTTGTCCCAGAGGAATGCAGCCAAGATGTGTGCATACCTCGACGACGACAAGCCAATCGACATTCTGCACGCGATCTGCGTCAAGTTGTGGGTCTATCAGTTCTGCGTTGTCGTCGGCGACCGCCGCAGCTATCTGCGGAGATGTCCTGTGATCGATAAAGATCGGACGTCCACGCCACTTAACTGTTACCCTTTGACCAGGTTCGATTGCCGAAATCGGGACCTCGACAGACGCCATGCCTTCTACACTTGCCGAAGGGTTCATACTGTCGATAAAGGGCCAGGCGAATGCAGCGGCGCCTACAATAGCCATCGATCCCGTTGCGATATAAATGAAATCGCGCTTTGTAATCGGTTGTTCTGAACCATCGTCTGCAGACATCTCATATCCTCAACTTCCCATAATGAAAAAGCACAAGGCGATCTTTGGCGTGATCTCTCACCTATGACGCCGATGCAACGCCGACATTCTAGTTTCGGGTTTCGCTTTCCTGGGGGGCTCCCGCTCCCAACTAATCCATCTCGCCCATCAAACTCTTGATGCGTTCTGGAATGTCCTTTTCGGAGAACTGCGCTTGGGCTTCTGCATCGTGGACGAAAGCGATGATGTCAGCCAGTTCGGTGCCTGTCAGGTTGATCGGCTCGCCGAGCTCTTCACGTTGCATCGCCACCATCGCCTCAGCTCCGCGCCACATGCGTGCTGCGAATTCAAATGGATTCATCGGCAGAGACATTGTCGATGCATCGAGTTGAGGTGCATCTTCGCCTCCGACCCCGTTTACTGAGTGGCAAACGACGCAGCCCTTGCTTGCGAATAATTGCTTGCCGCTGGCAGGATCCATTGTCGGCAACATCAATCCAGTACCCATCATGTCTTTCGTCATTCCGGTTTTTTCCTGACTTTTTGCGAAATTGGGCTGCCATGCAGTCGCTATTGCGCTGGCCATCGCCAAGACAATGACGGTTCTTCCGTTTCGAATCGTGTGCATTGTGGTCTCCTTTTGACTTTTTGCTGGTTGGTTACGGAAGCACGACCATCTGGTGGCCCTCACCGGAAACGGCAATTTCGCCGATGACCGCGAGATCGATCTGGCTGATGATCCAAATCTTAGGTTCGTCTCGGCTCGAAACGTAGATCTTGTCGGTGCCGTCGATCGTTGTCAGATGATACGGAGCGGGTGACAGTGAAACGGTTCGCATCACATCTGAGCGCAGATCGATCGCGACAAGTTTATCCTCGCTCTTTCCACTGACGAAGAGCGTGTTCCCGTCATCCGATAAATCGAGGCCGTGCAATTCTCCACCAATATCAAAAGTGCGGAGAATGGTACCGTCGGACACCCCAACCTCATGGACTTTACCAATATCGGCGTCGGCGACGTAAAGTATTGTTCCGTCGACGGAAATGACCACGTGCTCGGGGGTTTCACCCGCCAGCATGTTGCGTTTGACAAATCCCTTATCGATATCGACTTCACTGATTGTGCCATTGCCGGAATTCGTGACGAAAACCGAACCGCTGTCACGGGAAAAAACGACATAATTCGGTGCCAAACCGGTTGGCAAAAAGGCTTTGAAAACCAGTTTCTCGAGATCGATTATGCTAATTCCATCGCCTGACGGGTGAGTAGCCGCAACATAACGACCGTCTGGAGAAACAGCGGTATGATGGACCGCGCCGGGCACTTCGATCCGGCGCAAAATCTCGCCAGACTTTGCGTCGAGGATGGACAAGATGCTGATCGCGGCATCTTTGGGCATTGCGCCCGCTTCTGGTTTGGCATGATGAGCTGCATGTTCGTCGTCTGACACTCCTTCTGGCTTTGCGAGTTTCAGTACCTCTGTGGCTGCGACTTCCGAATAACTGCCGGCGGCGAGATAACGAACGCCCGGAGCGCCGGAGAGACCATGAATGGCTTCCAAGCCAGTGATATTGCGTTCAATCCTACCTGTGTCGGCGTCAACAACGATGATTTGATCGGCACTGCCATCAGCGATGTAAACCGTCGCGGCCATTGCCGACGCCGAAGTCAGGAGAACAGTGAGGGCTGCCGAAAGGGCAAGCTTTAATGGTGATGTCATGGTTTGATTCCTTTTGTTGTGCTTTGCATCAACGTGCCCAACGGGCAGAGAAATAATTGAATAGCGGCGCAAATATCAGCGCGACGAACCAACCATAGGCAAAGGCCTCGACCCCGCCGAGCAGAAAGCTTGACCAAGTCGACCAAGTGAAACCGGGAAGTAGTTTTAACCAAGTCTGATACATGGCTTGCCCGGGGAAGATGAGGTCGAAGCCGACACACAGCGCAAACGTCACCGCGAGAAAAATGCCCAAGCTCATGCCGAGTGCGACGACTGGGATTTGCGGCGGACGGTTCACGGGCAGAGGTACGCCGGCTCTGCGGGGTTGGTCGGTTCTAGCCAGGCTAGCCATGAGCTTGTTCCTTCATGTTTGGGATGGTTCCCATAGCTTCAGCAAGATAGGAATCTGGCGCGGCCTCGAAGCGCTCGCGGCAATCCCGAGAACAAAAATAGTGGACATGGCTGTTATGGACCGCGGACTTGGCGTCTCGCGTTTGAACGGTCATTCCGCACACGGGGTCGGTGTCAGTTTCCGGCGCTGTCCAGCGGACGTCGATTGCCGAACCGGCCCCTCCATTAGCTGTCGCCGACTTTCCATGACCCATGACGTGGGCGCCACAACCAAGCCGCATCATGATGAAGAAAAGGCCAGCCCAAAAAAGAAAGTAGATTAGAGTTTCCATTGCATGCTCCATGCGCAATTCTGAATGCGCCTTCGCCGTTTTCGGTTATTTCCGAACTGGGCCTGGTCCAACGCACGAGACTGGAGATGGCGAAGAAGTGTTGGTGAGCGTTTAAACTCAATCCCAAATATCAAATGCCATTCCGTTCGCCGCCATGTTCGCGTGAGAAAAGTTGAACCGCCATTAGTTGCAGACAACTCAACTCACGCTACTGGCACAAGCTCAGCCGGAAGAACGAATTCGTCGCGTCAGGAGATTTTGGGAGGGGGGGTAGGAAACGGGGAAAACTGTTGCCGTACGAATGCCGGGGTCGACGAAACTGCACTAGCTGCGTCGATTTTTTCGTTCAATGCCCCGTACTGTAATACCGCCATTGAATGGCAATGCATTTGATCAGCGCATTGCGGTACGAGTGTTTCCGGAGCGCGTTCGGAGTTTCCCGAATCAATCAATTGCGCGGAAGCTGCTACACTTTGCATGGCGGAGAATTCGCTGGCATGCGTTTGATGCAGAGAAATAGCGGAGAAATAGAGAACCCCAATCACCGCAAGCAACAGGGTCTGCCAGTTGAACTGGCTACCATGTAAACTGCGATGCCGAAGTGTTTGCACGTTGTCAAATCCCTATTGAAGATTACGAGTAACACATCGACTCCCCTGCCTTCATTGACATGGGTCAAATTAGCATCAAGGCTATATCTTATTCCGGCATGCAATTTGGGACGCGTCGCGATACGCGCCTGCAAGCCAGCCAAGGTGCGCCAGGCTGGAAGTTCAACCCGCATTCCTGATATTTGCAGGCAAAGAGAAAAACCAAAAAGGGGGCGGGTCGCTCATGAGCGGGATTACACGGCAACCAGAATTCGGAATTGTAATATTTTCGTTTCTACTGCATTTTGTTTGGGAATATCTGCAAGCGCCAACCTATGCCGAGATGATGAATTTACCCCATTGGGAAGGTGTCAAACTTTGCACTTCGGCAACTATAGGTGATGTCGGTTTCGCGTTGGTTGCCTTCTGGGTGGCCAGTGCTTCAGTTCGATCGCGCGCTTGGTTGCTGTCACCCAAGACGCTTCCTTTTCTTGCCTATCTTGGTACGGGTGTAATGCTGACAGTTGGGTTTGAATTCTATTATACTCAAATATCCCTTCGTTGGGCATATTCAGATCTCATGCCGCTAGTTCCTCCGTTAGGAACTGGCTTGAGTCCGCTTCTCCAATGGTTGGCAATCCCTCCCATCGTGCTTTGGCTTACCCGGAGGCATATTGGTACCTAGCCGTAGGTTTTAAACAGGTTGTCCATTCGGCCCACACCGCGGAGACAGGAGTTGCCAAGCGAAAGCATCCCGAGCTGTGAGTGTCATTCACTGGGTGTGTGGGGATCCGCCAGCGCAGCACCCGGTCGACTGACCGGCACGTTTTTCAAAGATGTTGTCTGGGCAAGCACCTCTGCGCCGTGGCTCTTGAGAAGCTTTCGGAAGCTTGGATGCATGCCGCCATCCGAATATGCATGGGCCGATACAACCGTCCCGGAGGCAATTATTGCTTCCATCTTGCGTTCATCTGAAACGCGCCGCGCAGCTACGAAATCGTCTTCCGCGCTCAGCAGCGGTGGACATGAGGCAAGCGGGTCGCGAGGATTTCCACCCTCAAAGGTCGCGTCGAAGACGTACCGTCTGCCGCAATAGGACACCCTGGGTTGACGGCCCGTGACCTGCAAAATGTCATAGCCCTGTTTCAGGTTTATCCAAAAATCGAAATTTGCGTCATTTCGGTTTCGCGCCATGTTTTCAGGCGTCATACGGAATGGAAAAGCCTGCACCTGAAAGGAAGACTGTCCGCCTCTGATGGCTTCACGCACTATCGCATAGATTTGCGCGACGCCAGCGTCCGTAAGCGCGTAGCATCCTGCCGATGTACAGGCGCCATGAACCATCAAGGCGTCGCCGGTGTAGCCGAGTGCGCTTTCCAGCTTGTTTGGGTAGCCGAGATTGAAAGAGAGATAATATTGCGAGTTGGGATTCAGCATACCGGCGGAGACATGGTAAAACCCTTCTGGAGCTTGCCGATCTCCTTCTTTGGTCTTTGGGCCGAGCTTGCCGGACCAGCGACACATGGGAAAGGTCTTCAAAAGCGCGTAACGCCCAGTACGGTCACGTTTCCAGATCTCAAGCTCGCTCTCATCCTTGAAGATCCGGACCAATATGGGATCAGCCGGGGTCATCTTGCGTTTTTTCATATCGCTGACGAGGTTGGCGGCAATTGGTTGATTTGCCTTGTTGTCGACGTCAAGAACCGTCGAAATGCAAGCTGTCATAGACACGGCCAGTGCGAGCAGGATCGAAGTGTTAAGCAGCTTTTGAAACAAATTCATCTCAGTCCCTATCGGATCGGAGAGCTGGAATTGCCGTGCTGTTGAAAGCATTAGGTTGGTTTAGATGTTAGCACAAATAGCAGTATTGTTGGGTTGCCTGGTTAACAAGAAATCAAAATTCGTTGATTAGCCTCGCGAAAGCCATGTCAGCGCGGATGTCTGACTTCACCATGAACGGCCTCTACATTTACTGTGCAGCGGCAAAGTCCGGCAATAAATTTGGTCTGCCGCCACGGCCGTTGGTGATGCCCGCCGCGGCAAACATCCAGCCCATCAGAGAACCCATCGGGTAGTCTTCATTTCCTTAGATATTTAATCAGTGCGACAATCGCGAGGCCGACAAGAACCACGATCAGAATCATCCAAATTCCGCCAAAACCCATTCCGTAATCATTCATCATTTTTCCAATCCCTTGCTACATGGTGGCGAAGGCATTGCCTCCGCCACGGGTGTTCCAGTTTATATCGCCTAATTGTCCTTTTTCGTTTCGTCCTGAGTACCGTTCTGCATCATTTTTTCCGACTGCTCGCCATCCATCATGCCGCTATTTTGACCAAGCTTGCTTCCTGTACGCATCATCATCCGGTTGATTCTTTCTGCCGGTGCGGCAAATTCCTCGGAAGTGACTTGGCCGTCACCATCCGCGTCAAAGGCTTGGAAGCGGTCAACCGTCAATTCCCTGATATGGGCGGCGTGAAGCGTTTCAAATTCGGCCAGCGAAAGCATTCCGTTCCCGTCAACGTCATATGTTTTCAATGCATCAAGCAAACCGGTGCGAAGTTCCTCGGGCGAGACAATTCCGTCATTGTCGATATCGAATAGACTTTGCAGATGGTCGGCGCCACCCATCATACCCATCATACCCATCATGCCAGATTGACCACCGTGCATCATTTTCATCATGGATCCCATGTCTCCACCCATCATGCCGCCATGCTGCCCCATCATGCTGCCTTGTTGCCCCATCATGCCTTGCATCATATTGGCGTTGCCATCGGCGCCCGGTGTCGACGATCCAGAATTCGACATTCCCTGTTTCTGGCCTTGCTTCTGGCCATGGCCATGGTCGGCATCAGCGAGCGCGAGTGTTGGTAAAGCGACCGAAATGATCAGCGCCGTTGCGATGGTCTTGAACTTGTACATCTTACAATCTCCTAGTTGGTTGCACATTCCCTATCTGGGCATAAAGAACTCCTTTTGAATGGATTGCATCCAAGGGTTTGTACCGGCATGTCGTAAGATGCGGGTTCTGTTACATTCGGTGACAAAACAATCACTGACACAGTGCGTCGGTTTTCGGTAGAACAGCCCATGTCTGATAATCCGCACATTCTCGTCGTCGACGATCACAAGGAAATCCGCGAAAGCGTAAAACGTTTTCTTGAGAAGAACGGCATGCGTGTGGGCACCGCCAAGGATGCGCAAGAAGCAGAAGCAAAAATTGCCTTAGGCAATTATGACTTGATGGTGCTGGACGTCATGATGCCCGGCGAAAGCGGCCTTTCGCTATGCCAGAGGCTTTCCACAGAGCGTATGCTGCCGATCATCCTGTTGACCGCGCTGGGCGATGACACGGACCGTATCGTCGGACTCGAGATTGGAGCAGATGACTATATTGCCAAGCCGTTTAATCCACGAGAGTTGCTTGCCCGGATCAGGGCGGTTCTTCGGCGATCAGAGCGATCTGAGAGCCTTGCTGGCTGTTTCGCTGGTAAGCGGCTTCGTTTTGCTCATCTCTTGCTTGATGCCGACAGTCGCCTTTTGATGGACGAAACCGGAAATGAGACACGCCTGACGACGGCGGATTTCAAGTTGCTGATCGTCCTGTTGGAGCACGCACGGGTGGTTTTGAACCGAGAGCAACTCTTGGACCTCACTGCAGGCCGCTCAGCCGGACCGCTGGACCGTACAATCGACAACCAGATCAGCCGTCTTCGGCGCAAGATCGAGCTCGACATTAATCAACCGTTGATCATTGCGACCATCAGAAACGGCGGCTATTGCCTGTCTGCAGATGTGGAGGTGTTGGATTGAATTTGGCCCCTTTGGATAGCCTCAGGGCCCAACTTGTACTTCTTGTTGTAGCCGCACTTGTCGTCGCGCAAGTCGTGAGCCTGTGGTTGTTTGTCGATGAGAGGAGCCTTGCTGTTCGGGCCGCATTAGGCTTCGAAGCAGCTGGCCGCGCTGCAAATGTTGCCAGATTGATTGAAGAAGCGCCGGACAATCTCCAAAATTCGATTCTGCGCGCTGCCAATTCTCCGCTCGTCCGGTTTGACATCTCTGATGACCCGAAAGCCGAAGTATCTGACGGCTCGGATGGTGGACTGGTTGAATCCCGAATACGCGCGCTTCTGGGCGATCGTTACAGTGGCAACATCTATGTAGAACTGCACGCAATTGAGGGGCAAATCCTGCCGATGCCACACCTTTCATCGCAAATGGCGGAAATGCACAAGGCATTAATGGGCGGTACGCTTTCAGCAGTCGAAATGAACCTGTCCATCGCACTTTCAAATGATCGTTGGCTCAATGTCGGCACGCGGTTCGAGCGCCCGCCTCTCCAGTGGCCGTTTTACTCCATGCTGACATTTATCCTGACAGCGGCAATTATCTTGATCACTGTTTTCTGGTTTCTCATTAGCCGCTTTACGGGTCCACTGAGGCGGTTGGTAGGCGCGGTTGACAGACTCGGGCGCGGAGAAGAGATCGCAGAACTACCTGCTATGGGTCCGAGCGAAGTGCGCGAGATTACTTCAACCTTTAACAAAATGCAGGATCGCTTGACACGGTTTGTGGCTGAACGAACACGGTTGCTGGCATCGTTGGGACATGATCTTCGGTCTCCGCTCACGGCAATTCGCGTCCGCGCCGAGTTGGTCGACGACGAGGAAACGCGAAATAGTCTGGTGGCCTCGGTCGAGGAAATGCAGACAATGGTCGAGGAGACCCTAACCTTTGCCCGCGGGATGTCTGCATCTGAAGCCTCTCAATCTGTCGAGTTTGGTTATCTACTGAGAGATTTGAAAAACAGCTCGCCGGTCTCATTCCAACTGGAAAGGGGACCGCCGACAAGTGTTCGTATCCGTCCGATCGCCATACGCCGAGCGCTCCGCAACGTGATCGAAAATGCGGCCCGGTACGGCAAAAATCCGCGCGTGGCATACTTGGTCCGAGACGAACACCTCTTGATCAAAGTGGAAGATGATGGGCCGGGAATTCCTGAAACCGACCTTGAACGGGTATTCGATCCGTTTTTCAGACTCGAAAATTCACGGTCATTGGAAACCGGTGGGCATGGGCTGGGTCTATCGATCGCACGTACCATCATCACAGCGCATGGTGGCGACATCTGGTTGGCCAATCGAGAGGAAGGTGGATTGCGTGCTTCGATTTTGATTCCGCTGGAGGCCGGCACTTAGCCATTTGGCCTCGAACACCACTTCAAACGGCTCAATTCCACTACTTTAACCGTTGATTCTGGGCCGCGAAGCTTGGTGCGAAACGGCAACCCGTGACGTGAGGCTTTGTGGTCAGTCGGGAACAGTTGATGGAGAAAGGCTATACCGGCGTCAACCGGGATACCAATGTGACGACCGCCACATGATGGCGAAGGTTGCCGTGTGCATGGTCTTAGAGTTCACAGGTGCGTGAAACCAGATTTTTTATAGAAATATTTAGCATTGTCGGGTAATTATGTACTCATGCGCAGTTTCATCACAACACTCGTTTTATTGTTGTTTGCCAATGGCATATTTGTGCCGTCGATGCAGAGTTTTAGAAATGCCAATCCTGTTGGCCAGATAGCAAGTGCACAAAGCTTGCAAGATGCTGTTAAAACGAACTGTTGCGAGGAGACAAGCGGTAAAATGGCGCTTGGATACGATACCTGCGCCATGGACTGTCATTTCCTCGTCCATACTATGGTTGTTGGGTTCCGGCAGGACGTTGCCGCGAAAGTGGTTTCACGCACCAATTCGCTAATTTTTTCCTTCAATGAAAGCCTTACAAAGCCCCCGATCTCGTTCTGATCCAAGTTAGTCGCGTCCAAGAAGGGCGCTCCTGAACCGATCAATTACGAGGCAATCATGTTTTCCAAACGAAAGTTTATACTGGGCTTTGCTGCTCTGGCCTTTATGCCAGCACCTCTGGCCCGCGCGCACACACAACCATTCAAGCTAGACCCGAAGTTTGTGCCGCAATCAGTTGATTTCTCTGGATATGCGCCCGGCACTGTTATTGTCGATCCGCACAACCACTTTCTTTACTTGCAATTGAGCAAGGAAAAGGCACGTCGTTATGGCGTCGGGGTCGGCCGGGCGGGCCTTACATTCAAAGGCACCGCGAACATCGCTCGCAAGGCAAAATGGCCGAGCTGGACACCAACCAAGAACATGATCCGGCGTCAACCTGGCAAATACGCGAAGTATGCAAAAGGTGTGCCGGGTGGTCCCCGAAACCCACTCGGATCGCGTGCACTTTATCTCTACAGAAACGGGCGCGACACCTACTACCGAATTCATGGCACGACCCAACCTTCATCCATTGGAAGATCAGTCTCCAACGGTTGCATTCGCATGATCAATGCACATGTCGAGGACCTTTATGAACGGGTACCGGTCGGTTCAAAGGTGGTAGTATTGTGATGTACCAGAAAGCGCGCCAGCGGCACTGTGTTCCGGCGCCTTCGGGAACACCGGTGAACGGATAGTTTTCTCAGGCTCACTGCAGAAGGGCGCTGGCGCAGGGTTGTTTCCAATCCTGCGCCCTATTTGCCAAGACAAATTCCTCAAGTATCCGAAAGACAACCGATATGACCAAAATTCTCACCTCATTTGCCGTGGCGTTTTTCATCGGGCTTACCGCAACGGTCTCGATTGCGCTCGCCGAAACGCCGAACGCTGACAAACAGGTCACGGTGTACAAAACGCCTTGGTGCGGGTGTTGCCAGGCTTGGGTTGAAGCCTTGGAAAAGGCCGGCTACAGCGTCACGACCACGAACATGGACGACCTCTCGGCTATCAAATCGCAGGCAGGTGTGCCCAGCGATCTCGAGGCTTGCCATACCGCCTCGATTGGCGGTGAACGCAAGTATGTGCTTGAAGGCCATGTGCCGATCGAGGCGGTCGAAAAACTGATGACCGAGCGACCAGACGTCTCAGGTATTTCGACCCCAGGCATGCCAATGGGGTCACTCGGTATGGGCGAGGATTCAGAGACAAACTATATTGTCTACTCGTTCAACAGCCGATCTGATGGAACTCCCGCAGTTTTCTTCAAGGTTGGCAAATAATGAACAGGCGCCAATTCATCGCTGGAGCGGGCAGCCTATCGGCTCTGGCTCTGCAAGCTTGTTCCACAACTGACTCACTGCAGGAGCCCCTCAAGCCCAAGGGCCCATCCCTTGGATATCTGGCCATGTACGGACCAATGCCGGAAGAAAGATTCCCCATTCCGGCAGTCGACTTGGCTAAGGTACCGGAGAAATACTGGCGCAAGCAGGTCGAGTATGATGGCCCTCATCCGGTAGGCACAGTGATAGTGAATACCAATACGTTCTACCTTCATCTTGTCCAGGAGGGTGGCAAAGCCATGCGTTATGGCGTTGGCCTTGGTCGGCAGGGCTTTGAATGGTCGGGTGATGGTCGCATACAGTGGAAGCAGAAATGGCCAAAATGGACTCCGCCCACCGAGATGATCGAGCGGCAACCGGAATTGGAGAAGTGGAGCGCTGACAACGGTGGCATGCCACCAGGACTCGAAAATCCGCTGGGTGCCCGTGCGCTCTATATCTTCCAGGGTGGCAATGACACGCTTTACCGCATACATGGCTCGCCCGAATATTGGTCGATCGGCAAGGCGGTCTCCAGCGGCTGTGTCCGGCTGATGAACCAGGATATTATTGACCTTTATGACCGGGTGCCTTCGGGCTCCCGGCTAATCGTTGTGTGAGGCGACCGTGCGGACTAAAATATTGTATGGCACGATCTTTGTCGCAATCCTCGGTTTTGCCATCGCTGCGATTGTGGTGACTTCGCAACGAAATGAAGTTCAGACGGGTCTTCTAAAGCCACAGGATCCTGGCGTTTTGGCACTGGGGAAAACCCTGTATGCTGACAATTGCGCGTCCTGTCATGGCGTCGAATTGGAAGGGCAAGTCGCGGATTGGCGTTCGCCGGGACCCGATGGGTTGATGCCTGCACCGCCGCATGATGAGACTGGTCACACTTGGCACCATTCGGATGAAATTCTCTTCGAGATCACGAAATTTGGAATAGTCGCCGCGGCAAAATTGAAGAACTACGAATCGGCAATGCCGATTTATGAAGATTTACTTAGTGATGCAGAAATCATCGCCGTGCTTTCCTATCTCAAGAGCAGATGGCCGGACGAAATCCGAAAGCGCCATGACGAGATGAATGCGCGCTCGGCCCTGGAGCCAAAATGACCCTTACGAAGCGTATGGCTTGGGTGGACATTGCGAAGGGTGTTTCGATCATCTTGGTGGTAATGATGTATGCCGCTTACAACACCGGTAGGCATACCGGCGATATCGGTTTCCTTCATTATGTGATCGCGTTCGCGACACCCTTTCGCATGCCTGAATTCTTCCTCATTTCCGGCCTGTTCCCTTCGACGGTGATCGCTCGTCCCTGGTTGCGATACGCTGATCGCCGCTTTGTGCATTACCTGTATTTCTATGGTTTGTGGGCTTTCATCATGATCGCTTTGAAAGTGGGCACCAAACGACAACACCGGAAGAGATCGAATAAGACTTGCACGAAATGGTGCAGGCACGACTACATGAGCTTTTTTATCTCGACTTGATCGTTGATCAGGCGACGGCTCTGAACGCTCTTCCCACGGTCAGCAATGGAACGGCTAATAAGGCTGTCTGCCCTTCATTGCCGGTGGGCGTCGATGACGCTTTGAACCGCTCCGAGATTGTCGGAGGCAATTTGGTTTAAGTTATGCTGCCATAGCTGGTTCGTCCAGCATCGCGTAGTAGCGTTGTTCGGCTTCAGCTGGCGGAATGTTTCCGATGGGTTCCAGCAGGCGTCGATTGTTGA
>TARA_R110002126_G_scaffold48387_2_pt1 | contig 14741 bp, 18 predicted proteins | sample TARA_R110002126 | Tara Oceans TARA_R110002126 (sample SAMEA4397536) | marine metagenome | biome: Polar Biome; feature: [DCM] deep chlorophyll maximum layer (ENVO:01000326); material: water (ENVO:00002006), including particulate matter (ENVO:01000060) such as... | depth 30 m
ATCCGTGACGATTCTAACAATCAAATGGAGGATGAAGAATGACAACCTTTAATAAGTGAGTGATGCTATTAAAGGTTATCTCAAACAGTAATACATTCTGACTTAGTGAGTACTAACAGCACTATTTACCGCATAAGGTAATGCAAAAGGAGATAGGAGATACCTAAAGAATACACTTGACACAAGGAGTTTAATGTGGTAGAAATGTAGTAGGAAAGGAAGACATAAGATGATCTTTAGAGACTCTAAAGAAGAAGATGGTACTTTTGAAATACTAACTAAAGATGGTACTTGGGTGCACGAATGTTACTCAGACTTTCTTTATAGCTTTTATCTTGAAGGAGATACATAATGGCTACTCAACAACTGATCCTTAAAGCTGCTCTTAAGTGGGCTAACATCTTTGAAGAGAACCGCGACATGGAGGGCTACGAAGGAGGAGCCAAGGCATACGGCGGTGAGTACAAGGTTAACCTGATCCTTGAAGGGGATGAGCTTAAGAAGCTACAGTCAGCAGGCTCACGGCTCAACGCTAAGATTGACAAGGATGACGACATGGTCATCACTGTCCGTCGTAAGCACCAAGACCGCTTCCCTGAGACATCAGGTGCACCTAAGGTCTTCCACCTTGATGGTAAGGAATGGAACTTCATCACTGATGGTGCACTAGGTAATGGTACTGAGGCTAAGGTACGTCTGGGTATCTACGATAGCAAGGCTGGTAAAGGTACACGTCTTGAGAGTGTTGTCATTACTAAGCACGTACCCTTCGACGACATGCCTAAGCAATGGGACGAAGAGATGTTCGAAGGTACAGTAGAGGCAGCGGAGGTACCGTTCTAATGAGTAAGACTTTAGACACACTAATCGAAGACATACACGGGGTGATCGACGGTAACGGAGGGTGGGATAAGACCGTCAACGAGTACTTCCTTAAGCAACTAGGTGGTACACTTAACTCTAAGTTCAATCCTTCTTCCTCTTACAAGCCCGGCCTAAGAGTATCTAACTTAGGTACACCTTGTGAGAGGAAGCTTTGGTACTCAATCAATGGGCACACTAAAGCTTCTAGTACTTCACCAACACTTAAGTTACTCTTTATGTACGGTGACATCTTAGAAGACTTACTTATGTCCTTGTGTGTAGCTGCTGGTCACAAGGTAGAGGGTGCACAAGATGCCCTCACAATTGATGGACTTAAAGGGCATAGGGATTGTGTCATTGATGGTGTCACAGTAGACATCAAGTCAGCCAGTGCTTATAACTTTGATAAGTTTAAGTTCAGTACTCTAAGGACTGACGACACATACGGCTACATCAGCCAGCTTAGTTCTTATGTCTACGCTGCCAAGGATGATCCACTGGTTACCGATAAGGTTAATGGTGCCTTCCTTGTCATCAACAAGAGTACCGGTGAGTTAGCCCTTGACAGCTACGACTTCACCTATGAGCTGGGCAACAAGCTTGAGGAGGTAGCCGCTAAGAGGGCCATGATTAAAGACCCTACGCCACCTGCCATCTTGTACTACCCTGAGCCTGATGGGTACTGGAAGGGTAAGCGTGACGATGATGATAACTTCATTCCTAACGGTAACATGAAGCTGCCTAAGGGATGCATGTTCTGCCCTAACATTATAACCTGTTGGCCTGAGGCTAAGGCTTACAACAAGGGGTACAAGGACATCATCTATACTACTGTAGTGAATCCACCTAAGAACAAGTACGGTGGACAACACAAGGAGGTTGACCTGTGAGTAAAGCCAGAGCCGCAGCCCTCAAGTACGGCTACAGGTCAGGCTTAGAGTTAGACACAGCTAAGTTCCTCAAGAGCAAGGGTGTTACGTTTACCTACGAGGAGAACAAGATCAGATGGGAGGACTTCAAGGTACGTACTTACACCCCTGACTTCTATGTCACATCCAAGAGCGGCAAGGAGATCATCATTGAAACTAAAGGGAGGTTCGTTGCTACTGATAGGGCTAAGCACCTGTCGATACGTAAGCAGTTCGGTGACACCTACGACATAAGGTTCTTATTCAGCAACCCTAACGTCAAGCTTAGTAAGGCAAGTAAGACTACCTATGCTATGTGGTGTAGGCAACACGGGTTCATGTGGGACAAAGGTCCTGAGGTGCCCCTTGAGTGGTTGGAGGAGTAACAGATGTCAAGGTCTACACGTAAGACTCCGATATTTGGTCATACTAGTGCAGACAGTGACAAGGAGTTTAAGCAGTCTTCTAATAGGGCCATGAGGAGAGCACGTAACCAAGGGAAGGACCCTCACGATAAAGAACATGGTGACCCATGGAAATCTGCTAAAGATGGCAAGTCATACTGGGCTAACGCTCGGAAGAAAGATATGAGGAAGTAACAGATGCTAGTACACAACGTAACTTCAGGGCCTTATGAGAGCCGCACTGAGTACAACCAATGGTACCTAGTGGTGCTGGTTGAGGAGGATGGTAAGCTATCTGACACTGAGCTATTCTTTGATGACCTAGACTCAGCCTACCTCTTCTCCAACCACTTCAAGACAAGCATTAACCCGATAGACTTGACTACTGACAGTCAATGGGCGAAAGGAATTAACTGATGAGTAAAGTGCACCTTGTACTACCTGACCCACATGCCCACCCTGACTACAACAATGATAGGGCTGACTGGGTAGGCCAACTGATTAAGGACATTAAGCCTGACGTAGTGATTAACATGGGGGATGCCGCTGACCTACCATCCTTGTCTTCCTTCGATAAAGGCAAGGCTTCCTTCCACGGCAGGAACTACGAGAAGGACATCAACTCCCACTTAGACTTCCAAGATAGGATGTGGGCACCTATGAGGAAGTCTAAGAAGAAGCAACCACTCAGGATAGTTCTTGAGGGTAACCATGAACACAGGATTAAGAGGGTACTTGAGAGTGACCCACACCTTGAAGGAGGTAAGTTTGGTGTATCGTTTAAGGACCTTGCTTTCGATGACTACTATCATGAGGTGGTGGAATATCAGGGACAGACCCCCGGAATTTATACCTGTGACGGTATTGATTATGCTCATTACTTTATCTCTGGAGTCATGGGGCGTCCTGTTGGGGGTGAACATCATGCTGCTAGTCTTATCTCCAAAAACTTTACCTCTTGTACTGCTGCTCACTCTCATACAGTTGATTGGGCTGTTCGTTCTAATCCGCACGGGAAGAAGATTATGGGTCTCGTATGTGGAGTTTACCAAGACTACAACAGTCCGTGGGCTGGGCGAATCAACGACCTCTGGTGGCGGGGGGTGGTCGTCAAGAGGGGAGTAGCTGATGGTCAGTACTCACCGCAGTTCATCTCTATCGAGGACCTAAGGAAAGAGTATGGATGATAAACTTGAGTTACTAATTGAGAGCTACGGACTTGAGACACTGCTTGAGATACACGATCTTAGGCAAGAGATGGTGCTCAAGTGGCTAGTGTTCGAAGGTTTTATAGACTTAACTGATTACTTTCCAGAGGAGGAAGACGAATGACAGGACCAACACTACCATTCTCACAAGAGATTAACAAGACTAAGCACAGGCTACCCGGCGAAGGGTTCAAGGAGAGCGTAGTACGACAAGCTGAAGCACTCAAGGACAACTACGAACACTTCCTTAAGCTCAAGGAAATCTACGGGGACCAGAGGTTCCTTAACGCTGGACGTATCCAAGCTTCCATTGGGTCACCAAGGGAGACTACACCTTACAACTGCTTCGTTAGTGGTACTATCCCCGACTCAATGGATGGTATCATGGAGAAGCTATGGGAGGCAGCTAAGACTATGCAGCTAGGGGGTGGCATTGGGTACGACTTCAGTACACTACGCCCTAGGGGTGCCTTGATTAAGTCCTTGGACAGTAAGTCTTCAGGTCCTATCTCTTTCATGGAAATCTTTAACGCCCTGTGTGGTACCATCTCAAGTGCAGGTCATAGACGTGGGGCACAGATGGGAGTGCTACGTATTGACCACCCTGACATTGAAGAGTTCATCCGTGTCAAGCAGAATAAGTACAGCCTTACTAACTTTAACATCTCAGTAGGTGTAACCGATGGGTTCATGGACTGTGTCAAGCATGATCGTTCCTTTGACTTAGTCTTTGAAGGGAGAACGTACAAGACTGTCAATGCTAAAGCTCTATGGGATGAGTTGATGCGTAGTACATGGGACTGGGCTGAGCCCGGTGTACTGTTCATTGACAAGATCAACCGTAAGAACAACCTGCACTACTGCGAGACTATCGTAGCTACTAACCCCTGTGCTGAGCAGCCACTGCCACCTTACGGTGCTTGTCTCTTAGGTTCCTTTAACCTTGTCAAGTACATTGATGTTAACTTCGATCTAGACTACGACACTTATCGACGTGGTGGGTATCGTACTTTTAACTATGACAAGTTTGCTAACGACATCCCTCACATAGTAAGGGCTCTTGACAATGTAGTAGACAGAGCTATCTATCCACTGGACAAACAGAAGCAAGAGGCTCAGAGTAAGCGACGTATGGGTATCGGGGTGACAGGCGTAGCCAATGCTATCGAAGCACTAGGGTATCCTTATGGTTCACCAGAGTTCTTAACTGAGCTACAAAAGATACTTGTAACACTACGTGATGTAGCTTATCGCTCATCCATCAGCTTAGCTATTGAGAAAGGACCCTTCCCTAAGTTCAGTAAGCTTATGCTCAACAGTGAGTTCTGTAAGGGGCTACCTGAGGACATACGACAACTGATTAGTGAGCACGGTATTCGTAACTCACACCTACTGTCCATTGCGCCTACTGGTACTATCTCACTTGGTGCTGACAATGTGTCTAGTGGTATTGAACCTGTGTTTGCTCACTCCTTTGAACGTACAGTACGTACCTTTGACGGTATGATTAAAGAGGTTGTCACTGACTACGGTTACAGAGTACACCATACCAAGGGTAAGACAGCTTACGAGGTACCAGCCTTTGACCACGTAGAGGTACTCAACCTATCTAGCAGGTACGTTGACTCAGCGTGTAGTAAGACGTGTAACGTAGGGTCAGATGTAACATGGGAGGACTTCAAGAAGATATACGAGAAGGCTTACGAGGGTGGCGCTAGTGGTTGTACTACATTCAGGAAGGATGGTAAGCGATATGGTATCCTTAACGAGGAGGCACCTACTGAGGTTATCCCTGAGGTGGTACCTGACGTAGAAGATGAGCAACAACTGGACCTATTCGGGGCAGCTTGCTATTATGATCCAGCAACAGGGAGTAAGACTTGTGATTAAACTCCTGAGGTACAAGCTAAGTTCCCTCTTTATATGGCTTGGGGTAGGGTTAGTGCCTGACGAGCATGTCAAGCTTATTATTATGAAACATCTTAACGTAGCAGCAGAGGAGTTTGACCCATGATAGACGCTGACAATAACTACATATTAGGGTACGAAGAGTTGCACAAGGGTCACCCACTGCACAAAGTAAAAGCTCCACCCCCTATTACTAAAGGGCAGAGCGATGGTGGGCCTAGTGAGTACTACGACTTCCCTAAGGAGTGTACTACTCTGAATGATCTCATTGAGTTTAAGGATATGTCCTTCGCTCAAGGTAACATCTTCAAGGCTACCTATAGGCTAGGCAACAAGGAAGGTATCAGCCTAGAGTACGACCTTAAGAAGATTAAGTACTACGTAGATCGTATGCTTAACCAAGAGATGAACAAGCGGAACGCACCTTAGCGTTATGATTATCCACACTAAGGATGGTATCTGTGGTGTCTTCCTCGCTTACAGTAGGCAAGGGGATACTACAGATAGCCTTAGCGGAGGTCACCGTTGTTCCGCAACCGCTTAAGAGCAGCAGCCCTATCAGTATTAACTTCAACTTCATCAATCTTTTCCCTTGTTTCTTGGTATCCCTCTAGGTCCTTAATCTTCTGAGCCTTCTTCTGGTCCCTCTGGCCAGCCTTGAAGATCAGGAGTACAGCCCCTAGTAGGGCCACCATAGTAGTAATTAACTTACCTATCTTAGAGCCTATGAATGCAAAGAACATTATGTGTGATCCAATACCTGTTTACTCAGTGCGTCTAGTCCAAAGGCAGCAGTGGCAAAGCCAAAGATAGGCCACACCAGTAGTCCAGTCAACTCAGCACCACCAAAGTAGTAAGCTGGTACTAGGGAGCACAAAAGGACTGTGGCTACCTCACGTTTATAAGTCTTATTGGTCATTTGATTAACTTCTCTAGTATCTTTTGCTGATTGTCAATAGCTCTGTTGTTAGAATCAGTAAGATTCTTTATGCTATTGATAGTCTCAAGGTGCATACGGTCATCATTCTTAATCTTCTGGTCTAGTTTAACCTCAAGTATAGTGATCTTCTTGTGGTTAGTGAAGACAATCCTGAACAACCAGAGTATAGCAGCAGACAGACTGCCTATGATTAGCTTATCTAGGTACTCAGACATTTAGGAAGACCCTCTTCTCATCTGCTCTACGGTTGACTAACCCTTGGACGACCTTTCCGCCATCCATCTTGAACCACGTAAGGGCTTCAGCAGCACCAGCTATATCCCCTTTGTTAAACCGCCTGAGACAGGTACTAGTAGCGAAGCCATGAGTGCCTATGTTGTACGCTAAGCTCATCATAGCTCCCCTCTGATTAGGGGTAGGCTGACGAGTAAACAACTTATCGATATCCTTGGACAGTATAGTTAAGTACCTGTCAAGTAGCTCCTCTGCTCCTTGCTTAGTGATAACCATACCAGCTTTAGGTCTAGGCTCCATACCGTTGGTCTCAGCCCAACCGTAGCCTATCGTCCACACACCGTCACCATCAAGGTAAGACCTTAGCTTACACCCCTCCCACTTCTTAATGAGACTGATAGCTACTGAGTTGTCAGCTACCTTCTTACTGGTTGGCTTACTGAACCATTTGTTGAGCATTAGTCAAACCCCAATATTTTCATTAACCAACTCCTCGCTACTTTCTTATCTTTCTTATCAGCCGCCTCGGTTTGCCGTCAATAATGACTCTATCACCGACTTTAACTATACCCTCTGCCAAAGCCTTATGTACGTCAGCTTCACTTGCAAACACAAGAGTCTTGTCAGGGTCTATCTCAGATGTCTCTATTAACTTAAGAATCTTATCTGAGACTGTTTGAGTACCATCCTTTATTACTTTAGACAATTTGATAGGAGGTTGGGATACTTCTTCTGGGATCACACCTGATAGGGCAGGGTCACTCTGAGGTTGTTCCTGTGGCCGTGGTGAGGACATAGGTGCAGTACCGCCTAAGGCGAACTCAGTAGGTGTGCCTTCCCCATCGTCATGCTCTGGCTCTCTTGTACTAGTTTTAGTAGCACCTAAGTCTACACCAGCGATACTCAAGCCATTATGCTTAGCTATCAGCTCTGCTACAGACTTACCAGCGAAGCTAGTGTTACCGTAAGCCCAAGACCTACGCTGCCCCATGTCTGCGTGTACAATGTTGTTACCAAAGCCGATACCTTGGAAGCCAGCCTTCTGGAGACTATCAACTAGGCGCATCTTATCGTCATCTGACATCCCAGCAGTAGAGATATCTACAGCAGTGCCGTGGAAGTGTTGGCTACCCGGAGTACTCTTCTCCCTTGAGCTCCCTTCTTTAGCGATACCATCGTTAACTGTAAGGGGTTTACCAAACAGACCTGAAGCTTTCCTTAGTGGCCCCTCAAGGACAGCCTTCATGTTATCGTAAGCTTCAGGCTTAGTCATAAGTGAGACCCTACCTATAGCCGTAACACCATCTCCATCTTCACTGAGTAGTGGCTGACCACTTTCACTCTTACCTATGGTAACATAAGAGGATAGCTCGGCAGGACCTGTACCTACGTCCGGTATAGGAGACTCACTGATAGTGTTACTAAGGGTGCTCTTCACGTCCTTAGACAGACTAGGGTCTTTGTACTCTAGCAGTCCCTTAATTGTAGTCAAGTGTGTGATAGCTCTAGTAGAACTCTTCTGTTCGTTTATAGTCCTTTTAATAGACTGTTGCATTTCCATAGCAACACGGGCATCCTCTTGTTGGAACCCCTCTTTGTTACGATAGTTAGCTTCGTTACCATTAGCAAAGGCGGTAATGTCCCCATCGTAGTACTTATTAAGTATTCTAGTGAAGCGCTCTGTACGTACAGTCCCTTGTTTGGAGAGGTACTCTGAGTTAAGTACAAGGGTGCCGTCATCTTTGACAATAGCAAGAGAGTCAGCGGCTAAGCTTCTCCGCTGTTCTTCTGAGGACGTTATTAGCTGAGATATGCCAGTCTTGTACTGGCCTGACAGACTACCAGCAACCTCAGGGTTAGCCTTGTACACCTCCTGTACGTTAAGGGCCCACTTCTTTGAGAATACATTTATAGCAGTATCACCACCTATGTAGCCTCCCAGATTTACTAGGTTTGAGGCTTGGTTAGTGGCTACTAGTAGCGCTGCGTCTTTCTTCTCTGGGTCACTAAAGGTTGTAGGGTCGTAGTTAGCGAATATCTGTGCATTCAAGGCAGTTGCTTCAAAGGCTTTAACAGGATCAACAGTGTGTGCCTTCTCAATAGCCTTGACAGTCTCTTCGTTAGGCATACCAGTGTCAAATAGTCTAACCAGACTCGCCTCCACTGATGTGTCAAATACTTCTGTAAGCCCATTAGCCTTGGCGTTGGCGTCTAGATTGCTCTTGAACATCTCTAGCTGTTTACCATAGACATCTGGCTGCATCATTAGGTTACGGTAGTCGCCCATCATTTCTAGGTGGAGTTGCTCTGCCTCAGACATCATACCGTCAGACAGACCAAAGGCTACCCGTGTCATCTGTATCCTTCGTGAGGCCATTTCGACAGATATAGCACCCACAGTTACCCGCTCCCCAAGGGAGTCAAGCATCTCGTCAACTCTAGCCATGTAGGCCTTGATACCATCGGTCTTCTCACCACCATTCATGAAGGCAGGCTGCCCTTGTATCTCAAGCTTCTGCATGTCCCACTTCTGGCGTACATCAGCTATGTCATTAGCGGTTACTTGTTCGTTCCTCTTCTCCTTTAACTTTAGAGCACCTAGCCAAGTGTTAAAGTTAGTGTTAAGAACAGTAGTTGTAGCAGCTTGTAGCTCAGGAGTGAACGTGTTGCCCGCGCTAGCCCATACAGCCTTTGCTGCTTCATTCTGGGTGTGTAGCTTGAAGGCAATCTGGGTACGCTCTTGGTCAGTAGCATTTGGATTAGTCTCGTAGGTAGAAGCGAAGAGTCCTTGGAACGTGGGGGTCTTTAGAATGGCTAACTGTGTCTCTTGGGCAGCTTGAGCAGCTAACTCAGCTCCAGTACGCCCAGCAGCCTCATAAGGTTTGCCAGTTATCCGTGCGATATTCTCTTTGGTGCCAGCGTCCATCGTGCCACCTGCACTAATGTAGTTTCTGACGACTATGCCCTCTTTACCAGCGTCACCACCTGCCCTCTTAAGGTCACGAGCCAATGCTCTGTCCAGTGCTCGGTCTTGAGCCCCTTCTGTGGGTGCAGTCGCTGTACTCTTACCTGAGAATAGAGTATTACTAAGGCCAGAGAGAGCATTACCAAGGGACTGGTCAGCTACAGGCTGAACATAGGCTACGCCTTGAGAGTCTTGTGGTTGTAGGGGCATTATTCCATATCCTTTCTCATCTCGACCAAGTTAGCTAGGTCATATTGCCTATCGGCACGTTGTAAAGCTTGATAGACTTTCATAAACTCATTCTCATCGACACGCCACATACCAGTAGTGATCTGTCGCATCTGTGTATGTGAGAAGCCGGACAGTTTGACCATAGTGTTGAGTTCTTTTAGCATCTCTAACCCTCTAATCATCTGGTCTCTGTCTCCGTCCTTCATCATAACCATAGCAATCTGAGACCTGTCTTGTACGTACTTGTTAAACTTCTTAAACTCTTTGCCATCAGTGTAAACGATAGTCTTTGTAATCTGCATCTCCTGCACTTCTTTAGGAGTCCAGCCTAAGGCGACCATGATAGCGTCACCAGTGGAGAACTTAGCGTCACCCATAGGGTAGGTGCCAGTCTTGCTCTGGTATAAGCCATTATTCATAATACCAGCAGCCTTTATGAATCCACTGAGACCTGACGGTTGCATCAGTACACTCTTGACGCTCGCTGAGAGGTTCACAGGGCGCAAGTGGAAGGCGTCCCCAGCTACATTCCATAGAGCAGTGGTCAAGGCCCCTACGATAGACCCTGATGGCCCTAGTGTGACCTCCTTGAAGGACTTATCCTCTCCGAATACTTTATTGTACAGGTTTACGTACTGGTCTATCGGGGCTAGCCGTGTAGCGAAGGCTGAGTCTACACCAGTGATACCCGCAAACAGAGTATCTAGGACACCGTACCGTACAAAAGTGTGTGCAGAACTTCCGGGTTCAATCCCTAGGAACTCTGATGCGTAAGAAGCAGCACCAGCCGCGCCAAAGCCTGTTGCACCGAAGACAGGCATGGCTACAGTCCACAATCGTGTTCTCTCCCACCCTGTGAGCCCACCAGTACCGAAGATAACAGACTCAGCGATACGTAAGGAGTACCCAAACCACTGTAATGGCATCTTTAGCAGACCAGCAGGGCCAGATTGTATAGCAGCCTTAGACCCTGTGGTCATATGTTGGGTTAAGGCTCCCTCACGCTTGGTGATGAACTGTCTACCGAAGTCAGACAGAGCTGACAGGGTAGGGTGAAGCTCTTTGAACTCAAGGAAGGCTGTGTTGATAGCTGTTAGCCGTGACAATCTCTCCCCTTGACGGAAGAAATACAGCCCAGCATCACCCATTTTCTTTACCATCTCGCCAGTGTAGCTTTTTACACCGTATCCGATAGGAGTACCAAGCTCCATCATGTCACCGTCTACGATAGACCGACCAGATGTCTTGATATACGTAGCTAACTCAGTTACTGCTTCCTCTGTTAGTCCACTACCCTCTGCAAATCGTTTGATAGCAAGCTTTGTGGTAGGCCCATCACCAGCGTTAAGCACCAGACGCATCCCCCACGTCAGCCCGACTCCTTGTATTCCCTTTCTAGGTGATACCGCCACGATTGACGCAACTTGGTACCCTTGCAGAAAGAACTGGGAAGGGTTAAGGAAGCCAAAAGCACTGTGGAAACCCAGTGTTAGTAGTTTATTAGTGGGGTTTAAGCTTGTAAGTCTGAAACCTTTCTTATTAACACCTAGTGTCTTCCACATAGCGCTGGAGGCATCAAAGATATGCTCAATAGCCATGTTACCAAAGTCTTCAAATGCCTCAGCAAGCTGATCCTTTGTCCCCAGCCTACGTTGAGCAATATTCCTAATCTCCTTTAGGCGCATTGCAGCAGGGCTCTTACCAACTATCACAGCATCATGCCAGATTGCATGGTAATCATCAGGGTGTGTACCCACTGGGATTTTAACTAGGTCCTGATGCTTCCAAGCAGTCTTAGCCCAAGAGCTCATCGTGTTGACAGCCCAAGCTCTAGTCGCAAGTGGGTTAGCCACCTGACCATAGTTCTGGAAGATAGAATTAAGGGGGTCTACATTATAGTTATGACCACCACCGTACTCAGGTAGTACATCATCTAACCGCTTCATGTCAGTCTTGATGTAGTCTTCCATAGAAGAACCAAACATAGGGTGGTCAGCATCATCTGTCGCAGCCTTAGCATTCCGAGCCTTATGGGAGATAGTACGCTCAAGGTCCCAGTCGTTCTTCCTGATAAGGGCTTCAAACTGAGCAGCAGTCTTAATGTCTGGATCGAAGTCGTTGTGTGCTAGAACGAACTCATCAGTTAGCCGTCCTTCCTTCTTAGCTAAGGCTAATGCTTTGAACTCTGCTTCGGCTTTGAGTATTTCCTTCTCAGAGAAAGCAGTCATCATAGCCTTAGGGCGCATTGCATCACCTGCCTTATTCAAGAGAACAAGGAAGTACCTAGCGTTAGGGTTAGTCCGGTGGCCACCAGCGTTGTACCCTAGTACATCGTGGAACTCAAGGATACCTACTTCACTAGGGTCAATAGCGTGAGTAGCAGAGCTACCTCTAGCATCTACAAAAGGTTTGTCCAGCTTCCAGACAGTCTTGGCACTCTCAGTCTCCTTACCTACCTTAGCCATGTACTGATGCTTGACATCCCAGACGTACTTCTCACCGACAGGTATCTTATCTATCTTCTTAGCTGGCATTGTTACACCAGAGTTGAGTCTGACCTTACTGTACCCTTTAGATACGTACTTAGACAGTACCTCGTTAGCCTTCATGATGAAAGCAGAATCAGATAAATCAACGATAGCTCTCCAAGCTTCCATAGTCTTCTCTGATGGTGCAGCCCCGTCTAACCGTTCAGCTTTGTAAGCCTTGACAAACTCAGCATCCGTGTGCCACTCCCGTAGGAAAGACTTCACAGGGCTATCCCTGAGGTCCCTTAGTATCTTACTGACGATGGCCTTATCGCTGCGTGACAGTGCTTGAAGCTTCTTAAGTAGTGGCTTAGCTATCTCCTTGAAGGTAGAGCGCACACCCTCCCCTTGTTGGTGTAAGATGTCTAACCGTTCGATGTCCCTTAGTGGAGCGGAACCAGCGTACCTAGTCACTAGCTCAGATACTTTATTGAAGGCAGTCTTTAAGGAGAACACCTCCCCTTTAGCTAAGTCTATTCTCTCCGATATCTGTATAGCGTAGCCTAGCTTACCGTCCTTCGTTACACGTACAACGGAGGCTCCTTCGATACCTTCAGCAGCAGCTACAGCATGGCGCTTCTGGTTATAGCCCCAAGCGTTACCCTTCTTGTTGCCTACCCATACGTGTGCAATTACATTGTCAAGTACGTCTTTACTATAATTGAAGTTCATGACAGGGTTAGCGTATGTCTTCTTAAATGTTGCTACGATTGTCGCTAGTTTCTCTGCAATAACTTCAGCGCTAGCCACACGTCCAGCGGCACCTGATGCAAGGACTTCACCAATAAGATTTATAGTTACTGTCTCATCAATTATCTGACCTGACTTACCAGTATTCAAACCGGGGACATAGATTTGCCCACCGTCTACCTTATTAAGATTAAGAATCTCAGGGACAAGAGCCTCTGAGACTGCCTCAGGTGCGTCACCAGCTATTACTGCTTTAGCAACTTTCTCAGCAGCAGTGTCTGCACCTGAAGTAACAATCTCAACAGCCACTGCTGAGTCAGCTTTGATTAACCTGCTTAGCTTAGCTTTAGCAGCGATACTGGCAACTTTAGAGGCTTCAATGGCCCCAACTGTTAGAGGTTTGGCGAGGGGGGCTACTATTGTGAGAGCATCAAAGGTAGCCAGCATAGCCAGCATTTTAGCCTCAGGGTCATACCCAGCATTGGTAGCAGCTTCAAGACCAGCGTAGAGGGCAAAGATGTTGTCATCTGTAAAGAAGCCTTCTCCCTTGAGGTCCTCCGCAAAGTTCTTAATGAATGGTATAAACTCTTCTTGAGGCATGGTAGTAGCAGCTTCTAAGATAGCCATACCCATACGCTCACTGCGACCAGTCATCTGCTCGAATATACCACCCGCGAGGAGGTACCTGACAAGCTCCCTGTCTAATGCGTTGCCCACATAGCTATACCAGCCCATACCTTCTCCTTTACGTGCTATCTCAGCAGTAAAAGTATCATGAGCAATGCTCAGGTTGGTAGCTAGGTTAGCCCCAGCAGCGTTGATCTCAGGGTCATCTACAGTAGAACCCATGATCTTGTAGTAATCCTTAGACTTGGCTACTTGCTCCACCTTAGCGTATGTATCGTTGTACTCTTGGATGATCTCGTCAATGGACTTACCTTCAGAGACAGCCTTTTCGGCTACCTGCTGCGGTGAGAGCTTACCGATGACAGCGCCTTTAGCTTCTTGGATAGCTGTGGTCTCACCAAAAGCATTCTGTCGTTTAGTCTCAGTGTCTGTAGTGCCCATGTCAAGGGACAGAGAGGCAGCCCTTGCAGCAATAGCAGCAGGAGTAGCTTCATCGTAGTACTCTTGCTCAACGCCTTTCATCATATCCAAAGGCTTATTCTTAGGAGTCAGGTTAAGCATACGGACTACTCCTTCTTCTTTGGTTTTGGCTTAGGCGGAAGCAGGTCTGGATCAGCGACACCTTGCTTGCTACCACTTATAGAGTTAGCCCAACTACCAGTAAGGTTAGCGATACCAGCGTAGGTATTAGCGTTAGTCTGGGCTGTAGCTATCTGACTTGAGATTGCTCCCATCTGTGTTGAGAACCCTAAGCCTTGGGCATTGTTAGACGCCTGTGCACCCATGCCCCCATAAGACCCAGAGCCAGTACTAGCCCCAGCAGCTTGAGCAGATTGGGCAGCTTGAGCTCTACGCAGGACAGTCTCACGATTAGCAGCCCTACGGGACTGAGCTACGTTAACTTCTTGCTGCCGTTGTTGGGCTAGACTTGCATCACGTTGGGAGGTTGCAGACGCAATTCCTGTGGCAGTTGAGATAGCAAGGAGTGTAAGCGATATCGGGTCACCCATTAAAAGTATCCTTATAAAAGTAGAAGGTGTAACCATCATTAGTATTGTACGGTTCGAACCCCAGTTGTAAGACTAGCTTACTCGTCTTCAAGTCATCAACAGCTACACCTACAAGTAAGTCTTCGTAGCCCATAGTGGTGAGCATCAACCATAAGTTTCTAGTGTAGACTACCATCTGCTCAAAGACAGTCTTGCTGTACTTAGTAACTCTTGGTAGGTGTAGC
>TARA_R110002126_G_scaffold291380_3_pt1 | contig 14739 bp, 13 predicted proteins | sample TARA_R110002126 | Tara Oceans TARA_R110002126 (sample SAMEA4397536) | marine metagenome | biome: Polar Biome; feature: [DCM] deep chlorophyll maximum layer (ENVO:01000326); material: water (ENVO:00002006), including particulate matter (ENVO:01000060) such as... | depth 30 m
CAGAGACAGAAGTAATTGCAATTTAATTACTATTTAGGGGGTGTTATAAGGTTGACATACTTTAGGTTGGACTAAAAGCTATAATAACCAAAGGACATCCCCTATAAAATTATAAAAGGAGAAATATGAAAAATGGATTGGATAATAAATAAAAAAAAGCCTAAAAAAAGTGATCTTTCTCAAAGCAGAAGCGATATAAATACAAAAGTATTTGACACATTAAGATATTGTCTTAAATGTGAACACGTTTGGGAAATAGGAACAAGTGGATCAATATTATTTTATAAACACTTACCTACTTATGGATTACCTAGAAAAGATTGCAAATCGTGCAATAAACTTAGTATTTTATCATACAAAAGACAAAAAGGGGAAAAAAAATGATAATGTTTGATATAGCAGAATGGATAGCCAACTTATTAATATTGGGAATTGCTTTAACAATGTGGGGAATAGGTCTTTTTATATTCGCTATGTTAGCTAGTATGGTTAAACAAACAATAGATAAATTAATAAGAAGTGAAGACTTATAATGAGTTTCTTAAGCATTCTTATTGGAATAATAATATTGTTATTAATTATTTTATGGAAATTAAAAACTATAGAATCAAAACTAAATTACACAAATACAAACGTAATCTATTCTTTTAAAGAAGACAATACGATTACAAAGGATAAATAATATGGGGAAAATGAGTTATATACATCATTTATGCGAAGTTGATAATAAAGAAAAGCTAATTGAAATACTAGGGGACGTTAGAATGGCAGATGAATTTATAAATACTTATAAAGAAAGTACAATTAAAAATAAAAAAGAGAAAATAAGAAAAACAGAAGATGAATTAAGTACGTTAAAAAATGAATTAAAAAAATATACTTTATAATGGGTATAAAAAATCCAAAGTGTAAATGCGGCAAAATAAAGGGAGAAATATATATGAGAATAAAAAAGCAATGTGGACGTTGTAGAAGTAAAGTAAGAGTAAGAACTACTGAATGAAACCTACCTGTCCTTGTTGTGGGTATACAAACGGAACTTCATTTAATCCAAGTAAAAGAATACTAGAACTAAAAAGAACAAGATCGAAACATACAAAAAAGCTTATTAGACGAGTAGTTAATCTTATACAAACTAATATATCAAGTGATAATGAGCTAATAAAAGAATACTATTTTTGGCAAACAATATCTAAAGTAGAAGATAAAGTTGTAGATTGGTCTATTAGCAGATATTTAGAAAATAAACAGTCTTTGTTTGACGGCAAAGGTTTTAAATATTTAGCTCAAATAGTCTTAAATCATAACAAAAATAGAAATACCGTAAGTAAACATGAACTATTACGCCGTGGTAAACCACCATCCGTAGTAAAACTAGGGGAGAAAAAATAAATGTTAACAGATACATTGTTTCCAGTAAAAGAATACCCTGCTAACTTTGCTTTCAATAGCGAAGCTGGCATAAGTGATGTAAAATTAGACACAGGATATAAATTCATAGTAAGAGAAGATACTAACAAAGTCTTAAGTTGCATGACAGATGAGTATAAAGTTGTAACAAATAAAGAAATAGTAGACACAGCAGTACCAATCTTAAAAAAACATAATGCAGAGTTAAAAGAATCTATATCTTTAGGTAAAGGTGAAAAAACAATATGGAAATGGGTAATACCTGATATTAAAATAAAAGTAAGCGAAAAAGATCTATTAAATCCAGAAATTATTATTAAAAACAGTTATGATGGGAGTGAACAAGTAACCATACTTGCAGGTGCTTTTAGACTTGTATGCAGTAATGGTCTTGTTATAGGTGTAACTCTTGGTCAAAATAACTTTAAACATAATATTAATAATAAAAATCTAGATAAATTAGATGAAGCAATAGAAAAAACTATAGATACTAGTATAAAAATTGGTGGCGATTTTGATATGTTAGCTAACACTATTCTTGATGAAAAAGATATTGTTAAGCTTGTAGGGTTATTCCCTAGTCAAATGGCTACATATCTTGTACAGTATTTAATTGCTAATAAGCCTAGAGATTATTGGGGATTATTGAATACAGCAACATTTCTTGCTAGTCATAAAATGAACAGATATTATAAATCTACTCATAAACTAGAACAAGATATATTCCCAAATATTAAAAAATGGGCATTAGCAGCTTCTTCATAAACAAATAACAAAGTATAGTATTATAAAAAAAAGAGTTACGGCGAAAACCACTATCCGTTAATATAATATCGAAAACTCGTAGATTGCGTTATCTACAACGGAGTGCCCTATTATTAAGCGTGGTCTCTTTTTTTTATAACTTACTTTATAAATAAGGACTTTAAAATGAATATAGATCGAATAGAAGAGTATCAAAGAGATTCACAATTTGACGATATGAAAGATGAAGTATTTTTATATTTAGAAGAATTAAAAGAATCTGAAGAAATAAATATGTTTGGAGCAACACCTTACGTTATAGAAACTTTTAACATAGATAACTCAATGGCAGCAAAATTTGTAGCAGATTGGCTTGTTTTAGATGGACGATTATAAAAATGCCTGATCCTAGATGGTTTGAATGTCCTGTAATAATTCCGTATATGGGTGGAAAATTTGAATTAGGAAGAAAATTAATACCTATGATGCCTGATCATAAAAGATACATTGAAGTCTTTTTTGGAGGAGGAAGTATATTCTTTAGAAAAAATAAATCAGATTTAAATGTATTAAATGATAAACATAACGATTTAATAAATATGTATTTATCTGTAATGAAAAAATATCCTGAATTTATTAATTCTTGTGAGTCTATATTAAAAAGCAGAACACTTTACACTTCATTTAAAGAAGAATTAAAAGAAGAATTAAATTATACTGAAATGCCAAATGCAGAAAGAGCTTCTAAATATTTCTATATAATTAAAAATGCTTTTAATACAAACTTTATAAATCCTATAGCTAAAGAAGCAGAATGGAACAGTGAAATGTGGAATTGCTTAAAAACAAGTAAAAAGAAATTAGAGAATACAATGATAGAGAATTTAGATTTTAGAGAATTATTTAATAAATACCCTACAAGAAAAGATGATTTTTGGTATCTTGATCCTCCTTATGTTATAGCAGGAGAAAGAGGAGATTATTACGTTCATTCTTTAAATATAGAAGATCACAATTCTTTGTTTGAAATGTGTAAACAAATAGATAATGAAGGTGGAAAGTTTATGATTTCATACGATGACCATGATTATGTTAATGATACTTACAAAGATTATAATATTGTAAAAATACCAATAAAATACGCAGGACAAACAACAGGAAATAGACATAAAAATGAATTAGTTATAACAAACTATAAACCCATAAACACACAGGAGCAATTATGGAACCTGCAATAAAAATATACCCACATTCAACCGAAGCAGAAGAAGCAGTATTAGGATCTATTCTAATGGACGGTTCAAGTGTATTTGAAAGATGCAACGGATGGATAAGAGATAAAGAAGCTTTTTATCATACTAAGAATAAAAACCTATGGACAATAATGGGAACTATGCACAGAGAAGGAGAAACAATAGACATGGTGACAGTTGGAGATAGAATTAAACAATCAGATAAATATTCAGATGAAGGTCTTTCATTGTACTACTTAACAGGTCTACCCGAAGCAGTTCCTTCAACAGCAAATTCAGAAAAGTATGCAAGAATAGTATGGGAAAAATTCATAAAAAGACAATCAATAAAATCAGCATTTGAATTATATAATACAGGCTTTCAAGATACAGAAGATAACGTAGAAACTATGTTACACAATCATGCTTCATTAGTAAACGAATTATTAGAAATAGCTCCAAGTAAAAAGAAAGAAATAGGTGGAGTTATAAATGAAACTATTGATACTTTAAAAACTGGAAAAAATATTATAAAATTTGGGTATCCTCAATTAGATAATATAGCAGGCGGCATGACAAGAAAAGAAGTGACAGTTATAGGTGGGAGACCAGGACACGGTAAGACGACACTAACTATCAATATTGTAGCCAGTTTATTGAAGCAAGGCTATAGAGTTATGGTTTTTAATAGAGAAATGTCTAATGTTGAGATGATTAAGAAGTTTATGATAATGGAAAGTAGAGATTTAAAATATGAAGATCTAAGAGTAGGCGATATAGACGAAGGAAGAATGCAACTAATAGAAATGATGGCAGATGAATTAAAAGACAAATTAAAAAACTTAATAATGTACGATGACATAAGAACTTTAAGTGATGCTATGAGAGAAATACAAAGAGAGAAACCAGATGTAGTAGTTGATGATTATATACAATTAATAAAAGTTGAAAACAAAGCAAGTAAAGATAGAAGATTTGAAATAGAAGAAATACTTATGGAATATAAATGGGTATGCAAAAAAGAAAACTGTGCTGCTATATTAGTTTCTCAATTAAACAGAGAAATTGAAAAGAGATTAGAACCTAGACCAAGATTAGCAGACTTTGCAGAAAGTGGTACAATAGAACAAACAGCAGAAACAGCATTACTTGTATTTTATGGATATAATTTCAATGATGACAAATATAATAAATTCGAAATAGAAGTAGTTTGTGATAAAGCTAGATATGGTAAAGTAGGTACTTATGTAATGGGATTCAATGGCAGCAAATGTAAATTTTATATGGACAAAGATCAAGCAATGGCAGACAATGTTAACGATACAAATAAAACTAAGATTAACCCTAATAGAGTTTTACCATCAACAAGGACTGTGTTTTGAAAATAACACTAGGTATTGACCCAGGGAAAGGAGGTGGTATGGCAGTTATTGAATCAAAGAAAGATTCAAACATATTTACTGCTTATAATTGCCCTGATACAATAGAAGGTATGGTCGAATTTGCAAGTATGATAAGTTCTAAGAAAGTTCCAATTGATTGTTTCTTAGAGAAAGTTCATGCTTTTCCTACAGATGGAAGAAGTTCTGCTTTTAAGTTTGGAATGAATTATGGAACATGGAGGGGAATTCTTTGCTCTTTTTCAATAAAAGCAGAACTTATTACACCACAATCTTGGCAAAAATCATTTGGTGAATTGCCTAAAATTAAACAAGAAAGGAAAAGAAAGTTGAAAGAAATAGCAACAGAAGAAAGTAACATTAAAGCCACTTTAAAAACAGCAGATGCTATATGTATTGCCATATATGGATATCAATTAATAAAAACAGAAGAAATAGAAAAAGGTTATAAGTGAAAAGAATATTAAGAAATTTAATATTTTTCAGAAAAAGTGACTTAGGTACTATAAGTTTAGGGGTATATCCTTTTGCATTAACAATACATTACCCTTATAACTCACTACAATACAATCTAGGAATTGAAATAAGTATATTTTCAATATCTCTTCATATAATGCTTGATGAAAATTATCATTATATTGATTAATAGATAAGGCTTAAGGGATAGAACGTTTTTATAACTCCTATTATGAAGAGTCTATCCCTTTAAGCTTTTAAGAATTTTGTAAAAGAGCTAAACTTGCTCTTAAGTTATCACTCATTCCTGCTGCTCTTTTTGGTTTTTTAACTTTATCTTTTCTATTAAAAAGTATTTTATTATATTTTTTTGTTGTTTCGCTTGGATAAAGTTTAAGATAATGAGTAAATAAATCTCTTCCTCTACCTCCTTGAAGAGTAGGAAGTATTTTGTTAGATGTAACTCCAGCAAATGTTCCATATTTATATTTATCAAGCCTAACAGCTTTTTCATCATTTTTATCACCAAAATTTACATTACCAAACATTATTTTATTAAAAGTAGACTCATCTAAATCAATTATTCCTTGAGCTATTAAACCTCTTTTTAATTGACCAATAGTCGGTCCAGTAAATTCAGACATTAATCCAAATGTTGATTTTTCATCATCGTCATAAGATGTTATATCTTTAACTACGTTTTCAAGTCTTTGCAAAGTTTCATTTTCAAATATATTACTTATATCTGAATTAACTACAATACTTGCAAGTTGAATTAAACTAAGTACACCAGCTTGTCTAGCAGCCCATTGAATTTCTTCAGATTTGAAACCTTCTCCAGATAAAAAACCTTTATGAGCTTTTTTTAAATTGTCATATTGTGTTTCAAATAAAGACGATGGATAATGAAGCAAATGAAAAGCAATTTCAGACATTGCACCTAGACTTCCTTTCTTAAGTCTTCTGTCAATTGTTTGCCCATCATTCATTTCTTCAACAGTTCTCCATTCACCTCTAACTAGCTTAGATTTAGCGTGAGAAGCATATTCGTAAGCCCAAGAATTAACCATTTTTAAAGCCCACTTTTTAGACTCTGTTTTAGCTATAGTTGAATCATACCCCAACTCAGAAAGTTTATTATATTGATGATATAAAGCAGTTCTATACATCCATCTTCTTTGTGAATTTTCAGTTGCTCTATGAAGCCATAAACCTGATTGAAGAGTCCATCTACTAGCTTTAATAAGAGCGTCTTTTATACTAGTTCCTTTAAAAGCTATTTTTCCACTTAAAGGATCAAATTCATAACTCTTACTATTACTTAAACTTCTTAAATCAGCTGTTCCTTCTGCATATAATTCAGTAGCAGATTCTGTAAATAAAAACCCAGCCTCTTTTTCAGCTTCTGTAACAAAATCTCTAAAACCTACTTTATCTCCTTTAACAGAAGATTCTTTATCTTTACTTATCCCTACGTTTCTATTGTGGATATAAGCACTTAATGCATCTTGAGTACCTTTATGACCTATTCTTGTATAAAAATGCATTATAGAAGCAGCATTTTTAATACCACCAGTAACATTAAGACCCATTGTCATAGCAGTTTGAAGAGAATTCAAAACAGTTACAGCGTTATTAGCAAATGCAGATCTTTGAGTTGTTCCTTCTGTAAAAACAGCATACTGTTCTTGAATAAATCTTGAAAGTTGTTTAGTAAATAAAGAATTATTATTAGGTATACTTTTTAAAGTTTTTAAATAAAGTGATTGCGTATGAGCTAATTTATTAAATTGTATTGCTTCATTTGAATATTGGGTTATAGCAAGCAATGGATCTTTTTCATATTGGCTTTTAAGTAAAGGATTTCTTTTTCTTGCTGCGTCTGGCATAGAACTAGAAGCAGCGTTTAATATACTTTCTGTAATGTCTTTATAAGTTTTTTCATAATTAAGCACATTGCCATTTTTTGTATCAAAAGATTCTGACAATCTTGTTTTTATATCGTTAAGATTTTCAAATAAAACATGAGGAAAATATCCTTCTTTTTTTATATCTCCTTCAAGATTTACTCTTGCTTCTTTAAGTCTTTTTACAAGTTTGTCCCCTTCAGATTTATTGCTATTGTATCTAAATTGTTCTGTTAAGATATTTTCAATTTGACTTATCCCTTTTACATAAGTTAAACCAATTGATTTTAATAAAGCTCTACTTGCTTTAGCTGCTAAAACTGTTTCTGGAGCATAGCTTCTTTTTGACGTTTCAGATTCGCCAGTATCTATATTTAATCTTTCTGTTGTAAAATCTTTATTAGATATTCGACCAAATTGATCTTTAGGCATTTCAATTAATTCTCTATAATCAACTATTATTTTTCCATTATCTCCCTCTACAATATTAATAAAAGCTCTTTCATACTTATTAAATGCTTCTGTGTCTTTTGCTGTTATCATTTTTTCTCTAGAATCTCTTAACTCTTTATATTTCTTTTTACCAATTTTTTTACCATATTCTTGGAGATAAGCTAATTCAAGACTTTCTTGTGTTACTCGACTATTGTATTGAAGTGTATTAATATTAACCCTTTCAGTATCTATTATTTCATTCATACCTAAATGCAATTTTCTTGATGATGGATCTTGTTTACTAATACCTTCTGGAACTAAAAAAGCTAAATTTTTAAAACTACCTTTTAAATTATTAGAATATTCTTTAATATAAAGATCTGCTTTTTTTATTTGACTTTCATTATAAGGAGCACTTTGTTCAAATGGTAAATCCATTTTTTCATTCATCCACTCTTTAAAAGCTTTTAAAGATTCCATTTCCATGTACTCTATATTGCCTTTTCTTTCACTTGTAAATCTTTTTCTTATAAAAGGATCAGTAGACCATTTAGTATAGAGTTCGTCTGCTGACTTTTCCCAAGCAAGTAACTTGGGTTGTGAATGACATCCTATAGCCATTTAAAAACCTCTATTTTTTTCTGATTAATTGTTAACATTGCTCATCTCCAAATGCTTTAAATTTTTTCTTTTTATTAACAGTTGCTTTTTTTCCACCTATTATTACATCTTTTTGTTCTGTTGGAATCCTTATAATATTTTTTATAAATCTTACAGATTCAGGAGTTGAATACATATTATTTAATACATTATTCGCAATAGATCTTGCCATACTTCCATCAACATTCCTATAATCGAATCTTTGCCCATCCATTCCTTGTTCGTAATAAGTTTCAGCTCGCAAATCTTCTACATTTTCACCTCTTCTAGTGCGTTCCCAATTTTTAATTAAATCTGATATAATATATTCTTGCTTAGTATTTTTTAAATGATTAAATACCTGATTTACCATTCCTCTATTTATTTGAAAAACTGGTGCTTGAATATTACCTTTCATAGTGTATTTTGTAGTAGACACAGAAGGGTTTAATAAAGAACTAATTAATTGTTCTGTAGATAATCCATATTCGCTTTTTCCTCTTTCCATAAATCTACGAAGATTGTAATCATTTTCAAATTTTGATAAGTCATATGTAGCATTTTTACCTACTGCATCACCTTTTGCTTTTTCTGAAGCTTTAATACTTATAGCATAGTAAGAAGAAATTAAACTTTTTCTTTCACTTAAGTAATCAATAAGTTTTTGTGATTTATCTAATGTTACTTCTATAGATTGAACATCTTTTGCTAAAAGTCTACTTAAAGCTTCTCCGTACGCAACATCAGAATCTGTTGCTTCAAATTTCCTTCTAGCATTTTTATCTACAAAATAATGATATCCATTTTTTTGTGGTACTTTATCAAAACTATTAAACGTACCAACATATTCTAATTCTTTATGGCTTATTTGATTATCAGATAAAACTGTTTTTTCTTTACTCATTTTTATTCTGCCAACAGCACTATCAGAAAGCTTATAAATATCAGCTTTTTCACCTTTTTCTATTAAAGAACTAAGTTTAATATCTTCTCCTAAAGTTCCTTTAATAATATTTTTAGAATTTGGTTCAATTACAAAAGAATCATCTCTCATTTTTTCTAAATGATTAAGAACTTCTTTTGATACTATTAATTTATTTTTAATTGCTCGTATTTTCCCGCCATTAGGAAAACTTTCATTTTCTGCACGATTTAAACTTGCTTCGTATTCTTTGTTTTTTTGTGTTACTAATTCAAGTATATAACCATTTTTTATAGCTTTTAAAACACTTTGATCTTTAGTGTATCCCATAATTTGATTCATATCTAAATATTTATCTGGACCACCAGAAAGTCTTGATTGATACAAAGCAGCACTTCCATTTTCAATACTGTATTCCATTCCATCTAGAAAGTTACCAAAAACATTTTGTGACTCAACTTGACTTTTATTTTGAACTTTAACTCCTGTATATGCAGATTGTGCAAATTTAGTTTTCATTAATGCGTCTAAAGTGTGACCAGGAATAGAAAGATCTAAACCTTCTTTTGAATTTTTAATATTTTTAAATTTATATACTGTTGCATCTATATTATCCCAAGTGGAACTAAAAGCAAAGTTTAAACTTTCTTTTATTCTTGATAAATCTTTGTCATTATTTATTGTAAAATACTTTGGGAAAAAAGTTCTTACAAACTCATTTTCTTTAGCACCTCGTTCACTTTGGTTCATATATTTTATTTTAGTCCAAAGCTTTTTTGCTATATACAGAGTAGTAGTGTTAGGATTAAGTAACATTTCAATATTTCTATAATTAGCATTTAACTCACTTGGGCTTGGAGTATGACTTCCTTTTGCATCATAAGTATTATTTGAAACAGATGAAGCACTTTTTAAAGTATTAAAAATAACTTTTAAAGCATCTTTTTCTGTTGCTGAATATTCTTTGTTGCTTCCTTCAAATATAGTAGCTGGATTGTCAATCATTTTTGTAAGGAGTTTATCTGGATGATTATCTTTATCCCGTATTTTAGCTTTTAATGGGTCTGAAAGTCTTCCGTATAAAACAAAATCAAGAAGAATATCTGTTGAATCAAATATAGGTAATTTACCATCATGGTAATCAACTGATTTTTGAGCTATAAGCATAAACTTTTTAAGCCAATTACTTCCTTCGCTTCCTTCAGAAAACCTTTTCCAAAATTCTTTTAAAATAGGCTGATCTGATTTATTTAATCCTAATCTAGAAGCCCAAGTAAGACTTCCTCTAGTTCCTATAAACGATCCAATAGATCTTGCTTGACTTTCTATTTGACTTGCGTGATTAGTAAACCCAGTATTAGTATTTGCAGCCATTTCCCCGTTGTTTAAATCTATTCCAAAAATATTTAAAGCCTGTAAATTTCTAGTTGCACTACTTAAATTTCCTACATTTGGAAAATCACTAACTTTACCTTGTTCTAATAAAAAAGCTTTAAGAACACTTTGTTGAGGTCTTGTTTGAGTGTACATATGATCACCATCATTATCCCTCTGATTAATAGTTCTTAAATCTTTTACATTTACTTCCATAAGACCATTCATGCCCTTATTTATTCTTTGGACTCTATTAATAACTTGATCTTTTCCCAAAGTTGGAACTGCTGTGTTTAATAATCCAAATTGAATATTTGCTTTTTTAATTATTTTATATATATTTTTATCAATAGAATCAAGATTAAGTTCTTTACTAACTTTATTTTTTAGTATTTGAGTCTTTCCATTATTCATTAATTCATGTATTTGAGTATAACTAAGCTCGTTATCATTTGCTATTTTGTTTACTTTTTTTAAAACATTAATTATATTCTCTTTCCAAGCAACGCCTTGTTTACTATCTATTTTTCCATTATCATATAAATCTTTAACTTTAATTATTGTTTCTTTGTTATTTTTATCTAATCCATGAATTACCATTTCAGAAAGCGATTCTTTACTATTTCCATCACTTCTTTTTGATTCAGAGTCTATCATTTTTATTTTATTATAAAAAGATGAATCAAAATCCCAATTCCCCTGTCCATTTAAACGGACAACCCAATCAAACCCATTTGCATCTCTAGCAATAAGCATTTCTCTTTGAATTGGATTATTTTTAATTCCAGATAAATTTTTAGTAGAAGATTCTCCAATTCCAACACTACCATGTTGAATAGAAATTCTTTCAAAATTAGTTTCTGAATTTTTACTATAAATTTTTATATGAGCTGAGTTATTTAAATCTCCAAGAAGATCAGGAGATGTAATATAGTCAGAACCTTTATCTGTTATATTCTTACCAGCATTTTTTATTATATAATCCCTAGCTAATTGATTTACAGCTGTAGAAATTATAGGATTTTCTGCACTTGCTCCAAATTCAACTAATAAATCTACAAGACTAAAATTTCTACCTGAATTCCCAGCTTCTTTTTCAAAAGTAACAAGAGATTTTAAAACAGATTCATTAACAACACCATCATTGCCATATATTTTACCTAAACTAAAAATACTTTCTGCTATTCTAGATTTGTCTACAACAGCTTTAATGACTCCTGGACTCTGCCAATCAAATTGAGATGAAGGTATTGTTGCTTTTCCACCCATTTGAGATGTAAAAGAGACAGAAAGCTCATCAATGTTTATCTTCATTTTATTTTCAGATGTAGCACTTTCTAGCATTTGTACAAGAGTTTCTCCATTTTTACCTTCTACATTTTGACTTTTTACATTTTTATATATTGTTTTACCATTTAAAATTGTTTCATTTCTAGCTGACAAAGTTTTAGCAGCACTTGTTCCTATTATAATATCTACGTTATTCTTTTCCATAACGTCTGCAAGTTTAGAGTCATAAACCATATACCCTTTACCTAGCATTTGATTTTCACCAGTAGCTGCTATTATTGTTTTAGCTCCGTTTGCTCCTTGAATAAAATCAAATTTAAATTCTCCTTTACTAGCCATTATATAAGCCATTAAAGGTTCAGATGCATATTTAATACCATCAAGACTTGAAGATTCTAAACTTGGCAATTCAGCTAATTCTTTTTTAGTTTCTCTCAGAATCTGTCTCAAAGGTTGATTTTTAGGATTATTAGAAATAATATCGTCATAATTTTTAGAGACAACTTTTCTATTATTTAAAAGATGCTCTGTATTAGTTTCACTACTAGCGTCATCTATAACTTGAATATTTAATTTTCCATTGTTATCTTTTATTTTTTTAGCAAATTCTTTAACTATTGAAAAATCAGAATACTCAGCAAGAAAATTATTACTTTCAAGACTTAATGGAGTTGTAGTTCCTCCATCAGAAAGATTTCCTCTTTTAAAAATATTAGCTTGTATTTTATACAACGCACTTTGATCTACGCCTTCTTTACTAAGCTCTGTAAAAAGCTTAATAAGCTCACTTCTTTTCCCAGTGTGATCAAGGTAAGGCATAAGGACTTTAAGCTCGATCATTGACCTTGTATCAAGTTTACCTTCTTTTATATTTTTTGTATATGTTCTAAAAGTGTCAACAATCTTTTGTTGTGTTTTTGAATCTGTTGAAAACTCTCGAAGTAAAAAATTATCATAAAATTCATTAAAATTCTTTTCTATAGCTTTTAAATTTTCAGAGTCTGTAGATACAAGAAGTTTATCTTTAGCAGACAGCCTAATATAAGCTACACCTTCGTTAAGAAATTTATCACCTGATACATTATTATGAAAATTTGCAAGTTCATTTTCAGTAAAGTTAGTAAATGCTAGTTGTTTTGCTGCATCAGTAGCTAACAAACTTTCTCTTACCGCTTTTGAAATATTTTCTTGTATCGCAGCAACGTCATTGTATGTAGATAAATTTACATTTCTTTTTTTACCTGTTCGGTCTACTAAAGTAACTGTTTCTGAAAGAGTAGCATATCTAATTCCTTGTTTCTTAAGATATTTGTCTGTAGAGTGACTTTTAGTAATTTTATTAGAGTTAACAGTTAATACGTTATTTGTTGCTCCTTTTGCTACTTTTAATGAAAGCTCTGTCCCTACTACTTGATTAGCAAATTGATTTATAAGAACTGCACCATCCGTTTTTGTAAATTTTTCCCAAATTTCTTTTTTCTTTATTTCGTTAAATTCTTTATTGTTCCTAATCCATTCTTCAACAATCTTAGCACCTTTTTGCTCGCTTTGTAATAAAGCTTCTTTAAAACTATTTTTTATTTCACCATTTAATACTTGACCATACTCGTCTGCTATTTGAATTAAAGATCTACTTTTTTGATGAATAGTTTTTTCTGCGTCTATTGATTCAATAGTATATACAAGATCTTTATAATCAGGTTGTTTAAGTAATAATTCTCTGTTTACGTTAATTTGAACGCTTTTAATAATATCTGATATTTCTTTAAAATTAAAATTACCTTCTCTATTTGCTACATGATCTAAAAGTTCTTCAATATTTTTATATTTAGCTTGTTCTGTAGGAAATAATTCATGGAACCTGTTAATTAAATTTGATTCGTGTCTTTGAATTTCAGCTGAAGATAAACCATTTTTTTCGGTGCTTGCATTAACTAAAGTATTTATTAATTTTTCAATGTTTCTTACTGTTGTTTCGTTTCCTCCATACATTTTAGCAATTAAATTTTGCATAGGCTCAAGCATATTTTGTCTTTTCTCATATTCGCTTAATTCTTTTCCACCTTCAACAGAGCCAGCATTTGCTTTTTCTACGTTGCTAACTTTCCACTTGCCAGATTCTATATCTATTTGAGATTTAATAATGCCAAGATTGTTCATTACCTCTGCTAGTCCTTGAGATTCTTCATTCCTTGCAACCTTATCTTTTAGATTTTGAATCTTAAAAGAAAGTTCATCAATTTGCTTTATTGGATCTACTCCAGTATCTTTTGCTAATGCTTCTAAACCTTGATATATTTCTCTAAGATTTTTACCAAAAACTCCATATTCGTTTTTAGTAATTTTCTTTAAATTTTCTCTAGCATTATAATCAAGACTTCTTATAACTGTTGACTTTAAATTATCACCAGCACTTACTATAGATTCAATATGATTTTCAGGACTTCTAGTATTTTGTTTATTGTTTATAGGTTTACTAAAAATTAAATCTTCTACTTTAGTTATATTATCTGTTCCAATTGTTTTTTCAACTTGGTTATACGATTCTTTATATCTTTCAATTACCTTATCTTCAACATTGTTCTTTTTCATGTAATCAATAACAATATCTCGATCAAGGATTTCAGTTTTTCCTTCAGAATTAATAATAGCAGTTTCTTCTTCTACAAGCTTATGTACAATCTTTAATGATCTTTGGTCTATACCTCTTTTCAATTTAAGAACTCTATTAAGCAATAATTCTTTAGCTTGTGCTCCTTGTACCATTGGTAAATTTGAAAAGTTTTTATTCATTAATTGTTCTAAAACATTAGATTGCTCAGAACTAAAGTCTCTAACTCTTTTGTCTATTGATGTACCACCAAGACTTATTGCTCTTAATTCAACAAGTCCTTTTATTCTGTCTAAAACAGCTAATGAATTTTGTACTT
>TARA_R110002126_G_scaffold92863_2_pt1 | contig 14738 bp, 11 predicted proteins | sample TARA_R110002126 | Tara Oceans TARA_R110002126 (sample SAMEA4397536) | marine metagenome | biome: Polar Biome; feature: [DCM] deep chlorophyll maximum layer (ENVO:01000326); material: water (ENVO:00002006), including particulate matter (ENVO:01000060) such as... | depth 30 m
CATAGACCAACATTTATTTTACCGATAGGGATAAAAATTAGCATGAAAGATAAGCCTAAAGCCCAACGAACCAAAGCTGAGTGGATCGCTATCGCAAACTATTGTTTACATGCGCACTTCATTGCACCGAAGTATTCACCAATGAGGATGTTTTTTTCATGGGGAAATAAGTACGCGAGAAGACAAGCCGCACAATCCCCTGAGTAACTTTATGATTACCACGTACGTTAACCGTACGAGCGTATGTGGTAACTTGTTATATCGTACGAGCATTAGGAGAACGACATGAGTAGTAAAAAACAGAAGCAAGTTTGGAAGCACTTAGAAAAAAACCCTACTGATACAGCAGCACAGGTCTCAAAGGCCACTGGTATATCGTATGGGTATGCTTACAAGTTAATGCGTAAGGAGGAAGCGAAAGACATTGTAAAAAAGCCACAACCTATCAACCAAAAAAAGGTTGGTGGGCAACACTACGTGGGTTTATCTGTCGAACCTTGGGCATCAATGGAAACGTGGATGACTAAACAAGAGTTCATTGGATTCTTGAAAGGTGGCATTTTCTTAGCACTAGGAGAGAAGAACGCTAACGACTTAGGCAGGGCAGGTAATTACATGCAGAAGTTGTTGGAGATTAAGTAATGGACTTAATCACGTTAGATTTTGAAACCTACTATGACAAGGATTTTTCCGTGTCTAAGTTAACTACTGAGGAGTACGTACGTGACCACCGATTTTCGGTGGTTGGCGTGGGTATAAAGGTGAACAATGAAGGAACTGAATGGGCGAGTGGTACACACGAACAACTTAAAGAATACTTACACACCTTCAACTGGTCAGAAAGTATGGTTCTTGCTCACAACACTATGTTTGATGGTGCCATTCTTTCTTGGATTTTTGACATTCATCCTCGCGTGTATACCGATACTCTGTGTATTGCCCGTGCTTTACATGGGGTTGAAGTTGGTGGAAGTCTCAGGGCGTTATCTGACCGCTATCAGATCGGCACTAAGGGAACCGAAGTATTAAACGCTATAGGTAAACAGCGAACCGATTTCTCCGAGGAGGATTTGGCGCTGTACGGTGACTACTGCATAAATGATGTCGAGTTAACATACAAACTCTTCAACATCTTTTTAAAGAAAGGCTTTCCTAAACAAGAACTCATGATGATTGACATGACACTACGTATGTTTACTGAACCGTTCTTGGAATTAGATATTGGATTGCTTGAACAACATCTTGAAGACACACGGGAACGTAAAGATCAGTTACTTGAGGACTCAGGTCTAGCTAAGGAAGACCTTATGTCTAACCCTAAGTTTGCCGCAGTGCTCAAAGGACTAGGTGTAGAGCCACCCATGAAAATAAGTTTACGTACGGGTAAGGAAACATTCGCCTTTGCTAAGAGTGATGAAGAGTTTAAGGCGTTAGTTGATCACGATGATGACAGGGTGCAAGCGGCAGTTGCTGCACGTCTAGGCACGAAGAGTACGCTTGAAGAAACACGTACTCAGAGGTTTATAGACATAGGTAAGCGTGGAACTTTGCCAGTGCCAGTAAGATACTACGCTGCACACACTGGGCGGTGGGGTGGTGATGACAAGATCAACATGCAAAACCTACCTAGCCGTGGCCCAAATGGTAAGAAGTTAAAGCGCAGTATCTTAGCACCCGAAGGTTACACGTTGATTGATTGTGATAGTTCACAGATCGAAGCGCGTGTACTCGCGTGGCTTGCTGATCAAGATGACCTCACACAATCGTTTGCTAATAACGAAGATGTATACAAAGTTATGGCGGCTCGTATCTATGGCATACCCGAAGATGAAGTAACTAAAGACCAACGATTTGTAGGTAAGACTACTATCCTTGGCGCAGGTTATGGAATGGGTGCCGTAAGGTTTCAAGAACAGCTAAAGGGTTTTGGGTTTGATATGGAACTGGATGAAGCTAGACGTGTCATTAACATATACCGTGAAGCTAACTGGAAAATAAATCAGCTATGGCGCAACTGTCAAAACATGGTCAGGTACATGGTCAACGGTGATACCATACAGATAGGTAAGGAAGGTGTGGTTCAAGTGTTGGGGCCTGAACGAGGTATACTGCTCCCATCAGGTTTGACACTACGGTATGACGACTTATCAGGTGAGCAAAGTGGGCAAGGTGTGGAGTATAGTTACAGGACAAGACGTGGGCGCACCCGAATCTACGGTGGTAAAGTAACAGAGAATGTATGTCAGGCGATAGCACGTTGCATTATAGGTGAGCAAATGTTACAAATCAGTAAGAGATGTCGTGTTGTATTAACAGTACACGACTCTATTGTTGTATGCGTAAGAGACGAAGACGTATCTGAATCCAGAGCGTTTGTTGAGAAGTGTATGCGTTGGACACCCGACTGGGCAACAGGTCTGCCTATCAATTGTGAAAGTGGGATAGGAAAATCTTACGGAGATTGTGAATGAGTATAGCACCGTGGTCGTTCAGTAAGATTAAAGCGTTTGAACAATGCCCTAAACAGTTCTATCATGAGAAAATACTTAAAGAGTATCCTTTCGTCCAGACCACTGCCATATTGTATGGTAACGAGTTTCATAAAGCAGCCGAAGACTACGTTGGAAGTGGTACTACACTGGATAAGAGGTTTGACTACGCTAAAGCTATGCTTGATTCCCTCAATGCTAAACGAGGGGTCAAGCTGTGTGAACAGAAGGTAGGTGTGACTGAGAACCTAACCGCGTGTGGATTCTACGATAAGGATGTGTGGTTCCGTGGGATTATAGACCTATTGATCGTGGATACGTTAGGTGAAACTGCTTGGGTTATTGACTACAAGACTGGTAAGAACGCACGTTACGCAGATAAGGGGCAACTAGAACTGATGGCTCTGGCTGTGTTTTTACACTACCCCGAAGTAAAGAAAATTAAAGCAGGGTTATTGTTTGTTGTTAGCAATGACCTTATTAAATCAAAGTATCATGAGTATGATACCAGTTCCTTATGGGCTAAATGGTTAGGTAAGTACGAAGCCATGAAAATAGCCGCTGATAAAAACGTCTGGAATCCGCGCCCAAGTGGGCTGTGCAAAAGGCACTGCCCTGTTACCGTGTGCGCCCACAATGGGAGTAACTAATGCCTTACAAGAATAAAGAAGATCGTAAAAAACAAACTAACAAACCTGTAGACAGTAAAGAGTTTAAGGCACGTATGGAGAGACAGCGTGCCAGAAGGAATATGGATAAGACAAGTAAAGACGATAACAAGAACGGTAAAGCTGACAAGCGAGAAGGCAAGGACGTAGCACACAAGAAGCCGTTGGCACGGGGGGGTTCCAACAAAGATGGTGTCACAGTACAAAGCCGAAAGAAAAACCGTACGGCAGGTGGGGCGATAAGCAAAGGCTCAAAGAAAAAATAGTTAGTGGTACACTAACACCGCGCCATTTGGCGTTGCGATGGAGAACAATGTGCAAATACTAGATAACAAGGCGATATTACTGCGCCTGAAAAACCCGAACAAAGTTACTACAGTTGTCGAGAAGAGTCGAGAACTGCCAAACAATCAAGTGGTAGTTAACTGGGGTGTGGATGAAGTACACACTCTAAAGAACCTGAATATAAACGTACCCTCACCTATTGAAGGTAAGTATAAATGGTCTGGTCAATACAAGCCGTACGACCACCAGAAAACAACCTCTGCATTTCTTACTATGAACCGAAGGGCTTTTTGTTTTAACGAACAAGGCACAGGTAAAACTGCGTCTGCTATTTGGGCATCTGATTTTCTAATGACCGAAGGTAAGGTAAGGCGTGTGTTGGTTATCTGCCCTCTTTCGATAATGGATAGCGCATGGCGCAATGACTTGTTTAGTTTTGCTATGCACCGTACAGTCGATGTGGCCTACGGTGCTAAAGAAAAGCGTAAGAAGATCATAAACCAAGGCTCTGATTACGTCATCATTAACTACGATGGGGTAGAGATTGTAGCTGATGACATAGCCAAGGGTGGGTTCGACTGCATCATAGTAGATGAAGCTACTCACTATAAGAACGCACAAACCAAACGATGGAAGACACTCAATAAGTTATTGACCGACCAGACTTGGCTGTGGATGATGACAGGCACACCTGCGGCACAGTCACCCCTTGATGCTTATGGCATAGCAAAACTTGTTAACCCTACCTCAGTACCTAGGTTTTTCGGTTCGTTCCGTGACATGGTGATGTACAAAATAACCAACTTCAAATGGAAGCCAAAAGAAACCGCTTCGGACACAGTGTACAACGCACTACAACCTGCTATCAGGTACACCAAAGATGAATGTCTGGACTTACCGCCCTTGGTGTATGTTAAACGAGAAGTAGAACTTACGCGCCAGCAGAAAAAGTATTACAAGGAACTTAAAGACAGGCTTGTTTTACAGACAGCAGGTGAAGAAGTTACTGCGCCCAACGCTGCCATCAACATGAGCAAACTTCTACAAATATCTTCTGGTGCAGTATACACCGATAACGGAGAGGCATTAGAGTTTGACATTAAGAACCGATACAAGGTGCTACGTGAGGTGATTGACGAGAGTAGTAAGAAGGTACTTGTGTTCGTGCCGTTCAAACATACTATAGACATCCTCACAAACAAACTACTCGACGATGGCATAGCTACTGAGGTTATACGTGGTGACGTGTCTGCACCCAAACGTACCGATATATTTCACCGATTCCAAACCAAAGATAACCCACGTGTCTTAGTAATCCAACCGCAGTCTGCCGCCCACGGTGTCACGTTAACAGCAGCTAACACAGTTGTATGGTGGGGGCCTACTAGTTCCTTAGAAACTTACGCTCAAGCTAATGCGCGTGTTCACAGAGCAGGACAAGATCATAAGTGTACCGTCGTCCAGCTCCAAGGTTCACCTGTAGAGAAACGTGTTTACACACTATTAGATAGCAGAATAGACGTACACACAAAAATGATTGATCTCTACAAAGAATTGCTTGACTAAGGTACGATACGCTAGTAGAGTGAACCTACCGACACTTTTTGTCGTGCGATTAGGAGAATTAAAAATGAGTGAGGATAAGAAGTTAGCTGAAAAGCTGACACGTGTCTACTTAAAAATCCGAAATAAGAAGGCGCAGCTTTCATCGGACTATAAGAAACAAGAAGACGATCTTAATCAGAAACTGGATAAGGTCAAAGCTGCGCTACTCGACTACTGCAAAGAGCAGGGGCTTGAGAGCGTGAAGACTTCTGAGGGACTTTTCTACCGTTCGGTTAAAACTCGCTACTGGACTAGTGACTGGGAGGCTATGCACAAATTTGTTATGGAGCATGACGTACCTGAGTTTCTGGAAAAGCGGTTGAACCAAACTAGCGTTAAAATTTTCCTTGAAGAAAACCCTGAGACCGTCCCTATGGGACTTAACGTGGACTCTGAATATATAATTTCTGTGAGGAAAAAATGATGAACGGCCCTTTTATACCAATTGAAGAATTAGCTAAACACTTTTCTGTATCGGTTTCGACCATACGGGCATGGGTTCGCCAAGAACACATACCAAAAGATACATACATTAAAGTAGGAAACACCTACCGTTTTTCTATCGCTGATGTATCTGCCGCACTAACCAATAATGACGGGGGTAAGGCCCATAAGGACAACGATGCACAAGTCGGTGGCCTAGCAGCCGTAGCTGATGTTGCCTTGGTTCAAGGTTACACAGACGATGACGATTTGTGAGGGTTAACAAATGCGAAACGTAGGTGAAGTACGCCGCCGTATTAGCATTAACGGGAATCAGTTCCGTGAATATGTTAACGGTGAACGAGGTACCGTGTATGATGACACTCTTAATGTGGTTATCTTGAACGCTGCCAAGATTTCTAGGTCTTACTACGCAGGTAGTTATGATGCAGGTAATCCCACACGTCCTACGTGTTGGTCAGCAGATACTAGTGCACCTGCACCAGAGGTTAAGCAAGAAGATCGTCAAGCCCATCGTTGTATGGACTGCCCTAAGAACATTAAAGGGTCAGGGTCAGGTATGTCACGTGCTTGTCGTTTTGCGCAGCGGTTAGCCGTAGCGGTAGAGAACGACTTTACGAAAGTATACCAACTGCAACTACCTGCAACCTCGTTGTTCGGTAAAGCGAAGGAAGGTAAGATGCCTATGCAAGCCTACGCGCAGTACCTGAGTTCTCATAGTACACCTGCTTTATCTGTGATAACCGAATGTGTGTTTGATCAGGAGAGTGTAGTACCCAAGCTATTCTTCAAGGCGGTACGTCCCCTTGGGGAAGAAGAAGTAGGTCTTGCGGTTTCATTGGCTGAAAGCCGAGAAGCTATAGAGGCTATAACAATGTCAATATCAACACCCTCACGGGGGTCAATCTTTGCGGAAGTAGATGGATTTGTCTACAACCCCGTAAATGCAAACTAAGGAGACTTTCATGTCTGAACAATATGTAATTAAAAAAATAGCCGCCATGTATCCTAAACTGGATAAGACGTACAGGTACGATAACGAGCAACAACGCTCTGTATCGTGTGGAGCAACGGATGATGGTGCCGAGTATTCAGTTAACTTTTTCATGGACGATGCAACTGCTAAGGCATTGTGGTCATATATGAAAACAACTTATGCCGAGGAAAAGAAAAAGACTTGGCCTGATATTAAAAACCCATTCAAGAAAACAGATGATGGGATGTGGTCTCACAAGGCTAATTTGAAGGGTGCGTATAACGGTGATAAGACTAAGAAGCCTTCACAGTTTGATGCGAAGACTAATGAACTACCCGATGATTTCCAATTGACTAGCGGCAGTATTGTGAATGTTGCAGTCAAGGGTATTCCTTATAGCGGTTCGATGGGCGCAGGTTGTTCCCTAAGACTACAAGCGGTACAGGTTCTAAAACTTGCAGAGCGTAAGCAGACAAACCCATTCGGTGCCGAAGACGGATACAACTCTAAGGAGGATAACCCGTTTACAGCAGTGGTTGAAGACGATGCGCCTACTACCCCTGTTGAGGAGCCTATTGCTGAACCTACAAAAGTCGTGAAGAAAACTGCGTCTGCACCACCTACAGATAGCGGTGATCTGAGTTCGATTATTGACGATTGGGATGACGAAGAGTAAGGAGAACGTCAAAGTAATCGAACTACGCTACGGTGGGAGTAACATCTTTCACCGTGGCGTTCTAGGCAATGGGTGGATCAATGGAAACGAAAACATTTTTATCAAAGGCGTTGAGTAGTGAGGGCTACTATTGCGTTTTTGCGGCACGATCAAGTGACGGGAGAATAGCGCAGAAGTTTTACGATTCAATAGATGCCGTAATAGATGCTGCTCACAATTATGATAAAGAAGAGTACGATGTTTACTACGGATTAGCTACGTTTGATAAGGCAGGTTCACGTAAAGTTGATAACGTAAATAGATTAAACTCTTTTTTCCTTGACTTGGATTGTGGCCCAAGTAAAGAATTTTTGTCACAAGAACAAGCTATACAGGCACTACGAAATTTCTGTAAGCGAAACAAACTCCCTAAACCAACTATGATTAATTCTGGGCGTGGCATACACGTGTACTGGTTCCTGTCGGAATCGGTGTGCCTAGATGATTGGTTGCCTGTAGCGGAGCGTCTTAAAAGATTGTGCGCACAGCAAGATTTCTTTGCTGACCCCTCAGTAACCTCAGATGCAGCGCGTGTGTTAAGAGTTCCTCACACGCATAACTATAAGACTAACCCTCCATCAGATGTAGGTTTCTTTGGTTTAACCGCCAAGTTTGAGACGGTAGACTTCGATTCGTTTTCGGAGTTGCTAGGGTCTAAGTCGATACCAGTTCCCACAAAAAATATACCCCGTGAATTAAGTACGACCATGCAAAACCTGATGGGTAATCAGGAGAACAAGTTTAAAGACATACTTATTAAGACTAATAAGGGTGAAGGATGTGAACAGCTTAAATACATAGTTCGGAACCAAGATACTATGAGTGAACCATTGTGGAGGGCAGGGTTATCTATTGCTAAGTTCTGCACCGATGGGGAGAAAGCGATACACCTCATGTCTAAAGAACACCCCGAATACACGCCAGACGATACAAAACGTAAGGTGGATCAAATAAAAGGGCCTTATACGTGCGCACGTTTTGACGAGTATAACCCTGATATATGCCCCGACTGCCCTCAATGGGGAGTAATAAAGTCTCCCATTGTACTAGGTAAGAAGTTACGTGAGGCTGAAATTGACGGTGAGGGTAACTATGTAGCGGAAAGCCTTGAAGAAGACACGCCCACTCATGTTATACCTAAGTACCCACCACCGTATATTCGTGGTAGTAATGGTGGTGTTTACCTACGAACCGCCAACGAAGACGGCGAGGTGGACGAGAAGCGAATATACCATAACGACTTATACGTTGTTAAGCGAATCAAAGACCCAGAGCTAGGTGAGTCGCTGGTTATGCGTTTACACCTACCGCGAGACGGGGTGCAAGAGTTTACACTGCCAATGAGTTCAGTCACGTCAAGCGAAGAGTTTAGGAAAAAACTTTCGTCTCAAGGCGTTGCGATTAAAAAGATGGATGAACTAATGTCATACACACTAAGTTGGGTGGACGAGTTACAAGCCACCAGTACAGCAGACGAGGCACACGTCCAATTTGGATGGGCTGACGATAAGATGGACACATTTATTTTGGGCAACCAAAAGGTGAGACCTGACTGCATAGAATTTAATCCACCTGCTAATCAAACGGTAGGATTTTTTCCTCACTTTGAAGCAAAAGGCACCTATGAAGGGTGGCGAGATACCTTAAAATTGTGGAATGGTGATAGGTTTTTACTACAACAATTTGCATTGGGTATGGGTTTTGGTAGTCCACTAATGGAATTGCTAAACGAAAGTTGTGGTGCAGTAGCGTTCATTAACAACGATTCAGGTACAGGTAAAACCATGATGATGTACGCGACAGCAGGTATTTGGGGTAATCCAAAGAAACTTGTTTTGGATAAAGCCGATAGCGTTGCATTTAAAATGAACCGTGCAGAAGTTATGCACAGCTTACCAACGGGTATTGACGAGGTTACAAACCTAACACCGCGTCAGATGTCTGACCTTATATACCAAGGCACGTCAGGTAAGCAGCGAGGACGTATGACTGCTAGTGCAAACGTGGAACGGCACCAAGGCAGGGAGTGGGGCCTATTGATGCAGTACACAGCTAACGCTTCTATCATTGAGACAGTTAGTCGTGGTAAAGCTATGCCGAAAGCGGAAGCGCAGCGGATACTTGAATGTCGAGTGGAGCGTATATTTCACGCTACGAAAGATAAAGAACTACAAGATAAGTTTAAGGCTGGTGTCTTTGGTAACTACGGACACGCAGGGCCTCCATACATACAATGGGTGATGAGTAATTTAGAGGAGGCAAAAGATATAGTACAGAAGGTGCAGAGGCGTGTTGATGAAAAGGCAGAATTAACATCTGAAAACCGTTACTGGTCAGACACAATCACTTCAACAATTGCAGGATTGCTTATCTCCAAAAAAGTTGGGCTTCATGACTTCGATGTACAGAAAGTGTTCAAGTGGGCGTGTACTGATCTTGTAGCACAGAACAAACGAGGACTTAATGAGATGGGCGGGACAGTTACTGACATACTTGGTGACTTCTTTGCAGAAAACATAAGCTATATCCTGCAAATAAAAAGTACAGTAGACAATCGTGGTACGCATGGTAATGGGCTTGATGAACACGTGATACCCGAACAGGTAGCGCGAGGCAAATTAGTAGCACGGTATGAGACTGATACAAAACTGTTCTTTGTTAAGCCGAAACCGCTTAAAGAATGGTGTGGTGAATTACAAATTAACTACGCGCATTTGGTCAGTGAAATTATGAAGAAGTGTGGTGGCAAACGTAAGAAGGTACGGATAACAAAAGGCACACTTTTAGAATTAGGTGCTACTGACGTGATTGTACTCAAGTTTGATACAGGTTCTGATGATGAAGGTATTGAGGACTTATGATCTATCGCCTGATGGCGTAACCGTAGAAGTTAACTGGGAGAGCATGGTTATTGGCTCTTCTATCTTTGTACCCTGCATAAATACCGATGAAGCAACAAGGCAGGTTAACAAGATATTCCGTGATAAACACTGGGAACTAGAGCACCGACTACGTATAGAAAGTGGCAATTTAGGGGTACGTTTTTGGCGAATAATGTGATAGAGTTTGGTAGACAGCATTGGTTCACCCCTCACAATTGCCTGTCGTTCTCCGTGACCCCCTCTTCGGAGGGGGTTATTTCATGTTATTCCTCAACTCAAACAAACACTATCTCGTTGGTGGCATGAAGCCATTTCTTACCCCGTAAAGATGTTCCTCTGCGGCTCTACGCATTGCTGGGGATAGTGACACTCCGTTGTACATCGTTTCAGAACTCTTCATGTGTTGTTTTAGTGAGCGATTAATTGAGTCAATAGTTAGTTCAAAACTTGGATGCGCTCGGTTATACTTTTGTATCTCACCTTCTAACCGCCCAATCTCTGACCAATCCCCTTGCCGTGCGGCAATGTAATACTTCTTCGTTAAGTCAGACCGTTCATCAGCAAGAGCGCGATCTATTCGTTTGACCCGTTGATTCTCTTCTTGAATACGTAAATATTCTGCCGGAGCGAATCCTAGTAACTGTGTAAACAACTCACCACCCGTCATATCATCATATATAGGATCGCCTCGGCGTGAGTATATACCACCATCTTGTTGGTATCGACCTAGTGATTTATACGCATTGGAGAATCCGACAGGTAGGATGTTCTCTACCCCCCTTTGCATTTCACCGTTGTATAAATCCATAAGACCACGCCCCGTGCGTTTTGCCACGCTAAGTGCAGGGCCACCAATATAGTAACCAATGAACTCTTCGGCAGATGGATCAGGGTTGTATCGGTTTTCCTGAAGTATCAGTCCAGTTAGACGTACACGTGATCCTACGTCAGCACCTATACCTGCTTGATCAAGTATCTGATTAAACGCACCCTTATACCAACCTTCACCAAGATATGCACGTACACGTTCGTTGGTGTCATCTTCGTCATCGTCAAACAATAATAGGTCTGCCAGAAGTTGCACAGCACCATATAACGGCACACCGTGTATCCCTGCAAAAAATAGGGAAGACAGATGTATACCTGCAATTTGTTTCGCGGCTATCTTACGGGTTTCTGCGTCACTTTCTAACGACAACAAGTCACGTGCGGTCTTGAACATTGTGTAGTACATACGTAGACCATAGGTCTTGTACATACCAGCAACACGTCCAATGTTTTCTTGCGCAACACGTGGTGCGGTCTCAAGGGTAGAACCACCGTTATACTCTTGCGTGTCGCGCAGTGCCTCTTCTGCTGCTAATTGCTGTTGTTCAGCCGTTGGCATTTTAGGGTTATCAGTTTCTATGCGGTCTAGTGCCAAGTTGTACGAGGCTACCATAGTCACTTGCCTGTTAAAGCGTTCTGACTGGTTAAACAACATAGCGGAAATACCCGTACCGTAATCAACAGCCGCAGATACCTTACTCACCATCGTGTCAGTCTTACGTGCTTTACCACCTTCTTGTAATCCTAAAGCGTCAAAGATAAAGGATCGGTTGAGGTGTCCACGCTCCGACGCAAGTCGTACCAGTGGGGCTATACGCTCTAACTCCTTTATACGCTCGGCAGGGATGCCTTTTTCCTTTTTCACAACAAAGTCACCGTTATCGGTAATGTCGTAGTACGCATCTATACCATGAGCCACTGCAATCTTGTCTAGCTTAGTTTCTCCGTAGCCCCGTGCACCTGTTACGAACGATGTAGCGTTCATGATTTCGTTGTATGTTTTCTTATACCCGTATCGTGCTCCAAGCATGGGGTAGGTAAACATAGGAGTTTGCGCAGTCTGCACCATAGCAGAGGCTACGTTAAAGCCGATTGTGCCGACAAACGCAAGTTGGTTAAACGTACGAACATACCGTTCAACACCTTTCATCTTTGCACCATACTTGGCAAAGTTCATACGTACTTTAACTTCTTCACGTATCGTGTTAAAACGAAAATCCTTAGAAGGTACTTCTAGTTCGTTAAGCCGTACTTCCATACTTTGGATAAGCGCGTTGTACTTTAACTTCTCTACCTGTCTACCCAAATCAAAGCCTTTACTCTTCATAGCGTAGACTGCATCCTGCATATATCCGGGCGTACCCTTACGTCTTTGCAGGGACTTAGCGAACGATGACTCCGGGAGTGCGTCAATGAATAGACGCATGATTTCAGATTGTACTGTGTCATCGACCTTGTTGGCACTTAGAGAATCAAGCACTTGTTTTACAAACGAGGACGATGGCGCGTTGTTAAAGTCAGAGGTTTTAAAGTCGCCATCCATACCTTTAACAGTGTTCGATATAACGTCAGGGTCTTTCTTTAATTGCTCTAAAACTCGGTCGCGTTGCCGTTTACTGTCAAACATCTGAAACACGTATTTATCGGTTTCTGATTTAACTGCACTGTCTTTGTACTGAAACTCTAGTTTGTAGCGACCTTCACGTAGTAGAGGGAAGTAAACATCTAACGTATTATTGTCAAACAACTTAGCAAATACTTCTTTCTTCAATTCTGCTGCTGCATCAGGGTTATTGCTTAGTGCTTCGTCAATACGCCCATTAATTGCATCCTTGAGTTTTCCATATAAATCACGGTACATGTTGCGCATGGTGAGGTAGGCTTTCTGCCCATCAGCACCTAGTGCGTTCCAATCTTTGCGTTGTGCTTTCCAAACGTCTTCCAGACTGTTACCACTTTCGTCTGTCTTGTCTTTATAATCACTTTGAGGTTTAGTCGGGTCTACTTGGTATATAGTAGCCCCGTACTCTTGACTGTAAATTAAGTCGTTAAGGTTCTTTTGTTTTGCTTTATTACCACCACTAGCGACCCACTTATCCACAACCTTTACTTGATCACGTACAAAGTCGTCAGCACGTGCCATTGAACCACGTTGGAACTCCATCAACTCATGAAACTCTCTTGCTAGAGTACCTAGTTTAGCGTTAGCTCTTTTAGCCACGTCACTCAAAGCCTGAGAATCTAATAGTTTTAGCCTGATAAACGCTGTTTTTTCCGATAAGGTACTGAGTGCGTCAAATATACCATCTGCCCATTCACCACGAAATCTTTCAGTCAGAGGTAAATGTAACGCTTTTTGCGTATCATCTATTCCTTCCATCTTTTCTTTAACATCCTTTGCCGTAGATGCCATAGGAAGTTCATTTGCGTTTCGGTACTTTGGTGCAGGTGCGAGTATACCGTCTACAAGCCTGTCAGCTACTGTCTGCGCCGATTCAATCTTCTTAGGTTGCATACCAACAAGTTTACGTAAGAAGTTACCTACGCTGTTAAAGAAGCGTTGTAGAGCACTATGCTCTCCTCCCTTTGGATTTATCTGTGCTAGTTTAGCTTGGAACTCAGGGTTAGACATTGCTTCAGATAAAAACTCGTCTACGTCCTTGGCACCATACGCAGTATCAAGATAGGGTTTAACATCCTCAAACAACTTAGTGAGCTGACGCGTCATAGGGTGACTTTTGTTTGACAACGTAGCAGACGCTGCCGCGTGAGTCATCTCATGCAATAGGACGTGTGGGTTCATGCCGATTTCAGAGTCGAGCTTGATTGTGTTAGTTTCAGGGTCGAACAATCCTGCAACAGGTTCCCCTGCGGCAGTCTTTAAGTTTTCAACGACTTCTACTTTGGTGCTACCACGTTCAGATGGGTCAAACGGTGCGTTAGTAGATTCAATGTTGTTAGAGTCAAACACAATGGATATATCAGTAGTTTGATCTCCACCTTCACTTTCAGAAAACCCTTCGTCCTTTGTGTTTTTAATTACAACGCCATCATTACCATTTTCGTAAGCCTGTTCTAATATAGCTAGGTACTCACCTTCGTCATACGATTTGTCCTTATGGTCTACGACTAAAGGGTTTTCCATACGTAAGTACACGGGCATAACTTTACCCCCTTTAGGTATAATTGACTTTCCTGCAAGACCTATAATCGCTTCGTTAACTTTTGCGTACTTACCTCTTGTAAACTTGTTAAGTGCACCTACAAACCCTCCTTCGTACCCTGAACGCGTGTCTGCGTACGTACTTGCTACAGCGGGATTAGACGCAAAGAAGAAACCCATCCGTGCATCTTCTGCACCTGTAGTTTCACCCAACTGTTCTTTAGAAAACTTAGTGAAGTCAGCGTTCGTACCGTGATAGTAAGTAGTACCTGTATCAAACCCCTGCCCTTTTGCACGTTTTTTACGTGCATCTACGCCCATACCTAGTCCTTGAGACGTAACAACTAACGAATCTACAACATCAGCCAGCTTGTTAGCCATATTTGCTATACGTTTATCCGCTGTCGTAACAGACAGTGCACGTAGTGCGCCCTTTAAGTTGCCAGCACGTAATAGTCCACGTACGCCGGGGTGTAGTGGCATGTCGAGTCCCATAACCGAACCACGTTCTAACTTTTTCTCAAGCCTAGCGGCTAATTTGGCAGCCATTTCTGCTATAAGTTTGTCTTCCGTTGCTGCGTCTTTTTCTGCTGAGCGAGCTGATTCACCCAGTTCCTCTAGGTTGGCACGTGCATCAGTCTGCGCGTCCTCCGCAACTTGCGCGTCCTCTAGTATATCTTTGA
>TARA_R110002126_G_scaffold142911_1_pt1 | contig 14725 bp, 10 predicted proteins | sample TARA_R110002126 | Tara Oceans TARA_R110002126 (sample SAMEA4397536) | marine metagenome | biome: Polar Biome; feature: [DCM] deep chlorophyll maximum layer (ENVO:01000326); material: water (ENVO:00002006), including particulate matter (ENVO:01000060) such as... | depth 30 m
GCAATTCGATGCTGCAAAAAACTGAATTGGTCTATCATTTCCATCAACGACGATGCAATCGTTGCTGAAACAAATCCTATACTAGCAACTTGGAACGAAACAATAAAAATTGATTACGATCTTGCTGATCCATTAATAACTAGTACCAGCAACGGAAAGCAAATCTATGATCGCGGACGCAACAAAATAAATACTGAAACTTTTTTTGACGCATTCAATGAATTTCGGAAATCAATAAATACGTTACCATTGGATAGCGAAGAAATAGTTGTTGCTACTGTCGCCGATGATGATGCAATCGAAAAAACGAAGGAATCGCATAAAACAATAACAGCTTTTTACTCTCCTTTTTCTATAGTAATTCCTGTGAAGAATTATTTCATCACACCTATACTCCTTTTGATTAATGTGTTTTTATTTTTCAGCATGTTCTTCTCAGGGGTTCGCTTCTTTTCTCCGCATACACAAGATATCATTTCTTGGGGAGGTAATTATGGTTCACTAACAACTAATGGTGAGTGGTGGCGTTTATTTAGCAGCTATTTTATACACATTGGTTTTTTACATTTAGCCGCAAACTGCTTTGCGCTAGCCTACGTTGGTTTGTTTTTAGAATCACATTTAAAAAGAATTGGTTTTCTATCCCTTTATCTATTTTGTGGCCTATTTGCCAGTTTGACTAGCTTGTACTGGAATGAGAATTTGGTTAGTGCTGGCGCTTCGGGTGCTATTTTTGGAATGTATGGGCTACTAATTGTATTTCTAGCTACTAACACAATACAACAAAAATTAAATTCAAATACTATTTTCTTTATCATCTTCTTTGTGATCATTAACTTACTAGGAAGTTTTAAAGAAGGAATAGACGGAGCGGCCCATGTAGGCGGTTTTTTATCGGGTGTACTTTTTGGATTTGTATTCGTTTTACTCAAGAATCAGAGAAAAAAAGCATTAGTACTCATAAGTTGCATTACATTAATTCTTGCACCAGCAATAAGCTCTTACTGCAAACAAAAGACAATATATCTATATGACATATTAGAGTACCGCAGCGGAATGCAAGAATTTATCGACATGGAAAAAATGGCACTTGAGGCATACACAGTATCCTCTGATGAGGATACAGAAGATGTATTGTATATGATTAAAGAACGCGGAATCTATTATTGGGACGAAAACATTATTCTGATAAAAGAATTAGATCAATTGCATCTACCCAAAAATATTCATGATCAAAATAAGGACTTAGAAAGCTACTGCAAACTCAGAAAAAAATTGTACCAGTTATATTATAAAAAAATAAGCGAAAACACGACTGTATACGATCGACAAATAGCATCGTTAAATTATAAAATTGAAGGATTACTGAAACAAATAGAAAAACATCAAAAAGAATAAAATCCTGTTAATCACAGATATTTTTACAGTAAAAAAATGTATTTTCGCAACCTATGAAAATACAAGATATTCAAGCGATAAAGTCATTGTTGGCTACGCCAAAAAAAATTGCCATTATTCCCCATAGAAGTCCTGACGGAGATGCTATGGGCTCAACATTAGGTTTGTACCACTTTTTATTAAAATACAATCATGAACCTGTCGTAATTGCTCCCAACGAATTTCCTGATTTCTTGGGTTGGCTACCTGGTTCAGAAAATGTTCTTGTTTTTGAAAAAGACAAAGAAAACTGCAGTAAAGTCTTAGGAGAAGCTGATGTAATTTTCACGCTTGATTTTAATGCTTTGCACCGTGTTGGCGAAATGGAAAAAGTACTTGAAAAATTAACTGCACCTTTCATAATGATTGATCATCACCAAAAGCCTGATGATTATGCTGCATATATGTACTCTGATACTTCGTTTGGATCAACATGCGAAATGCTATACAATTTCATTCACTTTTTAGGAGAGGGAGAAGCAATCGATAAAACTATTGGTACCTGCATTTACACCGGTATATTAACCGATTCTGGATCATTTAAATTCCCAGGAACTACAGGAGACACGCATCGAATTGTAGCCAAATTAATTGATTTAGGTGTCGAAAACACCTTGATTCCAACCTTACTTTTCGAAAACAGCTCTTACAACAGATTGCAATTATTAGGCAGGGCCTTGCAAAACATGAAAGTGATTCCAGAGCATAAAACTTCGTATATAACCCTTTCGCAGGAAGAATTAAATTTATTCCAACATGTAAAAGGAGATACCGAAGGAATAGTAAATTACGGTTTGAGTATCAAAGGGATTCAATTCACAGCTATCTTTATCGAAAACAGAGATGAGAACATAATTAAAATATCCTTCCGATCGCAAGGTGGTTTTGATGTTAATCAGTTTGCAAGAGACCATTTTAATGGTGGTGGACACCGCAATGCTGCCGGTGGTAAGTCAGAAGCCTCGATGGCAGAAACGATTCAGAAATTTGAAGATTTGGTTACTAAAACAACAATCTAAACCTAATGAAACTAGCTCACATACTATTACCAGTACTTCTAATCACAGTCCTCATTAGTTGTAAACAATCACAAGAAGCAAGAAGACCTGTGTCTCAATCGTCTGGTACGTTCATCAAAAAGTCGGTTATTAGAAACAAAAAGCTAGTAGCATCAGAGGAAGACTTAATAAAAGCAGTGATCAAAAACACACCCGACGCTTCCTATATTTCCTCAAAAAAAGGATATTGGTACTCTTACATCACAAAAAATGATAGTGATACTCTGAGTCCTAAAAAAGGAGATGTTGCTTTTTTTGATTATGAAATAAAAGATTTGGAGGAAAACATTATTTACTCTGAATTAGAATTAAGACCACAAGTATATCGTGTCGATAAGCAAGAAATCATGATGGGCTTGCGAGATGGTATCAAATTGATGCACCGTAATGAAAAGGTCCATTTTCTTTTTCCATCACATATGGGATTTGGCTACCATGGAGACAATAAAAAAATAGGTATCAATCAGCCTTTATCGTGTACTGTGACGTTGCGAGATTTCATGTCTGAAGCGACATATAAAAAACAAATAGAATTACAAAAATCAGGTTTACCGGCAAACTCAATTAATCCTACTACCGTTAGCGATAAGAAAGTTAAAACTGAAGCTAAGAAAGTTCTTGTTGCTCAACCAAAAACCAAAGACAGTTTAAAATAAAATAATAATTAATTAATCTTATGAAAAAAAGACTCTTATTAGTATTCCTTGTCATTGCATCCTTTTATTCTTGTAAAGAGGAAAACAGCGATCTAGCAGATGGATTGTATGCAAAAATTGAAACAAACAAAGGGGAAATCATCGTAGCTTTAGATTACTTAAAAGCACCTCTTACCGTAGCAAATTTTGTTTCTTTGGCCGAAGGTCAAAATGATTTTGTGACTAATAAAAATTTAAAAGGACGACCATTCTATGACGGATTACGATTTCATAGGGTGATAAAAGACTTTATGATTCAAACTGGTGACCCTATGGGCACCGGCTCTGGCGATGCTGGTTATAAGTTTAAAGATGAGTTTAGTGATCTTCGATTTGATAACGGAGGTGTTCTAGCCATGGCAAACAATGGACCATCAACTAATAGTAGCCAGTTTTTTATAACGCATCTACCAACACCTTGGTTGGATGGCAAGCACACCATTTTTGGTCATGTCGTTGGAAACGGTATGGATATTGTAAACTTAATAGATCAAAATGATCTAATGAAAAAAGTAACAATCATTCGAAAAGGTGAAGCTGCTAAAAAATTCGATGCTGTAAAAACATTTTACGATTATTTTTCTATCGAAGCCGAGAAGCAGTTAAAGCAAGCTGAACTTGAGGAACAAGGTAAAAAAGAATATGAAGAGAAATATGGTGAAGTTATTCAAGATAAAGTAAGTTATTTTGAAGCTTTAAAAAGCAAAGCAACCAAAACAACCACTGGTCTTAGATATGTGATTACTAAAAAAGGAGACGGTAAGAAGCCATCTGCTGGAACACCTTTATCTATTGCATATGCTGGTTTTCTTAAAGACGGAACACTATTTGATACTAGCATTGAAGATGTAGCAAAAACTTTTGGAAAACACGATGCACAACGTGCGGCTCAAGGCAGTTACCAACCAATACCCTTTCAAGCAGGTAAAAAAGATGGTATGATTCCGGGTTTCATTGAAGGAATAGAGCAAATGTCTTTTGGAGACAAAGCTATCTTATTCATTCCGTCACATTTAGCCTATGGTGCTGGAGGAGCAGGCAACGTTATACCCCCTTATTCTGACATCATTTTCGAAGTAGAATTGCTGCCAACAAAATAATTATAGGTACCTTAAAACATAATAGAACAAATATGAAATTAAAAATTTTATACATTACCCTACTGGCTGTTTGTAATTTGCAAGCACAAGACACTACTAAAAAAATAGTAAAAAAAGCAGTAACAGAGGAAGGGATATTTGCTACAATCTCTACCAACAAAGGAGACATTACCGTAATGCTAGAATATGTAAAAGCACCTGTAACTGTTGCTAATTTTATTTCACTAGCCGAAGGAAAAAATACCTTTGTAACCGATACTAAACTAAAAGGAAAACCGTTTTACAATGGACTTGTCTTTCACCGTGTCATAAACGATTTCATGATTCAAACGGGAGACCCAACAGGTTCAGGGGCAGGAGGAACAGGTTATTCGTTTAAGGACGAGTTCGTTTCTGACTTAAAATTTAATAAAGGCGGAATTTTGGCAATGGCCAATTCAGGACCGGCAACTAACGCAAGTCAATTTTTTATAACTCATAAGGATACGAATTGGTTAAACGAAAAACACACCATTTTTGGGCACGTAACCAATGGTATGAATGTTGTAAACAGCATTGCACAAGGAGATATTATGACCAAGGTTACAATTACAAGAATAGGAAGTGCTGCAAAGAAATTTGATGCAGCAAAAACATTCTCAGATTATTTCAGTAATAAAGCAGCTGATGCCAAAAAACAAGCTGATGAAGCAGCTAGAGCTGAAAAACTAGAAAAAGCTAAGTACGCTCCGATGATTGAGAAAAAAAGAGCTTATTTTGATGAAATGAAAGCAACGGCTACGACTACTGAATCTGGTCTTACGTATAAAATAGTGCAAAAAGGCAGCGGTATAAAACCTCTAGATGGATCGACATTTTATTTTCACTACGCAGGATACTTCGAAGACGGAAACTTATTTGATAGCAGCTATGAAGACGTAAATAAAGATTACGGTAAATTTGATGCTAACAGATCGATGCAAAACGGATACAAAGCTTTCCCTTTTCAAGCAGGTAAAAAAGAGGGTATGATTCCGGGTTTCATCGAAGGACTAAGTCTTATTAATTACGGTGATAAAGCGCTACTATTTCTTCCTGCTAAGCTAGCCTACGGCGAAAGAGGTGCAGGTGGTGTTATTCCGCCTAATGCAAACTTAATTTTTGAAATAGAAATGTTCGAAAAACAGCCTTCCAAATAAAAAACAATACAGTCCCCAATTTGCAGCAGCAGGTTGGGGATTTTTTTTGGTCTTGGGCGTATCCCCAATGATCTCGGTAAAAAAACCGAAAGCATTGGGGTCGGGCAATCCGCTATATTCCTGAGACTACACCGTCGCCTATCGTCTCGTTGTAGTCTCAGGAGATGCCGCTCCTATCCCTTACGCATAAAAAATCCTGCTTTGAATACTAACTTTTTTCTACAATTCACCAGCGCAATACTAACCAAAGTAAGAAAAACTGATTTTGCAATAAAAAACCCGATAGTACAACAACTATCGGGCTTTTGATATTATATTTTAAGGAAAAATGACAAAGTTAACTTTTAAACTTCCAATCAAACTCATCTTTTTGATTGATAATAGCTCCAATTTCAAATTTCACTACTTCTTCAAATTCTGTTTGTAAAATAATCCAATTTTCCTCATTAAAATAGTTTTCAAATGTATCAAATTCCTCTTGGGTAAATTTAGTAACACCTTTAGCTACAAGGTCTTTTTTTACATCTGCTATGGTTCTACCTATAACCTTTGCACCAAATAAATCTAAATCTGGACTTGAAGCAACCATGTACCCTAACTTTAAGTCTTCCTCTTGGTAAAAAGTCAAACGTATTTTTAGTTTGTTGTAAGCATAAATAACATTATCATCTTCGTCTTTATAATTCCTATCCGGTTTACCATATATAGCAGTAACATCCTTTTGTTTCATCCCGAAAATGAGCTTATCAATTCCGTTTTTTAGATTTATTTTCATTTCATTTATTTTTGACAAAGTTCGGAAAGTTTTGACAAATTAAGATACCTTTTTATGATTAATAATATCAAAATAAATCGCAATCGTGTTTTAACTGCATGAGATAACCCCTTGATCAATTCCAGAAAATATAAATTTTTATTAACTTCGTGACCAAGAAATCAAATGTAAAATCTAACTTCCTTTGATTTAAAAAACAAAATACCAAAAAATAAAATGATCAAAAACCATTCACTCCTACTCCCCTTTATTTTACTATTATCTTTTGTTTGCCAGGGTCAAACTAAAAATAATAGTTCAAATACAAAAGAATTCAAAGTAACATTTGAACAATTCACACTCGACAATGGCTTGCACGTTATTTTTCATATAGATCGCTCTGACCCTGTTGTTGCAGTTGCACTAACAAGTCACGTGGGTTCAGCAAGAGAAAAAGAGGGACGCACAGGTTTTGCCCATTTGTTTGAACATTTACTATTTCTAGAATCCGAAAACTTAGGTAAAGGCGGACTTGATAAAATGAGTGCGCGCATAGGTGGTGCAGGAGCTAATGGGTCTACTAGTCGCGATAGAACAAATTACTATCAAACAGTGCCTAAGGACGCTCTTGAAAAAATGATTTGGGCTGAAGCCGATAAACTAGGATTTTTTATAAATACGGTTACCGAGCCTGTTCTTGCCAAAGAAAAACAAGTCGTAAAAAATGAAAAAAGACAAAGTTATGACAACCGTCCCTACGGAAACACCAATGCGGTAATTGACAAAAACCTATACCCTGCAAATCATCCTTACAGTTGGCAAGTAATTGGCTCGCTTGATGATTTACAAAACGCTTCATTACAAGATGTAAAGGATTTTTACAACCGTTGGTACGTACCTAATAACGTCACTCTAACAATAGCGGGGGACTTCGATGTTACTCAAGCTAAAATTTGGATAGAAAAATATTTTGGCGAAATAAAACGCGGTCAGGAGATTCCTAAAATAGAAAAACAACTTGTAACTTTACCTGCAACAAAAAAACTGTACCACGAGGATAATTTTGCTCGTTTACCTAGACTAACAATCGCTTGGCCCTCTGTATACCAATACCATCCTGATAGTTATGCCTTAGAAGTATTAGCAAATTATCTATCTAGAGGAAAAAAAGCACCTTTATACAAAACACTAGTCGAAGACAATAAACTAACAGATAATGTTGGCTTATACCAATACAACTCAGAGATCGCAGGACAGCTCATGTTGGGAATAACTGCCTTTGATCAAACAAATTTGAATAATGTCCTAAATGGTATAGAAGTAGCTTTTAAAGATTTTGAAAAAAACGGAATAGCACAAAAGGATCTCGAAAGAATCAAAGCAGGTCAAGAAACCGATTTTTACGCAGGATTAGCTAGCGTAAATGGTAAAGGATTTAAGCTAGCGCAATATGAAATATTTGCTGGATCACCCGATTTTATTAACCAAGATGTCAAAAACATTTTAGCCGTAACTACTGCAGATGTAACACGTGTTTACAATAAATACATTAAAGGCAAGCCATTTATTGCTGCTAGTTTTGTCCCTAAAGGCCAAGCTAACTTAGTCCTTGATGGATCACAAAAAGCACAAATTGTTGAGGAGAAAATTATCGAAGGAAAAGAAGATATATTTGATGCTAGTATTGCTGCCACCTACGCAAAAACACCGTCTAGTTTTGATCGTACCGTAGAGCCGAAGTATGGTGAGAGTCCTGAGATTATACTTCCCACTGTTTGGAAAGAAACGCTATCATCTGGTATAAAATTAATTGGAATTGAGAACTATGAAGTTCCATTAGTCGAATTTCAACTGCAATTAAAAGGGGGTTTATTATTAGAAAAAGTTGCTACAATAGGTGTCTCAAATATGCTTTCTCAGTTGTTAACCAAAGGAACTAAAAACAAGACTCCTGAGGCCTTAGAAAATGCAATCGAAAGCCTTGGTGCTTCTATAAATGCCTATACTGATGGTGAATCTATAATTCTATCTGGAACTACTTTAGCCAAAAACTATCAGCAAACCATGTCATTAGTACAAGAAATTCTTTTGGAACCTAGATGGGATGAAAAAGAATTTAACTTGATTAAACAAAGTACTCTTAATCAAGTAATACAGCAAAAAGGAGATCCAAATAGTATCGCTCAAATTGAATATCGAAAGTTAATTTACGGTAACGATTTTATTTTATCTCATAATCCTATAGGGAATGAAGCAACTATAACTGCTATTAACATTGATGATTTAAAACAGTACTACGAACTTAATTTTTCACCAACCGTAGCAAATTTTCAGATTGTAGGAGCTATTTCTCAACAAGAAATTAAAAAATCGTTGGCAGTAATTAATACTAAATGGAAGGTTAAAAATGTTCTGTTTCCCGAAGTAGTTATCGCCGCTGCTCCAAGCGCTTCTAAAGTTTATTTTTATGATGTTCCGGGAGCTAAACAATCAGTATTACGTATTGGTTATCTAGGTCTTGCTGCAACAGATACTGATTTTTATCCTGTTGAGATTATGAATTATCGTCTTGGAGGTGGTAGTTTTGCCTCACAGTTAACGCAACAATTACGCGAGGGAAAAGGCTATACATATGGAATAGGTTCGTCATTTACGGGGTCTACAATCAAAGGACCTTTTGCAATTTACAGCGGAGTACGATCTAATGTTACTTATGAATCAGTGAGTTTAATCAAATCTATACTAGAGCAGTATGGAACAAATTTTACAGAGAGTGATCTTGAAATAACCAAAAGCAATTTGATCAAAAGCAACGCCCGTGCCTTTGAAACCATGGATGCTAAATTAAAAATGTTATTTGACATAAGTAATTACAACCTGCCTGATGATTATGCTAAAAATCAAGAGAATATTGTAAAAAACAGTACACTAGACCAAATAAAACAATTGGCAACAAAATACTTAAATCCTAATAAAATGATTTATCTAATTGTTGGTGATGCGGAGACGCAGTTAAAAAAATTAGACCAGCTTGGTTTTGGAACTCCAGTATTATTAAATACTACAAACTAGTATAAAACTCAAATTGCCTGTTAGTTCAACCTATCATTATAAGTTTGCGCTAATGGGCAATTTTTTATTTTTTTATTTAAAGTAAATGATCTGTTAGCTGTTGCTTAACAGAATCGGACCACTCTTGTTTAAGCATACTTAAGATAATGCTGTCACGTCGCAATGTACTTCCTAAAATAGGCATATGACTGCGCAAAACACCTTCGACGGTGCAACCAATACTTTTCATAGCAGCAATACTGACTATATTGGCGTTATCTGCTCTAAACTCAATCCGCTCCATGCCCAAAGTTTCGAAAGCAAATTGTAATAGTAAGAATTTACAATTTTTATTAAGTCCTGTACCTCTAAAATCCTTTCCGTACCAAGTGTATCCTATGCAGAGGGTTTTGTGAGCAAAGTTAATTTCATAAAAACGAGTGCTTCCTGCATACGTGCCCGTTTTTTTGTCGAAAACTATAAAAGGAAATTCGGTCTTTTTATTTCTACCTTCAACCGCAAGTTCAATATATCTTTGGAGATTTTCTTTTCCGTTGGCACGAATTAAGGAGAAGTACCACGTTTCAGGCTCATTGATTGAAAACGGCAAAAGATGCGTTAAATCTGTCTGCAAAAGCGGACGAAGCAAAACGAATTCGTTTTCTAAAACTAAATCTGGGAAAGCGTCAAAATTTACCTGCATCAGTGACCAAATTGTTAAAAGTAAAAAACGATATTCTACACTTGTTCATCTAAGACTATTCGTCTTCGAACATTTCGTCATAGCGCGCCGGAACTTGAGGATCATACAACGGACATTTGAATTCTTCCATTATACCTACTAATGTATCCATTGTTTTTCCTTGGGTACCGTAACAATCGATTTGTATACTTTGAGAAGTTGTTCGTACGTGGAAAGCACCTAATCCATTACTGTTTTTCCAGCTGCTATCGTCTACTTTTTCCCATTTAGAAAAAACACTTCCTATCCTATTTAAAATCACTTGAACAGGAAGTTCCTCTAGTCCTTGAACTGTTGGTTCAACCTCTAGCGCTTCGTAGACCTCTTGGTGATTTAAGTACACCTCATCTACGTATTTCCAAAATAGTAATTCGTACATAATTTTTTATTTTTGATAACTATAGTAAACCAAATGGTGTACTCATTTAGGCCTAGCCCTGATAGTAATGAAAATCCTTTTATGATGGTCCCGATCACTATTGGGACCATCATAAAAGATTGTAATGAATAGCAGGATTAGCTCCTAGAAAAATTAATAGGTGAATGTTCCGTATTCACTTGTAATCGTCAATTTTTTATTGGTTGCAGCTTCTACTCTACCTAATACACGAGCATCTACATTAAAGGATTTGGAAATGGCAATGATATCCTGTGCCACAGCCTCAGGGACATACAGCTCCATACGATGTCCGCAGTTGAATACTTGATACATTTCTTTCCAATCTGTTTTTGACTGCTCTTGAATAAGTTGAAACAAAGGCGGAACCGGAAATAAATTATCTTTGATAATGTGTAAATTTTCGACAAAATGCAAAATTTTAGTTTGTGCTCCACCACTACAGTGAACCATTCCGTGCACCTCGCTTGAAGTATATTTGTCTAAAATTTTCTTGATAATTGGCGCATATGTTCTGGTAGGCGAAAGCACTAATTGCCCTGCATCGATTGGAGAATTAGCAACGGCATCTGTCAATTTTACTTGACCGGAATAGATTAGCTCTTCGGGTACTGCAGCATCAAAACTTTCGGGATATTTAGCAGCCAAATATTTACCAAATACATCATGACGGGCGGATGTTAAACCGTTACTTCCCATACCGCCATTATAGCTTTTTTCATAAGTCGCTTGACCAAAAGATTCTAAACCTACGATGACATCACCTGCTTGAATATTAGCATTATCGATTACTTTTGAACGCTTCATACGCGCTGTAACGGTCGAGTCTACAATAATTGTTCTCACAATATCACCCACATCTGCTGTTTCGCCACCTGTAGAGTGTATGGTCACGCCAAATGAGGCTAACTCTTTTATTAATTCCTCGGTACCATTAATAATGGCCGAAATAACCTCAGCAGTTATTAAATTTTTGTTTCTACCAATAGTGGAAGAAAGCAAAATATTATCGGTTGCTCCAACACATAGTAAGTCATCAATATTCATGATCAATGCATCTTGAGCTATTCCTTTCCAAACTGAAATATCACCTGTTTCTTTCCAGTACATGTAAGCAAGAGATGATTTTGTTCCTGCTCCATCAGCATGCATGATCAAGCAATAATCCTCATCCTGAGTTAAATAATCAGGGACAATTTTACAAAATGCTTGGGGAAACAATCCTTTATCTATGTTTTTAATGGCATTATGCACATCCTCTTTGGATGCCGAAACACCTCGCTGTGCATATCTTTTAGAAGTATCTGAACTCATGAAATTATTTGTGTTGTGTGTGAGCAAAGATAATTATTTTTTCGAGTATAGAAGCCCTAGAAAAGAACTGTTTCTGCTCTAAAAAGCATTTTAAGTTATGGTTTTCTTGACCAATTTGAAATGTTTTTACCTTCAATCGTTGGTATGTGATCCTATAAAGCAGAGAAGTGCACAACCATATAATCCTAAACTAAAAAAATACCGAATCACGAGCGACCGGTATTTTTTATTCATTGAAATCGTTTAAATATTATATAAAGCACTATGGAATAGCGCTAAAACATGTTTTTATTCCCAATCAGGCATAAAAAAACCCGTAAACAAAACTTCTCTCCTGAGTGATGTAATGCTCGTGGGAACCACTTCCATTTTTGTGATGTATTTTTCAGAAGCACCATCGTTAGAGGTGTTTACAAAAATGACTTCGGCTTCATTAGGAGCGTACCGTACGTCTAAATCATTTGTTCCTGCAACTTTATCTGTAGATACTTGTGTACTAAAACCGGTAAGCAAATTAAATTCAAAAATTTGCATATCTAGTTGTCTGTAATTTGGATTTTCATAACCAGAAACATCTGCTGTATACAATAATTTTGTCCCCGTAACTGATAAGTTCAATGCCCCTACCGCTCCATTTTGACCTGATAAAACGTACGACAACACAGCTCCAGAAGGGCTTATAATGTAAATTTCGCAATTATACCCCTGGCTATCATTTACTTTTATTGCAATTTTAGAGCCATCATTGCTCCAGTCACATTCAGATATAAACTTACCATTAGGCGTTTGAAATATTTTCCTAAGTCCGCTACCTGAGCTATTAATTTCGTATAGTTTATCAAAATTAGGATAGATAATTTTGTCTCCAGAAGCATTCCATGAAAAGCCAACAAAATCAGGATTGAATCCTGCGATAGGAATTGAATTCGTAACTTTTATTTTATCCGATCCATCGGCATTCATCGTATAAATATGATTTTGAGCACCATTGGACTGAATATATGCAATTTTACCAGATTGAATATTTTTTCTAGGTCTCCAACTATTATTTTCAGAACTCGTGATTTGATACGTGTTTTTATCACTATCAGCAGCGAATATCACATTATTTGCATTCATTTTTTTGACCATTAAGTAGCGGGTATTAGGAAACAAAACTGTTGAAAATGTGTAAACTGGACTCAATATTGCCGTACTTTTGCCATCAGTAGCTGAAACCTGCCAAAAGTATTTGGTACCAAATAACAAATTGGTTAGTTCTAATTCCTTGACCTTAACATCCGAAAAAACAGCTACAAAATTGTTTTTATCATTGCGAACACTTAGTTCGTATGTGAGTGCGTCGTCATTTACATCTGTTGTATTCCATTGTAATTTTGTTGTCAAACTTTGACCAGTAGCATTGTCTAATGGTGCTACTGCAATTGGTGCTGTTGGTGCAACATTTACTCCGTTGTTTTTAGATAACTCAAATACTACTTCACTATTTAGCTCCTTATTTACAGTTACTGACTCAAACTTTGTTAAGTAAGCATCTTTTTGAGCTTGAAGGGCGTACTCGCCAACTTTTACATTATTTATTGTGAATTTTCCCTCGGCATCAGTAAAAACAATACTTGAGGTAGGGCTCGAAAACACCTTAACATTCTCTAATGGCGTAAATGCGTCGCTTGAAACAACTTTTCCTGAAATAGAACCATAAACGTCAGTACTGCCATCTATTTTATCTTCACTGCATCCAAAAAAAAGTGATAGACTGATCAGAAAAAATATAATTTTAAAGTGTTTCATCTGTATTTAAATTTAATTAGTGATGATCGTATTTAGTAGCTACTTTTTATTTTTTTTGCCAAAATAAAAATTAAGCCCAATTCCAAATTTATAATAGTTGTCACCTCGCTGCCCAACCTTTGCGTCATCGAGATTATCACTAAAGTTAACGTTGTATTCTGCAAATGCTTTTATTCCAATGTTATTTGAAACTAAATATTCTATGCCAGTTCCAAATTGTGTCTTTCCGTAAATTATCGATAAATCATTAGGCGCACCAATTCCAAAACCGCCATAAACAAAGGGTGTAAATGAATCTCTTGGAAGAATAATCCATTCTGTATTTAAGTCAAAGGAAACAAAACCGGCGTCTAATTTATTTTCATTGGCTAACTTGAAAACACTTCCTGAAGCTGCGATAGCAAGACTTGACGTAACAAATCGTTTTATTGCTACTTTACCAAATGGTCGTGCTAAAGGATTTGAATAATCGCCATCCATTAGCGTCGCTCCTCCACTAATTTCAATACCAGTTTTGGATCTTTTAATTTGAAAATCTCTATTGTATATTTTTGATCCATCAGCTGTTTCATTTTCCTTTTTGTAAGCTGCTAATAATGCATCTACCTCTACCTTTGGATCGTCTGTTTCTAAAATACCGTCCTTTATACCTTCTAAAACGATCGATTGTACTGCTTTTTCGATAGCTTCTGTGACCGCCATCTGAATTGGTTCATTAGTTGTATATCCAGTCTCTACCTCTAAAAGTCTTTTAAAATTAACATACCTAAAAAGGCTTTGATCAACAGCTTGAGACAAAATAGTTTTAGAAACATAAACCGAATTAAGAATTTTACCATTGGAAGTAGAAACCATTCTTAAATAAACAGTCACCCGATCTTGTCTGTATTTTACTGATCCCCCTGCTCCAAAATAACGTGCTCCAAACCCACCAGTAATGATATTAGAATCATATGAAATAATACCACCTTCTAATAAAACTCCTGCATACAATAAAGGAGTTAACTGAGGCTCATTAGGATCAGTGTTTTTTATATATTCTTGCCGCGTAGAGCGAATTAGGTTACGTTCCTGAAGTAAGTTACCAATATTCTCTCTTTCGATGGGGATAAACCATTTTGAATCTTCAAGGGCTTTTAATAATATTGAAGTCGCTCCTTGCGTAACCGCGGTACTAAAACTACTCCCGTTTTCTAATGGCTTGTATT
>TARA_R110002126_G_scaffold291189_3_pt1 | contig 14717 bp, 9 predicted proteins | sample TARA_R110002126 | Tara Oceans TARA_R110002126 (sample SAMEA4397536) | marine metagenome | biome: Polar Biome; feature: [DCM] deep chlorophyll maximum layer (ENVO:01000326); material: water (ENVO:00002006), including particulate matter (ENVO:01000060) such as... | depth 30 m
TAATGTTGCTCTACTTACTCTGTAGTTTTTATTTTTCATTTTGATATAAAGCGATTCTATATCAAAATGTTCATCTGCATCATAAATTTCTTGAAGTATAGCAAAACGTTCAGGAGTTTTTCTGTGCTTATGATCTTGTAAGTAAGATGTAAAAACTTTTTTAACTATTTCTTGATTATCCTGAGAATTACTCATCGTTTAAATTTTACGAAAAAACAAATTTACAGTTATTTCTGAATTAAAATAGACTTTTATAAGAATGATATTTACATTCTATTAACACGTTCTACTTTTTTTACACCTTCAACTTTTTGTATTCTCTTGATTAACTTATTTAACTGAGAACTATTTTGTACACTAAGCGATATTTTTCCGTCAAAAATACCCTCATCACCAGAAATATTTATGCTATGTAAATACACACCTGTACTACTTGAAATAATTCTAGTTACATTGTTTACAATACCTTCATTATCTACACCGTTCATGTGCAAAACGGCTTTAAAATCTTGTTTTGTAGAATCAATCCATTTTGCTTGCATAATTCTGTAAGCATAATTAGATTGCAAAGAAATTGCATTTGGGCAATTTTTTTTGTGAACTTTTATACCATCATTAATGGTTAAAAAACCGAAAACTTTATCACCAGGAATCGGACTACAACATTTGGATAGTTTATAATCTAGTTTTTCTTCTTCTTTGCCAAAAACTAATGCATCATATTTGTTTGTAATTTCATCAGAATTGTCTTCAATTTCTTTATGAGATGGGCTTCTTCTTAATTTTGTTTTAAAGAAATTTAAAATAGTGCTGTTTCTTTGAGATACAAAAGCTTTTAGTTGTGTATTATCTATAGCACCGTTACCAAATCTGTAGAATAAATCGAAACTTGTTCTTAGTTTAAAGTATACAACTAATTCGTTAATTGTCTTTTCGCTAAAAGGTATTTTTAAATGACGTAATTTTCTGGTTAAAACGGCTTTTCCTTCTTCGGCGATTAACTTTTCTTCATCTTTTAAAGCTGCTCTAATTTTGGTTTTTGCTCGAGCAGTAATTACAAAATCTAGCCATCTCGAATTTGGTTTGTTTGTAGAACTGGTAATCACTTCTATTTGATCGCCACTTTGTAAAATATAACTTAACGGTACTAATTTACCATTTACTTTGGCACCTCGGCATTTTAAACCCATATCTGTGTGTATGGAAAAGGCAAAGTCTAAGGCAGAAGCATCTTTAGGGAGCGATTTTAATTCTCCTTTGGGTGTAAAAACATAAATTTCTTTAGCATATAGGTTGAGTTTAAAATCTTCGACAAAATCAACTGCATTTATATTTTGATTTTCTAACGTTTCTTTTAATTTATTTAACCAGCCTTCTAAACCACTTTCACTATCTGGGCCCTGTTTATATTTAAAATGTGCTGCATAGCCTTTTTCGGCAATTTCATTCATTCTTTCAGAGCGCACTTGTACTTCTACCCATTGGGCATCAGGGCCAATAACGGTGATATGTAATGCCTCATAACCCGTAGATTTTGGTTGTGAAATCCAATCTCGAAGACGAGCAGGGTTGGGTCTAAAATTATCGGTAACTATAGAATATATTTTCCAAGCATCATGTTTTTCATCCGTAGAAATAGGTTTAAAAATAATTCTGATGGCATATTTATCAAAAACTTCTTCAAAAGTTACATTTTGCTTTTGCATTTTTCTTCTTATAGAAAAAATGGACTTGAAACGTCCTTTTATTTCATAGTCGAAATTTTCTTTGTTTAAACCCTCTTCTAAGGTTTTTGAAAAACGTTTTAAATATTCTTGTTGTTCTTCTTTACTCTCTTTAATTTTTACAACGATGCTCTTAAAAACTTCAGGTTCAGTATATTTTAATCCTAAATCTTCTAATTCTGTTTTAATATTATATAAGCCTAATCTGTGCGCTAAAGGGGCATAAATGTATAAGGTTTCAGACGCAATTTTAACCTGTTTATGATCGGGCATAGCATCCATGGTTTGCATATTGTGCAATCTGTCTGCAATTTTTATCAAAATAACTCGTACATCATCGTGTAAGGTTAAGAGCATTTTTCTGAAATTTTCTGCTTGTATAGAAGCGTCTTGCTCTTTGTTTAAACGCGATATTTTTGTTAATCCGTTTACAATTCTTGCAATAGTTTCGCCAAACAAATGCTCCATATCATCTATGGTGTAGTCTGTGTCTTCTACTACATCGTGCAATAAAGCTGCTGCAATAGAAGTAGCGCCTAAACCAATTTCCATTGCTACAATTTTAGCAACCGCAATTGGATGAAAGATATAAGGTTCGCCTGTTTTTCTGCGTTGAGAAGAATGAGCATCCACAGCAATATCAAAGGCTTTTCTTATTAATTCTTTATCTCCTTTTGATAAAATCTCGTAAGTGCCCTTTAACAAATCTTTGTAACGATTTGCAATCTCTTTATTCTCTTCTTCTATGGTTGCGGCGTAGGCCATAAATTTTCATTCTTAGGTGAAGTGAATTTAGGAAATCAAACTTTAACAGCCAAGAATTACTTTTCTAAATTTGATAAAAATAGCGGATACGAATTTTAAGAGTATTACTAATCTATGATTTAGTTCTTTTTGAAAAAAATGATACGGATTTAAAGGATTTACACGAATATAATTTTAAAATTATCTGTAAAAAAAATGTAAAATCTGACTCAAAAAAAAATGATATTTAGTGTGTTTATTTCTCTAAGTTCTTAATTCTTTGCAACAATGTGGGATGTGAATAATACATAAAAACATACGCTGGGTGTGGCGTTAAATTACTCAAACTATTTTTAGATAGTTTTTTTAGTGAGGTAATTAAAGGCAATCCGGCAAAGGTTTCTTTGGCGTAATCGTCTGCTTGATATTCGAATTTACGAGACATGAAATTCATAAACAACCCTGTTATTTCTGATATTGGCGAATATAATATTCCGAATGTAATTAAACCAATATGAAAACTAGGAATTGAAACACCTAATGCCGCTGATAACAAAGAAGAATTGATAAAAAGTGATAAAATAAATAACGTAAAGCCCGTGAGTAGGATAGAGGAAGCTAAATTAAAAATGATGTGTTTTCTTTTGTAATGCCCAACTTCATGCGCTAAAACGGCTACAATTTCATCCGTTTCTAAATCGTTAATTAAGGTATCAAAAAGTGTAATTCTTTTTTGAGAACCAAAACCAGAAAAATAGGCATTGGCTTTTGTTGAACGTTTTGAACCATCAATTACGAAAATATTATTGAGTGTAAAACCAACCTTTTTAGCATATTCTTCTATCGCAGATTTTAAATCGCCATCTTCTAAAGGAGTTTGCTTGTTGAATAATGGCACGATAAGTTTTGCATAAAACATATTCATAAACAAAGAAAAAACTGCGACTAAAATCCAAGCATAGATCCAGAAATTTTGTCCTGAAAATTGATAAAACCAAATGATGAGTGATAAAATTCCGCCTCCAATTACAGAAGACATTAGCCAGCCTTTAAGCTTGTCTAACCAAAATATTTTTTTTGTAGATTTATTAAAACCGAATTTTTCTTCAATGACAAATGTTTTGTAATAGGAAAAAGGTGTGGTTAACATATCTGATCCCAACATAATCAATCCGAAGAAAAATAAGGCAACTATAATGGGATGATTTGTGTAACTTCTTGCAAAATCATCTACATATTTAAAACCATCAGCAAAAAAGAAAACTAAGGTTAAAATGATAGAAAAGGTTGATGTAATATTAGAAAATTGAGCGTTTGTTTTTTTGTATTCTTGTGATTTTTTGTACTCTTCCTTTTCATAAACATCTGCTAATTTTTCAGGAATTTTATCATCAAAATGCTTTGTATTTAAGGTGTCTAAAATTTTATCAATCAAAAAACTGATGATGATGATTGCAATTAGAATATAGAATAGCGTTGTAGGTTCCATTTTAATTTTTACAAGTTATTTTAAGGTTGCAATATAGTATTTCTTAAAATTTTGTCTATTGTAAAACTAACATTAAAATATCATCAAATACTTGTTTTTGTATGTCAATATCTTTTTGTGTAATAGTATTTCGGCCTTCTAATCGTGTTACAACATGTAAATCAGAATCTATCATTTGAATATTGATGTTAGAACCATCACTATTTTTTAAACCCTTATATAAAAGCACAGCACTAACTGCATCGGCAGTATCATCTTTGGTAGATTTATACACTTTTAGGTTTGTACCAATGGGTAAACTAAATCCTTTTTGCAAGTCTTTACGAACCTTTGTTATTAAATCTAACAATTCATTTACTGTTTCTTGTGGTCTAAAATGATACCAATAATTATCTTCTGTAGCCGTATTTTCAGCTTCAAAATAGCCTAACATTGGACCAACGAATCCTACAATTGTCATCAATTTATCAGAAGGAATTACGATTGGATCTACTAAAAAAATATTTTTCATCTCATTATCACCAATTTCACGATTTTTAATCATATCTAACATCAAAGCACAGGCCGTAGAGGATCCGGCAAAATTAATATTTGTATAACCCTTGGCTTTTAAAGCATTATATTCGTTTAAAATTGGTAGTTGCCAATCTTTCCAAGTAGAATTTTTAAAATCTTCATACGTACGTCCATGGCCTCCTAAAAGTACTTGTGAAATTAAAATGGTTGCATTTAAATCGCTGTAATCACGAAATTCATTCCATTCAAAAGTTGATGCTGAATATCCATGCGTTGCAATAACAACGGGCGTGTTTTTTTGAATAGTAGTAGGGTTGTCTATAGATAGAGATACGAGGAAATCTTGAGGATTATAAATTGATGCATCAAAGATTTGATCGCCATCTAGCATTGTTGCATTATCGATTGTAGGATCACTAGAGCAACTAGATAAAATTAAAATAAAAAGAGCTAATAACTTTAATACTGTATGTTTAGTTTTCATTTTATGACTTTTTAAATAATGTATAAAAAACACTAAGTTGATAAAAAACAGGATATAAAGTTCCTGGCCCTTCAATACCATTACCTGCACTAAAGTTATAACCTGCGCTTAAATTGATAGAAATAGGTGAATTAAATTCATAAGAAACACCAGTATCTGCAGCCAAAATTAGCGTTGTATTTGGTAATGCGTCAAATATTTCGGATTCGTAATCTGCATAAAAATAGCCCGTATTTAAACGAAAAAATGGTTGTAATTTTTTTTGATGACGAAAATGATAGCCAAAATTCAATAAAAAGTTGTCTTGTTTAATTGCATTTGTGCCCATTGCACTTCCTAACCTTGTAGTTACAAAACTAAAGCCGATATGAATTTTATTGTTTGCAATTTTAGGGCTGGTAAAATCAAAGGCAAAACCATTTTCCATATATAGTTTTTGAGCTTTTTGCATTCGTATACCTGCTTTTATTTCTCCAATCCAATCCTCATTACTCGTAGTAATGTCTTGAGCTTGTAGGGTTAATAAAGAGGTGATAAAAAATAAAATAAATGCATTTTTTTTAAAATTGACCTTCGTTATATTCATAGTGCTATTTTAATTAATTAAAGACCTTTTTAGGTGCTTTTAGAACAAATGAAGAGCCGTTTTTTTAAATAAAAAATACATTAAAAAAAGGAAAATTTACCTTTATCAATGATTAAATAAACGTTTTTTAACTTTCTTTTCTAGCATTCATTTAGTGCATATTACAATAATTAATTTGATTAAAAGCAAATTAAAATAGTATTTGCAATTTTAAAAAAAAACTAAAAACTAATAGGGGTATTTTAAGTTTAACCATTAAAAATTAATCTTAGCAGTGAGTTGTTCGTTGAAAAAGAGAAATAGGTCTATTTAGCTTGTACAATTAGAATTATAAAAATCAACGATTTCTAGAATTTGGAATCTATTATATTGTCCGTTTTTTTAATATATTTCGATTTTTTAAAACTTGTTTTTATAAAACTGACCATAGAAAGAAGATGAAAATAATAAAACACAAAGCATTACTATTTTTCAAATACTTACTTTACTCTTTTACTCGCATACATCGCAGCCCCTATAATACCAGCATTATTTCTAAATTCGGCAACTTTTACGTTTACGTCTGTTGTTAAGTATTCTTTAAACTCATCGTATTTTTTGCTGATTCCGCCTCCTAAAATGATTAAGCTTGGTGAAAATACAATTCTTGTATAATTTAGCAACTCATCAAAACGAAAAGCCCACTGTTTTAGGGTTAATTCCTCTTTTTTTCTCACAGAATCTGCTGTATAGAATTCTATGATTTTACCATCAGAATGTAGCATTTTTCCTAATTCTAAATTCGGAATTAATATGCCGTTATAAAATAAACCAGAACCAATACCTGTGCCAATTGTAATAACAACAGTAACTCCTTTTTCATCTTTTCCTGCGCCTAAATTTACTTCTGCAACACCTGCTAAATCAGCATCATTACTCACATAAAAAGGAAGTTTTGTAGCTTTTTTAAAAAGTTTATCAACCTTAACATTTAACCATTTTTCGCTTAAATTACCAGAATGGATGCATTTACCATTAACAATTGTGGTAGGAAAACTACAACCCACTGCTTTTGTCCAGTTAAAATGATCTACCATTTCTTTAACTACTTTAGCCACAGCTTCTGGAGTTGCTGGTTTTGGGGTAGCTATTCTGTGTCTTTCCGATATTAATTCTCCTGTTTTCGTGTCTACAATAGCTGCTTTTATTCCAGAACCTCCAATATCAAATCCAAGTATTTTCATTATTTATAGTTTAAAATTTCTTTGTCTCTTAGCTTCAAATATAACAATTGCAGCAGCAACTGACACATTCATAGAGTCAATTTTACCCTGCATGGGTATATTTATATTCTGTTTGGCATGAGTTCTCCATATTTCTGATAAACCGGTTGCCTCAGTACCTACAACAATTGCAGATGCTTTTTTATAGTTTTCTTGATGATATTCATTTGAATTTTGCAGTGTTGCCGCATAAACATCAATATGATGTTCTTTTAAAAAAGAAATTATTTCTTCGGATGAACCAACAGCAATCTGATTTGTAAATAAACAACCCACACTAGAACGAATAATGTTCGAGTTGTAAAGATCACTTTTAGGGTTTGCAATAAAAACAGCATCAACGTTCGCAGCGTCTGCAGTTCTTAATAAAGCACCAACATTGCCAGGTTTCTCAATGCTTTCTGCAACTAAAATTAAAGGTGTCGTTGTGTTAAAATTGATGTTCTGTAATGAGAAATCTTTAGTTTTAGTAACTGCAATAATGCCTTCAGTAGAATCTCTATACGCCAATTTTTGATAAACCTCTTTTGATATTTCGATTCTATTTACATTAGCATTGAATAACTCTAATACTTCTTTTTCTGATACTAAATCTGGATAAAATAAAATAGTATCAAATTCATAATTAGCTTCGATCGCTAATGAAATTTCACGTTTACCTTCAATAATAAATACACCCTGTTTTTTACGTTCTCTAGATTTTTCTTGAAGCTTAATTAGGTTTTTTATGTAGGAATTTTGAATGCTTGTAATTTCTTTCATCAAGACAAATATACCGAATACTAAGTATTATGTAAAACTGTTATGATTTAGTTATTTACAAAATCAATAATTACTTAATTTTATTTTGAAATATTGTTTGAACCAAGAAAAGGTAGCTATTAACACAGATTTAGAAAAACATTTCTAATTAAATAAAAGGCTCGCAATTGCGAGCCTTTTATTCTTATTCGATTATAATTTTTTTAGTGGTTAATTTTCTCTTCTTGTTATAAATTGATAATAAATAAACACCTTTACTAATCTGTGGTATGGTTATTTTTGAGGAATTTTCATAATTAATGACTTCGTTTTTTCGATACTCTTTAACTAAACTTCCTTGTAAATTCGTAATTCGAAAGGTCGGATTTTCAATATCGAGGTTAAAATTTATAGTTAGGTTGTTCCCATTTTTTACAGGATTTGGATAAACATCAAATAATGAACTTTCTATGTCTGAAATACTTGCAGTCTGACTACTTGGATCAGCTTGGGCATATAATCCAGTTCCAGTACCCACCAATAATTCATCATAAAACAAACAGTTTATTTCTGTTCCAACAGGATAGGAATAACCCAATGTCCATGAACTTGTACTTCCAGTTAAATAATATATTTCATGATCTACAGCACAATAAAGAGTATTCACACCATCACTTACAATTGCTTTACCCTGTTTGTTTAAAGTTGCTGTTGATGTTGGAAAACCAGAAGAAGTATTTACAGACCATAGGTTTGTGCCTCCTAAAGGTTTATAGTAAGAAACAGGATGGTTTGTACCTGCATCTGTGCCTGTTGCGTATACTGTATTTGTATTATGATCATAATCCAAATCATTTATAGAAACTACAATAACTGATCCAGTACTTGTTCCTGAGGCGCTCATATCTTGTGAAACATTCCAACCACCAGAAGTTTGTTCTACTTTATAAATACTATATCCAGAACCTGAACCTGTATATTCTACACCAACATAGGCCACGTTCGTACCAGATTCATTTGTAAAAGAAATATCTTTGACATCTACATCTTTATAACCAGTGCTTGCGTGTAATAATACTTGTGTCCAAGAATTACCTGCATCTTCAGATACAAATAAACCACCTTTATCTGTACCCTTTATTTCAACTCCTGCAAAAACAATATTTTCATCAAAAGGACAAATTGTTAAAGCATTTATTTGTGTGCCCACCATTGGATAGTTATATGGAGCATTTTCCGGAGTAAAAACTCTTGTCCAATTTGTTCCACTATCTGTAGTTTTATAAACTCTAACATTCCCTGCATAAGCAGTGGCATCATCAGAAGGTTCCATTGCAATAGAAAAATAACCAGAACCATCACCATTAGGAAACATAGCATTCGTCCAAACCGGAGTTGTATCGTAATCTGTAACTTTTCTAATTCCAGATTTACAGGCTATCCATCCTGTTTTTTTATCAGCTGTCATTTCCATATCATTTACCTGCACTGCTTCAATACCATCATCTGCACTAGAAACATTTAAACCAAGGTTATAAGATATTCCAAATCCTTGATCCGATGTTGAATAAAAAATATTGAAGTTATTTGGGTCTACAAAAACAGTTCCATCATTTGGATGTGTATAATGTGACATTGGGCCAAATTTATCCCATGTACCAGCAATTCCATTATTATTACTAAACATTGATGCAGTTAATACATAATATGAAGAGGAATTTCCTGAAAAGCTAAAATTGGTTCCAGATGTGCCATTTTGTAATGAGTCAAATTCAGTATAGGAAGATCCATTGTCATCAGAATATGCAATGAATTTATTAATATTATTATTTCCTCCGACAAAAAACCTTCCATCAGGAGCTATTCCAAATGCGGTCCAATTTACGGATGCACTAGTTAAAGTTGGGGAAATATCTGTAAAAGTTGTTGCACCATCGAAATTAAGGTAATCGTCGGTTGAGACATATAGTTTAGGTGATGTTCCTTTACCAAATACATACATTTTTTTTGTTGTTGGATGAATAACCATAAATGATAGATCCGAAAATGTTGGAAAAGTGATTGGCATACCTGAACCTGCTGTAAAGTTATTTGAAGCGTCTAATGTTCCAAAATGAATTTGTCCAGCTCCTGATGCAAAAATATAATCTCCTTGTACAATAACATCATCAACCCCTGTAACACCAGTATTATTGGCAGTAGCATTCGTAATATTTGTTGAATATAATTCGTTCGATGAATTTGTAAAATAAATACTTTCTGATAGCTCGTGTATTTGAATGTTGTCAATTCTAGATCCAAAATCTTGGGTATTGTCTAAACTTGGCACAACTTTAAATTTCTCAATTTTAGGAGTGGCACTATTTGATAATACATCTGCATAAAAAACGGAATTTGCACTTTGGGTTGCTACAAATATTCTTGTAGAATCTGTATGAAAGCTATAACCATTTATGGCATTTATTCTTCCTCCATAAATATCTTCTACTGTAGGCACTCCAAGAGTAGAAAAAAAAGAATATTCAACAAAAGCAAAGCATAAAATTGCTATTGATAATAAAGTTATATATGTTTTTTTCATAATAATTAGTTTTAATATATGTCAAAAATAAAAAATAACTTTAAAAAAATTATGATAAAATCAAAATACAGGGTTTTTCCTTTATAATTTGGAGAAATTAGTATATAACAAAAAGCCTTGATTAAATCAAGACTTTTAAGTTTATTAAATGAGTGTTTTTATTTAGCCTTAAACTTGTTAGAATAACGTTTCCATAGTTTTGTTTGATGTGTTTCTAAACTAATATCTCTACCTTGAATGTAAGCTTTTGTCAATTGATTTCCTCTCATATCAAGAGCATCACCTTTAGAAATGAATAAAGTAGCATCTTTACCAACTTCTAAAGTACCCACCATATCATCTATTCCTAAAATTTTGGCAGTGTTAGAGGTTAGTAATTGTAAAGCAACTTCTTTGTCTAAACCATGTGCTGCAAAAGTACCTGCATAAAAAGGTAAATTTCTAGTATTCATACGTTCCATTTGTCCTTCCATTCCTAAACTCACCAAAACCCCTTTATCTGTTAAAACTTTAGCAATTGTATAGGTATAATCATAAGCATCGTCTTCTGAATTAGGGTTTCTATGAGGTCTGTCTAAAACTACACCAACATTATTTTTTACCAATAAACCAGCAACGCTTTCTGCACCTTCACCATGTACAACGACTATATTCTTAACGCCTAAATCTTTAGCAATGGTAACTGCATCTGTAATTTCTCTCTCTCCACTTACGTGGATAAATAATTTTTGAGCACCATTAAAAAGACCTTCCATTGCTTGGTATGGCAAATGTGTTATTTCTTTACTGCCAGCCAAATAGTTCTTAGCATTTATAAAATAAGATTTTATATTATTTATATTATCTATATATTTTGGGTCTGCTTTTAAGGCAGGGTCTTCTCCTAACCACCATCTACCACTTGTAAAACTTCCTGGCCAGTTTATGTGTATGGCATCATCAATTTTAAGAGCGGCATCTTCCCAATTCCAAGCATCTAATTGTACAATTGATGATGTACCAGAAACTGTACCACCTCTTGGCGTAATTTGTGCCATTAAAACACCATTTGGTCTCATAGATTCTACAACTTTACTTTCGGCATTGTAAGCAATTAAACTTCTTATATGTGGATTAGCAATACCAATTTCTCTTTGGTCATCACTTGCTTTTACAGCATCAATTTCTACCAAACCTAAAGTAGCGTTTGCAGCAATAAAGCCAGGATAAACATGGTGTCCTTTAGCATTAATTACGGTTCCTTGTCTTGCAATTTTAGCCATTGCAGAACCTACAAAAGAAATTTTTCCATCATTAAACATAATTAATGAGTTTTCTATAACCTGTCCGTTTCCTAAATGTGCAGTTGCGCCTTCAATTGTAATTGCTGCAGTTTGTTTCTCAGCAGGAGTTTGTTGTGCGTTTATATTTCCTATTAAAAAGAAAAACAGTACACTATATATTATTTTTTTCATCATTTCTAGCTTTTAAGTTCTTCTAAAGTATCACACACAAAATTTCTGTCTTTTCTTTTCATCGGCACTTTGGTCTCGCCTCCGCCCAATTTTTCTTTCAACATCATATTAATTAAGGTGCTTTTTTCTTCTTTAATTGCTTGACGCTTCTTAGCATCTTCAGTTCTATCAAAAAATACTTTTCCTTCAATAATAGTCTTTTCTGCTTTAGCGTAAATTGACATTGGATGATCGCTCCATAAAACAACATCTGCATCTTTACCTACTTTTATACTACCCACTTTATCATCAATATGTAATAATTTTGCAGGATTAATGGTTACGGTTTTCCAAGCTTCTAATTCAGACATTCCACCATATTTTATGGTTTTTGCAGCTTCCTGATTTAAACGTCGAGACATTTCTCTATCATCAGAATTAATAGCTACAGTAACGCCTGCATTGTGCATAATTGCAGCATTGTAAGGTATGGCATCATTAACTTCGTATTTGTAAGCCCACCAATCTGAAAATGTTGAACCTCCAACGCCGTGTTTTGCCATTTTATCAGCAACTTTATATCCTTCTAAAATATGTGTAAACGTATTTATGGTAAAGTCGAATTTCTCTGCAACTTTCATTAACATATTGATTTCTGATTGTACATAAGAGTGACAAGATATAAAACGTTCTCCATTTAAAATTTCAACCAAAGTTTCCATTTCAATGTCTTTTCGATATGGTTTTCCACTTTTCTTTTGTGCTTCATATTCTCTAGCTCTTGTAAAATAGTCTGTAATCATTTGTTCTACACCCATTCTTGTTTGAGGAAAACGGGTTCCGTTTGGACTTCTAGATTGTTTTACGTTTTCACCTAAAGCAAATTTTATGAATTTTGGTGTATTATCATAAATCATATTATCTGCGTTTTCGCCCCATTTAAGTTTGATGATTGCAGAGCGACCACCAATAGGATTTGCAGAACCGTGTAAAATTTGAGCAGATGTTGTGCCTCCAGAAATATTTCTATAAATATTAATGTCTGTTGGGTCTACAACATCTTCTATAGTAACTTCTGCAGATGAATTTTGAGCTCCTTCATTAATTGCAGATGCAGCAATATGCGAATGTTCATCAACAATACCAGCAGTTAAATGTTTACCGGCTCCATCTATTACTCTTGCTTTTCGTGCTTTTAGATCTTTTCCGATTTTAGCAATTTTACCATCTTCTAGAAGTACATCTGTATTTTCTAAAATCCCATCAGCTTCACTTGTCCAAACGGTTACATTTTTAATTAAAATGGTTTCTGTTTCAGGTTGAACAAAGTTTCCAAAACCTATATTAGGATAACTTACCGGTACAACTGTTATAGCGTCTTCCGTTTTCTTTTCCTTTTTAGCTGTTTCTTTTTGCGCTTCTTTTCTAACTTTTTTGCCTGCAGACCAAGAAGATTCGTTTCCTTCGCTATCATAAGCAGTTCCTTGTATTATACCTGCATCGTTAATGATTTTCCCCATCATTCTTGTATAACCAGATGCTTCGTTTAAGGTGATTGAAATCCAATCGTCTTTGAAAGAAAATTTAGATTTTACTTTTGTGCTATCTAATGTAAGAGATCCTGTTTGTTTTGCAGCTTTACCAGAAATGGTTAATTCGTAATCTTTATTATTTACAGCTACTACATAAGTGCCAGTAATGTCTTTAATGTTCATATCATTAATCACATTTTTATCACCTTGTACCCAATTTTCATACATTGTAGTTTTTGCATCAAAAATATCTCCAGAGGCAATAATAAAGTTGGCATAACTGCCTGTTTTTAAATTACCAACGGTGTTGTTTCCAATAATACTTGCAGGAATTGTAGTTAAAGCAGCTAAAGCTTTTTCTTTGTCAAAACCATATTTAATTGCTTTTTGTAAGTTTTTGTGGAACGATTTAATTGATTTTAATTTATGTGTTGTTAAAGCAAAATTTACTCCGTTTTTAGCGAGTACACTTAAATTTGAGGGCTCTTGATTCCATTTACGCATATCTTGTAAAGAAATTTGTTGTGCTAAAAGCGGATTAGAAACATCGTAAGCAGCACTAAAATTTATAGGAATTATGAAATTAGCGTTCGTAGCTTTTATATCATTTACACGTTCATATTCATCACCAGAACCCACAATTGTATATTGAATCGAAAATTCATCACCTACTTTATCTGCTCTTAAAGCATCTAAATGATTACCAGTTTCAAAAATTTGAACTAAATTTTTGTTGTTATTTAAGGCTTCTAAAGCCATATCTTTATTTTTCATATTGCCTTTAGCATACCAATCTGAATCTAAATACACTTGGCGTAACAAAGCCATTGCACCCATTCTAGATCCTGGATATGCTTGTTTAGATTTGTTACTTTTTGCAAAGGATAAATACTGAGCCGATTTGGCATCAATAATTCTATACGCATCAGACGAATTTGGGTTTAAAGCAATTAGTAAACCATTTCCACGAATAATTCCGTCTTGTAAATGCGTATTAACAACTCCAAAACCAGCGTCTATAAAGCCTTTCGCTTTTTTTGCATCAAATTTAAATTCTTCAATTGGGTTGGTTTCTGGTCTAATATGATCATTCCAGTAATAGCCTTGACGAGTTGCGGCATATTGTGTACTTCTAGATCTTGCCTGTCTTTTTGGTTTTGCAATTCCGAAATCGGAATAAATATCAATAAAAGAAGGATACACCGATTTCCCTGATAAATCAGTTATTTTTGTGCCATTAGGAATTTTAACAGATTTACCAACGGCAATAACTTTACCATCTTTAATTAATAAAATTCCTTTTTTAATAACTTCTGTGGGAGTTACATAAATGGTTGCATTGGTAAATGCAAAGGTTGTGTTTTCTGTTGTTTTTACTCCTGAATCCGTAGGAAAATAGTCTTGTGCATGTAGGACACTTAGTGACAAGAAAAAGAGTAGGAAAAATAGTTTTTTCATGTAGTTGAATTATTTGAATTAATGCTAAATTTATTGATAAGCATTTTGTTAAATGTTAAAAGTATTTTTTTTAACAAAATTTTAAGAATAACTAAATTGTGCTATTCGTTTCGAAGTACGAAATAAATAAGTCTACAACATAGTTATAAGAGGCTACACCTTTGTCT
>TARA_R110002126_G_scaffold17655_3_pt1 | contig 14714 bp, 21 predicted proteins | sample TARA_R110002126 | Tara Oceans TARA_R110002126 (sample SAMEA4397536) | marine metagenome | biome: Polar Biome; feature: [DCM] deep chlorophyll maximum layer (ENVO:01000326); material: water (ENVO:00002006), including particulate matter (ENVO:01000060) such as... | depth 30 m
CGAAAAGGTTTCTGCAAAGTCAGGATACTTTAGATTAAAATCGCATGGTGTAGGTAAATATGGTAGAGTACTTGGCGAAATATTTATACAAGATGAAGATGGAAAGTCTATATGTATTAACGAACAACTAAAAATTGAAGGCCACGCGTATGAATATCACGGTGGAAAGAAACAAATATTTAAGGGATAACAATGGCTAAGAAAACAACAACAAAAAAAGCAACAACAAAGAAAGCAACAACAAAGAAAGCAACAACAAAGAAAGCAGCGGTAAAAAAGACAGCTAAAAAAGTTGTCAAAAAAATTCTAGATAAAACGGAATTAGACGAAAAAATAATAGCAAATTATAAAGAAAATAAAACTATTATTGATACAATAATATGCTATGCAAAATGCTATGGCGGATATGTATTAGCAGTAGGAGCTGGTTGTACGCTTGATGTAAGTTTATTATGGGGAACAATATTATTGATAGGAGCAGGATTTTGGGCGTATAATGTTAGACGCTGCAAGACTGGTACCGTTTGTAAAAAATAAATAAAGGAGAATCGTTATGAACTGGATAAATGGATTTGACGCAGGAAATAAAAAAGAAAAGTATAGTTTAACTTGCAGACTTGGCACCTTTACTGTACTAGAGATAAAGGTAGAATCTAATAAATTTAGATTCATGGTATTTAATTTGGGATTTGAATTATGAAAAAACTAATATTATTATTGATATTATTACCATCAATTTTATTTGCACAGAATAGTTGGATAAACATACAATTATTAACGGATGATTATCCAGTAGAAACTTCTTGGACTATAACGCCTCCAGCTGGATATCCAATTATTGCACAAAATAATTCCGGAATGACGGGCCAAACTTTATATGATACAATAATTGATCTAGGTGGAACTATTATTGTTAATTTATACGATCAATATGGTGATGGTTTAGGTGGCTTTAATGGTTCACCAGAAGGTTGGTTCTTAATACAAAATGATTGTCAAGATACAATCATGTATGTTGCAGGAAACTTTGGTTCTTTATATACTGATACTTTAATTATAGCGCCATGTGCTCCTCCAATATCAGGGTGTACAAATCCAATAGCAATAAACTTTGACTCATTAGCCTCTTTGGATGATGGGTCTTGCCAGTTTATAGAAGGCTGTATGAACCCAAATGCTTCTAACTATGATTCAACTGCTGGTCAATTACCTAATGGTTTAATTGCGGCAGGAGGAAGTTGTAATGACAGTATTTGGGATCAAAACTACTTTGGAGTTGATTCAGCTGATTATTGGAATGATCCTTCCTTATTTACAATAGGTAACAGATTATATATAGGATCTGCAGGACAACAATGGTTTGTAGATGATGTTAATGTTTCACCATATAATTGTAATGCTCCTGCAGTATTAATTTATGTTGTACCAATGCAATCAATGGCTGATGGAAATGCAGCAACATTTGCACCAGGAACAGATGTAAATGCTATTGTAGGTGAACCTTGGAAAATGGATCCATGTATATACATATATGGTTGTACAGATCCAAATGCATTAAATTATGATCCAACTGCCGGTGTAAACAATGGTACTTGTATAAACATTCCAGGATGTACAGATTCAACAGCAGGAAATTATAACCCAGCGGCAACTCAAGACGATGGTAGTTGTGGTGGTGGAGGAAATATAACATGTTCTCCAGGTAAAACGCTATTAACAGTTGAGATAATGTTCGATCAATATGCATCTGAAATTGGCTGGAATATTTATACAACTGCTGGTGTATTGATACACGATGCTCCACAAGGTCAATTTGATGGAGTAGGAACTGGACAAATAGTTACCAAACAACTTTGTATAGATGATGGAACTGAAATACAATTCACAATAACTGATGAGTACGGTGATGGTTTAGGAGGAGCTCAATTTGGTGGTATCGATGGAACGTGGATAGTTTATACCGAATGTGATACAATATCCCAAGGAATAGGAGATTTTGGATTAACATTTAGTGAAGTAGGGATAATAGATGCCTGCATAATACCAGATATATTTGGTTGTACAGATCAAGCATATCAAGAATATAATTCATTAGCAAATATAGATGATGGATCATGTAATACATTAAACTTATACGGCTGTATAGATCCAATGGCATTTAACTATGATTCTACTGCAACTGCTCAATATAACAATCCTAGTTGCGATAATTTATTAACATTAACAGATTGGGCAGATAATGGCTGGGCAGGTTCATTCTTAGTAGTAACTCAAGGAGCTAATTATTGGGGTCCGTTTACATTAGAATCAAATCAATTAGTATTTGATACATTACTACAGCTAAATACCTCAGAAGAAGTACATACATATTTTTATTCTTTTGGTCAATCACAAGGAACTAGAAATCAGTGTATGTTCCAAATAACAAATCCATATGGCTTAGTTATTCAAGAAGGAGGAACAAACACATTTACAGATCAAATTGATGTATATAATTCTCCATTTGATAACGGATATTATTCAAGTTATCCTGATTGCGACGACAATTGCATAGACAGAATATATGCTTGTATAGATCCATTAGCAGTTAACTATGTTGGTTCAGCTAATACAGATGATGGATCATGTTATTATAATCCTGGGTGTACTGACGAAGCTTATTTAGAATATCATACACAAGGATTTGTTGCTGATTATGATGATGGAAGTTATTGTCTTAATTATGCAAATTTTGGATGTATGGATAGTACAGCATTTAATTATAATTCATTAGCAACGGTTAATTGGACTAGTGTATTAGATCAAGCAGATCCATGTATTGCAAAAGTATTTGGATGTACAGATCCATTGGCATTTAATTATGATCTATTAGCAAACACAGAAGATTATACATGTCAAGCAGTGGTGAATGGATGTTTAGATCCAACTCAATTCAATTATAATCCATTAGCCAATACAGATAACAATACTTGTATTCCATTTGCATATGGGTGTACAGATACATCTGCATTAAATTATGATCCTCTTGCTAACACAGATGATTTATCTTGTATAGCTTATTTATATGGATGTACAGATTCACTGGCCATAAATTATAATCCATTGGCAAATACAGATGATGGCGGTTGTATTTTAACGGTATTAGGTTGCACCTCTCCAATAGCATTTAATTATGATTCTTCGGCAAATACTGATGATGGTTCTTGTATTCCATTTATATATGGTTGCATGGACAATACACAATTTAACTTTGATCCATTAGCAAATACAAGTGATAATTCTTGTATTCCAATTATCAATGGTTGTACAGATCCAACTCAATTTAATTATAATCCATTGGCAAATACAGATAACGGGTCTTGTATACCATTCATATACGGTTGTACTGATCCATTAGCATTTAATTATAATGCTTTGGCAAACACAAATAATGGTTCATGCGATCCAATAATATCAGGATGTATTGATAGTACCGCATTAAATTATAATCCATTAGCTAATACAAGTGATGGTTCTTGCATTACAATATTATTAGGATGTACTGATAGTACTGCTTTAAATTATAATGTATTAGCAAATGTAGATGATGGTTCATGTATAGACGTAGTATATGGATGTACGGATATTAATTCTTTCAATTATAGTTTACTTGCCAATGTAGACGATGGTTCTTGCGTTCCATTTATATATGGCTGTACTGATCCAACTCAATTTAATTATAACGCAAACGCTAATACAGACGACAGTACTTGTATTCCTTATGTATATGGTTGTATGGATGTTTTAGCATATAATTATAATCCACTAGTAAATACAGATAATGGTTCATGTATACCCGTAATTAATGGTTGTACAGATTCATTAGCACTTAACTTTGATCCACTAGCAAATACAGATAACGGATCTTGCATATTACCAATATCGGGATGCACAGACGTAAGTGCGTATAATTATGATCCATTGGCTAATACATCTGATTCAACGGCTTGTTTATATGATGCTGGTTGTTATGGTGGTCCTGGTAACCCTTATTGGTTAAATGATGGTTGTTTTGCATGGGTAATTGATGTAGATGATTATTGCTGTACGGAAGATTGGGACGCTAGTTGCCAATCAATGTATGACTATTGCCAATTAGGTTGGCCAACATCGATTGAAGATATAAGTTCTATGGGAATCATGGTTTATCCTAACCCAACAGGAGATATAATAAATATAGATACAAGATTAGAGGTTGAGGTAGAAATATATGACCTTATGGGTAAATTAATGACAAGAGAAAATTCTAAGAGAATTAATTTGTCAGACTATCCAAACGGTGTATACAACTTGATACTTATATATAATAATAAAAGATTTACGACAAGGGTGATAAAACAATGATAAAACTAAAACAAGTACTACAAGAATTCACAGACATGAACTTTGAAATGAAATATGTTAAGGATAAAAATGCTAACAAAGTTATTGCTGTATTAAAAAAGTTAGGCTTTGGAATTAGTGCAGGTGATGTTAAAGCTGCAAGGAACAGGCTTGAGGATTACGAAGGTGGTAAAATGTTTAAGCACATGCAATATCATGTTGTAGAGGACAAGAAAAGGGAAAATCACCTTCCCCATATGTCTGATGTCTATTTTATATATCAGACACAACACTACTTAAGAGACAGCGATGTTGATGTCACTAAAGTATCAGTTGATAAATATGATGACTATAAACAAAAAACAAGCGACAAGCGTACTGAAATAGGAAATGTACTAGTACCAACAAAAAAATTCCTAAAAGGACTTGGTCGTCTTAATATACTAGACAAGAGCTAGGAGAAACTATGAAAAAGATATTAGTTTTACTATTAGTTATTTTAGCATCATGCGCAGCGCCTAAAAAATGCTGTGGACAGACCGAAGAAATAAAGGCCTTTACAAAAGACTTCTTTAAGTACTCTACTGTATATGGTGCAGTCAACGGTAACAATTCAGTTTCAGACGTAGATGTTTACTCAGTAACTAATGGATTGGAAACAAATACTGTTCAAACCCCTTTTGATTATTCTGTTCTATTTGGTGCTAGAAAAATAAAAAGATTTGGATATGAGCCAAAAGAGGCATTTAAAAACGGAACAGAAAATTCTTATGCTGATGGAGCAACAATAGGTTTATGGGAAAAGAAAGTAGAATTTTTATTTCAAGCAGAATATAAAAGACAAGAAGGAGAAAATTATTTTGACCAACGTCATATGATTAGATATGTTGACGAAAAATGGTTGGCTAAGGTAGAATATCTAGAAGACGGTTTTGCAGATGTAAAATTCTTTGAATCTTCTCAAAGATGGAGAAAAGAACTAGATAACGGCGTATCGTTTAACCTAGGAGTATCACAAAGAATATCAGAACCATATGGATACGACCCGTTGGAAGAATGGTTATTGTCAAACGGAAATTTACATTACACTTTTTTAGCATTAGAAGAAGGATACACAACACAGTTTGATGGACAAGGCGGAGTTGAATATTTTAACCCATCAGGCAATTCAGTTGCAACAAGTACAGAGGTATGGGAAGCAGTAGCAATACCAGAAATGTTGGCAAATTATACAAAAGAGAAAAGAAATCAGTTGCCTGTACAATGGACATACTCGTGGGTAGCAGGTTTCGACTATTATAAATATACAAAAACAAGTTGGCTACATGCATGGGGTAGTTTAATGCCATTGCATTATAGTGACGATGAAAATGAATTTAGCTATTATAATTTTAATGAGGGCCAATGGTTAGATTATTCTGGAGGAATAATATATGGTCACTGGTTTAATAAAAATTTAGGATTATTTTTAGAAGGCAGTTATAATAAATATTGGAACAGGACTTGGCACGGCTTTAGTGTCGGAATAAATTATAGAGTATTTTAAGGGAAGAAAAAATGGCAAAGGAATTAAACGAAGACACGAATTTTAATGTTAGCATCAAAACGTTAGGAGGTATTGCAGCAGGAATAGCAACTGTTGTCGGCATGTGGTTTGCTTTACAGGCAGATATTGAAGAAGCTAAACAATTACCTGTACCCCCACCCGCAGAGATAACACGTATGGAGTTTGATATGAAAGACCAGCTAGTTCGTCAAACAATCATGACAACCCAAGAAGATGTTAAAGAAATAAAAAAACAACTTGATAAATTAAATGATAAAATAGATAGACTTAGATAATATGAAGTTTTGGAACACAAATATATGTTTAACGTCTAGAAAATCTATAATGGTTATGTTATCATTGTTTTTAAGCACTATAGTAATAGCAAGTGTATTTACTAACATAGAAGAATCTCCTGTAATAATTGATGAAGATAAAAAAGAAATGTGGATTCCTACCACAGAAGACATAGCGTATCAAGATAGTATGTATCAAATAATACAAGGTACCCAAAATGACATAAATGATATTAAAAAAGATATAGTACATATATTAGAAAGGTTAGATTATGCCGATGGTAATTGGGATAGTATTAGATATGTAAAAGGCGGTAAAATTGATAAGGCGAGGAACAAATAATGGAAAAAAATTATACAGTATGTAAATTATTTGCAGGTTATTTACTAATAATATTATTAATGTTGGTTTCGAATACGGCAAATGGACAATCTCCATGTGAAGATGAAGGTTTGTGCGTAGTACAATTTAACGCAGGTTTTAATAAAGCTAATGAGGTTACATGGATAGGAGAACTTAATGACTGTTCAACAAATTTTATTGATATACAAGTAGACGCTACAGCCTCAGGAAAATACAAAATAGTTGTTGTACCAACAATTATTATCTACAATGAAGGCGAAGAGGTTGCAAGATTTCAAGCTAACATTATGATGAAAATGGAAACAACTCAAAAAGAAGTACAAAATAAAATTGATGAAATAATCATGGAGTCGTTTTAAACGATATTTATATAAAACAAATCGAAATAGGAGAAATAAAGTGAACGAAAATCAAGAAAAAATGCTAAAAAAAATTATATCTGAAAGTAATCCACCTGGATACGAAAACAGAAAATTTGGTGACACATTACCTACATTGGCAAGTGTTAAAAAAGCCTATGAAGGAAAATTAAATGAAGCTACAAAACCAATCGATAAACAACTGGTTAGCCAATGGGAAAAGATGTGTACGTTTTTACAGAGTAAGATGGACGAGTTCAAGAAAACTATTCCCAAATCTGATCCTAAACACGGAATGGCAAATGGAGCTTATAATTACCTAAATAGTGTCAAGCCTATTGCTGGCCAATGGTTAAAAATAGAAAAAACGCTTCCTGAAGGTAAAAAAACGGTAACTGAAGCTGCTCCAAAAATGAAAGTTTATTCTTGGGAAAAGCATTTTAATGCAGGCCAAAAAGAACTAGACAAAGCTGCAAACATCATGTCTATGAAATCTTCTGGTGGCTATAACAATGTTAAAAAAGACGTTATGAAAGTTCAAAAAGCTTTAAACATGCTACGCAGCAAAATGAAATCAAACAGTACAGAATTTTAAGGAGAATCAGCGTGAAAAAATCTGAAATCATAGCAGTAATAAACGAAGAAATTAGTACTGTACTAATACCAGAATCTGCAGATCAGTCTCATAGGTTAACTGAAGCTAAACTTAGAAAAGGCGATTTAGTTGGCGTTGACGATGAAATTGGTGTAGTCAATAAGGTTAAAGGTAGAGTGGCTTATATAAAATTACCATCTAGTCCTGGAAGCTTTCATCCAATTGAAGCATTAAGAGCTAAATACAAAGGTAAATTCAAAGGTAAAGATTTATACATAGCAGAAGGCAAGTTAAATGAAAGTATGATTGGTATACAAACCAAAGCAAACTTCAAACCTAATACATTGAAAGGTGAATTAGAGAGAGCTGGAATCAAAGGTTTTCAGATGAATAGATTATCTGTAACAATGACTGCATTGAAGTTAGATAAGAAAGATTTCGAAAAGGCTAAAAAGATTATTGATTCAATACCTACAGCTAAAATTCAAATGGCTAAGGAAGGCAAGTTAACTGAAAGTATGAGCCCAAAGGTTGCATCAGAAAAACTATTTAATGAATTAACTTCTGGAAGAGCTATTAAATCTTACTCTAAATCAAAAGCGTTAAACATTATTGATAAGTTTTTATCAAAATGGGTAATTGGTGAAGGCAAATTAACTGAAGCAAGATTATCAAGCGAACAAAATAAAGCTTTAGATAATATGAATGATTGGCTACCTAAAGGAAAAGAGGAAGAGTATTTAGAGATATTGAATCAAGAACGAGCTCCAGCAATGATAAAATTTCTAACACGAAACGCAGATTTAGGCGTATTATATAAAAAATATAAAGTTCGTGGTAAAAAAGACATGGCAGCATTAGCTTCTGTGTTGATGAATGAAGGCAAATTAAATGAAGAAGACTACAAATATAAGAAGTATGCTTCTAAGTCATTCAAAGAAATAAACGATGCGATGTTCAACTTTAGACATTCAATGGGAATAAAAACATTGACTAACAAGGACATGAAGTTAAAGAAAAAGGTAGATTCGTTACATCAAGCTATATTCAGTTTACAGAAAGAAATGAAGAAAGACGGCTTAACTGAAGCTAGTGCTAAAGATAAATTTGGCGCGCCTCCAATGAACAAATGGTGGACAGGAGATAAAGACGCTTTAATGTCAGCAATATATCATGCTCAAAGACAATTACCACCTAAAACTTATGCTGAGTATCAAAAAAATTGGAAAAGTATAGTTAACCAATTACAGCAAAAGTATCCTGCACCGGCCAACATCTATAAAAAGAAGTTAAATGAAGCTGATATTACAATTGGTGGTAAAGAATACAATCTTAAAAAATCGGGTAGTAAAATTACTTTAACTAATAAGAAATTATCAGCTGATAAGTTTATATTTGGAAATACTAAAGAATTTAAAGCATGGGCTGATGACCAAGTAGAACCAATCGGCGGAATACAATCATCTAATTTTGGTATAAATGAAGCTAAAGTACCATATAATTTTTCTGAAGATGAATTAAAAAGAGTTTTAAAACTACTTGGAAGAAATGCTAGTACTGAAGTAAAAATGATTAAAGCATTTGAAAAAGCACTTGGTAGAAAACTTACAAGAGATGAACTGTTTGAAGTAGTCAACGAGGCTATGGATATGAATGATCCTATATTAGTTGCAATTAGAGCTAGAAAAACAATGCTAGCAAAAGAAAAATCTGCCCCAAAGGCAAAGAAACTAAGTACAAAACAATATTACAAGTTGATGGATAAAGAGATTGACTTATTACAGGATAGAAAAGATGCAGTAAAAAACTATGAAGAACTAGATTCTGAAATGAATCAAGAAGCAGGTCAAAAGGGTGATAGTTGGTCTGATGCAGATGCTAATAGATACGGTGGTAAGTTAAACGATTTGCAATCAAGAATTGAAAGTATTGCTAAACAGTTACTATCGGTTAAAAAAGCTATAATGACATATAGAATAAACTAGGGAAATAAAATGGCAAACAAAAAATTCAATCAACACGCATGGCTTAGAAAAATGAATGAGGCAACTATAACTGAAGATGGCCATACTGATGTTGCATCTGCTAAGAGAAAATTAAAACTTTCAATTGAAGACGCTACTGAAACCTTACAAAGTTTAGAACAAATGGATTCTGAAGATTCTTTACCTAGTTGGTGGATGGACAAGGTTACATTGGCATCAAACTATCTTAACACGTCAAGAGATTATTTACTTAATCCTGATAAAAAGGAGACAGAGTAATGTGGAACATATTTAAAAACGACAATGAATGGAATGAAAAAACAGTCGTAGGTTTTATAGCATTCATTGTCATGGTACTATTTGCTTTACTAGATCTATTGACAGGATATTTAGGAAAAGACTTGGTTATAAACGAGACTATATATAATTCATTTACTTGGATTGTAATAGGTTGCTTTGGAATAGCAGGTGCAGAAAAATTCGCTAAGTAAATTCAGAAAAAAAATAAAAAGAAAAACCCTTAAAACGGTAAATAAATTTGTTTCAGTTTTATATTTATTGCAAAGGAGAATACATATGGGTTGTAATTGCGGAAAAAGTAACAAGGCTAAAGGAAATATTATAATAACTGATTCAGCTACTAGAATGGTAATTTGTGAAGTTTGTACAGAATCAAATAAAAATTCAGTTATTGGGTTAGTTTGCGGAAAGCTGGCTCAGCCAACTAAAAAAACTTGTGGATGTATCCTTAAACTAAAAACAAAAATCAGAAGTCAAAGATGTCCTCAGGGTAAGTGGTAACATGCAAATAGTAACTAAAAAAATAAGCGAAAAAGAATATATCTGTTATTTAAGAGATGAAAACGGAAAAAATCTTAAGGCTGAATTAGGAAAAACTGTTACTGAAGCTACTCAAAAACTAATAGACAAAATCACATATGGTCTATACGGTCCTTTAAAGGTAAAATTAGTGTCTTAAAATTTTACCGATTCAAAAATTTTTATTATATTATAATATGAAAAAAGCATATAAGAAAGCACTAGATATTATTTGCAGCTGCACTACGGACGCCCATATAAATTCTACATATAATTACATTCATAATTTTAGAGTATTATTTGGCCAAAACCGAGGATGCAAAATACTCACTGAAAAATTAATGGAAAAGTGTGCATTAAAAAGAAAATTAATAAGGGACTAATCATGTGGACAACAACAACAACTTTCGGAAAAACTAAATTCAATTATATAATTAAAAAAGAAGAAAAAAAATGAAAAAAATTTTACTAGTAGTATTAGTCTCGCTTGGACTACAAACACAAGCACAACAATCAACACCATATTTCTGTTGTGATTCAATATCATATTGGACAGATCAAGGTCAAGGACTTTCAGTAGGTCTAGACACATCAGGAATAGTTCATGACGCAGATACAATAGAAGTATTATGGACAGTATGTAATTCAACAATGTGTTATGCAGGACAAGGTATGTATGCATTTTTTGGACAGATCATGACGTCAGACACCATAAAGGTTTGCTATGACGCGTTGATAACTGAAGCAAACAGTATGGAAACATGCAGTAGATGTGATTCGTTAGTATTCGATCAAAACACTTATACATGGGTATTATTTAATATGGGTAATCCTGTAGGTCTTCCTGGATTTGTAATCGAAGAAGACGGAGTAAGATGGTGGAACGATGTAATCTATGATATGCAAGGCAGAGAATTAAAAGAAATACCTGTAGGTGTAATGTACATCAAAGGTGGTAAAATAAATTTAAGAAGAAAGTAATGAAAAAGATATTATTAACATTAGCATTAGGGTTAGGATTACTAACAGCCAATGCACAGATTGAAAAACTAGCAGGACCAAGATTAGGATTAACCTTTATAGGAGCAGGGCCAGTAGCAGACTTCTTACATGATGGCTTTGATTTTGATGATGATAGAGATGGTAAACATGGAAGCACAGGATCAGCATTCACAACACAATATGGATGGCAATGGGAATCTAGATTTGCTGATGGAGGTGGAGATGTTGTAGGTATAGTAGAGTGGATTGTATTAGTAGCAGGAATGGAACAAGGAATGTTTTTACCTTCAGCTACATCAGTAATAGGAGCAAGAACAGCTAATGGATTAGAATTTGGAGTAGGACCTAACCTATCGTTATCAGGAATTGGTATGGTATTTGGTGTAGGATATAACTTCAAATCAGGTAGTCTTAATCTACCAGTAAATTTAGTATTTATGCCAGGTAGAAAATTATCAGGTAACATCAATACTTACAATGAAGATACTGGTGTAGAATATAATGAAGATTATGACTACAATTCAGGAGCTAGAATATCTTTAATGATTGGATTTAATATGAGTAAGAATTAATGGGTTTTCATAAAAGATGGATAACAGAAGAAGTTTTGATTAGTAGATATAGAACAGAAGGAATAGCCGGAATAGAGTCTTATTTAGGACATGCAGACGCCTTCGTTACTAATGATAATTTATCTTCAGATATTATAGATTTATTTAATGATTACAAGTTAGATAAAATAGAAAAATGGAATACTATATCAGGTTTAATTAGTGATGCTTCAATAAAGAAAGGATTCGATGAGAAGAAAAAGAAGACCATTATTACAGGCTGAAGTAGAATTAGCAATTAATAAAAGCCAAAGCGCCAAAGGAGCAGCAAGATTTCTTGGTGTTTCTTATAATACATTTAAAAAATACGCAAGTTTATTTACAAATGATAACGGCCAAAATCTATTTGAAGGGTGTAAAAACCCAACTGGTAAAGGTATAAAACACATAGTTGACTATGATAAAAAATACCCATTGGATGATATACTATCAGGAAAATATCCTAACTATCAAGACTGGAGATTAAAGGATAGATTAATCCGTATGGGATATATTGAAGAATGTTGTCACAACTGTGGTTATAGCGAAAAACGGGTAACAGACAATAAATCTCCTTTAATACTAGAATATAGAGACGAAAACTTATCCAATAGAAATTTAGAAAATTTATATCTATTGTGTTATAATTGCCATTTCAATACTATTGGATCTCTAAACTGGAAAGGGTGGCGCCAGAATATTTGGTACGAACCTAAAAAATAATTCACTCAGATTTTTTTATATCAAATTTTTTTATTATATTATATAATATAAACTAAAATACAGTTCACTATGATATTTAATAATAAATTAAAAGTACCCAAAGGAAAGAAGAGTATATATATTGCGGCAAAAAGAGTCGTTTTTATCTTAATTTTCCTCGGCTTAACATCCTCAGCAATATTGCAAAATCTGCAATTAAAATCCAAACAAAACTATATTGGCATTCTTTTACAAGATAATCAGAGAGTACTCTGTGAGTCAGAAAGGTCAATAGATTCACTGACGTTAATAAACAATAACGTTATGAATAGTGTAAAGCAAAAAGTAACCGCTACGATGTACCATCCAGTTGTTGGCCAATGTGATGATACACCAGATATAACTGCCGATCAAACAAAAATTCCAAATATTCATGATTGCACAAGCTTAAATTGGATTGCAGTTAGCCAAGATTTGTTATGGTTTAATGGAGGACCATACAGATACGGAGACAGGGTAATAATTATGAATGCAGGCCATAAAGATGGAATATACACAATAAGAGACGCAATGAATAAAAGATTTAGATACAAAATAGACTTCTTAGAAAGTGTAGGTTCTAGGAATTATAAATTCAGGAACGTATTAATGGTTAAGATAACGCAAGGTTAACAGTTTGTTTACAATAATATAACATTTGCGGTAAACAAGTAGTCTTGATTACCATATTTATTATTGTATGGAAAATAAAATCGACGTATCCCCAGCTATCTACATCCTTATAATGGTTGTAGTCTTTGTACTTGGTATCTAAACGATATTAAATCAACAAAAATTGATATTTATATATATGAAAAGATTAATAACAATAGTATTATTGATAATCGCTGTTACAGCTCATTCTCAATGCATTTCAAACCAATCTACAACGCTAACGCCTACAGGCCCATACGCGGCTGGAGATATTGTAACGGTTACATATACATTAGGAAACTTTACGGGCATTAATATTAATTGGATTCATGCATTTCAGATAAATTTATCACCCAGTTGGATCAATCTAACTCCAATAACCTCTCCACTTAATCCTACTGGTTCTGCTGGTAATTGGGTATGGGACGTCCAGCATACGTTTATAGGAGGATTAAACTTTGGACCAGGCTGGAGATTTGATAATACTGCAAATATAGATTGGGGAACTGCATCTCAAGGACCATTTACTATGAGTTTTACAGTAGAAGTTGCGCCTACGTGTACTAATGATATTCTAAATATTAGTATACTAGTAATAGATGACTGTACAACTGGTGGATGGACAGGCGGAGGAGGTGGTTGTTGTGTAGATCCACCATTTCAAATATATAACGGGTTAGTACTACCTGATCCAATAAGTACATCATTAATTTATCATTATTAAAAGGAGAAACAGCATGAATTACAAAGAAAACAAGCAAGTATTACTAGCATTATTTATTACAACAATAATGATGGCAACGACCGTATTTACATTTGGTCAAACAACAATTAATCCAGACACGGTCTGTGCAAATGCGATTGGTGAACAATATTTTGTCACAAATACACCAACATCAACATACAATTGGACAGTTACAGGTGGAGGTGGAGTTCTACAGACAGGACAAGGAACAAATGCTATTACTGTCGATTGGGGAGGAGTATCTGCAATATACCTTAATGCTATTGAAGTAATAGAGTCAAATGCTGCAGGTTGTTTAGGTACACCAGTATTATTAGACGTATTTGTATTGGCTCTTTCAGGAAATAATGTAGGACCATTTTGTCCTGGAGATCCATCAACTGCACTTGTTGGTAGTCCAGCTGGAGGTACATGGTCAGGAACTGGTGTAACCGGTAATAATTTTGACCCTACTGTTGGTATAGGAAATTATGTATTGACATACTCACTAGCAGGTTGTACAACAGCAATAAATGTTGTAGTAAATAGTGGACCAGTAACTGGACCAATACAACACTTTTAATGAGATGGTTGATATACATATTATTACCGTTTAGCCTATTTGGACAACAAACCTATGTAAATTGCGGAGATATAGAGCAGCAAAATTATTCTGT
>TARA_R110002126_G_scaffold178720_6_pt1 | contig 14684 bp, 26 predicted proteins | sample TARA_R110002126 | Tara Oceans TARA_R110002126 (sample SAMEA4397536) | marine metagenome | biome: Polar Biome; feature: [DCM] deep chlorophyll maximum layer (ENVO:01000326); material: water (ENVO:00002006), including particulate matter (ENVO:01000060) such as... | depth 30 m
TAGCACCACTCTCAACCAGTTGGAGCAGAGTAGGTTCGAGCTTTCCTCAATCAAGGGTAAGCGCCTTACGCTGATCAACGATTCCGAAAGGTACGGTGGTTCTGCTCAGACCTTTAAGGCGCTGACGGGTGGTGACTCCCTTCGCTATGAGGAGAAGCTGAAGAGCATTGGTGAGCCGTTCGTGTACACCGGCATGGTTATGGTGGCTGCCAACGAACCGATCCAGACCACGGACAACACGTCCGGTTTGAGCCGTCGCCGCCTCACAATTGAGTTTAATAGGTCCTTATATAACAAGAGTAGTGAAGCCAAAGACATGATTAAGATCGACAAAGGTCACATCAGTGGTCTTTGGAAGGATTATTTACCTGGGTTGGTGAATTGGGTTCTGGCCATGTCGGAGCAGGATATGCGCCGTTACCTTCTGGACACCCAGGAATTGGTTCCGTCGTTGCGGAAGGTGCGGAACAACATTCTTCTCAACAGTAACAACTTGATTGAGTGGCTTCAATCGGAATGTGTTTACGATGAGAAACACGTTTCAGCGGTTGGTAAGAAGATTCCTGCGCCACGGGAGCAGAATGGTGGTCCGGCTGAGCGGTACTGCAACAGCAGCAGCCATTTGTACCCCAGCTACTGTTCCTTTGCGGAGGATACTGGCTCCAAGGCGGTCGGGCAGAAGCGCTTTATCAATCTGTTGATGGATTGCTGCCGCAACCAACTGGGCATGGATACCGTTTCAACCTTCAGCAAATACGGCAGGCCCTTCTTTAAGGGTATTGCGATTCGCGGCTCGGATCAGAAGTTTAAGAGTTATCCGACGATCTTGGCAGAGGGAGCCGAGGTCGAGTGAAGTCTGTATGATGAAGAAAGAAGGCGGTTGTCCCCCGCCTTCAAACTTACACCTTGACTAATCTAACACCCGTCGATTCCCTCGTCACCCGTACCTGGAATAACACTCCCATTGCCCGCCGCATGGTCGATGGTTACGTCAATGCTACGGCCATGTGTCAAGCTAACGGTCGGGAATGGTTTACCTACGCTCGGTCTGAACGCACAAAAGAATACATTGCAGCGCTGGAAAACAGTTTGGAGGGGTCGCCGCAGAATTGCGGTGACCTGACTCAGACGATCACCACTGGTCCAAATGAAGGGCGTGGTACATATGTACACCCTCGTCTTGCTGTTGATCTGGCTCGCTGGATCAGTCCTGAATTTGCTGTCTGGATGGATGGCTGGTTCCTTGAAGAAATTGGGAGGCAATCTCAACCTGCTCCTCAACCGCTGCAGCTCACGCCTGAAGTAACTCTTGCTTGCCTTGAGCGTTCTGTAAACTTGCTTGAGCGGATCGGTGGTTTTGATGATAGGGATCGCATCCAGTTCTCGGATATGATCCGCAACACTGCTGCTCGCGCATCTGGGGGTTTACTTCTTCCTCCAAGTTCTGATTTCATGGCGGTCACTGACTTGCTTTTAGAGTGTGGTGCGTCTGCAACAGAAGCCAGCCGTCTTGCCAGTGGCTTAGGACGTGAAATCAAACGTCTTTATCGGGATGAGTTTCAAGCAGACCCTTCCCAACGGACGCAAAGCGTGAATGGACGCCCTACTAAGGTCAGCAACTATCCAGAATCCTGGCTGCGCCAACAAGCTGAATTTGTTAAAAACTGGATTCAGGACCGAATCTCGCAGTAGAATTCAGATTCCACTGTGTCTTCCCACGTGGTATGGATGAAGAGACCCCTAACCCCCTTCAGTTGGGGGTTTCTTTTTGTTGAAAAATTGCAGCACACGCCCAACAGCGTAAAGCGTTGCCAGAACTACGACAGCTCGCTTATATCCCATTGTTCTTAGGGCAGTCCTCAACCCATGGGGCGCACAACCACATCTCGCCACCTAAAGTTTTACAGTCCTGAGTGTAGCAAACAGAAGTGTCGACTGGCTTCTCGCTGTAAATTGGTTTAGGTAGGATAACTTTCTCTTCGTTTCCAGCTTGTTGATTGTAGTTGGTTAGCGCTTTATCTACTTCAGCCGTAATAAAAAATCCTAATAGCTTTTCATTGTTTTTAAATTTTCTGTTTATCTCATTGTTTTGATAATTATTTCCTAGCTGTGATTGAATTTGGGAATATAACCTCCAAAAAATATCATTATTTATTTTTAAACATGAAGAGATTATTCCTACGGTAAAAAGGATTAGACCGGCTATAACGGCTTTTTTATTTATTTCAAAGCCAAATATATTTAATTTCACCTTTTGAACTAATTATTCGGCGCCAGTGGTACCGTTGTATTCAATGCGGTGCACGATCATCCTTCCCAGAGTAAGTTGATCGACCCGGCGTCGAACGTGTCGGTGCCGTTTACGGTGGTAATGCGAACGCGGTCAAGGGTGCCGGAGAGGTTTTTAGATCCAGCAAGTGTCGAAGTAAAAGCAACATTGCTTCTCGCAAGTACGCCAGAGCATACCCACAGCCCCGCAGATTGAATAGAAATGGTTAGCAAGCCATGGTAAACATCACTTGTTTGGGTGCCGTTTCCAATTCCAAACCCGGAAGTCAGATTATTTCCACTTGTGGTATTAAATCCACCGGCTCCAACCACTGCGCTGAAGTATCCTGTGCTTTGAATTCCAACCGCAGTGCCCAGTTGTAATTGCAGCAGTGACGAACCATTTGTACTTACACCCTCAAACATAACCGTCACCCTCTTCGCCCAACTGGGAATACCAGTGAAATCAATGGCCACCCCACTTGTTGAAGCAACCGCGGTGCCAGACTTGATGATGTTGCTCGGTGCCGCGACAGTTGTGGTGCCGTCGGCATTCAGGACAATGTTGTTCGAGCCTGAACTCGGGTTCTTGAGATTGGTGGTGGAAAGTGTGCTCATGGGGTTACCTCCATAATTAAAAGATTGGAAATGCAAGCACCACCAAACAAGCGAGCCCCGCTGACTCCATTAGAGGTGGTTGTTCCCGCTGCACTGGAACCAGCTCTAATCCTAAACGTGGTTGCTGAAGTTGTGCCTGCTGTCATCCAATGCGTTAAATTTAATGTATTAAGATTTCCGTTGGTCATATATCTTGTTACAACAGCAAGAGCGTTTGCAGTTGAGTCTTGAAACAGTGCGGCGGTTAGGTTGGAAACACCAGCCGTAGATGAAAGATGAATGGTTGCTTGAATGCACAGCAGGTTACTGGCACTGGTTGGGGTGATGGCACGAGTTATGTACTCATTGCCTTCTGTAATCTGAGGGATGGTGTCATCCAAAGGGATTGTCGTGGTACCAGTTGCCACTGCATTAGTGGCATCGGAAACGGTCTGAATTAGTTTTCCGTTGGTGGCAAAACTCAGCACCCCACTGCCATTAGTCGTAAGCACCTGCCCGTTGCTGCCATTCCCGGTCGGCAACACCAGTGTATTTGAACCCGCCACGGGTGGGGCGGAGAGTTCGGTGAAGCCTGATGTTGAGCCGTTAAGACGTATTGGCATAATGATGATGGGTTAGCGGAAGATGGTGACGTTAACAAAATCACAGTCAATTAGGGTGCCGGCTTGCTTTGCCCAAATTCGGAAAGCGCTTGCTGCTTGTGGGGTTGTTCCTGTTCCTGAAAGGTTAAAAGTAATTGCTGTATTTGCTGTAGTAAGGCTGGAAAGATTTGCTGTTCCAACTGCCGCATAATTTGCATCCGGCATCGCCGTCGTAAACGTCACCGTGTAATCACCAACAGCATTCTTAAGCACACTCGTCACATTGCCACTAGCCCTGATCTTGACGTTGGCACCGTTTGTGGATGCCCCAGTGTCTGCTTCGTTGCGGGTGCCATCAAAGTTCACCCAAGCCCGACACCCATAGATAGGGGCCGAACCCGTCTGAGCGCCACTGAGTTCGGGAGCAGTGATGATTGCATCAGGCAACCCACCTGCGCTGATGCCAGTGACTGTCCCAGAACCGTTAATTGTGATCGGCATAACGTTATTCTATCGTATTAAACGATTGTCCAGCTACTACCACTTGGTACAGTAACTGTGACACCTGAATTGATCGTAACAGGGCCTGCGGTGACCGCATTTTTGTTTGTTGTGATCGTGTAGTTACCGGTTACAGTTTGATCGTTTTCGTAGAAAACTTGGTTTCCTGCCGCACCTGTAGCACCAGCGTAGCCAAATTGGAATTGGCCACTATTGTTGATGACAAAAGTTTGTCCGGTTAGGCCGCCAGTGGGACTTAATTTTGCGGCTGAGACGGTGCCATCACTTGGGGTGCCGATGTTCAAGGCATCACCCATCAAGATGCCGAAGAAACTTAAGCCTGCAGCCGGAGCTGTCGTGAAAGTAATTGTGTTCGTGCTGACCGTGTAATCAGTGTCTGGCTGTTGGATAATGCCGCCAACAGAGATCAGCAGTTGATAGGTTGATGTTGGTGTGACGTAGTACTGACTGGTGCCAGGGGGTACGGATAGGGTAAAAGTTGTCGTTACACCATTGAAGCCACTAGCGAGGTTAGTTAGCTTGCGGTAGTTACCTGCATCTATTTGGGTTCCAATGTAGGGCACAGCTTTACTTCCTAATCAACTTATTTTAGCTTGGGCAATTGCTACTTTGTTTTTAATGGGGGTACCTATGCAGCTTCTAGGGCAGCCTTAATCTCACCCGTAGTTGATGCGATTTCAATTGCATCTTGAATAAGAGCGTATTTAAAGCGGATCTGTTGACGTGCTTCTTCGGCAGCGGTGGTGTCCACACCAGGGATTTGCTTTGCAATGATATCATCAAACGGTGCAAACTCAGCTTCACGTTGAGCGCGGCGGCGATTGTGCGCGATGTCCTTGCACTGCTCCAGGTCGTGCTCAATGCAGCAGTCGCCCATGACCCAGGCACCACGGAAAGTGCGGTCACTGGGGATGTCAGCTTCCTCGACGATCTCGTAGGTAACACCTTCGGGGACATCCTTTAGTGCCAGCTCAACTGACTCGGTGGGGATGATGACGCTGACGCCGCCTTCTGAGTTTTTGTAGATGATTCGTTTCATGATGGATTACCTCAGCGGAAGATGGCAATGCAAACAATGCCTGAATCAAAAACTGTGCTTTGTGATTTTGTTCCGATTCGCACATTGCCTGTAGCTTGAGATGTAATATAGGGAGTGTAACTTCCTGCCCCGTCGTCTTTTGATGTTCCAAGAGCTGCATAATTCGCATCCACCATCGCCGTCGTAAAATTAACCGTATAATCACCTACATTATTATCCGTAATGCTGCTCACGTTGTAGCTAGCGCGAATTGCCACGGTGCCGGTGCCGTTGAAGTTCACCCAGGCTTTGCAGAGTTGTCCGGCAGTATTGGCTGGCGTAAGTAGATCAAGAGAACTAAAAAAACTAACAGGTTTAGAGGATAAGGTAGCCGCAGCATTAGCGCTTAACACTAAAGAAGTAGTGCCACCTCCACTAACTACAGTAGTGCCCGGGGTAATGCCTTCCCCAATAACAGCGTCACCGTTGTTAATTCCTGTGCCGGATGTAACCGTTAGTGCTGTGGTTCCTGTGGTAATGCTACCGGTTGTATTGACGCCGTTAACTTGCGCAGCTGTAGCGTAAATACTAGAAGCTAAGTTGCTATCGGTAATAGCGTTTGTTCCGATAAGCTGGCAAGTTGTTTGACTCATGTCTTATCCTTCTTATCACTCATTCTACAAGAACACTCGCTACACTTCTTGCACCATGTTTTATCGCCAGGAATAGGCTCCATCCCTACTTCCCAATCATCATATGAAGTTTCGTTACGAACCCAACGGGCAACTTCTTCAAGGTACCGCTTGATCAATTGTGTCGGCATTCTCAGACTGGTTTAAGGAATCCAGGTAGTTGCTGGCCGCCCGGGTTGACCATTTTGCGCTGCTGTAGACGACGCAGCATCTCCGGGGTAGCGTTCGGAATTCCAGTATAGTCCTGCTGTCCAGGGATGTACGGCTTGTTCATGTCAAAACTTGGGGAGCCTGCAATCATTGCCGGGCTTTGATACTGGTAACCAAAGCCTTGCCCTGGGAAGTCAGATCCAGCAGCAAAAGCTCCCCCAGAACCTGTACTGAAGCCGGGGATGTCGGTGCCGGACTGAGAGTAATCCTGGCTAGCGGCAGAAAACTCTTTCCACTTTTGAGACTTATTTACGGCATTGTCCCACATCGGTACAACCTCTGACTTGTCTTGACCTGGAATGTAAGGTAACGTCACAGCCCGAGAAGGCTTATCGCGGTCGTACCGAATCTCCATGGTTTGAATGGGTTCGTAACGACCAGAACCACTTACTGTTCCTTGGCGTTGGAAAAACTCACCGCTAACTGGATCACGATAGGACGTGCTTTCGGGTACAGCTCGGAAGGTCATCGGCGGATACCTTGAATGTAATCAATTCCCATCGCACCGCCTGTATTCATCAGTGATTGGCCCCAAGGAGAAGAAAGTACGTTACCCAGAAAACCCTTACCTGGGGTCTGGGCTTCTGGCGTTGTTTCAAAATTTGGCATTCCCGTGGCACCTGCAGTTTTCTCGGCTGCCATGGCTTGCGCTTTGTCGTAAGGCTCGCTGACTTTCCTGCCTTGATCCATAGGGTGAGCGGGTACACCGTTGGCCGGGGTGCCAAAGTCAGGAGGATTCGTAATGGGTGAGGGGCTTCCTTCAGACGGGTAGAACTTACCGCCACTGATAGCAGCACGGATTGCGTCATCGCTAGGACCTTGAGTCGGTGCACCGGCTGGGAACTTCTTGTTGAACTCACGCAGTGCAAGACCTTGATTTTTTTGGGCCCACTGCTCCATTGCTGATCCTTTCTGATAGCCAAGGGCGCTTGTGATTTCACCGATGTTTCGCTCGCCTACTTCTTGCTGAGCTGCGTAATAATCCTTCAGTCCTGCAGTTTGTTTCCCGCCAGTGGGAGTGAAGCCTGTAGGCAAGGAGGTCATCCCAGCAAGTTGGGACACGCCAGTGGGACCACCGAACTGTGACTTCAGACGATTGTACTCGTCGTCGGCGTGCTGGAAGGTCGTGTTGGGGCTGGTGATTGGGGTCCTACCTCTGTCTCCTGGAAGAGGGGGTCTGCGATCTACGTCTCCCCTGCGGTCTACATCAAACATCCGGCCTGGGTCGCCACCAAGATTGGCATCCCCTGATGTAATGAGCTGAGTTTTTGGATTGGGTGCTTCCATTGCACTCACTGAGCGACCACCACCAAAACCACGCTTACGCGCAGCCTCGAACTGATTAATAAGTGCTAAAGGATTTGAAAGACCTTGAAAAATGCTGCTTCCTACTTGCCGCAACCCTCGGTCAATATTTGCGGCATTAGCTGCAGATTGGTAATCACGGTACCTCAAACCATTGTCAGCCTGGTAACCTCTTCCTCCTGGTAACAGCTGGCCCACTTACTTACAACAATTCCGTTACTACTATACTAATACGAGTCAACAAAAGACTGACATGGAAGTAATGCAAACTTTTCCGAACGGAACTGTTATCGAGTTTGGGGACGATTTACACGGAAATCAAGTGCATCGCGTGTCACATCCCGCCAGTACAGCCTACCGTTACGTCGAACCGTATACCTGTGCACTCGTTTATGCTGAACAATATGAAAAACAGTATGGCAAGACAGGGGCTTAGCGTTATACTTTAGGTAGGGGGCTTATTGAGAGGGCATGAGAATGGTTGCAGCGCAATGGATTTGATTTAACGTACGCTTTATCGTTTTTAAAGCCGGTAAACCCTTGGTGATAGAAAGGGGGGTTATACCCTGTGAGTTAAAAATCAAAAGGAAATTGAGTTACGAGGTAGAACCCCTCTTTCTTTCTATAAGGATTTATAAGGCTCAGAAACGGCAAAGCGTCCATTAAATTCCCCTACCTGCCAAACCCTTGACAGGGCAAGCGATCTCAGCTACGGTACTGGAACTTCGCAATTTCCCATGCAATGAGCAGTTTGCTGGCGCTCTTCAACGAGCATTACCTCACCAGTCAAGAGTTGCGGCAGTTCCTTGAAGCGCTGCAAAGATTTGAGGTTACCTACGGCCCAAAAGCCTGTTGGTGCCTGAAAACAGTAACAAAAGCAGAGGTGAAAGGTTTTTCTACCGGCCACTCCACGAAACCGTTTTTCAAGGGGACCGACGCCAGGTCTCTACTGTTGGCGGTAACTAATCAGTACTCCACATGGGAGAAGCCGTTGGTAATTAGGCGCCATGAATGCGAGTCTCCGCATTGTGTAAACCCTAATCATTATTACTTTGGCACTAAACAGGACGCGTGTTTCGAACGTGGCTGGAGAAAAGGAAGTCGAGTAACGCCGCAATTGGTAGAAGAATTAAGGGAAAAATATGAAACCCAAAACACATCAATCACTTCTCTTGCCAAATCCTACAAACTCCCCTACCATGTCGTACGAAGCATCTGTCGGTATTTGTCGTATGAATGAACATCTTGGCAGCACTATTTCTGATCATTTAAACGATCTGAAAGAGGTTTCACTCAAAGAAAAAAAGCAACTTAAACTTGAAACAAAAATAGAAGAATCAATTAGCTGCCCTTGGTATAAGCGCAACCACCCTGGCCATAAAGGACGCTTTGGTTTGATGGGGCAATGTCTGGACTGTATGGAAGAGGTTGAAAAAGGTAGGTGCACTATCGATGTGAAGAATTTTGGGTTTGATGTTTATTGGCAGGTGAAGAAGTTTTGGGACAAGGTGGACATAAAAGGACAAGACGAGTGTTGGCATTGGCTTGGCGCCACGAAGAAAAAAGAAACAGAGACACAGGCTTACTTCCCTGCTCCGTTCTTCAGTGGCAAAACCCAGTCCGCAGCACGTGTTGCTATGTGGACTTCCCGTGGGTTCACAGGAAAAATGCGGACCTTTCACCAACCGGGGTGTTCAATTTTGTGTTGTAATCCGCTTCACCTAAGGCTCCGGGAGGTAGAATCTATTCCCGTACCATCTAAAGTCGCCACAGTAAATTTGAGTTATGGAAACATCTTTGACCATGCAAGAGAAAACCGAGACATTCTCGAAAGTAAACTCTAAAATCAGTCAAGTAGTGCCTAGCGGTTGGCACGTAACCAATCCAAAATACGCAGGCCACATTCGGATTGGTCCTGAAAACCACTTTACCCCCTGGTTTGACACCAGAAATGAGGCAGAATTAGAGCTTAGGTGCCTTGAAAAGCGGTTAAGCTATGAATTAGTAGAGACCGTAGAGGATGAAGGCTGTTATCCCGAACGTGCTAAACTAATAGAAGAAAAGTATCAAGCTAGTGGCCGTACAAATAGCCTCTATACTGATTTAAATACGGAAGATGGGGCGGTTTCTAACAACACTTCCAACTAATTTAGGTTTCTATAACCTCGGCAGCGTAGAATCCTACCCCACCGGGGGATCAGGGCCCACTGCGTATGGGCCCACAAGTTATTTTGGGAGTGATCCTTTACCAGCTCAGCTGGGGGACAGTATCAATAATCCTGCAGACATTGGAGATTTCTCTGCTATTTCACGTTCTCTTACGTTAAGCAGTACTCACGGCGGAAACACTAGGAAACAATCGTCCTTCTATAGGCTTACTTTAACTAGGTCACGTTCTATTCAAATTACACAGAACTACAGCCCAACCTCGTATCAATCCAACACCAACCGCAACACAATTATTGCAGCTTATATAGTTCAAGACGGGACGCATCGCCTTGAACTTCCAATTAACGATGATGGATTTATTTGCCCAACAGCAAGTATTGCGGAGGGAGATTCTGACCCTTCGTCAGGCGCTTATCAAAACGATTACCCAAGTACTTTTTTATCTCCAGGTACTTACATAATCCTAATTACCAACGACATTCGGTACTTAGAAACAACATATTCATTTACACTTTCAGCGTCACTTTCTGATTGGGGGTTCGTAACGGAAAGTGTTACCGAACTTTTAAATTTTGAAGATGTTTCGAGTCCTGCTACAGAAGTGCTTGATTTTGGCTTGATTACTGACTCAACAAGAGCAAAAAACAAGTATCCTTATTCATCCACCAGTGGATTGGGTTATACGCGGGCTGGGGTTTCCCCTTGATCAAATATCTGCTAAGGTAACGAAAGCCGTTTAGGAATCCTGTGAAAGTTGTTACGTTCCAGCAACTGGAAGAAAACTTTGAAGCAATCCTGGACGATGTTGCAGCCAACAAAGAGCATTACAGGATCCAACACGAAGGTGGAGATGTAATGCTGATCCCTATTGAGAGCTACGACGTTCTCAAAGATGTGTACACCGATTGGGTGGAAGAACCGCAAAATACCCCACCAGTAGAGGGATTTGATCCACAGCAGTTGCCTGTGGTGGAGTATGTCGCGGAAACAGAACCTAAAAAAGATTAGGCTTTTCTGCTGGCATTGTACCCAGGCATCCCTTCAGGGATTGTCGATTTAGCCCACGAAGGCGTCTTCATCTGTTCTTCGTCGTATGCAGGAGCCGGGGCCTGGGTGGATTTTGCTAAAGCATCAGCATAATCTTTTTGTGATTGGGAGTAAGCTGTCTGGCTTGCTTCCCTTGCTGGTGCGTACTGATCGGAAACCCCTGAGTTAGCGCGAGTGTATTTATCTCCGGATGGGAGGCTGGAGAGGTAAGTGCCTGCAGCTTGCATGCGGGTTCCTGCTTGACGAGCAGCGATCTCCCCTGGGGTACCCGATTGAGCGTAAAGCTGTTGTTGCGCTGTATTGGTTTGTTTTTGAAGACGGTTTAAAAAGTCACCGGTCATCCCGTAAGACTCCAGTGGTTGAACCGATTGGTACACCGTAGGGGGTGGAGGAGTGATGACCGTCGGTTTTGGCGCTCCCATTTTGGCTACTACTTCAGCTGTACTGTTACACTGATTTTACTCGTGACAAACCCATAGAGATGCTGGATCCCGACGACGCCAAGGGGGCCGAGGATGAGGACCAGCAGAAGCTCTGCGACAGTGATAGGTCGTTTCATTTAGATGAGTGTACTGATATGGATGAGTTTAGCGAACTTTTGTCAAAAGTGTCCACTGATGTGCTTTGGAAAGTTTTGATGACATCCCAGCAACGGATGTTGGCAACAGCTTTGTGGGAATCTTGTAACTATGGAGGCAGGCCAAAGCCCGGTGATTTTAAATACATGGAAAAGAAACGCGAATACGCTGAGTGGGTTTTAAGAATTGATCATCGCCAGCAATGGAATAAATCTCAAAAACCCGTTAAGCTGTAGCAAAGTATAGGTTTACCGTCAATGGAAGCAGAGGAGTGGTTGGACGAACCTACAGAGGAGGAAGAGGAAGTATCTTTTGTTGTGCCTCCTAAACCCAGGCAGTATTTGAGCTACCGTTTTAGCGGCTTGATTGTTGAAGAAGTAACAGTTGAGAATTATGAAGAAGTGTTAAAGCCTTCTTTAGCCGAACAGGTGAGTATGTTTATTCCGCCTTCTGGCAGTTTTAAAACTCCAGATCTTCGGCGTTACCTGGACCTGTTAAAAACGTACGAGACTAGTACAAATGATCTAATTCTCGGTTTCTCCCTGGCGGATCAAATCAGGATCACCTTTAGTGACATGAAGCCTGCCACGATCTGTGAAAAATTTCCGGACATTGATTTGGTTACCAAGCGTCGCTACCGTTGCGTAGCTGAGTACCTTATACGGCAAGGCGAACTTGCCAAAGTTAAAGATGAAAGCGGTAAGCTAGTTAAGAAAATAGGAAACATGGGTAAGGCTGTGGTTATTTATGAGCCACTAGCCAAGATCCGCCAAACCCTCCAACGCTCCGGACTCACTGAATTTATTAAAAATGACCAACCGACGCAAGGAACTGCTCTCGAAACTGAACCTGTCGAATCCAACTGAGCAAGAAAAGATCTTAGCTCAACTCACGGTTGAGCGGATTTGCGCTGACATGTGTGATTTCTTTGAGCGCTTTTACGCTCAAGAGGGACCAGGTGCCATGGTGTATGTCCCCAAGGCAGAGAAAGAAGAAAACAGCATGTTTTATTTGACGGTGTCGCACATGATCAATGCTTTGGACGACTTTAAGCGGCAGGAGATGGAGGGTCCAGCTGAGGTGATGCAGAAAGCTATTGCCAGGGGTGAGTCTTTGGACCCTACCAAGGAAGCACTTTTTATTATTCAGGATGAAAAACAAATGTCGCTCGTCCATTACAAACGTGAACAACCCACTGGAGGACTCGGGGGGATGATTATTACGTGAGTAAAAGACCTTGGCTACCTAAACGTGAGTTCTTATCTAGGATTGGCAACGTTGTTGACGATTGGCTGACCCCTGTCGAATACTTACCTTACATTGATGCTCTCCTTGGGGACATAGATTTAGATCCTTGCTCAACTCACCTAGCCAACGATCAATTTCTAAGAGCTAAACAAATCTACACGCTCAAGGAAGATGGTTTAAATATTGAAATTCCTTGGACAGGTACAACTTATCTCTTTCCTCCGACGTACGGTAGGTGTTCCTTTAATAAAGAACGCGGAACCTGGAGATGGGGGCTACGGGGTGGTGGACCACTGTGCAAAGCCCCGTCTGCTATCTGGTTTGGCAGGTTGGAAAGGGAATGGAAGATGAGAAATATAAGAGAAGCATTGTTTTTTAGCACAAATCATGAAACAATGCGAACCAACCTTTCAATCTGGAATTATCCGGTTTGTATTCCAGAAAAAAGGTGTAATTTGATACACGGTAAAATGCTGACCACCATTGCCGGGCCGTTTACCTGGGGATATTTTGTTTACCTTCCACGTGCTGAGCTGGGATTCAACCAGGCTGACAAATTTATTGAGATTTTTTCCCACCTGGGGAAGGTAATTTACTGATTAAGACGTTCAAGGCGTCGCTGTGTTGGGCTGCGTGGGGCGCCGTAGGCATTCTTGAAGGAGTAGGTTGCATCACCGGGTCCGGACACCACGAAGCGGTCATCTTCTTTACGGTTTTGCGCCTCACTAGAGCGCTGAGCAAGCCTACGTTTGGCCATAGATCGTGCTGCGGCTCTCTTACCCTGTTCATTATCCAAAGCTCTCTCAACACCGCTATATCGGTTGTCAACGTCGTAATCGGTGCTACTCTGATGGTTCATGGAACCATTCTGACAGCAGCAAACTCATGTTGGATACCCAAACACACATCTCCTTGGTATGTGATCAAATCAAGGCGTTATTGTTAGAAAAAAATAAAAAATATGGTGATTCAGCACTAGATCCTTCTCGAATTTTTAGCAAAGCAAGCCCAATAGAGCAGCTTCTTGTTCGGATTGATGACAAACTAAATCGCATTCAGAAAGGTGCGGGCTTACTAGCTAATGATGAAGACATCATTCAGGATCTGATTGGCTATTTAGTGCTGCTTAAAATTGCAATAGCACGTAGCACTGAGTGGGACTAATGGACCCCGATAAAATTCTGCACGAATACTGTCCAGAGCTTCAATTACTGGACATGTTGGACTGGCTGCAGGATACTAAAGGTTCTTGGGGGAGCCCAATCCCCCCTGTTCTTGATTCCAGTAACGAAAGAAACGACGAACAGTCTCCCCAGTAGGGTCCCACTCTAAAATTTTTCGTTCTAAATATTCGATTGCTTTGATTTGATTGGGAGTTCCCATGTAACTTTCACCAATGTTAAGCAAGCAGTGTTTCAGAATGCACTTGTGTTCAGTAAATAACGGCACTTGATCATCTGGAGCCAAGTAAGTATTAAGTTCAACTCGCCTGCGTTCTTTTAAAAATGGGTTAGTGCCACGGTAGGAGGGGTTGATAAATGGACTCCACTCTTTAATGATGGCATTCTTGCTTGCCCGCTTGTTAACTAACTTCAAAAGTTGACATTCTTTGAAGTTTGCTAGACCAACACTGTGTGCGTAACTCAAAAGTGCGGCACGCTTTTTAGGTGCGGTTGGCATTACAACGTAATGTTGAATTTTGTCAGCAAACTCTTCTAAATCCTTGATCAGCTGTTCAATTATTTCTTTTTCTGTTGCCCTGGTAAACATTCCGATCCAGGATTTACCCAGTCGCTTGCTGCCATAGCCGATCCGCCACTCACCGTGTTCAGTTTTGTACGCAGCAAAACGGCCAAAACCGCAGTCGGTCCTGGCCGGAGTGTAAAGTTGTATGAGCTTAACGGCTGTGTCGTTAAGAAAGGGGCTGTTGTATTCCTTATGGGACAATCACGGTACCGACATATTCGGCGTCAGCATAGCTGTCAAACGTCAAAAGCACAACATAGTCCTTTGCTGCGTTGGTAACTGTTACGCCAACGGCACCTTTACCCTTACCAGCTTTGTCAATATTGAAAATCTTCTGGTAGCCAGTAGGGGCATTACCAGTGTTGTACGCATCTTCTTGGAAAATCTCAATATCAAGAAGAGCCGTGCTTTTATTGATTGTAACGGTGATGTCGCCAGTGCCGCCCGGATTGATACGGAAACCACGAGTAAGATCGCCAACATTACCTGCAAGGGTTGGGCCTAGGTAGGTAATCTCAGTAGTACCAGCACTCAACTGCAGATTGTTTAAAGTGCCTTTAATAGTGCGAGTAGGCATGGGTATTAAGAAAGTTGGTTGGCGGTAAGGTAATTAAAATTGATTTCAGCGTCAATGCCATGTTCTTTCAAGATATTGAAGAACAGTTGACGATCCATCATTTTC
>TARA_R110002126_G_scaffold54341_18_pt1 | contig 14665 bp, 5 predicted proteins | sample TARA_R110002126 | Tara Oceans TARA_R110002126 (sample SAMEA4397536) | marine metagenome | biome: Polar Biome; feature: [DCM] deep chlorophyll maximum layer (ENVO:01000326); material: water (ENVO:00002006), including particulate matter (ENVO:01000060) such as... | depth 30 m
CTGAAGTTGCATCAGCCGACAAGCCGGAGCCTTGCTCGCCCATTTGCGTTTTAACAAATACCGCCATGCTATAGGCCGGCACGGTAAAGGTGCCTTCATCGGTGCCCGCGGTAAAGCTGGCCATACTGACCATGCTGTCTACTGACGCCTGCTGCATTGGATGTAAATCAAAACCAGCGGCGGTAGGTACAGTATGCGACTGCTCCTGCGCGCTGCCGTTAATCATTACGAGCAGGGCGTCATGCATCGGGTCTAAATCAGTCAGGCCGGTGCCATCGTCAATCGACATCACGATAACGCCCTGGGTCTGATTAGTGCCGATATTATGAAAACCTACCCGGTCTATAACGTCCTGGCCGGTTGTTAAACGGAATAACGGGCTGCCACTGCGTATTGCCAGGAACTCACTAAATACATCCGCAGCAAACATAATGTCCGTACTGACCACCTGAGTGTTCGGATTCAGGAATAAACCGGCAATACTGTCCCAGTTATCCCGGTTTTTCTCAGCATTGGGTAAGCCCACCGCCCAGTTATTGGTTTGCATAGTGAAATCAACATAGTTAAACCAGTCGCCTGAATCGTAGCTGTCACGGTCCATTGATTTGGAACGCAGGAAGTCGCCACCCATTTGCAGAAATGGAATACCCTGGCTCATTAATGGGATAGCGATAGATATATTTTGGGCCCGCACCCGCTCAGTCGCAGTCATGTTGGTGTTTAAATTATACTGCAGCTTATCCCACAGCGTTTCCTGATCATGCTTCGACACATAGTTGATAATATCGGCCGGGTCTTCAGCATAACCGGCCGCCTGATCAAGCCAGGTAAAGCTGGATGCCGGACCAGAAATGCCTCTGAAACTCTCCAACACATAATCTTTTAGCGTACCCGCCATAGTGATGCGGATAGTATCCTGCTCCCCAAGATTGGCATCACTGGCCTCAGTTTTAAATAAAGCCGCACTTCGAATGCTCTCGCGGGTTCTATCGTTAAAGGTGCCCACTTCAGTACCGGCCATATCCTGCTGCTTGGCCTGGGTAAATAAGCGGTTGTTTACCACTTCACCAAAGTTCCAGCCTTCACCGTAGAAGTAAGTATTGGCATCAACCGCCCGCACTGCTTCGCGTGCGGCCAGCAGGTTGTCTTTCGGATGGTGGCCCATAATGTCGAAGCGGAAATCGTTAAAGCCAAAGTCGCGGGCTAAGATAATCAGAGAGTCTTTAATAAACTTATCGAACATTTTGTGCTCGGTGGCGGTGTTTTCACAGCAGGTTGAGCGCTCAATAGCACCGCTGACTTCGTTATAACGATGGTAATAACCCGGCACCAGTTTATCGAATACCGAGTTATCAAACAGGCCTGAGCTGCTGGTATGGTTATATACCACGTCCAGCGCTACCCGCAGGCCAATATCGTTTAGCGCTTTAACCATGGCCCGGACTTCTTTAATCCGCACTTCACCTTCAGGGTTAGACGCATAGCTGCCTTCAACCGCGATAAAGTGATGCGGGTCATAACCCCAGTTAAAGGCATCGATACGACGGATAGATTCCACCAATGCCTGGGCATCATCACTGTACGGCAGGTAACCTTCCAGAATTGACAGCAGCGTTGCACTATCGCTTTCCACGCCACAAACTGGTGCTTCAGCATTTAATGCACACAGCTGAGCTACGGTGTCGGTTAAGTTAATCCGGCGGTTGGCCCGTTCTTCAATATTGGCCTGATCATTTAACGGCAACACATGGAAATGGGTTAAACCATTATCCGCCAGTTTTTTCAGGTGGCTAACCGGGGCAGAGTCCATTTCCGTAAAGGCCAGGTATTTACCGCGGTTGGCTTCGTTGGTGCTCATGTCGCGCACACTGAAATCACGGACATGGCCTTGGTAAATCACGATATCTTCCGGGTTCGCCACCACTGGCACAGTACGCTCACTCCAGCCCTCTGGTGCTAAATCGGCATCGGCCAGGTTAACAAACTGACTGTATGCGCCGTTGGTTGAAACACTCACTGAGTAGGGGTCAGTACTTTCAATAGTTTCGACCGCCCGGGTTAACGGGTGATAAACGGTAACTTCATAGCGATAGAACTTGCGGTCCAGCGCGCTTGCTGCACCACTGTACGACCAGACTCCGGTTTGTTCATCCAGGCTCATCGGGTGGCTGGCGGCAACGGTTTTATCGGCGTTATACACTTTTAAGGTCATGCTGCGGGCAGTTGGCCCCCATACCGCGGCGGTAATATTACCGTCGGCATAATGCACGCCTAATTGGGCATCTAAGGCGCTGTTATCGCCACTGGCATATAAATCGTCCAGTACTTTGGCAACCTGTACATAACTGGCCGCTACCAGCCCACCTTCGCTGTTGTAAGCGGCCAGAGCCAACTGGTTTTTTGCCATCGCTTTTGCTTCTGCGGCATCAAAATCAACGCTGAATGCCGCAGCATTAGCCAGGTGTGGCACCAGCGCTTTTTGCGCATCGCTAAGCGTAACCGGCGTCAGTTCAATACTGCTACCTTCTAGCTCATCATTATTATTTACCGCCAGGTCAGCATCCGCTGAATAAAACAGTTTTACGACTGGCGCAGTATCAGCCGCAGTCGCATTCCAGATAAAGGTATTGGTATCTAACCAATGACCGGACGCCCCCTGAATGCTGACACCCAGCGACAAGATAGGAAACTCGAATACGCCGTTTACGCCGGAGAATACCCAGTTCATCCGGGCAAAGTCCGGGTCATCCTGTGATAACGGCATTTGCATATCCGGACCAGGATCTTTACCGGCGTCATCAGCACCAATGTGGATAATAAAGTTACCGCAGGCTTCGGCTGTGCCGGCATAACCGGGTTTTAAATTAAGGATCCAGTAGGCGCCGTAATTCGGGTCAACGCCGTCGTGAACTAAGCCATTGTCCCAGGATCTGGCAATTGATGATGTGGCATAAGCATCACAGGCTTCATTGTTCCAGGTATGCAGCCGGTAACCATCATAAGCATCATCCTGCGGCCGGTTATAAAACAACACGGCCTGATTTTCACCGGCAAATACCACCGGGTCGGGCGCATTCGGGTCACGGCCACTGACACAGCTTTCATTATTAGCATCAGGGAAGGTACCGGTCGGGCAGGAAATCGGCGGTGGATCAATACAGGCACTGCCGTTGGCATTGGGTATTTGCGGTACATTACAGGTTAATAATACTTCGCCGGGTTCGGTTGAGTCGCCACAGGCGGCCAGCACACTTACTGTGACAGCCAGCGTACTGAGTCTGAGCAGACTTTTTAAATTAAACATTGGGTTAAACATTATTCAGTTACTCCAGATTATTCTGTTTCCCGCCACACCAGGGCAAGCCTGCAGTGTGGCGCTATGCTGGGTTAAAACGAGTACACGGCGCCGACAAAATATTGTCTGCCAAAAAACTGCAAGGTACCGGTTTGAGCTTTATCGCCAAAATAACTTTTGGTCGGCTCATCGGTCAGGTTATTCACCTGGAATAGCAGCTTCAGGTTGTCGTTAAACTCGTAACCAAATTGCATATCAACTACTAACTCGCTGTCGAAGTTAGTAATTTGCTCATCTATCCCCACCTGGCTGGACACAAAGGGTGAGCGATACCGGGCATTAACCCGGGCTTCCACACCCTCATGCTCCCAAAACAAGGTGCCGTTAAAGACATTCTTTGATAACCCTTCAAAGGTGGTGGTAATGGCTTCGCCACCGAGGGTATTGATAAGCTCAACTTCACTTTCGGTATAGGAGTAACTGCCACTCACACCCAGGCCTGACCAGAAATCGGGCAAAAAGTCGAACACATGGGTGTAAGCCAGTTCCAGACCACGAATATAACCGCCCCGGTCGTTATTTACTGCCGTAGAAAAAGCGCCATTGAAGGTAGTACGCGGTACGCCATCTTCGTTGATAATCACATCGGGTACCGCAAAACCGGCGCCGGCAAAGTCAAATTCCTGAATGGTAAAATCGTTTATAAAGTTTTGAATATCTTTATAAAATAATGCAGCTACCACAGCGCCACTGCCAAAATAGTACTCGTAAGACAAGTCGTACTGGTTGGCTTCAAACGGCCGCAGGAAGGGGCTGTTTGAGCTGGAGCCGTTAATTTCACCATCATCGCTGATATTAATAGAGGTGTTCGATGCCAGCCGGTTAATCGGTGGCCGCGAAATAACCTTAGCCGCGGCAAAACGCAGTTGGGTATTATCGGTAAGGCTTAGGTTCAGGTTGATACTGGGCAGATAGTGGGTGTATTTTTCACCCAATATTCCTGGTGCATACTGGTTATTCACCAAACCGGCGTCATCAGTAATATTCTGGGCGCCACGCAGCACATCGCCGCCTACGTCAGTTAAGTCAGTGGCTGATTGGTCGGTGGTTACCCGCCGCACACCGACGTTACCGGTTAGCGGTAAATTAAAAATTTCGGTATCCAGGTTAGCCATCAAATAAGCGGCCAGCACATCTTCATACACCTCGCCGCTTTGCAATACCGACCAGCTGGTATCAACGTTAGAGGTTTCATCGCGGTTAATTACACCAACATTACCAGCGCCCCAGGTTTGTACCGGTTGTGGTATACCCTGCGGGAACCAGGCCGCTAATGCTTTATCCAGATCAATCGCCAGATAGCTGGGGTAGTTAGCAAAATCGCCCTTAAAGTCGACTACTTTCGCCATATCTGCCGTTAAACGCAGCGGTGGCTGCGAGTTTAAAAAGGCACCATCGCTGCCGAACTCAAACACTGAGCGGTCATTACTGTAAGTGCGCTCAGAATAGCGTACACCCACCTCAAACGAACGCACTATAGGTAAATCCAGATCGTAACTCAGGTCTAGCTTTACCGCATTGACTTCATCAGAGTTAACAAACGGATAAATACCGTATTTACTGACCATTACCCGGTCAATATCAGAAAAGGCATCCGCCTGGTTAAAGCCAACACTGGGCAGGTTCATCCCATTTAGCAGGTAGGAAATAGACACATTGGTATCAAGCTGGGGTGCAGCTACCGTGGCATCTTCTGCTACCAAGGCCCATAACAGGCCGTTTCTGAAGTCACTGCTGGCCGCAGAGTGCGACACATCAAAAATCAGATTAGTCCGGTCGTTAATATCCCAGTCGGCGGCGATACCAAAGCTTTTTACTTCGTCGTAATCGCGGTTATCGTCGGTAACAATTTCTACCCGGGTAAAACTTTGCGAAGTGCGGTTAAAGGTACCACCAATCACCGAACGGTTATTCAGCACCGGGTTGCCCACAGCCGCAGCGTCACCACCAAACTTAACCCTGAGACCACGGGCAAACGATTCTTTATCAAACTGCGAAATAAAGGCATCAGCTTTTAAACTAAAGGCATCATGGGGTTGCCACTCAATGGAACCGAGATAACCGTTACGGGTTTCTTCACCACCTAAATGCTGTATTTCAAAACCTTCGCTGATAAATTCGTTTTGCTCATCCCCGGCAACATCTTTCTGGCCGTTATAGGCCAAACCGATAAACTGGGTAGCAACACTGGGTTGGTACAAACGGGCATAACCTAAGGCCAAGCCTAAGGTATTATCCAAAAACTTTCCCTGATAAGAAAAACTAAAGCGGTGGCCGGTATCCTGGCCATCCGGCACTTCGTCGGCGCGGTCATTAAACATACCGCGCAAATTAACATTAAAACTATGGTCTTTGTCGTTTTGTAATACGCTGGTGGTTTTCAGTTCAACAGTACCGGCAACCCCGCCTTCAATTAACGATGCCTTGGGCGATTTGTATACCGCGGCCGAGTTAATTAATTCTGACGGATACTGGTCAAATTCAATATTACGCTTACCACTGGTAGACACCTGCTCGCGGCCGTTTAGGGTAGAAAACACAAAACCACCCGACATACCACGAATATTTATTTCAGCCGCCTGGCCACCGGTACGTACCGCTGAAATACCTGGCAGGCGAGTCAGTGCATCGGCTATCGATACATCGGGCAGGGCGCCCAGATCATCGGCAGAGATGGTTTCCGATACCACATCGCCAAAGCGCTTACTATCTAACGAGCGAAACAGACTGCTGGCAAAGCCCCGCACCTGGATCACCTCAACCTGTTGCTCTTCTGCTGTCGGTTCGTCTGCCGGTGGCTGTTGCTGCGCCGCCGCCAACGAACTTAGCCCTGCTGCACTGACAGCAAGGCTAAGCAGACTAAGTTTAAACTTATTCATACCTTCGTCCCCGTTTTGTTTTTCATGTTGGTTGCGCTATCCATGCGAAGCGGGTCAGCCGACTCGGGCACGAAACAATGCAGCCATATTTGTATTAAGCTTAGTTATTAACCTATTTGGGGCAGCTGGCAATATGAATACGTATTCACAAGCGCTAAAATGGCGCAATGGTCATTTGCCGGTAACCAGAATGGTGCAACGCCTGGCCGGGCTTTTCATTTAGATGCACTCAGGCTATGTTACGCAGCATCTGGCGTTGTTAAGCGCTTCTGCAATAAAGGAATGGGTGTGGTGAAAAAGTCAGCCAAAAGTTCTGTGATGGTGTACCGGCTGGAACGCTTGCTGGCGGTGTTATACTCTGCGGAGCCAGGCTGCTTTTTTCAGCGCTGCAAAACATTTTTTGCCGATTACCGGCAGCAGCAAAGTGCGCTACAGCAAGCAGAGCAGCGCTGGCAACAGTTACAACAAGACACCAGTGCTCCTCAAGCCCAGCGTCAACAAGCCCGTCAGCACTATACTGAATTGCAATATCAGGACGAAAAAGCCCGCTTAATGCGTTGGGCCGATTTACAACTACTGGCCGAGCAACTGCTGCAATTATCAGAAGGCGAGAATAGCAACGAAACCCTGGCGTTCAGCGCCCGGCTGCTGGGTTGTTTACAAATTATGGTGCCCACGGCCAAACGCCAGCGGGAACTGGTACAGTTTGCTTATAAACCGCTGTACCGGGCGGTGCTGAGCCTGCGCCTGCTTGATCATTTGCTAACACAGCAACTACTGGACGACCCGGCGTTGCTTGACCACTATCAGCTGCGCAACCGTCAGGATCCCGACCACTGCCCCTACCGTCAGCATGTACAGCTACCTATTGTAATGGCCATACTGCTGCAGGACATTGGGTTGCTGCACCCTGAAGCAGTGGGTATTGTGCAGGGCGAGTTAGCCCAGTTTGATGCCGGCCGTTCACTCAGTGTTACCGAGCGTCAGCGCTTACTCAGCGTTAGTAGCGATGCCAGCCTGGCATTATTACAGCAAGGTTTTGGCATTGCACCGTATAAAGGCAATGACAAAGCCGAACGTGAGCAATACTTTGCCGCTCAGCAGCAACGGCTGCATTGGCTTGGCCAGTTATTACAACTTAACCCAACCGATAAAACCTTATTTGGCAGCCTGCTAAAAGTACCGCAGGTCTATACCTCAATTATGTTGCCCGGCCGGCAGCGCTTTAATTACGCCATGCTACCTAAAGCTGCGCTATTAATGCGTGAGGGGGCCAAGCGCAATGAGTATAACGGCCTGCTGGTTGACCAACTGCTGCGGATCACTGGCTTATTTCCGCAGGGTTATGGTGTGGTATTTACCCCGTTGGCTGACGATCAGCAACCCCAGGAACGCTACGAGTTTGCTATTGTTAACGGCCTTTACCCGCAAAAGCCTGAACAGCCAAATTGCCGGGTAGTTAGCCGCCAGCAACAGTACCGCAATACCGGTATCGACATCAGCCTGCAACCCGATTACAACCTGTATTTTAAAGCGGCGCGGGAAAGGTTAGAGGTACTGCCCGAGCATCGGTTAAAAGCGTTGCTTAATGCGCTCTATGAAGACGGCGAAGCCCGTTATCTGCGTAAATTACTGCCGCGCTGCTGGCAACCGGAGCAGTTTTTTACTGATCCGGCGCACCAGAATTTATGGCAAAACGCCACGCTGAAGCAAAATTAACCAGGTTTCTTTGGTCAACTGCGGGCAATCATAGTGTTAATGTAAGTATCATGATCCGGCAGTTTACTTAGCGGCTCTTGCTTAATAGCCATAACATTCGCCAGCATATCGCGCAGTTTATCCGGGCTGAAATTACCGGCAATCGGGTGGTAGTCTTTCGGCTCTATGCCCTGGCCTAACATTACCTGTAGCCAGGAGCTTTCCAGAAACAAATCGTTTTGATCACGGAAAAGCTGGCCATTATCGGCGAAAATGGCGATTTTTTGCTGCAAACTATCCGGAATAGCCAGCTGTTGCATATCGCGCCAGAACTGGCTGTCACTGCGCTCATTGACGTGGTAGTGCAGGATCAGAAAATCACGAATTTGGGTATATTCCAGCTCAGATTGCCGGTTATATTCTTTAATGGCACTCGGGCAAATACCCTTGTGCGGAAACAGCTGAATCAGCCGCACCACGGCCGACTGAATAAGATGAATACTGGTCGATTCCAGTGGCTCTAAAAAGCCGCTGCTTAGGCCTACTGCCACCACATTACGTTGCCATTGCTGACGGCGGCGACCGGTTTTAAAGCGCAGAAATTTAGGATCGGCCAGCGCTTTACGCTCTAAATTTGCCAGCAATAAGTCGGCTGCCTGTTCGTCAGAGTAGTGCGAACTGCTGTATACCAGGCCATTACCGTTGCGATGCTGCAACGGAATGCGCCATTGCCAGCCGGCACTATGAGCAATAGAGCGGGTATAGGGCACTGTTTTGTCAAAGCGCTCAGATGGCACCGCGACTGCCCGATCACAGGGTAAAAAGTGGCTCCAGTCATCATAGCCGGCATTCAGTTTGTCTTGAATAAGCAAGCCGCGAAAACCCGAGCAATCAATAAATAAGTCGCCGCTCAGCTCGCGGCCATCGTCCAGCACCAGGCATTTAATATCGCCATTGGGGTGCTGAAACACCTGCTGCACCTTACCTTCATGGCGTACCACGCCCATCTGCTCGCTAAGCTTACGCAAGTAACGGGCATACAGGCCGGCATCAAAGTGGTAGGCATACGGCAGCTCCAGAATACTGTCTTTGGCATTAATTGGCGCAAACTTGCCAGCCATGGCACACAGGTAGTTTAAGTCGTATTGCCATAAATCGGTTTTATCGCCGTGCTGGCGCGCCCGCAACCATAAATGATGAAAATGACAAAAGGCCAGGCTTTTACCCGGTGCGCCAAAGGTATGAAAATACCCCTCGCCCGCCACCCGCCAGTTATCAAATTTAATCGCCAGTTTAATGGTGGCCTTGGTTTCACGCAAAAACTCAGCTTCGTTAATACCCATCACGTTATTAAACAAACGAATGGGCGGAATAGTCGCCTCTCCAACACCGACTGTGCCAATGTCTTCTGATTCCACCAGTTCAATATCAACCGCACCCGCCAGTACTTTTTTCAGTAAGGCGGCTGTCATCCAGCCGGCTGTGCCACCGCCCAATACCACCACTTTTTTAACTGCGTTGTTCATAACTACCTACTTAAAAAAAACCCGGCCCTTAAATCAGGCCGGGCTTTTACCAGGGAGAACCTGCTCTGCTTTGCCAGCCTGCTACTAACTATAGCAGGCAAGGCCTTGCAGAATTATCAGAACTTACTGCTCAGAACTTATGCATCAAAACTTATAGTTCAGACCTAACATATAGTTAGTACCAAAGCTTTGATACTCAGTCACCTGACGAACATCAGCGCCGTTGGTTTTCAGCGTTGGCTCGTCGGTGATGTTCTGCACCTGGAAGGTTAACCGCAGGCCATCCAGTGCATCAATACCTGACTCACTGAAGTCATAACCAATTTGCGCATCCCACAGCTCAGCACCAATATCTTCTACCGTTGCCAGTGACAAACTTAAACCACGAGTTTCACTTAGGAACGCATCACGCTTGGTACCGGAAATCCGGAACTCAAAGCCTTTGTATTCATAGTAAGCCGTTAAGGTATAAATTTCTTCAGATAAGCCAGGCACCCGGCCGCCGTCATCTAACTTGCCATCCATAAAGGTGGCGCTGGCAACCACACCAAAGCCGTCTAAAGCCTCGTGCACAATTTCAAACGGTACACTGGCCTGCAATTCGTAGCCACGGACAAAGCCCTGCAAGCCATCTGTAACCTGTGAAATACCGCCGACAAACAAAGCCGGAGGTAAATTACCGGTAGCATCTGATGACTGGTGGAAGCCCGGTATATACACATCAGAGAAGTCAGCAATTACCGTTTCATTGCGGTGCCAGTTTTTCAGATCTTTAAAGAAGAAGCTGGCAGCAATAAAACCATTGTCGTGATAGTAATTCTCGTAAGCCAGGTCAAACTGATTTGCTTCCAGCGGTTTTAACCGGGTATTACCGGCATTACCACCCCAGGGGCTGTTGGCCGGATCAGTGCTTAGAATATTGCCATCGTTAAACTGGAAAGTTACCTGAGCATTCGGGCGCAGGTTGTCCATCCGTGGCCGGCTGATTACTTTTGACATGGCCGTGCGCACATACTGACGATCGGCCACTTCCACACTTAAGTTTAAGGTTGGCAGAATATCAGTATAGTCATCGCTGTCACTCACCGGGGTCGCCACGGTAAAGCCCTGGGCATTACTGGTGGTGCTGAAACCTTCACCACTTTGCTTGGCATTCACAATTTGTAAGCCAAAATTACCCTGCACCATCATGCCGGCAACTTCGGTATTTAAATCAAACTTGGCAAAGGCGGTGGTTAACTCTTCGTCAATTTTATAAGTGTCACCAAAACGACCGTTTTCCAACAGCGCGGCATCGGTTTCAATGAAGTAGCCGCTGTTATACAGGCCTAAACTGTCGTAAGCGGTAACGCCGGCAATACCAACAAAGCTTAAATCGGCCACGCCAAGCGGGTTAGGAATAGCCACATCGCCCGGCCAGCTTGGCGCGGTTAAAAATGCACCATTGTTAATTTTGGTTTTTGAACGTTCCTGATACATCAGGCCGGTTTCTACGCCGGTAATAATGCCCCAGTTTACAAAACCATTAAATTGCAGCCGGATACTGTCTAAAGTCTCCTCAAATACCGGTTGGTTAACAAAACCATCCTGGGCCGTATCCGGGCCGAAACCTGCTTGCCCCTGAAAACGCTCAATCGGGTTTAATGCACCACCCCAGGCCTGCGGACCGGCCAAGCGCATCAGGCTGGCGTCGGTGTAATCAACCGATGGTAAAGTTGGGTGGTCGCTGTAGATCACACCGGTAGAAGTAAGCTGCCATGAACGGGCGGCCAGCGGGCGGCCAGCAATACCAGCACGGCCTACACCAGAGTAGCTTTCTACATCGGTAATCGTTTTTTCCACTTTACCACTGGACAGGTCAACTTGGGCAGTCCAGTCGTCGCTTAGCTCATACTCCAGGTTTAAGCCAAAGGTTAGTAAGTCGGCTTCCTGGCGGCGCGCATCGTTACGTACTACTGAGTAGAAACCATCATAATAACCCGATGTTACCAGGCCATTTTCCACGCCGGTAATGGTATAGTCGCCGGTACCCCACTCAGCACCACCTTCTTCTATGCCACGGCGCACATCGTTTTCAACAAAATCGATATACAAGGCGTCAAACTTCAGGGTGAGTTTGTCAGTTGGCATATATTCAACAATGGCGGCGAACGAGTCACGCTCCAGCATAGCTGAACGGGTAAAAGAGTCATGGCCGCCGGATACCACAGTACCTGCCGGCACATCTACGGTGTCGGTCGCACGGCGTGGGTTAACAAAGCTGCCGTCTTCGTTGCGCGCCAGGTTAACTTCGGCAAAGCCCCAACCACGGAACTGTTGCTCCTGCCGTGGGGTTTCCATTGACGACACCACCAAAGCAACGCCAAGGGTGTCATCGACAAATTTATCAACAAAGTTTACCGAGAAACGATGGCCACTGTTGTCAAAATCCGGGTTACCTGATGATTCGCCGTTCTGCTCAAAGTTGGCATTAAACGTTAAGGTTGATTCGGCAGTCAGTGGCCGGATAGTTTGTAAATCGATGGTACCGCCAATGCCCTGCGCCATAACAGTGGCATCCGGGGTTTTATATACCACAGCGGTAGAGACAATTTCAGACGGATATAAATCGTATTCAACGCCACGGTTATCACCCATACCTAACAGCTCACGGCCGTTTAGCGAGGTGCCGACGTAGTTTTCGTTAAAACCGCGTACCGATAAACCGCTGGTACGGCCGTTACGTCGCTCACCAGCCAGGCCAGGTAAGCGCGCCAGAGACTCTGCAATACTGGTGTCTGGCAGCTTACCAATGTCTTCTGCCGACAGCACTTCCACGACTGAACTTTCGCTCATTTTAATGGCCTGGGCTTTTTGCAGGCTGCCGCGATAGCCGGTTACCGCGATCACTTCAATGGCGTCTTCTTTTGCCTGCTCGCTGGCATCGGTAGCTTGCTGAGCGACAACTGACGAGCTGGCGCCGGCTGCAATCAGCGCGACAGTCAGCATATTTAATTTAAAATTTTTCATTACCCTTATCCCCGGTGAGGTTGTTATTTTGCGGCAGCAACTGGCACCTGACTTTTAACGGTACTGCGGTGAAAGCTTACCAACCAACTTTTACTATGGTCATTTATTAAACTTATTCGGGCCTAACCTCAACATGAATACGTATTCATAGCAGTGTGATTGCACAATTGCGGCGCAACATGCCCGATTAACGCCCAATTACGGTGCGCCCCTTGTACAACAAGCCATCAGACCGACCCGCTCGCATCGGATTTGTTGCCAGAACTGAAAGTAAACAACCACACCGGCAGCACTTTAACTGGTGGCATTTCCAGCTATTTTCGCTGCATACGTATGCAGCATGTTTAACTATAGACCAACGTTGTTTTATGCTTGCACCAATTAATGGCAGCTGTGGGCAGAGCCTGGGATTTTGCTTTGCTGCCTTTTTGGAGCACCGCACAATGACAATTGCAGCCGCCGGGTTTCAGCGCTACAGCGCTGAAAGGCAGGGTAACAGCAGCTGGCATCGCCAGCCGTTACAGATCGTACGCCAGCATATTTGCCGGCAATTACCCCAGTTACCGAAATTAAATGAGACAGCCAGGGCGCTTAATATGAGTTGCCGGTCGTTGCAGCGCTATCTGCAAAGCAATGACACCAGCTTTCGGCAATTGGTAAACGAGTGTCGCCATCAGCTGGCGCAGCAGTATTTACAACAAAATACATATAACATTCAACAAATTGCTACCCAGCTTGGTTTTGAAGAACAAAGCAGTTTTCAAAAAGCATTTAAAAGCTGGCAAGGTTGCCCACCTGGTGTGTATCGCCAGCGCAGCAATATGAAAATTAGCCGGCGTTATTCTGATTTTTCGCAGGCCAGCCGACAGGTGATGTATGGAACCAATTAAGCAACTCGCCAACTTAGCGGGGCTGCAACAAAGCTATGTGCATGCTCAGGGCCATATTGAGCACATCGCGCTGGCTGATCAACAGGCGCTGCTAAGCGCAATGGGCTGCGACTTAACCAGCCCGCAAACCATAGCAAAACAGATTGAGCAACTACAGCGCCAACCGTGGCAAGATGTGGTTGCGCCGGTGCAAGTGTTGACCGAGCACTCGCCGCTAATGGTACGGCTGCAACAGCCGGCAACCACGGCCAGCAGCAACTGGCAATGGCAAATTGTAACAGAAGAGCAGCAGCATTTTTCCGGCCAGCAGAACATTGCCACCAGCGATATTATTGCACGCCAGCAAATTGCCGGTACCGACTATCTGGCGCTGAACCTGACCATTGATATTGCGTTACCCCAGGGCTACCACCAGTTAACCCTGTCAGACGGTAGCCAACAATATCAGCAGCAGCTTATTGTGACGCCAGCGCGCTGCTTTCAGCTGCAGGATCAGGCGATACTGCACAAAACGATGGGGCCGGCGATTCAGCTGTATGCTGTGCGCTCGGCCCGCAACTGGGGCATTGGGGATTTCACCGATTTAAAAAATCTGGTGGCCCCACTGGCGGAACTGGGGAATGACTTTATTGGTTTAAACCCGCTACATGCGTTGTATCCCGGCTTACCCCAGGACTGCAGCCCCTACAGCCCGAATAGCCGGCAGTGGTTAAATACGCTATATGTTGCGCTGGAACAAACCCCCGATTTTAGCGACTGTCAGGCCGCACAACAATTAGTGAAAAGTCAGCAATTCCAAACCCGTTTACAACGTTGCCGCGCCGCGGCCGATGTTGATTATCATGCGGTCAGCAGCCTGAAAGCCGAGGTCGGCTCGCTGTTGTATCAACACTTTAAGCAGCAACATCTGGCGTGTAACAGTGACCGGGCTGCCCAGTTCAGGCAATTTATTGCCGAAAGTGACACCAGCTTGCTTACTCTGGCCAGATACCAGGTATTGCAGGCCGTGCTGTTTTCGCGTGATATGAGCATGGCCTGCTGGCAAAACTTCCCGCCGGAATATCAGAACCCGCATAGTGCGGCCGTCCGGCAATTCGCTGCAGATAATAGTGATGCTATTGAGCAACAGTTATACCTGCAATGGCTGGCCCAGTTGCAACTTGCCGAAGTTAAAGCCGAATGCCAGCAACGCGGCATGGCTATTGGCCTGTATTGTGATGTGGCCGTTGGAGCTAACAGCAACAGTGCTGAAAGCTGGGGGGCGCCGGAAGACTTTTTAATGCAGTTAAGCGTAGGTGCGCCGCCGGA